>PDWI01007933.1_pt1 | contig 16332 bp, 13 predicted proteins | sample 1430891 | NCBI WGS metagenome assembly PDWI01 (sample SAMN01162508, study PRJNA174530) | Oral metagenome, whole genome shotgun sequencing project. | biome: Marine environment; feature: Marine mammal; material: Swab sample of the gingival sulcus; isolation source: swab sample of gingival sulcus...
GAGTCATAAATCAAAAGTTGCCGACTATTTAAAAGTACCCTTAAAAAAAATTATTACTATTCCACAAGGGCCATATATTTATAAGCAGAATGTGATAGTAAATATTAATAAAAGATATAAAATACCCGCTAAAAAAAAGATACTATTAATATTTGGAAGTGTTAGAACGGGTAAGGGGATTGATAAATTCCTTAGAGCTTTTAAGCAATGCAATACAGTAGATTTTTATTTGTTAATAGCAGGGAAAGCAAATGAAGTGCAATTAGAACAAGAAATAGAAATTGCTGTTAAGGGGGCAGATAATATAATATTTGATAACAGGTTTATACCTGATGAAGAGGTACAAGCCTATTTTACAAAATGTGATTATGTTGTTTTGCCATATGAGAATACATTAAATTCCGGCGTGCTGTTATTAGCTAAGTCAAATAATTCTAAACTATTGGCTAATAAGAACTTTATGGCATATGCACAAAACGACGATAAAATAGGTAATTTATTTACCCAAAAGGAATTGCAAGAATTATTGGATAAAATTATTTTACAAAAACCTTCTCTTTCAGATGAAAGATTTATTAGACATTCATGGGAGTCGGTAATTAAAAAGTTTGAACAAGTTGTAAATGAATAAAAAAATATTGATTATATCAAGAGCGTTCCCCCCCAAAGGTGGTGGAGGTGTACAACGAATGGTTAAATTTAGTGTGTATTTAGAACAATTGGGTTGGGATGTTACTGTATGTACAGTAAAAGGAGATAATTTTAGATGGAATGATAAATCAAGAATAAAAGAATTGCACAAGGTAAAAATTATTAGGGTAAAAGAGGCTGTTTATAAGTTAACGCCTTTTAATAGGGTAATTAGTAAATTAAGTTTTTACGATTTTTATAATAGTTGGGCAAATAACGTAATAAAATACTTTATAGCTAATGATAATTTTAATTATGATTATGTTTTAACGAGTGGGCCTCCGCATTCTGTACACAATATTGGAATTAAACTAAAAAAGAAGTTTAAATTTTATTGGATATCAGATTTTAGAGATCAATTTACTTTAGGCCCTACATATAATCCAATGTCATCTTTTCATAGAAAATACGATGAATTAGTCGAACAAAATATATATGAACTTTCAGACTTAATTATTACAAATACAGAAATTAATAAAATTGAAATTTTAGATAAATTTATAATTAAGCCAAACTCAAAAGTAGTTAGTATTTATAATGGCTATGATTTTGAAGATCTTAAGAAAACAGATTTTATACCTGATTTTGATAAAAATAAAATTAATTTATTGTATTTGGGTGGATTAAGAGGAGATCATATTGATGGCTATTTTTATAGAATGTTAAAAATTGCTTATGATGATAATCCTACATTAATTAGTAAAGTAAAAATAAATTTAGTTGGGGACTTAAGTAGAAAGGGAGATTTAATTGAAAAATTGGGTATAGGTAAGTTATTTAAATACTATAAGGCGGTTTCTTATGATAAGGTAGGTGATTATATAAAAGTAGCTGATGGCTGTTTAACCTGGCAGCATCCAAATATAGGATATAGAGGAACTATTGCCGGTAAGGTTTTTGATTATTTTGGTTTTAAAAAACCTATTTTTTCTTTAGGTCAAAAGAAGAGCGAATTAGATGTAATTATTAATAGCCATAAGATAGGAGTACATACCGATGTAAATAACCTTGAAAGATCCGCATTAGATTTTATAGATTTTATAGAAAACATGGAAAAATACAGTGAAAATTATCTAAAACTGTCTAATACATATCATAATTCTTTTAATAGAAAAAATCAAGCAAAAACTTTAAATGATATTTTATTAAGTGCATTAAGTTAATTTTATATTAAAGATTTTTTAGATAAAATTGATTTAATTTCCACTTCGGGGAATGGGAGAAAATCCCTCGCCTTTAGGCGAAGACTTTAGTTTGATTATCTTTGTAGCATGCAAAAATATAGAAAGACTTCATATACGGTTTATGATATCAAATATCATTTGGTATGGATAGCAAAATATAGGAAAAAGATATTGAGAATAAGGATGGGGAATTCAAGATTATAGACGAATAGTCTTTAGCCACCTTTAGGCGGAATTAAATCTATCGGCTTCTAGCGATAGTAGTTTAATGAGTAAGCTGAAAATTAAAATAAAGAATCAAATTTTGAAAATATTGAATGATAGAAAACCTAATATTCTGTATTATTACTTACTGATTAGTTATTTGGTTTCTTCGGTTGTAAATTGGTTACCTTTTTTAGATAATAATGTTATTCGCTTTATAAAATATGTTCTTTTCTTGATAATTTTTTTATATGAAATAAATCATTTTGGGATAAGATATGTATGTTTTTATCATTAGATTTTACCGCTATTGTAGATACTTTAATTCCTTTCTTAATGATATTTATGTTTAATTATAAGAAAGAGTTCTATTATAAAGTTTTATATCAATCTTCAAAAATAGTTGCTATTATTTGTGTTTTTAGTATTTTTTCCAACTATACAGGTGTATTTGACTTAATACCCAATGGCCCCTGGTCTTCTAATTTTGGACAAGCTGGTTTTGGAGGCTATCGTACTGGATATTCGAATAGTTTGTTTTTATACATACCTATTTTGGTGTTTTGGCATCGTGTAAAGAAAAAAAACTTATTAGCTCTGGATTTTTTCTTAATTTTATTAATTATTCATGCTCAATATATTAGTGGAGGTAGAGCAGGTATTATAGCCTCTTTAGTTGTGTTATTAATTTGGTTGCGAGTATCTGTTGTTTATAAATTAACTTTATTAATTTTTATTTTATTTGCATCACAATTAGATTTGGTACAAGAGCAATTTCGATTTCAGGATTTGGAAACTACAGATGATACGAGTTTAGATAAAATATCATCTGGCAGGGTAGTTTTAAATACATATTATTTTAATAAATTTTTGGAAGCACCTGTTTTTGGTTATGGTTTTGGAAAAAAACCGGAGATGTTTACTGCTATAGCTCCTCATATTGTCTGGCTACGATTATTAATTGATGGAGGTATTTTCTATTTTTTCTTAATTTTATGGTTTTTTAGAGAGGTATTTGTTAAAGTAAAGAATAATATCACATTGACTTCAGAAGAAAGAAAACTATTCTATTCAATTTTTTTTACAACATTTATTATTATGTTTTTAGAGCCGAATTATTTGATTGGCTCTGTACAAGGAGAAATTGCCTATTGGGTTGTGATTAGTCTATTATTAAAGCCTACTATTTTTAAAGTGAATAATACCAGTTTAGATAATACAAACAATACTTTATATTAATGATTAAAACTGTCTTTTGGTTGAATATTCCGTCTCCTCATCAATTAGATTTTCTAAATAGACTACAGGCACATAAAGAGGTAAATTTATTAGTTAGATATTTTGATAAGCTCTCTGAAGAAAGAAGGGCATTGGGTTGGAATCTATCTGGCAATTTACCTGATTTCCATAAATATGTAAATAATGAAAATCCCAAAAAGGCATTAGAACAAATTAAAGATTGGGAATCACGTATTCATATTATATCAGGTTTTTCGAGTCCGTTTCTGCGTGAATTGTTGAATATATTAATTGTGCATAAAGTTCAATGGATACATTGGAGTGAAATGAGTGGTAAACCCTTAACCAAATTATTGAGATATAAATATAATTTAATTAAATATCTAAAACCTTTATTCTTTAAACTTAATGGATATAATGCCTATGCGGAGAAGATAAATAAGTATGGACTAGGTGCTTTTGCTATTGGTAAATTGGCTAAGGATGATTTTGTAAGATGGGGAGTAAATAAAGATAAGATTAAATACTTGTATTATTCATTACCAGAACTTAAAAAATCAAAACAATCTCCGTTTAAATTTCCCTCTGAAAAGCGAATATTTATGTATGCGGGTTCTTTAACAAAACACAAAGGGATAGATGTTTTACTTAGAGCATTTTATAAGTTGAAGAATAAGGAAAATTGGTATTTAGTTTTAGTAGGGTATGATAATTCGAATGGTAGATATCAAAATATTGTAAATAAATTAGGTCTTGAACAAAGTGTGTTATTTACGGGTTCAATACAAAATAAAAAGATTGGAAATTATATAGGACATTCAGATGTGTTTATTTTGCCTACATTTTTTGACGGTTGGGGGGCAGTATTAAATGAAGCGGCTTCTCTAAAAAAGGCAATTATTTCTACCAATCAATGTGGTGCTGCATTTCACTTTGTTAAACCAAACGTTAACGGCTTTAGAATTAGGGCTAAATCAATAAGTGAGTTAAGTTCTGCAATGCAATATTACGTAGATAACCCTTTTGAAATAATTGTACATGGAAAACAGTCATATAGTATTTTTAAATTGTTTGATTTGCAATCTAATGTAAATCTTTTTATTAAAAATATACACGAGCTATGCGAAGGCCAAAAATAATTATACCTTTTTCTAAATTTTATCCTGCAACTGGAGGTGGTCCAATAAATTCATTACTAGGACATACACGTGAATTGATGAATTTGGGCTATGATGTGAAAATAATAACTACTGACAATAGCATAAGTGATGAAATACATGTAACTTGTAATAAATGGATTGATAAGGAGTTCGGAAAAATTATATATTTATCAGGTGTATTTAAATTAATCAAACATATTCGTTTAGTTGTGGTAGAAGCTAAACAAAACGATATTATTCATTTTAATAGTGTTTTTTCTCCCTACTGTTTTTTACCATACCTATTATTAAAAATCTTTAAGATAAATATTAAAGTTATTTGGTCGGTAAGAGGAGAGTTAAACGAAGATGCCTTAAAATTTAAAAGTTGGAAAAAACGTCCGGTTTTCTTTTTATTGAAGAATGTGATGAAAAGAGATGAAATTCTTTTTCATGCTACATCTGAGAAAGAAGAAAAGGAAATACTAAATGTATTAGGTAATCAAAAGATTGTAACAATTTCTAATTTATTTTATTTGAGTAAAATTGTTAAGCATAAACAGAAAAATCAGTTATTGTATATCGGTAGAATTCATCCAATAAAATCCATTGAGAATATTATTGAAGCTTTACATTTCTCGAAAATATTTAAGGAGAAAAAGAATAAACTGATTATTGCTGGTGTGCATGAGGAAAGATATACTAACTATTTTAATAACTTAAAAAGTTTGGTTGATAAATATGATCTATCAGGTTTGGTTGATTTTGTGGGATCTATTCAAGGGGATGAAAAACAACGACTTTATGCTCAGTCTTATTTTACGATTTTAGTGTCAAAAACGGAGAATTTTGGTAATGTTGTTTTAGAATCATTATCCCAGGGAACACCGGTAATTGCTTCAAAAGGTACTCCTTGGAAAGATTTAGAGACAAATAAAGCTGGTTTTCATATTGATAACAGTTCGGAATCAATAGCTGAAACAATCGATAAAGTGCTAAAGATGGATGAAAAGGAATATGTTGTATATAGAAATAATGCCTTAAACTTCTCAAAACAATTTGATATAAAAGCTAAATTTGAACAATGGGATAATGTATATATAGAATGGTGTTCAGGAATTTTTTTCAAAAACAGATTTTATTTTTAATAAATTCAATTTTGAGATATATGAGTTCAACTCTGTTTCTTAATGTAATTTGAGTGATGATGAGTACAATTGATGTGTTTTACGTAGAGGAAAAACATATTAGAAAATAGCTAATTAAATTATCCTAGAATGAATCAATACTCAATAATACTTGTAATTTAGAATAGACCTGAAAAATTCAATAAATAATTATATCGTATAATTATTAAAGAATAACTTTGCAAGACCTTATTTTTATTTGAAATATAGATATCAAATTCTTAAATGGAAGAAAGAAAAATTAAATGAAACAAATTATACAAGACCTGAAAAACGGCGATACCATCTTAGAAGAAGTCCCTGTACCTAAAGTGAAAACGGGGCAGGTGCTAATTAAAACTACCAGAAGTTTAGTTTCCTTGGGTACCGAGCGAATGTTGGTAGAATTTGGCAAAGCCAATTTTATACAAAAAGCCAAACAGCAACCGGATAAAGTAAAAATGGTTCTGGACAAGGTTAAAACAGACGGACTAAAACCCACTATGGATTCTGTATTCAACAAACTCAATCAGCCCTTGCCACTGGGTTATTGTAATGTGGGCGAGGTAGTTGAGGTAGGCAGAGGCGTAAGTGAATTTCAAGTAGGCGATCGTGTAGTATCCAATGGTAATCATGCAGAATATGTATTGGTGCCCAAAAATTTAGTAGCTAAGATACCTGATGCCATTAGTGATGAAGAAGCTGCCTTTACTGTGATTGGCTCCATCGGCTTACAAGGTATTCGATTGTTGAACCCCACTTTTGGCGAAACGATAGTAGTGATCGGCCTTGGCTTAATAGGCCTAGTAACTGCTCAATTGCTTAAAGCCAATGGCTGTACCGTAATTGGGTTTGATTTTGATCCTGAAAAAATAAAAATTGCCAAAGATAAAGGCATCATAGCTGTAAATCTTGCCGAAGGGACAGACTTGGTGAAATTTGTGGAGTCTTTTACAAATGGAATTGGAGCGGATGGCGTTGTTATTACCGCCTCTAACAAGAGTAATGAAATTATCTCCCAATCTGCAAAAATGTGTAGAAAGCGTGGGAGGGTGGTGTTGGTTGGTGTCATTGGCCTAAAACTTAGTCGAGCTGATTTTTACGAAAAAGAAATCACTTTTCAGGTATCTTGTTCGTATGGGCCCGGCCGTTATGATGAAGAATACGAACAAAAAGGAAATGATTATCCAATAGGCTTTGTACGATGGACAGAAAAACGCAATTTTGAAGCGGTTTTACAAGCTATTGCTAACGGTAGCTTGGATGTTATGCCGCTTATTACAGAGAAAATTGACATTAAAGACTATAAGCAGGTCTATGGGGATATGAAAAACTCTAAATCCATAGCGTCTATCTTAGTCTATAACCAAACGGAAACTCCTAAGCGGACAATTGAAATTATAAAGAAATCATTCTCCGGAAGTAAAGGAATTATCGGTATAATAGGAGCCGGAAATTTTACCAGTTCCACACTTTTACCAAATTTGAAAAAAGCCGGAGCCAAAATTAAATATATAGCCAGTTCCGGAGGCTTATCTTCTACTACTATGGCTAAGCGGCATGATATTGCTAATGCTACAACTGATTATAAAGAAATTCTCTCAGATTCAGAGATAGATTTGGTGATGATTACCACGAAACATAATGCCCACGCAAAAATGGTATTGGAGTGTTTACAAGCCGGCAAAGGTGTTTTTGTGGAAAAACCATTAGCCCTGAACAAAGAAGAATTATCATCAATCATTGCAGAATATAACAAGCAAAATGTAGTGCTGTCCGTGGGCTTTAATCGTAGATTTGCCCCTCTGGCTTTGAAAATGAAAGAGTTGCTGGGCAGTGATGATACTCCAAAAAATATTATCACCACAATGAACGCCGGTTTTATTCCTGCTAATTCGTGGGTACAAGATATGGAAGTAGGTGGCGGGCGTATTATTGGCGAGGCTTGTCATTATATTGATTTGTGTACTTATCTTTCCGGTAGTAAAGTTACGGCAGTATGTATGAATGCAATGGGTATTCATCCACAAGAAAATACGGATAATGCCAGTATCTTATTGAGATATGCTAATGGTACCAATGCCGTAATTAATTATTTTGCCAATGGCAGTAAGGCATATTCTAAGGAACGTATAGAAGTTTATTCCCAAGAGCGAACATTGATAATGGACAACTGGCGGAATTTAAAAACATACGGTTTTAAGGGGGGTAATTCCAAATCAAGTCAGGATAAGGGACATTTTAACCAATTTAAGACATTGATTCATCAGCAAATTTCCGGTGACGAACCCATTATTCCTTTTGAGGAAATTGTCAATACTACCAAAGCCTCCTTTGCGGCTATAGAAAGCCTTAAAACCGGAAAATGGATTGAGATAGAGTAGGGAGGGAGTTTTTATGAGTAATCCTACTTTGTCAATCGGCGGAGTAGGGAAATAAAACCAATGCCTGTTAACTAAATTTGCGTATTCCGTTACTTTGTACTAATTTTATTCTATGGCTTATACCGTAACTGTAGAACAAGAAAATAAGGAAATAGCATTTCGATACAAAGAACTGCTAAAACGTACCTACCAGACTTTGTCTAAAAAAGATAAAGAGCTCATCCGCCATGCCTTTGAGGTGGCTATGGATGCTCATAAAGACCAACGTAGAAAAACCGGAGAGCCTTATATATATCATCCTGTTGCCGTGGCCAATATAGTGGCCAATGAAATTGGGTTGGGGGCGGTGTCTATTGCTGCGGCCTTACTTCACGATGTAGTTGAAGATTCCGAAGCTTATGATTTTAATGATATTGAACGCCTTTTTGGCGAAACAGTGGCTAAGATTGTAAACGGATTGACTAAAATTTCCCGTCTAAACAAAGACCAAGTAGCATCTATACAGGCAGAGAATTTTAGAAAGATGCTGCTCACCTTAAATGATGATGTGCGGGTAATCCTTATTAAAATAGCCGATAGGTTGCACAATATGCAAACTATGGATGCTATGCCGCTGCATAAACAGTTGAAAATCTCATCAGAAACGTTATACATCTACGCTCCGTTAGCCCATAGGCTGGGACTTTATAATATAAAAACGGAATTAGAAGATCTAGGTTTAAAATACACTGAACCCGATGTATATAATGATATTCTTACCAAATTAAAAGAGGGTAAGGAGCAACAAGAACAGTATATAGAATCCTTTACCAACTCCATTAAAGAAGCCTTGGATAAGGAAAATTTTGATTACACCATAAAAGGACGAACCAAGTCTATTTATTCCATCAGAAAAAAGATGCAGGCCCAGCATGTATCCTTTGATGAAGTTTATGATAAGTTTGCGATAAGAATTATATACAGTTCAAAGAATCAAGATGAAAAATTTAATGCCTGGAAGATTTATTCCATAATTACAGATTACTATTCTCCAAATCCAAAACGCCTGAGAGACTGGATTACCCAACCCAAATCTAACGGCTATGAATCTCTCCATATCACGGTAATGGGCCCGGAAGGGAAATGGGTAGAAGTGCAGATTCGTTCGCAAAGAATGGACGAAATTGCCGAAAAAGGCTACGCGGCACATTTTAAATACAAACACGGTAACACGAGTGAGAGCGGTTTAGAAAATTGGCTAAATAAGCTAAAAGAAACATTGGAAAACCCTGATGTAAATGCGGTTGATTTTGTAGAACAGTTTAAGCTAAATTTATACGTTAAAGAAATCTATATTTTTACCCCTCAAGGTGATATTAAATCTTTGCCCAAAGGATCCACCCCTATTGATTTTGCCTATGCCATTCATACCGAAGTGGGCAAACGCTGCCGTGGGGCTAAAGTAAACGGTAAGTTGGTACCCCTTAGCCATGAATTAAACAGTGGTGACCAAGTAGAAATCATTACTTCACTAAGGCAAAAACCAAAGTTGAGTTGGTTAGACTATGTTAAAACTGCACGAGCCAAATCAAAAATTAAAGCAGCTCTTAAAGAAGAACAAAAAGAGGTGGCAGATGAAGGAAAGGAAGTGCTGATGCGAAAATTGAGGCATCTAAAAATACCTTTTAACGAAAAAACAATCAATCAATTGGTAAACTATTTTAAACTAAAAACCAGTCATGATTTATTTTATCGGGTGGGTAATGGTGCTATTGATAACCAACAGTTAAAAGTATTTATAGCACGGCGGAGTAATGCATTCCTCAAGTTTTTTAAATCAAGGGCTAGAAAGTCAGACAATAATAGAAGTGATGTAGAAACGGATGAAGTTACAGCTAAATATGATTTACTGGTTTTTGGAAAAGATGAAGAAAAGTTATCCTATAAATTTGCCAATTGTTGCAATCCCATTCCCGGTGATAATGTTTTTGGATTTGTAACCGTATCAGACGGTATTAAAGTACACAAACAAACTTGTCCTAATGCGGTGAGTATGCGTTCTCAGTTTGCATACAGGGTGTTGCCGGCTAAATGGATAGATTCTACCCAACAAGAGCACAGGGTACACTTAAAGCTCACGGGCATAGATAATATGGGGCTGGTAAATGAAGTGACAAAAGTTATCTCAAATGACATGCATGTGAATATCTATGCCATGAACATATCCACCAATCAGGGAATTTTTAACGGCCAACTCACTGTTGAGATAAAAAACAATGCCCATTTAAAAAAGGTAATAGAGAATTTACAAAAAGTAGAAGGCATTGAGAAGGTAAAACGGATGGATAAATAGCTTTTTTTTAGTGTATTGTTCCTTAATAAATTGTATTTTTGCTTTTTAATATTTGTGCGATGGAAAATGATAAAAATCAAGAGATTGTAAAGAATGTGTTTACGAGTTATCTGGAAAAAAATAATCACAGAAAAACACCCGAAAGATATGCTATTCTTCAGGAAATTTATGATCATGACGATCATTTTGATGTAGAATCACTCTATATAGATATGAAAAATAAGAATTACAGGGTGAGTAGGGCTACCTTGTATAATACTATTGAGTTATTGCTGTCTTGCGGTTTGGTAAGGAGGCATCAGTTTGACCAAAATCATTCGCAATATGAAAAATCATATTTTGATAAACAACACGACCATATTATTCTTACTGATACTGGCGAAGTAATAGAATTTTGTGATCCGCGAATCCATACCATAAAAAAAACCATAGAAGAGGTGTTTAACATAAAGGTGGACAAGCATTCTCTATATTTTTACGGCACAAAAAATACAACCAACTAAAAACCAAACGAATAAAAAATGGTAGATTTGTTACTCGGCCTTCAGTGGGGCGATGAAGGAAAAGGAAAAATAGTAGATGTTCTTACAAAAAATTATGATATTATAGCCCGCTTTCAAGGTGGCCCCAATGCTGGGCACACTCTTATCTTTGATGGCAATAAACATGTATTGCACACCATTCCTTCGGGAATTTTTCATCCAAAAGCCAAGAATGTAGTAGGTAATGGGGTAGTTATTGATCCGGTAATTTTGCAGAAGGAACTACAGAACTTAAAAAATCATCAGATTAATTTTAAAGAAACCCTTTTTCTGTCTCGAAAAGCCCATATAATCCTGCCTACGCACCGTTTATTGGATGCGGCGTCAGAAACCTCAAAAGGTAAAGCCAAAATAGGCTCTACACTAAAAGGCATTGGCCCTACCTATATGGATAAAACTGGTAGAAATGGATTGCGAGTGGGAGACTTGGAACTGCCTAACTGGAAAGAAAAATACCGGGCTCTTACAGAGAAGCATTTGAGAATGCTCAATTTCTTTAATGTTGATATAAAATACAATTTATCCGAATTAGAAAATGAATTTTTTGATGCCATCACCACTTTAAAAGAACTGTCTTTTATAGATAGTGAAGATTGGATGTTTAAAGCCATTAAATCTAAAAAAACAATTCTGGCAGAAGGGGCTCAAGGCTCTTTGTTGGATATAGATTTTGGTACTTATCCTTATGTAACTTCCTCTAATACTATTGCTGCCGGAGCCTGTACCGGTTTGGGAGTAGCACCTAATCGGATTAAAGAAGTTTTTGGTATTTTTAAAGCTTATACCACTCGGGTGGGCAGTGGCCCTTTTCCCACAGAATTATTTGATGATGTTGGTAAGACCATGGCAAAGGTAGGGCATGAATTTGGAGCCACCACTGGCAGGCCAAGGCGTTGTGGCTGGTTAGATTTAGTGGCTCTGAAATACGCTGTAGAAATTAATGGCGTAACCCGGTTAATGATGATGAAAGCTGATGTGCTTTCCGGATTTAAAACCATAAAAATAGCAACTTCTTACAATTATAAAGGAACAGAAATAAAACATCTGCCTTATAATATAGAACCGGAAAACGTAACAGTAAACTATACAGAATTTAAAGGCTGGGATGAAGATTTGACAAACATGAAAACAGCATCGGAATTGCCCAAAAATCTGTTAGATTACATCACTTTTATAGAAAATGAAACCGGAGTGCCTATTCATATTGTTTCGGTGGGGCCGGATAGAAAACAAACCATTCAGAGGTAATACACAGAGAGATATTAGTTAATCCTAATTACTTGATTATAAGACTATTAACATAGTTTCGCTTTTCCTTTGGGTCTCTTCCCATTCTGATTGCGGATAGCTGTCAGCGGTAATACCACCGCCTGCATATATAATTGCTTGTTTTTTAGTTATTTCCATACATCTCAGATTTACGTAGATGTCGGTTTTGCCCTCCATATTCAGTTCGCCAAGATATCCCGTGTAATATTTCCTGTCATAGTTTTCGTATTTTTTTATAAATGCCAATGCCGGTGTTTTAGGAAGTCCGCATACAGCAGGAGTAGGATGGAGGCGTTTTATAAGCCGGCTCACCGGAAATTGTTCAGGTAGTTTACCGGATATTTCTGTACAGATATGCCATAAGTTGCCCGCTTTTTTATTGCTTGGTTTAGAGACTGTTACATTCTCTAAATCTGTGAGTTGCTCCAAAATATAATTTGTTACCAATTGTTGTTCATTCTTCTCTTTTGTTTTCCATTCTACTTTTTTATTTTCAACGGCAGCTTGTGTTGCGGCCAATGCCATGGTCTTAAAATGGTAGTCGCTAACGGTAAGTAACCGTTCCGGTGTTGCCCCCAGCCATAACCCGATTTTAGGATGATACCAGCAATAAGTAAATGCCGTAGGATAAAGGTTGCAAATGCTATGAAAAACCTTTATAAAATCAAAACCGGACAATTTAACTTCAATTTTTCTGGAAACAACTACTTTCTGTAACGCTGTATCTTTTATTGTGGTAATAGCGTTTTGAACTAATCTTAAATGTTGTTCTTTGGCCGTTTTATTATCAGGATGCAACACTATTGTGTCTGAGGTTTGTGGGCTTTTTATCAGGTTGCTTGAGATGATTTTAGATTGGGTGGCTGGAAAAATAATTGTCTTGTCCGATGCTAAAAATGGAGCAAAAACAAAACCGGAACTTTCATCAGTATTTTCATAGAGATGATTATCATTTTGTATATAGGCTTTTAGATTATTAAACGAAGGATGTTTAAAACAAACCATGGGGCGTTTTTGTTCATAAGCGTAAGAACATTCCATATAAAATGCTCGGATATTCATCAGTTTAAGTGGGTTTAATAGTTTTTAAAATAGTGTCTTTTTGTGAGTTTATCAGGCCTTTGCACTTATTTTCTTTTCTGTAAAATAATTACGGTGAGTTTGCATAGACTTATGAGTTTTTCCTTTTCATCTACTATTCTCACTTCCCATAGCTGCGTGCTCCTTCCTTTGTGAATGGGTCTTGCTGTTGCTGTAACCATCCCCTCTTTTATGCTGTTTATATGATTTGCGGTAATTTCAAGGCCTCTTATTTCCTGTGTGGCCGTGTCAATGGAAAAATGTGCCGCTGTGCTGCCCACACTTTCTGCTAGGGCTACTGATGCCCCTCCGTGTAATAAACCGGCAGGTTGGTGAACCGCAGCATTTACAGGCATGGTGGCACATAAATAGTCTTTGCCAATAGCTGTATATTTTATGGACAAGGTCTCCATTAAAGTATCTTTTGTTTTATTGTTTAATTGTACCAGTAATTCTGTTTGATTCATAGTTGTTTTTTAAGTTTAAAAATCAGCTTAGTTATGGAGAGCTTTTAGTCGAGAAAATTGTAGCATCTAACCGAATAAACAATTTTGTTGTAACTCTTTTATCTTTAAATAAAGTGTAATTTTGTAAAAGTAATGAAATCATCGTAATTAGTTGAACCCAAATCCATAACTTTAAACCATGGTTTACAAAATTAGAATAATAGCAGATACTGAAAACGATGTTATACGCGATGTAGCTTTGCGTGCTGATGCAAATTTGGAAGATTTGCACAATGTTATCACTAATGCGTTTGGTTTTACCGGTTCAGAAATGGCATCTTTTTATGATAGTGATGCCAACTGGAACCAAGGTAGGGAAATACCGCTTTTTGATATGTCCGGTACCGATGGTACCCGGCAAATGGACAAATTTTTGCTGCAAGATGTATTAAATGAAGAAAATAATAGAATGTTGTACATCTATGATTTTTTGTCTATGTGGACTTTCTATATGGAGTTGGTGGAAATATTACCTGAGGCAGAATTTTCCGAATTGCCAATTTTGCTGTTATCTGTAGGAGTATTGCCCGAAGAAGCTCCGGATAAACAATTTGTCAGCCAGTCGGATGAAGAACAATCTGATGATTTATATGACGATTTTAACGATGTAGAAAACTTAGACGGTCTCAATTTTGATAACTTTGATGATTTGATGAATTAATCCGGATCGTTTATGTAATACTTCGTTCTATGTTTTTTCTGTTATTTGTTTTTAATTCCACACCTATAATTTCCTCTAAAAAAAATTACAAAACGCCTTAAAAAAATTGCATTAAGTAGTATTTTAGCGGTTTATAAAAAATTATGCACTACCCCAAAAAACGCTATAATCACACTTTGGCATTTCTGCAAAAAGTACTTCCCGCACCGGCTAATATCTTAGATTTGGGCACACCCAACGCATTTGGCAAAATTATGAAACAGGCCGGATATACGGTTTATAATACGCAAGGTGAAGATTTGGATACCCAACCCGGTATAGTAAAAAATTTCGAGGTGGATGCAGTTACAGCTTTTGAAATTTTTGAACACCTTATCGCTCCTTTTAATGTACTTAGAGCAATAGAAGCTGATAAATTAATAACTACTATTCCTTTACGGTTGTGGTTTGCCACGGCATATCGTTCAAAAACCGATGAATGGGATTGGCATATTAAAGCTACGGAAAAATGGACCAGTCCGGTTAATAAGATTGGCTTTCGACCAATTTTAAGAAAATATACGCCAAGATACTACGCCATTTACGCTGAGAGATAGTTTATGCGAATAGGAATGATTCTAGATAAAACTTTTCCGCCTGATCCTCGTGTAGAAAACGAGGCTGTTTCATTATTAAATGCAGGTCATAAAGTATTTTTATTTTGCTTAGGGTATGGAAATTTTCATGTAGAAGAAATTATAGAAGGAACCGAAATAAGAAGATATAAGTCTAATAAACTCGAATATAAACTATCAGCTTTAGCATATACATTTCCGTTTTACACGGATATCATGAAGAGTAAGATTAAGCATTTTCTAACAAATAATTCCATAGAGGCTATCCATATTCATGATATACGAATTGCTGATGCCGTTTTTAAAGCTAATGATAAACTTAATTTACCAATAGTTTTAGATTTACATGATAATATGCCTGAGGTAATGCAGTTTTATCCTCATTTGCAGAAATTTCCTGGTAAATACTTAATATCTCCACAAAAGTGGAAGCAAAAGGAGGAGGAATTTATTCAAAAAGCTACAAAGATTGTTACAGTTTCTAATGAGTTTAAAAAAGAGGTTATAGGTAGAACTAAGATTGATAATTCTAAAATTGTAGTGGTTCCAAATACGGTTAGGAAGAATTTTTATCAAAAATTCACACTCAAAAACGATATTTTAGAGCGTTATAAAAATAGCTATGTCATTTTATATATTGGTGATACAGGCTTAAGGAGAGGTTTGCAAACAGCTATTGAAGCCACAACTAAACTTAAAGACAAAATACCTAATTTAAAATTGGTAATTGTAGGTAAAAACACAACAGATTATGTGTTAAAACAACAAGTAAAAAAATTGAATTTATATGAATTTGTAGATTTAGAAGGTTGGCAAAGTATGGGCAGTTTTCCTAGTTATATAATGGCAAGTTCCGTTTGTATTTCGCCTTTGCATCGTAATATTCAGCATGATGTTGCATATGCCAATAAATTATTTCAATACATGAGCTTGGGTAAACCCGTTTTGGTAAGTAATGCCACTGCACAAAAAAATCTTATAGAAAAAGTAAATAGTGGATTGGTTCACGAAGACAGAAATGATAAAGATTTTGCCGCTAAAGTTTTAAAATTATATACAAATAGAGATTTTGCAAAAGAACTGGGAGAAAACGGAAAAAAATTTATAGAAAATGAGTTTTATTGGGAAAAGACTTCTTTAAAACTAATTAATTTATATAATAACTTAGCCAGGTGAAAGCCTTAATTATTACATATTATTGGCCGCCGGCCGGTGGCCCCGGTGTACAGCGATGGTTAAAATTTGTAAAATACCTGCCGGAGTTTGGAATAGAACCTGTTATTTATACTGCAAAAAATCCTGTTTATCCAGTAGAAGATTAC
>PDWI01005766.1_pt1 | contig 16330 bp, 11 predicted proteins | sample 1430891 | NCBI WGS metagenome assembly PDWI01 (sample SAMN01162508, study PRJNA174530) | Oral metagenome, whole genome shotgun sequencing project. | biome: Marine environment; feature: Marine mammal; material: Swab sample of the gingival sulcus; isolation source: swab sample of gingival sulcus...
CTCTAGCAGATAAGGGGTTTTATCGACATAATAATAGTTGCCTTCTCTAATTTTTGCAAAGGTTTGAATGCCTGTTGGCAGGAGTTTTTTTTGGGTGTTGGTCGTATCGTTCATGGTTATTTGTTGTTTTTTATGGTTTAAAGATAGCGTTATCTTAACATATTTTATGGGGTAGGGGTGAGGTTAGTAGAATTGTTATCGAAATTTGGAATGTAGTTAATTTTTGCTTTTTTAGTGCTATTTTTGTTTAGATTAGAAATTTTTGATTAATTACAAAAGCAACAAACCCCCAAATCGAAAATTCGGTTTGGGGGTTTGTTTTTTGGAGCGGTACGTACCTCTGCATAATGCAGAACGTGCCTAATAAAAAAGGTATCCAATCTAACAAAGTCTTAATTGGTACGTACCTCTGCATAGTGCAGAACCTTGCTCGAAGTCCGAAGAAAATCTCTTTCCGAGGTCTTAATTGGTACATACCTCTGCATAGTGCAGAACATAGAAAAAGAACTCAATAAGCTTGAAGAAAAAGTCTTAATTGGTACATACCTCTGCATAGTGCAGAACAAACTGAGGCTTTAATTCAACAAGTAGAACAAAGGTCTTAATTGGTACATACCTCTGCATAGTGCAGAACTTTTTCACTAGCGATATCAGCTTTATCGTTTAGTCTTAATTGGTACATACCTCTGCATAGTGCAGAACCCAATATTTATAGCCCAATCCCAGCAAGCCCTCAAGTCTTAATTGGTACATACCTCTGCATAGTGCAGAACCCTTGCATTTTTTAGCCCTTGTCCCGTAAGCCTTTTCGAGGAAAAAATTCGGGATGTTGGTTTTTGCAAACCGTGACTAAGCAGTCATTGCTTACATCGCTAATCCATGTTTTAGGTAGTCTCATTATAGCAATTTTCCGATCACTTTAGCAGTTGTTTTTCAAAGTTATTTTATTCAATAAAGTAGATAAATTCATCGTCAATATCCTCTGGCACGTTACCGATTTTCTTTACTTTTTTTGAACCAATGGAGTAGCAACGGATATGCCCTGTGGTTATTTCTAAGGATTCTAATGTGCCTAATAGCCGTTGTTTATCGCCTCGTGTGAGGTGACATTCATAGACACTTTTTTGTACTCTAAATCCATAGTTATGGAGGATATTATCCACTTTATTACGTTCTTTATTATCACTAATATCATAGCAGAGGAGATATAGGGGAGCTTCTTCTTTGCTAAATGGTTGATTATTTGGCATGATAGTTAATTTCCTTATTTTTAGCTTATTTTTTTATAGATTAAGAATTTTGGTTAGTGTTTCAAAAAGTATGCTATCTATTAAATGAGACTACTTTAATAACATTTTTAACCCCCTCTAACTCCCCCTTTTCAGGGGGAGGACGGCTCCACTTTTTAATTTTAGTTTAAAATAGAAGGCAACATACTTTTTAGAGCACCATCAGCGTTTTTATTCATTTTCTACGCTATCAGCGATTTCATCAATGATAATAGATTGCTCTTCGGCATTATTGAGACAAAATTCTGGATTGGTTCTTTCCGAATACCAATAGAACCATACCAATGACTTGCCCTCTACCGCCCATTGCACCAGTGTTCGCACCTGTATCAGGATAATATCATCAAGATAGGTCTGATTGATTTTACTGCTAAAGGTGGCTTGTAGCTGATTGGTAAACAGATGTAAGGCTTGGTTGGTGAGTTTCCAGCCCTTTTTATGATCCATGCGAAAGCTGGTTTCGGTGATTTGTTTGCGGTTAATCACCCTTAGCACGGTTTTATCCACCTGCACACGGAACATCTCCATCAGGTCATAGACGAGGGTTTCATAGTCTTGATTGCTGGTATGTAGATAGCTAAGGTAAGGGTTAAGCCCATGACTATGGAGCAAGGCACTGATGCGAGTGAACAGCCAATAATAGCCAAAGTTTAGCAAGCTATTTAGCCTATCGACACCGCCTCGACTGCGACGGCGACTTTTAAAGGCGGATTGTTGCGATTCTATCATGCAGTTTTGCAGACGTTGAAAGCAGATTTTTGCTGATTGCCCCTCATAGCCCATCAGCTCTTGAGTGGTGATGCTGGCGGTGGCTTTGTCTTTGAGTTGATTAAGCTGTTTGATAATCTGGTTATCACCTTTACGATAACTGCTGTATATCCATGTTTGATAATTGTTGAGCTTTGCACAAATGATGTCGGTGGCAATGGCGTGGATCTCGCTTGCTTTTAGGGCTTGGTGGCGTTGGTACTGCTTGCTACTAATGCTATAAAAGTCGGCATTGCTTGGGGTCATGGTACCGAGTTGCAAGCCATAGCGGTTGACGATATGGACAGTCACTTTTGCTTTAGCACAGGCAGAGAGTAGCGGGCTTGATAGGCTATGATTGCCCATGACAATTAGCTGGCTAATGCGTCTTAGTGGAATGATTTCTACTAAGTGTAGGCTCACGCTTTTTTTATTTTTGCTTGGGCGATGCTCTCGTACTTCTAGGGCGTTACCATTAACACCTAGGTATTTATGATTGCCCGTTATCATAATCGGCTTGCGTTGGCGTAGTATTGGCACTAGTGATTTGTCTTGGTTGCCCTCTTTATCAAAATGATAACCCAAAAACTCAAAACCCTGTTTGACCTCGGTAATATGAGTTTTTTCTAAGGATAAGTTGAGCGCTAAACCTTGTAATTGTTCACTGAGCCATTGTTTTATCTCAATGGCACTGTCTTGTTGGCGACAAAAAATTAGCATATCATCAGCATAGCGGATAAAGGCAAGGTGTTCGTGACTAATTTCATGGTCAAGTTGGGCAAGATATAGATTGGCTAAAGGCGGTGATAGTGGACTGCCTTGCATTAGCCCTTTTGGTCGCTCAATGATGGCGTTTTGCTTGCCCAGTTGCTTTGCCATACCACGTGGCTTTTTACCTTGAATCTCATAAGGAGTGGTCATCAGCTGTTGGATAAGGGCGATGGTCTGCTGTTCTCTTTGCGGTAGTATCTTGTGCAGTTGTTGCCATAGCTTATCATAAGGCACATTATCAAAAAATGCCTCAATATCCACCTCAACCACCCAACTAAAGCCATCATTAATAAGCTGTTGGATTTTATCCCTTGCCATTTGCCGAGAGTATCCCTTGCGATAGCCGAGTGATAAGGGCGATTGATATTGGTCAATAATCTTGGTAACGCTATCAAATACAAGGCGATGAACCACCATATCCCTTTGTGCTAACTGCTCAATCATACGACTACCGCCATGAGGTTTCGCCATATAAAAGGCATGGCTGGCTCGTGGGCAATAGCTACCTGTGGTTAGCTCATGGTATAGCTGTTCGCAAAGCAGTTCTTCTTCGATGATTTTGCCTTTTTTGTCTAATTCAGGCTCAAGGCTAAAGCGTTCAAACACCTCATCAATGGCATGGCGGATTTGAGTTTTTTGGCTAATATAGCGTTGCCAAAGGCTTAACGGTGGTCGAGGGGCATTGTCTATGGGAATGATATAGCCTAGTCCGTTAATATTGGTGCGTTGCCCGAGCAGATGAATGGACTGTATAATCTGCCAAAACTCGCCTATTTGTGTCCATGCTCCTTTTAGGGTTAGCCAACCTGCGGTGCCTTTATGAAACTGTACCTTGCGACTGCCGTCTGCCTTGCGTTTGGAGGATTTGGACTGGCTTTGTATGCCATATTTTTCGTATAGCTGATAGCTACAGAGTGGACTGGCTAATAATATCGGCTGATAGGTTCTAAACCATAGGTCAATATATGTCTTTTGCGTGGGGAACCATTGTAATAGGCGTTTTTTGCTATGTCTAAGCAATAGATAACTAAACTGTTCAGCTTTGGACAGTTGAGCGGTGGCAGTTTCTTCCTGCTTGTTAATGGTGGTTAAATTGCAAGGGGTATCTAAGAAAAAGCTTATCTCTTGCGTGTTGTCAGCATTATCATCAGTACAGGTGATTTTATCCAACTGCTTGGGAGATGTTGAGGGCAGTTTTTGACTATGAGCCGTCAATTTTGGGGTGGCTTGTAGGCTAAAACCTGTATTCTCTAACTGTAACCTTTCGGCAAACCAATTGAGCCAATCTTGAGCTTTATATTCGTATTTGCCACCAAACACAAAGGTAATGTCAATCGCCTGCCCTTGTCGTAGCTCGATTTCATGATAGGATTTATTGGTAGGATGAAAAGCAATCAGCGGAAAATTATCAGTTGGATAATGTATTTGTTTGGCGGATAAATGGGCTTGGATAATAGGGATCTGTCGAGGGTTGGCGGTGGTGAGTTGCTGTTGATAAAACTCATTAGTGCTGTTAATGGTTTGTACTAGCCCCCAAAGTTTTAGATAAATTTTATCAGCATGTTTAACCGTTTGCGGAGATTGCCATACGAGTTGGCAGGTGGCAGATGACCAATCGAGGGACTTTGTTTTTGTTGCCATGAGGATTTCCTTATTTTTTCTCAAAAATAGGATAATCGGTTATTTGGAATGTGTCAATAAATTATGGAAATTGGATAAAAATAGGCTAGGTTCAGAATTTTTTATTAATGACAAAAACAACAAAACCCCAAAACGAAAAATCGGTTTTGGGGTTTTGTTTTGGGGGGAGTGGTACATACCTCTGCATAGTGCAGAGCGTGAACGAACAGTTTTTTGCATATTTAAAAGAGTCTTAATTGGCACGTACCTCTGCATATAGCAGAACACGACACTTGATTCTCAATATCCAAATATTAAAAAGTCTTAATTGGTACGTACCTCTGCATAATGCAGAACAAGATACAAAGGTTATTCTGTATCCTCAGAATTATGTCTTAATTGGTACGCACCTCTGCATAGTGCAGAACTCACCAAAACAGAGCGAAAAAGAATTGATGATGTCTTAATCGGTACATACCTCTGCACACAGCAGAACGGTTTTACTGTATCTCTATTTATGGCAATCGAGTCTTAATTGGTACGTACCTCTGCATAGTGCAGAACCCTTGCATTCTAGCAATTTTTTTTAGTGATTGCTAGGAGGTCAAAACATATTTTTGCGTTAGACGTTAAGTGTCTCCACCTCAAGCCCCACAATGTTCCGTTCCTCACGTCCAAACACCACACCCATTAACACAATCGGCTTACCACGGTCGGCTTGTTGAGCGGTGAATTTATCGGCATAGTTTCTCTCTTTAATCTGCTCAATCGCTTTTATGCCCTTGTCTTGAATTTCTTTTGCGTTTTGAGCCACTTTAAATTCAATAATATAAATAGTCTGTTCAAAATCAAACCATGCATCCATTCGCCCTTGATTGGTGCTGTCTTCACAATAGACACGACTACCTAGCCCTGTTAAAAAGCTATAAAATACGCTCGCATAATGCCCTTCATAATTGCCAATATTTTCATTACGACTGGTGTACCATTGATAAGGAATGCTAGCATACAGTGAGTGGAACAGTTGTTTTACTTTATCGTATTCGCCATCTTGCAAATAATCATAGAGTTTGTTTTGTTCATTGGCGATATTATAGTTATTGCCGAAATAATTGTTTAACAAGACTTTATTAAGGCTTTGTTGTACTTCGATATTGGGGTATTTCAAAGTATAACGTACACCCATAGCACGTTCTCTGACTTTATTAATGGTTAGGTAACCTGCTTGAAATAAAATCGCCACAGGACTCATCTCATCAATATCAAACTTAGCTAAGTCCGCATCATCATAAGTGATGTCTTCGATATCGTGCATATTCAGTTGGTTGGTAGCAAGGTTATCAACAAGCCATGCTGAAGAGCCTGTCTGAAACCAATAGGGTTGAAAACGTTTCTTTTTTTGTAAAAACAGTAAGATGTCGTAAGGGTTATAAACGCTTTCTCCTGTCCAGTTATAACCGTTATACCACTTTTTGATTTGTTCCATTTTATCGTTATCAACATCGGTAAGTTCTGGAGCAAAAACATCTTCAAGTTCGGCTTGCGTATAACCACAAAGTGCCGAATACTGTTCATCTAAACTAATATCGGTTGGGCTATTTAACCCACTAAAAATATTAACCTTGCTAAATTTTGATACCCCTGTAAGCATAGAAAAACGCAAATGAGCGTCTTGTCCTTTGATAACCGAATACAAATCTCGCAATACGTCACGAATCTCTAAGATATGTGGTTTGTTGATGTTATCAAGCATGGGTTTGTCGTATTCATCGATAAGGAGAACGACTTCGCTTTGTTGTTGTTCGGCTAGGTTTTGTATAAGAGAACGAAAGCGAGCATGTAGTCTATTAAGATTACCTGTTGCGAGTTGATATTTTTGTTCATTGTAGGCAAGTTGGGCATGTATGTCTTCTTCAAGTTTTTTTGCACTATCAATCTGCCCTTCGGTAAAGCCAATACGAATCACAGGATAAGTAGTTTCCCAATCCCAGTTATTTTCGGCATACAATCCTGTAAACAGGGCTTTATTTCCGCTAAACAGTTCATCTAGGGTGTCAATGGTTAAGCTTTTACCAAAACGGCGTGGGCGTGAGAGAAAGACGGATTTCTCTTTGGCTAATTCTAACAAATAGGGTGTTTTGTCAACATAATAATAGTTGCCATTGCGGATATGAGCAAAGGTTTGAATGCCTGTGGGTAGGAGTTTTTTTTGGGTGTTGGTTGTGTTCATGGTTATTTGCTGTTTTTTTATGGTTTAAAGATGAGGTTATCTTAGCATATTTTGTGAGGAGAGGGGTAATCTAATAAAAATTTGGAATGTGCTTAATATTAGCTATATTTTGGTTGTTTTTGGATGGGTTGGAAATTTTTTATTAATGACAAAAACAACAAAACCCCAAAGCGAAAAATCGGTTTGGGGTTTTGTTTTGGGTGGAACGGTACGTACTTCTGAATATCAGAAACGTAGAGACGTTGCATGCAACGTCTCTACAATACATCTGAATCGGCTCACACCGCTATTTTACAATCTATGCACTATGGTAAAGAATCAATCACGAAAAGCAGATGTATCGTTTGATTTTGGGTCTTAATTGGTTCGTACCTCTGCATATTGCAGAACGATATGATTATGCCAGTAAAACAGACTCAAAATGTCTTAATTGGCACGTACCTCTGCACACGGCAGAACGCTTGTAGAGACAGGGCATGCCTTGTCTCTACGGTGCATTTTAATTGGCTTGTACCGCTATTTTAGATAGCGGTGTACATACCTCTGCATAGTGCAGAACTGGGCTGGGCAAGAAAATGCTAAAGGGTCACCGTCTTAATTGGTACGTACCTCTGCACAATGCAGAACTTTTAAGGTAGGACTATTCTAGCATGGTTTTTTTGGTATTGCTAGGTAGATAATAATCAGATGGTTTCTTTATAAATGATAATTATCTTGTTTACCAATTGTAATTATATCTGTAATATGCTAGGTTGTTAGATACGTTATCAACATAAACGGATTATCAAATAACCACTTCAATCAAGGAGCCTTAATATGATGAAAATAACGAAAATGTTAGCCTGTGCATTTATTTTATCTTGTTCGGTTATCGGGCATGCTGATGAGCAGACCACAGATACAACCACCAACAAGATAAATCAAAGAATACAACAACTTGACAATCGCATCAGTGTATTAGAGGGTCAAAAAGAAAACCTGCAAAGGCAAGTTGATATCGCCAAAAATGATGTAAACAGTCATATAAACGCTTCTAGCAAAAATATTGAGAGTCGATTTAACAACAGAGAATCAGAGTGGTTTTGGTTAAAAATAGTAATTGCTGGCTTTGGTGTTATAGGATTTCTTTATATAAAAGATTTTATCCAAAAAAAAGCTGAAGAGACTGCTGAGAATCAATTAAAACAAAAAATTTCAGAGTTATTAGATAGCAAGCAGAATACTCTTTTAGATTTAATCAGTCAATTAGATTTAGATGCATACTTAAGAGAAAATAGTAACATACACTTAATAACAGAATCTCTCAAAAGAAAGGATGAAATTTTTGAGATTCTAAGAGAGGTCGGATTTGATAAGATAACTTATGATATATCTAAAAAATATAAAAAATTAGACCCTAATGTTAATTTGATATTATTAGATGACGGCACAGAGTTTTTAGATAGAAAGACACCAGAATATAAGGCAAGGCATAATTTATTTAATAAATACATAGATGAACAAGCAGAAAATTCAAATACAACATTCATATTCTATGGTCAGTATTTTGATTCAAAAAATAGAAAAAATGTAAATTTTGCTAACACTAAGTTTACACTGTATTCTCAAATAATTAACAACTTAAGATACACAGCTATAAAACAGCAAAATGATAAAAAACTCCAAACGAAGAAAAATCAATAGTAAATACTATTGTAACAACTAAATTATAATCAACACTGTAATTTAATGACAAAAAAGAGTCTAGATTTAAGGAAAAACAATGGCAATACGAACCCCCAACTTATCTATTAAAGAAGTTATGGACAATGAAAAGGTTAAACATAACTTAAATGCCATCCAATGGCATAGCCTAAAATGCAAACTTGTCACTCCTATGTATGGCGGTGGCGTAACATCAGCCGTTGTCGATACAGATATGCCGATTCGTGTAACAGGCATACGAGGGCAATTGCGGTTTTGGTGGCGATTATTGGCGAAACAAAAGTGGTATAAAAATTTAAGCTCTAAAGAAATAAGAAAAAAGGAATCTGAGCTTTGGGGTGGTATGGCTGATGTCAAAAAAGAGAATGGCAAAGAAGAAAAAGAGAGTAAAGCAAGTTTGGTTTTTTTGCGTTCATCAAACTATAAAAATATTTCTGTGCAAAAATATCAAGAATGTACAGTAGTACTTGAAAGAAATGGAGAGAAAAAGCTTTCGAGAAAAAATGGCAACCCAATTTTAAAATTTGAAACCATAAACTGGAAAGAACTATCTTATGCTTTATTCCCTGCTCAAGGTACATTAAAGGAATATAGAACTGCCGTTGATAAAAAGCCAGATTCATTATTAAAAGAAGGCTTAACGTGGACATTAGATATTGCTTTTGCACCTCAAATAACTGAAAAACAACAAAAACAAGTTTGGGAAACCATACGTTGGTGGGCAAGTTTTGGTGGTGTAGGTTCTCGTACTCGTCGTGGATTAGGGGCATTGACGATTGAAAAGACGGATAAAGTATATCCTGTACCTCTTAATGAAATAAAAAAATTAGGATTAAATTTTAAAGCTAAAGAGGTTAAAGAAACTGAAGAAGTTAAAAATAAAAATGCTAAAAATACCAATAAGCCAATTCAAGCATGGACAACTGCCATTGAAAAACTACAGAAATTTAGACAAATAGGTGAAGGTCGTAATAATTATAATTCAAGAAGTCATTGGGCAGAGCCTGATGCCATTCGTGATATTACAGAGCAATCTATTGATGATCATAGGAAACGAAACACTCAAGGAAATTATTTTCCTAGAGCGATTTTTGGTTTGCCAATTATTTTTAAATTTGCAAATAAGGATGCAGGTTTGAGAAGTACTGATGACCCAGCTCCGACAACATTAACCGCTAAATATCAAGGTCAAGAATTTGAGCGTTTAGCTAGCCCTCTGATATTAAGACCATATTGTGATGAAAGTGGCAGTTGGCACTCATTAGCATTGTGCTTACCACAGATAATAAATCATAAGGAAATGCAATTAATATTAAAAGGCGATACGGTGGCTAGAGAAAAAGAAGAAGTTGCTTATTGGGATGATGTTAAAGGTAAAGAACTAACACCAATTAAAAATAACTTGCCGATAAAAGGCGACGTTAACCCACTAACCGCATTTTTAACCTATTTTGCTGATTAAGGACAATAATTATGAGTAAGTATATTGCAATTTTATCAATAGGACCTGTACAAGACTTTATTGCCTCCGCTCGCAAAAGTCGTGATTTATGGTCTGGCTCATGGTTATTATCCGAACTATCAAAAGCAGGGGCAAAGTCATTATATGAACAAGGAGCAACCTTGATTTTTCCCTCTGTTGCAGATGGCGATGAAAAAAAATTGGAACAAGACTCCTCATTTTCTGTTGTTAATAAACTACAAGTTCAAATAACTGCTGAAAATTCACAAAAAGTAACCAACGTTCTTGAAACCGCTAAAAAAGCAATTAAAGCACGTTTTACTGCCGAAGTTGATGCAACTTATAAACCAGTTAACAATGGTCAAATTATCCGTGAAGGTATATGGAACGTTCAAAAAGATGATTATGTCGATATTCAATATACATGGGCAAAAATAGATAATAGTCGAAACGATGCTTATCAACATGCGATAGCTCTAGCCAGCGATATGCTTACCGCTCGCAAATTTACAAGGGATTTTTTAACAGAAAACCCTGAACCTTATTATGAAAAACTTATGCTACCAAAATCATCGCTTGATGGCATTCGAGAAACAGTTTTGAACGAAGATAATCTTAAATTAAACAATCGATTAAAACTAGGACTTTCAGATTCAGAACAGCTAGATTGTGTGGGTGTGGTTAAGCGTTTAGGATTTGAAGATAGGTCTGAACAATTTACTGCATTTAGCCGTATTTGTGCCGATAGTTGGATTAATAAACTTATTAAAAATAAAGAAGATTTAACAAAGATAACTAAAAGTTATGAAGAGTTAATTTCTCATGACAAGGATATTACCGTTGCTACTCGTGTAACAGGTAATAATGGAATTTATGAAAATTTTCCTTTTGATGGTGAATATCTTTATAAAAGCCGAATTGAGGCTAGTATTAATGAATGGAATAACAAAAAAAATGACAAAGATATTGATTTAAAGTCTATTAATTCTGTTATAAAAAATCTAGATGCTTTAAAACAAAATCTTGGAGAACTATGGAAAGAATATAAACAACCACAAACCTATGGCGTTATGCTCTTAGCGGACGGCGATAAAATGGGCGAGTTACTCGATAAAGTAACCACCCTGCAACAACATCAAGACATCAGCAATGCGTTATCCGCCTTTGCCAAAAGTGTGCGTCAAACCATGCAAGAGAATCGAGGGCATTGTATTTATTCAGGTGGTGATGATGTATTGGGAATTGTCCCTTTAGATAAAGCCTATCAATGTGCCGATGATTTACGTCAAAGTTTTAGTGATGCCTTACAAGAGGTTTCTAAAAACTTAGGAGCAGATACGCCTACACTATCAGTCGGATTAGCAATTTGCCACAATATGACACCATTTTCGGTTATTCGTGATTATGCCAAACAAGCCGAAAGCCATGCCAAAGGCGATCATATAGACGATAGCAATCAACGTAGAAATGCGCTAAGTATTTTATTATCCATTCGTTCTGGTGCTGATACTCAACTGAGATTACGATGGGACGATACAACCGCTCATAATGCTTTGAAAAAATGGGTTGACTGTTACAACAAAAAAGCCCTCCCGAGTAAAGTCGCTTATGCTATCCGTGATATTGATTTACACACCAAAGATATTGCAAAAGACATTGCAAAAGATGATCAAAACTTACATAAAAAGATTCAAAGTGCCGAAGTCAAACGTATGCTACAGCAAGCTCGTACTGATAAGGGTACAGAAATTGATAAAACACTGATTGACGATTTAAGTGATAGGGCTAAAGAAATTAGCTTAGAAGAGTTTGCCAATGAGTTAGCTGTCGCTCGCTGGCTATCAGCAAAGACTCAAAAAGACTTAGGGAGAATATAAATGGAACAGGAAAAGAAAAAAAATGAAGAAAATGCAGAAATGAATAGCTATTTAATAGAGTCACTTGCTCCTTTGGTGTTTCGTTCTGGTAAGCCCTTTGGTTCACAGTCGTCTGCTCAAGATGTTATTTTTCCACTACCTTCTGCCAGTGCTGGTCTTACTCGTGCATTAGCGATAGGACAAGGTAAGGGCGGATTAAACGGTTCAACACAACGTATGAGCCTGCAAAAAGCAAAATCAGATAGTGATTATCAAAAAGTACTTAATACGCAAGCACGAGGGGCGTTTTTAGTACGCTATCAAGATGCAAATGACAGTAGCGGTGTCGAGGTGTTAGTGCCAAAACCTGCCAATGCCATCTATTTTGAAAATAAAAAAAGTGGCGAAGTTGAGCTTATCCGTTTAGAACCTAAGGCATTTGCAGGCACTGATAGTGACTTATGCGGTAGTGACTTGCCAAAAGGTTTATTACCTGTACAAATGGTAAAAAATACTGATGACGATAAGGACATTAAAGGTAAACCCTATAAAAAAGGGGCGGTATATTGGACATTATCCGATTTGCAGGCATGGCAAAATGGTGAAAACCTAACTTTTAAAGACGTTAATGACAATGGTATGGCACAACTGCCGATAGATATTCGTACCCATGTCGCCATTGATGATACCACCCTAGCAAATGAAGATGGCAAATTATTTCAAACCGCTAGTTTTGATATGGATTATCCGTTAGCTAATGATAATACAGAACAAACATGGTCGGATAAACGCTATGGGTTTTTGGTGCAAAGTGAACTCGCTTTAGATAATGGATTAGCTACTTTTGGCGGTGAAAGACGTTTATCGAATTTTAAAAAAGTAACTGCTCAAATTACTCCAAATTTAGCAAACCTTGATAAGCGATTAAAGGCGATTAATGACGCTCAAGGCTTTAGTTTAACCTTTTTAACCCCTTGTATCTTTGCTCAAGGCTATTTGCCGAGTTGGATAGATAAAGACAGTATGCAAGGCACGCTTACGATAGACAAGACAGATATAGAAATCCAATTAAAAGCCGTGGCGATTGACCGTTGGCAAGGAGTTTCTGGGTGGGATAGCATTGTATGGAGACCAAAAGCCACTCGTAAAGCAGTAAGTGCAGGTTCGGTATATTGGTTTGAGCTATCGCAAGATTTAACCAAAGACCAGTTAATACAGCTCGACACTATGCAATGGGCTGATAATTCTCAAGATAAAGCGGATGGCTATGGTACGGCGTTAATCTCTGCGTGGCATAATGCCAATTCATTACAAAACTAATTTTTCACTTATCAACAAAGGAATAATACTCATGGAAAAACGTATTTTTCACTTACAAAACTTATCTGCTCTTCACGTTGGCACAGGTCAAGGTGTTGGCGTAGTTGATTTACCCATCGCTCGTGCAAAAGCAAGCAATTTACCAATAGTCGCAGGCTCTGCGATTAAAGGGGTATTGCGTGATGAATTATATCAACAAGATTTTATTAAAAATCATGATGTTAAAATTTTATTTGGGGCATCGACTGATAGCGATGATGACAGTATGCACGCTGGAGCAATTGCCTTTGGTGATGCTAACCTTTTGTTACTGCCTATTCGCTCATTTGCAGGGACGGTTGCTTATGCCACTTGCCCATACATTTTACGTCAATATAAGCGTGATATGGACTTAGACCTTGCTATACCAAACTTAGCAAATAATAGAGCAGGAATTGTTATCGGTTCAAAGTTGTTGGTTGGTAATACAGGCAAGATTGCCTTGGAAGATTTAGATATTAAAGCCGATACCGATGGTGATGTAAAACAATGGGCAGGAGTGATTACACAAGCCTTATATCCCGACTCAGTAGCAGATAGTGAAGAATGGCAACAGCAAGTTATTCAGCGTTTTGTAGTTTTACCCGATGATATATTTAGCTTTTTAGCAGATACCGCCACCGAGATTCGCACTCGTATCCGTATTAAGCCTGAAACAAGGGTAGTAGAAAAAGGAGCATTATGGACAGAAGAAAATCTACCTGCTGAGAGTGTGCTTTGGGGTGTGATTGGGGTTAGTATGTCTCGTAAAAAAGACGATGAGCGTACAGCTAAAAACTTAGCGGATTTGTTACCAACAGAAGAAATCAATATTCAAGTCGGAGGCAAACATACCGTAGGACGTGGCTTATGTCGCTTGTTAATTGCTGATAATAAAGCGACTAAGCAAGGAGAATAATTATGGAAATACGTACGCATAAATACGCCCGTCTTGCATATCCACTCGTTGAGGCAATACAAGTAAATGCAAAAAATGCCAAAGCTACACTAGACGAGATTAATATAGAGCAAGAAAATGCAGAGCAAAAAAAAGAAATCGAAGAGTTAAAAAAAGTAATAAAACTTGAGGCGAAATATCGCACATTAGCCCTTAATTTTTCCACCATGATAATGCAGTCTGGGCTCGCTCAAGCGATTGGTTTTTTAATGGCAAAAGGAAAGGATAAAGCCGAACACAAACAGTTACTACAGCATATAGTTAATTTGTTGGAGTACGATAATATTGATAATTTGCATGATGTGATTTTACAATCTAATATCACTGATTACCAATTATTAACCCGCAAAGCACTAGAGGCAAGTAGTTGGCTAAAACGCTATACCCAAGCTTTATTAGAAAAAGAGGGTGAAAAGAAGGGGGAAAGCAATGACTGATTTAATGCGAGATACTTTTAAAAAAGTGATATTAGATACAGAGGCTTTTCAACAGAAAGACTACGAAAATGTATTTAATGAGATTGAATCTGCCCATGCTGGTTTACTTATGCAACGAGGGTTACCAGTTTGGGAAGATGGTGAAAAACCATGTAAAAAAGAATTAATCAATAAAATCAGCAGTGTAAAAGCTGATGATTTATATCTATTAGCCTTTAAGCGTTGGTTATATCAAACCTATAATCCAAAAGACGAACAAATTAACCCTAATTTTGCCCATGTTAGTGCTAATCTTACTCATCGTATGTACACAGAATTAAGTGCAGGGAATACCCTAGAAACTGGAGCAAGCACTCATCATACTTATGGTATGCCAATGTTGGCTGGTTCTGCAATTAAAGGGGCGGTGCGTAGTTATACAGAAAATCTATTTGAAAAAAATAATCAACCGAATAAGGAAAATATTTTAAATATATTATTTGGTAGTGGCGATGAAGAAACCGATAGTGATAATGCAGGCTATATTATATGGCATGATGCGTGGTGGATACCTAATGAGGTTAATAAACCATTTGTATCAGAAATTGTCACGGTACATCATCAACAATATTATGATGGTAAACTTGATGAAGCCTTAGATATGGAAAGCCCAACGCCAAACCAACAAATTGCGATACAAGGCGGATTTTATTTTACTCTACAAGGTGATGATAAGTGGGTTAATTTTGCCAAAGAGTTATTAGTTGCTGTGCTTAAAAATCAAGGTATGGGAGCAAAAGGTTCATCTGGCTATGGCTATTTTGAGTTAGATAGTAAACAGATAGACGAGATAATGAAGAAAAAACTCAAAGCTGATAAGGAAACAGCTGATAGGATTAGAGCTGAAAAAGAACAAGCTGAATTTGAAGAAATGATTGCTGATAAAAGTCCATTAGAACAAGAATTAGAAATTCTAATTAAAAAACATGATTGGAATGTGAAAGGAAAAAGTATTCGAACTCATTTCATAAATAATATGGATATTTGGATATCTAAGCTAGAAGAAAATCCTTCTGATAAAGGTGTAATCATGCGTTTTGTTGAGATTACCAAAATCCATATAGATTGGAAAAAACCATCTTCTAAACAAAGGGGTAGAATTAATCGGTTAAAAGAAATGCAAAGGAAATTGCAAACCGACTAATTCACCTTCCAAACGACCCCAAACTCCCCTCAAATACCACCCCTTTAGGGTGGTATCTTCTCTTACAGGTACTACCTCCCAAAGCCACCTCACCAAAAACCCCAAACAACAAAAAAGCCTAACTAATGAAAGTTAGGCTTTTTTTACTACCAATTAATTAGTAGTTTTTTACCAAATCTGGAGCGGGATAAGAGATTCGAACTCTCGACCCCAACCTTGGCAAGGTTATGCCTCTACCACTGAGCTAATCCCGCTGAATGAGGACGTATTATACGGATTTATTTTTTACTGTCAACTACTTTTTTAATTTTTTTTCAAATTTTTTAATTTATAGGGTTTACCCTCAACAGAGTAGCCTTTGGGTGATATAATACCGCCGTGTTTTTTAATCTGTTAGCTAGATTTGTTGCATACTAGCCAGCCTTATACTTATATCATTGTATTTACTATTACTTATAATTATCGCACATACGGTACTTACTGCCCATGAACACTATCCAAAGCACTTCTCTAAACAACTCTCAGAACACGGTTCAAAACGCCCCTAAAAACATCGTCCTTGCCATTACTGGTGGTATTGCCGCTTATAAATCTGCGATATTTGCTCGCTTACTTATCAAGGCAGGGTATCAGGTACGAGTTATTATGACCCAAGGAGCAAAGGCATTTATCACTCCGCTAACTTTGCAAGCATTAACAGGAAATGAGGTACATACTAGCTTGCTTGATGAATCG
>PDWI01007464.1_pt1 | contig 16329 bp, 16 predicted proteins | sample 1430891 | NCBI WGS metagenome assembly PDWI01 (sample SAMN01162508, study PRJNA174530) | Oral metagenome, whole genome shotgun sequencing project. | biome: Marine environment; feature: Marine mammal; material: Swab sample of the gingival sulcus; isolation source: swab sample of gingival sulcus...
AAAAACGTGGTGCCCGAGACCGGACTTGAACCGGTACAGTAAAAATTACCGAGGGATTTTAAGTCCCTTGCGTCTACCAATTTCGCCACCCGGGCATTTATGCAACATGGAGCGGGAAACGAGGTTCGAACTCGCGACCCCAACCTTGGCAAGGTTGTGCTCTACCACTGAGCTATTCCCGCAAAAAAGAAATCGAATTGTACCAAAAAAAACCTTAATTTTAAATAACTTTTAGAAAAAATTTTATCAATTCAATTTTTTACATGTAGATTTTAAGCCAAAAAATAAGACTTTGTATTTTAGTATAGTCACTAATACTAAACTTACATGTAACATTCTATCTCACTTTCAATACAACTTTATCAAAAAAACATTAAATTAAAAGCGCTTAAAAAATATTTCGCTATAATCATCTAAAAACAAAAGGATATTTATGAGAAGTGACATTGTAAAAAAAGGTTTCAACCGTGCACCGCACAGAAGTCTGTTTCGTGCAACGGGGGTTAAAAATGAGGATTTTCAAAAGCCGTTTATCGGAGTGGCTAACTCTTTTATAGAGATAATTCCGGGGCATTTTTTTCTAAATAAATACTCCCAAATCATAAAAGATGAGATAAGAGCTTTACTCGCTTCCTTCTCGTGAGCTTATAGCAAACTCCATTGAAACCGTTATGAATGCGCACAAACTTGACGCTATGATTTGTATTCCAAATTGTGATAAGATAGTTCCCGGTATGATAATGGGAGCTTTAAGAGTAAATGTTCCAACGGTTTTTGTAAGTGGCGGACCTATGCAAAAAGGGTATAAAAAAGATGGAACACCCATAGACCTTGCTACCGCTTTTGAAGCAGTTGGAAAGTTTGAAACGGGCGAAATAAATGAAGAAGAACTTTTGGATATCGAGTGTAACGCATGTCCGAGTGGTGGTTCATGTTCAGGTATGTTTACGGCAAACTCCATGAATACCCTAATGGAAGCCATGGGAATAGCTCTAAGCGGAAATGGGACTATACTTGCTTTAACGCCTGAACGTGAAGAGCTTATAAGAAAAGCGGCACGTAGAGTTTGCGAAATAGCCCTTGATGAGAGATTTAATTTTAAAAATATCCTAAATACAAAAGCGGTTAAAAATGCTTTTGCGATCGATATGGCTATGGGTGGAAGTTCAAACACAGTACTTCACATGTTAGCTATCGCAAAAGAAGCAGGCGTGAATTTTAACATAGCCGACATAAATGATATAAGTAAAAAAATTGCTCATATTGCCAAAATTTCTCCATCACTTAGCACAGTTCACATGGAAGATATTCATAAAGCAGGCGGTATGAATGCGGTTATGAAAGAGATTTCAAAGCGTGATAATGGAGTGTTAGAGCTTGATAATTTAACCGTTACGGGTGAAAACATGAAAGAGCGAATTCAAAACGCAACTATTAAAGATTACGACGTAATTCACAGCATCGATAAACCATATTCCAAAGTTGGCGGACTTGCCGTGCTTTTTGGAAATTTGGCCAAACAAGGATGTGTTATAAAAACAGCGGGAATTACGGGTGAAAGAAAGTTTATAGGAACTGCTGTGTGCTTCAACTCTCAAAACGACGCGATAGAGGGCATTACAAGCGGAAAAGTAAAAAAAGGCGATGTAGTTATCATAAGATATGAAGGTCCAAGGGGAGGACCAGGAATGCAAGAGATGCTAGCCCCAACAAGCCTCATCATGGGAATGGGACTTGGAGCTGATGTGGCACTCATAACTGATGGGCGTTTTAGTGGGGCTACAAGAGGGCTAAGTATCGGTCACGTTAGCCCAGAGGCTGCGGAAGGTGGCATGATAGGACTGCTTAAAGACGGCGATGAGATAGTTATAGATGTGGATACTTACGAGATAAATGTAACTCTTAGCGAAAAAGAGATACAAAAAAGAAGAGATGAGTTTAAACCACTAAAGAAAAAACTAGCAAGCTCATGGCTAAGACAATATCGCCAGCTTGTTACAAACGCGAGCAATGGTGCGGTTTTAAAAGTAGATGAATAGAAACTAAAAGGCGCGAGTTTATTTACATGTAAATTATCTTACATGTAAATACTGCCTTTATATAGTCACTTTCCTCCATCCAACCTCAAACTTTACCAATATACCACCCTTATACGCCTACGTAAGAAACTCTTAAAATAAAATTAGATAAAATTTACTCTTAAAGTTCTTCCGCTTGTTTGGAAGTTCAATCAGTAAACAAAGGGAATAAATGAGCGAAGCAATCGCATACAATATAAACGGAGAGTTATTTGACACTCAAACAGCCGAAGCTATGGGCTTAAGTGGCGAAGAAGTAAAACTAGATAACTCAAAAGAGAGCTTGGAAGTTTTAAGGCACTCCTGTGCTCACTTGATGGCACAAGCTATCAGCGAACTTTATGAAAATGTTCAGTTTTTTGTAGGACCTGTGATAGAAGACGGTTTTTATTATGATTTTAGATGTGAAAAAAGTATCAGCGATGAGGATTTAAAAACTATCGAAAAAAGAATGAAAGAGATAGTTAAAAGAAAAACACCTATCGAACGATACGAGATTTCAAAAGCTAATGTTATAGAAAAATTTAAACATGATGATTTAAAACAAGAGGTATTAAAACGCATACCTGATGGAAATATAACCTTTTATAAACAAGGGGATTTTGAAGACCTTTGTCGTGGTCCTCACTTGCCAAACGTAAGAAATATAAACTTTTTTAAACTACTTCGTACCTCTGGTGCATATTTAGGTGGCGATGAAAGTAAAGAGATGCTAACTCGTATCTACGGAACTGCATTTGCTGACAAACAAAGCCTAAAAGATTATATCACCATGATAGAAGAGGCAAAAAAGAGAGATCATAGAAAACTAGGAAGAGATTTAAAACTTTTTACATTTGATGAAGAAGTTGGCGCTGGTCTTCCTATATGGCTACCAAATGGCTCACGACTTAGAAGCAAACTTGAAAAACTACTTTTTACAGCTCACAGAAGAAGAGGCTATCAACCAGTTCGTGGTCCAGAGATATTAAAAGCAGATGCATGGAAGATAAGCGGTCACTACGATCACTACAAAGAAAATATGTATTTTACAAATATAGGTGAAAAAAACGATGGAAGCGATGAGAGTTCAGAAGAGTTTGGATTAAAACCTATGAACTGCGTTGGTCACATCAAAGTATATCAAACAGATGTGAGAAGCTACCGTGACTTACCACTAAAGTTTTTTGAATATGGTGTCGTCCATCGCCATGAGATGAGCGGAGCAATGCATGGATTATTTCGTGTAAGAGAGTTTACTCAAGATGATGCGCATATCTTTTGTACACCTGAGCAAATAGAAGAAAATGTACTTGAAATCATCGACTTTATCGATAGTATTATGAAAAGTTTTGGCTTTACTTACGAGATGGAAATCTCAACAAAACCAAAAGATGGAGCTATCGGAAGTGATGAGTTTTGGGAGAGTGCTACAAACGGACTTAAAGCCGCATTAGAAAAATCCGGCATAAAATACGGCATAGATGAAGGTGGTGGCGCATTTTATGGACCAAAGATTGACTTTAAGATAACTGATGCGTTAAAAAGAAAATGGCAGTGCGGAACCATACAAGTGGATTATAACTTACCATCTCGTTTTAATCTTAACTACATAGATAAAAACAATGAAAAAGCACAACCAGTTATGCTTCATCGCGCGATGCTAGGAAGCTTTGAAAGATTTATAGGTATTTTAACAGAACATTGCGCTGGAGAATTTCCGTTTTTTATAGCACCAACAGCGATGACAATAGTACCAATCAACGATAACCATTTACCGTATTGTAAAGAGTTAGCAAGGAAAATTTTATTTGATTATGATGTTGATGTGGATATTTCAAGTAAAAACGAAAGTTTAAATAAACGAATTAGAACAGCAGAAAAACAGAAAGTTCCTATGATACTTGTTGTAGGAGATAAAGAGGTCGAGGAAAATAGTGTCGCCTTGAGAGATAGGCAAAAACGAGAACAATCAAATCTCACTCAAGATGAATTGTTCGAACTTATAAAGGAAAAGTTAAATGAGGTACACTTTTGAGTAAAGATAAAGAAGTGATGTTAAATGACAACATCAGGGTAGCAGAAGTCCGTTGTATGGGCGATGACGGAACGCAGTATGGGATTATTTCAAGAAATGAAGCATTAAAACATGCTGAAGACTTGGGGCTAGACTTGGTTTTAATAGCTCCAAATGCAAAACCTCCAGTTTGCAAGATAATGGACTATGGGAAGTTCAAATATCAGCAAGAAAAGAAGCAAAAAGAAGCCAAGAAAAAGCAAAAAGTTATAGATGTCAAAGAGATAAAACTCTCTGTTAAGATTGCACAAAATGACATTAATTACAAAATAAAACATGCAAGAGGGTTCTTAGAAGCTGGAAAACATGTAAAATTTCGCGTTTTTCTAAGAGGTCGTGAGATGGCAAATCCACAAGCAGGAATAGAAGTATTAGAGAGAATTTGGCCAATGGTTGAAGACATAGCCGAGCGCGATAAAAAACCTGCTCTTGAGGGAAGATATGTAAATATGCTAGCAACTCCAAAAAAAGATAAATAATTTCTACAAAAAGCAGGAAAATCTCCTGCTTTTTACCCAATTTTAATATTTTTTAATATTAAATTAAATTAAAATATTGTTAAATCTTATAAGTTTTATTTACCATGTAAAGCAATTATAATCACAAAATAACTATCTAACCTATAAAAACCAACCAATATTATAGAATATAAAAAAATTATTATTATTTAAATCTTAATATAATATTATTTTTACTTATTAAGTGATAAAATTATGAAATTATTATAAAAGGGGTTATTACATGTTTAAAAGCGACAAATACAAAAAGTTACTAAATCAAAATGAAAACTTAATTAAAGAAGTTGAAAGATTAAAATTGGAAACAGAGCGATTGAAAAATCTTCAACCTGTAAAAGACGATGAATGAAAAAATAAACTACATGTAAAAGATAAACTCTTGCATTTAATATTAAAAGGCTACAGTGATGGAGTTGAAGAAATTAGACAAGAAGATAAAGACAATATCAAACATACAGCTCAAATAACCAAACTAGGGACTAAATCTGGTCATGGTGTGGATAATCTAGATAAGTCAGCAAATACCCTACTTAAACTAATATCCCACATATACCAATCATCATCAAATAGCCTACAGTGCGCAGAACAACTTCACAATAATGTAAATAATATATCAACAATACTAAATCTCATAAAAGACATATCTGACCAAACAAATCTCCTTGCACTTAACGCCGCTATAGAAGCAGCGAAAGCATGGTCGCGGTTTTGCAGTTGTTGCAAATGGGGTACGAAAACTAGCTGAACGTACACAAAAAGCCACATCTGAAGTTGAAATGAATGTAAATATATTAAAACAAAATGCAAATAAACTCTGACATAACATCATCGAAAATCTACATAAACCTAGTAAAACTTGACCATATTTTATTTAAAATAAATGGATATAAAACAATATTTGACAAAAAGAAAGAAACTCTCAGCAACCATCACGACTGTCAGCTAGGCAAATGGTATAAACACGAATGGAAAGAAAAATTTGGCAAAACTGCATCTTATAAAAAAATATACTCACCACATGAAATAGTGCACAAAAGTATAAATGAGGTTATACAAAAAAGTAAAGAGGGTGATTTAGATCAAAGTATCATATGTAAATTTGAAATATCCGAAAGTGCATCTTTGGAACTTTTTGATATTATTTGCGATATGACTAAAGAAGCTTCCTAATTTATATTATATTCTTTAGAAAATCTTATCCCAAGAATATAATTTTTTTCTATATATAAATCTTTATTAAAGCAAAATTTTGATACACTTAATTTTGAGATTTATTTTTATAATTAAATTATAATAAATTTTGTGAACATATACCATAAAAAGGAGTGCAAATGAGAATTTCTTTAGTTGGTGCAAGCACGCTTTGTGTATTGCTTTTTTCTGGTTGTGGGGCTGTTTTTACAGGCTATAAGGGTGAACTTGGAAAATATGACACTTCATACACGAAAAGTGAATGTCAAGACAAATTTGTCGATGAAAAAATAAAATCAGGTGATGATATTATCCTATGGAGTGAACTTGGCGGAAGCTTAAAGCGAAAATGTAAAGATTACAAAACAAGCAATACTTACTTTGACAAAGCAGAACTCCACTACAAAACAGATGTTGACCTTGAAAACTTTGGTGCAAAAGGGGCAAAGGTTGTTGGCGCAACATTAACAAATGATAATGCTTTGCCATATGAAGGCAACGTATTTGAAGCTATAATGGTAAATACCTATAAAGGTATGAACTTTATGACATTGGGCGATAATAAAAATGCGAGGGTTGAGTTTAACCGTGCCTTAGATAGACAAAGAAGAGCGAAAAATAAGTTTTCAAAAGAGATAAAAAAGAAAATCAAAAAAATCAAAAAAAAGAGTAAATCCTCTGGTGCTAACAATAAAAAATCGGAAGATTTTGTTATGCAAAAATACTCTGAAGGTCTTTTTAGAGACTTTAAAGCTTATCCAGACTTCGTAAATCCATTTACAACTTACATGTCAGCACTATTTTTTATGAGCACTAAAGACTACATAAAGTCAAGAGATTTGCTAAAAGAAAGTATCGCAATGGATCCTAAAAACAAGGTCTTAAAAGAGGATTTTAAATTAGTAAATCGAAAACTAAGACGAAGAGATAGAAACGCAAAGTACATATGGTTTATATACGAAAACGGAAAAACATTAAAAAAGAAAGAGTTTAGAATAGACCTACCTATTTTTCTAATATCTTCAAGAGTGCTTTATACTGGTATCGCCCTACCCACACTTGAAGAGCAAAACTCATCATATAACTTTTTAAACATTAACGGCAAACCAACCAAAGTTATAAGCGATATGGATAGAGTTGTTAAAACAGAATTTAAAATTAAAATGCCAATGGTCGTCACTCGTGCAGTCATACGAACTATAGCAAAAACCGTAGCGCAAGCAGAAATATCTGATCGAAATGTATATGCAGGTATCGCTATGGGAATTTTTAACGCAGTTACTAACAAAGCAGATGTTAGAAGCTGGGTTAGTTTGCCTAAAAATTTCCAAGCATTAAGAGTTAAAAATAAAGGCAAAGAAAATGTTATAAAAGATGATAAAGGAGAGGTATTAACAAGTGTTTTTGTTCCAAAAAACAAAAATGCTATTGTCTTTATTTCTTCTTCAACTAACAGCTTTTTTGTCTTAGATAAGATACTATTTTAAGGAGTGAAAATGAAAAAATTTAGTCTTTTACTTGCAATGGCGAGTTTTCTACTATTTAGCGGTTGTACACAACAACCTCAAGTTACAAATCCAGGTCTTACTGATCCACATGTAAGATATGAAAGTCCACGACTTCACAATTGGCTCAAGTTTAATTTTATAAACTACATTCAAAGAAAAGATGGACTTCGTGAGTTTGAAGCACAATTTGTAAATAACAGTCCTTATAACAAAACACTAACATACAAAGTTCAGTGGAAAAACGAAAACGGCTTTGTGCAAAAGACACTCATGTCAAGATGGATAAGAACAGAAGTTGAAGCAAAACGTTCACTTGTTATTCACGGTATTAGTCCAAATGCAAAATCAAGCGATTTTGTGATACTTTTACAAGAACCTTCACGCGATGATGCTTTAAGAAAAGACGCATATAGAAATAGATATAGCAATTAAGGAGAAAAAAATGAAAAAAGGTATTATTTTAAGTTTAACATTAGGTGCATTATTGCTCACAGGTTGTAACCAACAACCACAATACGTAGGCGGAAGCAACTCATCAGTTCAACAAGCTCCTTTAACGCTAGGCATAGATAGGGGTGATTTTGAAAAAGCAGCTGTTGAAGCGACAGAAAGTATGCTTGCAAGTGGCGCTTTAAATAAACGTGGTGGCGGACGTTATGTTGTTGCCATAGATCAAATCATCAACGACACAACCCAAAGAATAGACACAGATATGCTTATCAAAAAGATAAGAATAGCTATGCTAAAAAGTGGAAAAGCGGTTGTAACTACCGCTATAAAAGTTGGAGGACCAGAGTCAACCCTAAGTCACTCCGTTAGAAAATTAAGAAACAATCAAGAAGTTAAAAGAACAACTGTCGCAAAGAAAAATGCTCTTATCGCACCAGATATGGGACTAAGCGGAAAAATCATTCAAAGAAGTGCAAGGACACAAAACGGTAAGCAGTTAGTAGAGTACTACTTTCAACTAACACTAACACTTCTTGAAAGCGGTCTTGCTATCTGGGAAGATGAAACAGTTGTAGGGAAATTAGGCTCAAACGATACAGTTTCTTGGTAAGGAATAAAAAATGAAAAAGATATTATTAGCAGTGTTAGCACTTTTGCTAACTAACGCTTTTGCTAACGAAACACCTAAAAAAGCTAACATGCTTGAATTATTGAGCAATGCAAAATCAAAAATACTAAGCAAAAATAAAAATGCTCATGTATATACATCTTTTGTTGGTGTGGATGCTCATCCAGACGATGCGGAGTATTATGACTTTTTAACAAGTGCTTATAATTTAGCTGTTTTGCAGTTAAAAGCTGAAGTTGTACTAAAAAAGGCTGGACGAGTTGCTATTGAAGAGGCATTCAAATTCCATCATAAAAAAATGCCTGATGACATGAGAAGCGAACAACTCAAAAACGAGGTTGATGCAAAACTTCTAGAGCTTGAAAGTGTAAAAAATATGGCTGGTGTTTTTGGACTTGTAAATGTCATAGTAAATAATGCTGTTGGCAAAAATCAAACACAAAAAGAGCTTACATTAAAAGCTAAAGCCATGGATAACATATTAAATAAAACCTACACGGAAGGTTTTATAAAAGAGGGTTTTGATGAAATAAGTGGACTTATTCCAACTGATACATTTATCGTTACAAATACCAATGGTGAAGTAGAAATAGGCGTTGTAGCATACACAACAAGAAGATCACTTCAACTCGCAAGAGATTTAAAAAACGGTGTTCAGTCTAAAAAAACAGCAAATGAGGCAAATTGTAAAAGTGCAAAAAGCGTAGCTAACGCACTTCAAAGTGATGAAGAATTGCTAGATCATTTTGGATTAAAATATTTCTACAATGAAAATTGCCGCCCATCACTTTTAGCTTACGGAATGGATTCTTTTGTTAAAGAAGAGGACATGAATACTGATTATAGAGCTGAAAGCGTTGAACGTTCTCGCGCAATGGCTGATAAGTTTATATCTAACTTTTTAAATTCAAACGTAAGTGCTTTTATAGAGGATAAAAAGATATCTCAAAAAACAAAAGATGCTATCATGGAAGCTATGAAAAAAGGCGATAAAACTAGCTATAAAAATAAAAAACGCAAACGTGTTAGTATGATAAAAGAGATGTCAAAAGAGCTTACAGGTTCATCAAGTATGAATCTCATCGGGTTAGAAGATGCTAGAATTTGGAATATCGACAAAGAGGATTACGAAATAGTGGGTGTTATGAGATACTACTCCATGGATAGTATCGAAAAAGCCAACAAAGAGTTCAATCCAGATTTTAAAAAGCCAAAGAAAAAGAAGAAAGTAAAATCTAAAGTCCAGCACTCTTCAAATCTTGATGTTGATGACTTTTAAGGTGAAAATATGAAAAGAATTTTAGTATTATTATGTCTGGGCGCACTTTTTTTAAATGCAGGTGTCGTCTCAAAGACAAGCACCAAAAAAGCAAGAGGCGAAGGGTATGGGGCGACCTATGAAGAAGCACTAAGTAAAGCATTAGCAGATGCTGTAGGCAGAATGAATGGTGTAAAACTAAGTGCAAATACATTTTTTGTAACAAAATCCACAAAAAATGGCAAAAAAAGAAACCTTCAAAAAACATACAATGACACCATCCGTAAAAAAACTAGAGGTAGATTTGATAGTTATGATGTGATAAGCAAGATAAAGATCTCATCAGGCTATAAAGTAAAAGTTTTGATAAAAAAATCACGCACAAAAACCTATTACAAAACACCAGGTATTAGTCCGCATAGTCGTCGTAAAATTGCGGTTATTCCGATTTATTCAAGCAGTCTATTTTTTGATATTATGGGCAAAAGGTATTATCAAAGTAAAGTTACAAACCACTTAACTCAAGAAGTGGTAAATGGTATCACACAAACAAGAAAATTTACTGTTCTTGACCGTGAGGCTACACAAGCGTATAATAGTGAAAAATATCTACTTTTGCGTGATGGCGCTAAACGTGAACTTGTAAAGCTTGGAAGTGTTTTAGGAACTGATTACATGTATGTTTTGAATGTGGCTGATTTTAACATACAAAAAAACAAAAATGTTGATGAGCTAATGGGAACTATTAGTGAAGATGTTATGGTAAATGCAACCATAGAGTATCGCATCATTGTAATGGCAACTAGACAGATAAAATACTCTAACACTAAAAATTTCTCATTTAAAGCAGTCGGCTCAAACAATGCCCAATACTTCCTAAATGCCCTTCAAACCATAGCCAAAGGTTTAACAGATGATATCATGAACAATATCTACCCTGTTAAAATCGCTGGATATTCAGGTAAAGAAGTGATATTAACTCAAAAGTTAAACCTTGGCGACGAATATGAGGTATTTTCTCTAGGAAAGCGTATCATAGATAGTTATACTAAAGAGTCAGTTGGCAGAGAAGAGAGGCTTGTTGGAAAGATAAAAATCTCTCGTGTTACTCCAAAGATGTCTTACGCAACTATCATCAAAGGAAATGTGAAAAAAGGAAATATTTGCCGTTTAGTAACTCAAGCTGGTATGATGCAAGGCGAGGTTAATAGACCTGATGTAACAGAAGAAGAAAAACCAAGCGATGTAGAAATCATACAAGGCGGAGGGGTAGTTTTACCTTTTGACTAACTAACACAAACCAGTGTTATCAAATGCTTACATGTAAATCTACATGTAAGCATTTTTTATTTTTAAAAAACCACTATTTCTCAGCCAAAGACAAATCACCTTTTTAAAAAAGCAATATCGCTACTTTTTTGAATTTATTTGGGTTGAAAAAAGATGATAATCATAATGACTATAATTAATATACTTAATAGCATTCCCACAACATGGACCTAAAACTATCAGTTTCAAGTAACATAAAAAACAAATATATGAGTATTATTATCGTTTAGATAGTATATTTGACAAATTTGAAGCTAGTTTTTAGAGAATATTTTTTATATCGAGTGATTGTGGATTTATATAAAATGTTTCATTAATTTTCATGGCAATAGTATCGATATTGCGTTCATACTCGCTAAAAGATACCGCGATGTTTAAAAGATTGCCCACAACTGCATCAAGTAAAACATAACACAACCAATAAAAGCAAAAACAAGATAAATACAAGCTCAAGCTTATCTGGAACTAACCATCAAATCATCTGAATGAACTAGTTTTTTTAAGTCTAATAGTTGTAAACCAGAGCAAACGTGCTATAATCAAGTTGTATTAAAATACTTTGACCATAAACAAGAAAAAAATGGCTATACTGAAAAAAAAGTAAGCTATACTTTCATGAGGCTTTTCTTTTTTTACATGTAAAACGCTAACAAAGTGTTATTTGGTTGTTATTAAAGGTTTCTTTTTTTCAGTATACAAAAAGCGCTTTATCTTATGTGTTGGTGTCTTTTCAAATGGCATCGGTTGCCACTCTATTTGTTGTATTTGGGAAAATTTATTTAGATCTTTATTTGCTAAACGTTTTATCTCTTTTAAACACTCATCTGCTTTAAGCTCAAGATATTTTTTCGTATCTTCTGCTTTGGTTTCAAGATATTTTTTGGTGTCATCCGCTTTTGTTTCAAGATATTTTTTCGTTTCATCCGTGTATTGAATAGCATCATCTTTAAGAGATATCATATTTTGTTGCAATTTTCTCATTTGAGCTTCAAGCTCTTCCATATTTAGATGAACCATTGCAACCAGTTTTCCTCCGCGTTGGGTTACCAAAGACTCACTTACAAGCTCCATTTTATTGATAACTGACTCTATCTCCTCAGGATAGATATTTTCTCCACTTGCCCCTAGTATCATGGTCTTTATTCGACCTTTTATAGACAACATTCCGCGACTATCAAACTCGCCCAAGTCACCAGTTTTAAGCCATCCATCTTCTGTGAAAACCTCTTCATTTAAGTGAGGAGCTTTATAATAACCTTTCATGACATTGTCGCCCTTAACTTGAACTTCTCCAACATCATCTTTTGCATCTTGTTTATGCAACCTTATCTTCATGCCATCAACTGCTATACCAGCTGAACCAACACTACGGTTTTTGGTAAAAGCTCCTGATATTACAGGCGCAGTTTCAGTCATACCATAGCCGATAGAGTACGGAAAATTACAATCAAGCAAAAATCTCTCAACCGTTCCATCTAACTTTGCTCCGCCAATGCCAAAAAACTTTAACTCGCCCCCAAATGCTTTATACAATTTTTTGCCAGCAAGAAAATTTAAAGCCCTTTGAAAAGGACGCTTTTGATAGAGATATTTTGTAAATTTTTTGCTATTGATCTGTTTTAATATCTTGCCTTTATAAATCTTCTCTATAACTAAAGGAACAAGCAACATCATAGTAGGCTTTATCTTCTCCATAGCAGGCAATAAAACGTTTGGGGTTGGAAGTTTATCAAGATAGTAAACCCTACTACCGCAAGCTAGCGGAAGAAGCATTCCAAGGGTATTTTCAAAGGTATGAGAAAGCGGCAATATAGATAAAAATCTATCGTTATGGTCCACTTTTTGCATCTTCAACGATTGGTTTATGTTTGTCAATACATTTTTATGACTTAACATAACACCCTTTGAAAAGCCAGTAGTTCCAGAGGTGTATATGATAGCTAGCAAATCATCTTCGACCACATTTGCATAGGAAAATTCTTCATTAGCAACAGATGGTTGCTCGCCACTTAAAAATGTTTTATCTTCAATTTTTATTACATGTAGATTTAGATTTTCTTTTAATTTTTCTTGAAGTTTTTCCGATACAAATAAAACTTTACTCTCAGAGTGGTTTAATATATGCTCTATCTCTTTTTTAGAAAAATCTGGAAGTATAGGCACAACTACTGCCCCAATCGCCGCTATGGCTAAGTATGTGGACACCCATTCAGGGCTATTGTGCGCCAAAAGTGCAACTTTGTCACCTTGACTGATATTAAGTTTTTTTAACAACTCTCCTCTATTTCTTATATCCTCTTGCAAATCTTTATAGGTATTTTGTTTTCCATCTACAAAAGAGAATGCGTATTTATCAAGATGTTTTGAAAATGTACTTTTTAAAAGTGTTGGAACGGTAAAGTTGTCTATAAATTTCATATTTTAGCGGTGTCCTGTCTATTATGTTTTAAGGATGAAATTATCTCGTTTTACGGCTTTAAATATGCTTAAAATATGCTTACAAAAGGTCAAAAATATACAAATTTATCAAAAAGTTACATTTATATAAAAAATAAGAAAAAATACTAAATTTATCTTTAAATATGACGATACTAATGGTAGAAAATCTAGTCATAGGAGTCCGCCGTGACAACACAACACAACACAACACAACACAACACAACACAACACAACACAACACAACACAACACAACACAACACAACACAACACAACACCAAAAGAGGTTTTACTCTTATCGAACTTATTTTTACCATTGTTATCATAGGAGTGTTAGCTACTGTTGCTATACCTAAGTATAAAGATTTGAAAGAAAATGCAGAGATAAACAGTATATCAAAAACCATATCAGACATCAAAAGCAGTGTGCCAAGTGCTTTTTACAATGCAGTTGATTTAAACGGCGAAGATGTTTCCACCTTAAAATTCAACGAACTCATTGACATAAAAAGCAAAGGCTGGAGCTTTGTTGATAACACAAACAAATACCGTTATGGAGCTATAGTTCACATTGTTTTTTCACCGAGTGCAAAAAACTTAAGAATATATACATGTTGCAGTACTTATTCAACCGATACGATGAAAGAAAAATGCAAAGCAATATTTACACCACCTGCATCAGACACTTGTGGACTATTAACTGAAACGATAGAATTTTAGCCCAACTTAACATAGCTAAAGTTTTTAAAGCTTGCAAACTAACACACTGCCAAAAAAAAGAGGATGTATTTTTAATTTCATTCTGACAACAAGCGCACTTTTAATCACATTTTATATGTCATCAAATATAAAATTTCATTAAGCGAAATTAATTTTACATGTAAAAACACTTAAAAACACTAAATAAATTTGTTATAACGACGATATTGTATTGTAAATAACACATAAAAGGATCGCCATGAAAACTCAACTCAACTCAACTCAACTCAACTCAACTCAACTCAACTCAACTCGGCACTAAACTAAGACACACTTCAACCCAAAAAGGTTTTACTCTTATTGAACTTATCTTTACCATTGTTATCATGTGTCTGATGCACAAGGTAGTGTACCAAGTGCATTTTATAATGCAGTTGATTTAAATGGCAAAAACTCTGCTAACATACAACTAAATGAATTAATTGACATAAAAAATAAAAAATGGGCATTTGACAATACGCAAAATCGATATTATTATGGATTTGTAGGTGCACCAAAAGTTGTTTTAAAATTAAATCCAAACCAACGACAATTTTTAACGTACATATATTGCCAAAATTTTGCCACCGAATCCCTAAAGACAAAGTGTAAAAATATATATAGCGAAAATCTAAATATGCCTATAAGTATAGATTTTTGATTTTATTTAATATATTTTAAAAAATGGATTTTTTTACATATAAATTTCTTACATGTAAAAAAATCAACTATATTTTCTATCAAATTTATAGAAATAATTTTCCATATATATTGACTTCTATTGTATTCTATGATATACTTTTCTATATATTTGATAGAAATAAGGAGTTATCGTGTTTAATACGGGTATGCCTGTAAGTGGGGATGATTTTATAGATAGAAAAAAACATTTGCTCGAATTTAAAGCTTACATGGACAATAATCAAAGCATCATGATAAAAGCTCCACGAAGATTTGGCAAAACTTCTATAGTAAAACATCTACTTGAAAACAAAAAAGAGTATCATTTTATCTATATCGATATCAATATCTCAAGCAATTTACACTCTCTTGCAAATAAAATCATAGATGAAGCTTATGGACTTAGCGGTATTAACAATTTTTTACATCAAGCTAAAACTTCAGCGTATGAGCTTTTTTTCAAAGTATCCAACCTATCTTTTGATATAAGCCCTTACGTTAAAACGACAATGGATTTTAACTCTAGAAAAGATATAGACGAAGTGAAATACTATCTTCACTCACTAGAGGTTTTAAACAATATCGCAAAAAAGAAAAATATACATGTAAAATGTGCCTTTGACGAGTTTCAAGATATTTTAAAAATAGCAAATAAAGATATCTTAGATAAAACAAGGTCTATCTTGCAACATCACACAAATGTAACATACATTTTCTTAGGTAGTATCGAAACCATCATGACGAAAATATTTGAAAATAGATCTTCACCTTTTTTTCATTTTGCAAAAGTGATACAGCTTAAACCTTTAGATATAAAAGAGCTTTTAGAGTATGTGCATGAGTATTTTACCAAACAAAATGTTGAGTTTGAAAATTTAGAAGATTATATAAATTTTTTAGGTGGACATCCTGATTATTCTATGCAATTTTTACAAAAAATCTATATAGACAATCTCGCTTTTAAAACTGTTTACTATGACCATGAAAAATTAAAAAATATCCTAATAGACGTAATATATAACAACATGTCATACATAAATGAACTTATAAACAAAGCGAAACAGAAAAAACATCACTTAGCTGTGCTAATATCCATGGCAAAAAATGAAAAGATAAATATAGACGGCAAAAGTTTGTACAACGTAAGAGTATCATTAGAAAACATGGGGCTAATTAAACATATATCCCAAGGTCGTTATGAGATAGTTGATCTGTTTTTAAAGGTGGTTTTACAGCAAAATGATAAGAGTAGATTGACTTTGGATAGGAAGTTGTTGGGGATTGTATAAATTTATAAGTAAAGGTTTTTTTCATTTTGCCGATGTAGGATGTAGCATAAAAGGAGGAATCGCCATGAAAACTCAACTCAACTCAACTCAACTCGGCACTAAACTAAGACACACTTCAACCCAAAAAGGTTTTACTCTTATTGAACTTATCTTTACCATTGTTATCAT
>PDWI01005668.1_pt1 | contig 16324 bp, 16 predicted proteins | sample 1430891 | NCBI WGS metagenome assembly PDWI01 (sample SAMN01162508, study PRJNA174530) | Oral metagenome, whole genome shotgun sequencing project. | biome: Marine environment; feature: Marine mammal; material: Swab sample of the gingival sulcus; isolation source: swab sample of gingival sulcus...
CCACATACGAAGTACCTTCACAACCTTATCAGTATTTATAACTTGATATACGATTCTATGTTGAATATTTATCCTTCTCGAACATGCACCAGACAAATCACCTATGAGTTTCTCATGCGGCGGCGGCATTTGGTATGGATTCGTCTTCAAAATATCAATGATTTCATTTGCTTTTGACTTTAATCCCGATCTTGACAGTTTCCTGGCATCCTTCTGCGCTTCTTTTGTGTAGACAACCTTCCAGATCACCAATCAAGCTCCTCACTGCATTCTTCTACTGGAGTTGTCAAACCTTCCTGTACAGATTCACGCATTCCGGGAATATTTAGTAAAAACATTGTTTCCTGAATTGATTTCCAGTCTTTTTCAGAAAGAAGAACCGCATTCCCTCTCTTTCCTGTAATAATGATGGGTTCATGGGATGATGATGTCTGGTCAATAAGCCTGTAGAGATTAGAACGGGCTTCCGTAGCAGATAATATTGTCATATATACCTCCTTACAACTAAATTTACGCAATAGTACGTCATAGCGTACGTATTGTCAAGGCGGTAGCTTTAAGACAGAAAAAAACAGGAGAATTCTCAGAACTCAATCCCCTTGCGCGCGGCGGTGCCTGCTTCTGCCGGGTGGCGGACCGCTTTCATTTCCGTGATGAGGTCCGCCGATGCCAGCAGGCCGTCCGTGGCATTGCGGCCGGTAACGGCGATATGCACCCCCGGCGGACGCCCCGCCAGCACCTTAAGGATATCCGCCTCGGGCACCATCCCGTAACTGATGACATAAGTCAGCTCATCCAGGATCACCAGCGCGTATTCCCCGGACCGGATGGCGTCGGCTGCTGCAGCCCACGCGGCGCGGGCTGCGGCAGCATCTTTTTCCGGATCTTCGGACCGGAAGGTGAAGCCCCTGCCCAGGGTCTGAAATTCCATCCGGTCCCCAAAAAACCGGGCTGCGGCGCGGGCCTCTCCGGTACGCTTGTTTCCCTTGATAAACTGCAATACGCATACCCGGTTCCCATGCCCCATCATCCGAACCGCCATTCCCAGGGCCGCCGTGGTCTTTCCTTTTCCGTTTCCCGTAAAAACAGCCAGAAGCCCCCTTTGAGGATCCTGGTCCGCTCCTTTTGCATTCATTTCCCCCTCCCCATCAATTCCATCTGCCCGATCTCCAGGCCTGCCCGTCCTCCAGGCAATTCCGGCCTTTTCCCCTGGCCGGATACAAGGCATTCTCCGCCCGGCGGACCACCCCGGTAAAAATCTTCCGGACCAGGTTTCTGTCAAAACACTGTTCGTAGCTTACCGTCACCCACTTCGCAAGAATTTCATCCCTTTCTTTTCGGGAAAAAGATTTCACGGCCCTGTCCAGGATATCCCGCAGCAGGGACTGGTCCCTGCCCACACCGAATTATTTCCCGCCCCTTTATTCCACCACCAGAAAATCCGCCAGCTCCGCCGCGTCCAGACCGCCGAAATATACCGCTACGTCCCGGTCAAGAGACGCCAGGGCTTCCCTGACATCGGCCGTTCGGTACAAAATGCCGGCAAGGGCGGCTTCCACCTTCCCAATATCTCCATGGCCCAGGAAATCTCCGTATATGCGGATATGCTCGATCCGCCCGGCGTTCACCTCAATACGGGCGTCAATGCGGCCCAGGTCGAACCGGCGGTCCCGCCGGATATTAAAACGGGGGGAACGGCCGTAGTTCCAGTTCCAGCTCTGGTATTTTTCCCGCGCCAGGGCATCTATTTCCGCGGTCTGCTTCGTCGTGAACACCACCGGACGAAGCTCCCGGCTTCCGGCAAAAATCCGTTCCCGCAAAAAGGCTTCGAATTCCGGCATGGCCATGGGACGAGACAGAAACTCCGAGATATTGGCCACCCTGGCCCGGACGGATTTCAACCCCCTGGAAATAATTTTACCGGCATCCACATTCAGGGCCCGCACCATATGCTCCAGATTTGTATCAAGGAGAAGGGTGCCGTGGCTGAGCATGGATTTCCCCGTGGAAAACTGGGCATTGCCTGATATTTTGCGGCCGCCAGCCACGATATCGTTTCGCCCCGTCAATTCCGCAGGTACCCCCAGTTCTCTGAGCGCCTGGACCATGGGGTCAGTGAATCGTTTGAAATTATTCAAATATTTCTTATCAAACCGGGTCATAAAGCTGAAATTCAGATTGCCCTGATCATGGTATACCGCCCCGCCGCCCGAAACCCGGCGCACCACGGCGATATTTTTTTTTCTGACATATGCGGAATTTATTTCCCCGACGGTGTTCTGGTTCCGGCCGATAATGACGGACGGGGCATTGACGTAAAAAAGAAGGAAGGAGGCGTCTTTCATATCCAGGCGGCGAAGACAGTATTCCTCCAGCGCCAGGTTACGGCGGGCGTCGGTGATATTGGGGGTGTCAATTAACCGCATAAAATTTCGTCCCTGACAGGCAGCCCAACCCGGGATCCGGGATGCCCGGAATGATGGGCCGCCAGCATCGTTTCAAGGGCCATGCGCCGGAATGAACGTCCGGTTCCGCCGGCGGTGATGCTGCCGGCGGCCTCTTGCCGGAAGGGCTCGCTCCGGTAAGCCGGAATCTTAAAAAAAAGAAGGCAAAGAAATAAAAAATATTTCTATTTCCAATAAAATGTGGCAGAATAATAGACGGTTACTGACTTACCGGCCCGGGCAGCCCGCCGCCGGCCCTGTAATTTTTTCGTCTGTTTCCGTCAGTACCGCAAATTGAATCTTGCAAATTCAATGCGAATTATTGCATTATGTATTTATGCCCATGCTGCTGCCGGCAAACGGGATGACCTGAGTTCAGAGCAAGGAAAGGGAACTCATGAGCGATTTATCTGAAAAAGAAAAACAGGTTGATGTCCTGCTTGGCCAGGGGAAAAAAAAGGCGGCGGTCGCCCTTTTGTTCCAGCTGGTGACCGAATATGCCCGGAGAAAAAATTTTCCCCGCGCGGAAGCAATGCGGGACCGAATATATGACGCGGATGACATGGCCCTGAATGAAATCATCAAATCCGGTGAAATCATTGAGCAGGAAAAAAGTCAGGGGATTGACCAGAAACATCGCGTTACCTGGGCAAAGCTGTATAACGGCCTGACCACGGAAGAAGCCAATACGCTGTATTATGCATTAAAATCAAATAAAAAAAAATATGAGCCGGATGCCCCGGTTTTCCGCCAGGGCCAGCATATGCCCCATCTGTTTTTCATTGATCAGGGCCAGGTCAAACAGTTTTACAGCCAGAACGACGGGGAAAAGCTGCTGGGGAATCTGGGGCCCGGCGAAATCGCCGGCCTGGATTCCTTTTTCAACATCAGCGTCTGCACCACCAGTCTGGTCACCCTGACCCGGGCCTGCACCACCTCCCTGAGTCCTGAGGACTACCGCCGCTGGCAGGAAACAATGCCGACCCTGGCCACAAAAATCCGTCACTTCTGCGACGAGATGGAATCCGCCATCCAGATCATGCGCAAGAAGGGCATGAACCGCCGGGAACATTCGCGCCTCAAGATGGACGGACCTATCGGATACCAGGTACTCCGCCATAACGGACAGCCCCTCGGACGGGAATTCAGGGGAGACATAGCCGATATTTCCGTGGGCGGTCTTTCCTTTTTCATGAAGACATCCAATAAACAGCAGGCCCTCCTCCTTCTCGGACGCCGCCTCAAGGTGCGTTTCGGCCCTGCGGTGTCGGAAACCATTCAGACCGGGATCATTACCGGGGTAATCCACCACCTGTTTACCGACTATTCGATCCATCTGAAATTCGATACCCCGGTCTCCCAGGCGCTGGTGGATAAAATGGCGGTGGCGCTCCCCGCAGAAAAAGGGCCGGCAGGAAAATCCGCCTGACCGTCCGGCTGACGATATCCCGCGAGAATGCAGCGCTGCCCGGACGGGCGGCTTTCCCACTTTCCCCATGGGATCATCCTGACGCAGCCTGCCAGAACAAAGCGGCCTTCCCCCGTTTCCCCTTTGAAAAATCTATTGCGTATCCCGAAATGGCGGAGTATATTCATCTTTTTACATCAAAATATTCCGCCATCCGCGAGAAAGAACAGCATCACGGGGTATATCATCATGTCAACGGACGCCATTCTCATTGCGGCGGATCACGGCGCGTTTGAACTGAAGGAAAAAATCCGGGCCTATCTGACGGAAAAAGGCGTTCCGGTGCAGGATGAAGGCGTATATAATGCCAGCGCCTCGGATTATCCCGCCTACGCCGCCAAGGTGGCCGAAGCCGTGTCTTCAGGCCGTTTTTCCCGGGGCATCCTGCTGTGCGGCACCGGGCTGGGCATGTCCATGGCCGCCAACCGCTACCCCGGCGTGCGGGCCGCGCTCTGCAACGATCTCTTTTCCGCCGGGCTGTCCCGGCGGCACAACGATGCCAATATCCTTGTGATGGGCGGTCGGGTCATCGGCGACATCCTTGCCTTCCAGATTGTGGAGACCTGGCTGAACACGGAATTTGAAGGCGGCCGCCACCAGCGAAGGCTGGACATGTTCGCCGGAATGCCCGCCTGAACCGTTTTCCGTTCCGGTCCGCCCGGGTTTCATCCGGACAGTTTTTACGGCGGCGGCTTTTTTGTGACGTCACTGAAACGCGGAAGGCCCTGCCTTTTCGCAGCAACCTGTATCTATGGAAATTGGGATTCAATACGTGAACATGGATATCGTCAAAAAAATTGATCCGGAAATCGCCGGGGTCATTCAGCGGGAATATGACCGCCAGTTTTACACCCTGGAAATGATCGCGTCGGAAAACATCGCCGGCCCGGCCGTCATGTCGGTGATGGGCAGCGTGCTCACCAATAAATATGCCGAAGGTTATCCCGGACGCCGCTATTACGGCGGATGCGAACAGGTGGACGAGGCCGAACGCCTGGCCATTGAGCGGGCAAAAGAACTTTTCGGCGCAGAATACGCCAATGTGCAGCCTCATTCCGGCTCTCAGGCCAATATGGCCGTGTATTTCGCCCTGTTGCAGCCGGGCAGCCGCATTCTGGGCATGGATTTGAGCCACGGCGGACACCTGACCCATGGCAGCCCGGTCAGCTTTTCCGGCCGCCTGTTCGATTTCGCCCACTACGGCGTGGACCCGAAAACCGGCCGCATTGACTACGATCAGGTGGAAAAGGCGGCCCTGGAATTCCGGCCCAAAATGATCGTGGCCGGCGCCTCGGCCTATCCCCGCATTCTGGATTTTGAGCGGTTCCGCCGCATCGCCGACAAGGTGGACGCCATGCTCATGGTGGACATGGCCCATATCGCCGGGCTGGTGGCGGCCGGGGTTCATCCGTCCCCCGTGCCCCACGCCCATGTGGTCACCAGCACGACCCATAAAACCCTGCGCGGCCCCCGGGGCGGACTGATTCTGGCGGACGGGGAATACGGCAAGGCCCTGAACAGCCAGATTTTCCCCGGCATTCAGGGCGGACCGCTCATGCACGCCATTGCGGCCAAGGCCCTAGCCTTTCGGGAGGCGGCCCAACCGGCCTTCCGCGAATACCAGCAACAGGTGGTCCGCAATGCGGCGGCTCTGGCGGCGGCCCTGATGGAACAGGGCGTGGATCTGGTCTCCGGCGGCACGGACAACCACATGATGCTGGTGGATCTCACCCGTATGGACGTCACCGGAAAAGACGCCCAGAACCTGCTGGAAGAAGCCGGGATCACCACCAATAAAAACTCTGTGCCCAATGAGACCCGCAGCCCCTTCGTCACCAGCGGAGTCCGTCTGGGCACCCCGGCCCTTACGTCTCGCGGCATGAAGGAAGCGGAAATGACCGTCATCGCCGGTCACATCGCCGACGTGCTGAAGCGTCCGGACGACGCCGGCCTCCGCGCGGAGATCCGGCGGAACGTCCGCAAGCTCTGCGAGGTCTTTCCCCTTTATCCGGCGGAATAAACCGCATCCGTTCAGGAACCCCGCCATGCCCGGTCTTTCGCCTTCCGAAAACACGCCGACCTGTCCGGCGTCCGATCATGAATCCGGTCGGGCGCCGGATCCCGCTCCGGGAGCCGACCGCCCCGGGTGGGGCGAGTATTTCATGGACATCGCCGATCTGGTGGCCCGGCGTTCCACCTGTCTGCGCCGCCGGGTCGGGGCCGTGCTGGTGAAAAACCGGCAGATCCTCTCCACGGGATACAACGGCGCCCCGTCCGGCCTGCCCCATTGTCAGGAGATCGGTTGCATGAGGGCCGAGATGGGCGTGCCGTCCGGCGAGCGTCACGAACTCTGCCGGGGCATTCACGCCGAGCAAAACGCCATCATCCAGGCGGCCCGCCACGGCGTCAGCCTGGAGGGCGCCGATCTTTTCTGCACCAACCTGCCCTGTTCCATCTGCACCAAAATGATCATCAACGCCGGCATCCGGAAAATCATTTACCGCAGCGGCTACGCCGACGACATGTCCAAAGGAATGCTGGAAGGCGCGGGCATTGAGGTGCTCCGCACCGGAAACGCCGGGATGGACGCCCCATGAAATGCCCTTTCTGCGCCCGGACCGACAACCGGGTCGTTGATTCCCGCCTGAGCAGGGACGGTGACGCGGTGCGCCGCCGCCGGGTCTGCAATTGTTGCGGCCGCCGCTTCACCACCTTTGAAACCGTGGAAGAGATCCCCATCATGATCCGCAAAAAGGACGGCCGCCGGGAGATTTACCACCGGGACAAGGTCCGGGCGGGCATTTTGCGGGCCTGCGAAAAGCGGAACGTGGAAATGGAGGCGGTGGAGGGCATTCTGAACGAAGTGGAACGCGATTTCCAGGAGCGCGCCGAAAAGGAAATTTCCTCCGCCGACATCGGCGAAACCGTGATGACCCGCCTTTTGGGGCTGGACGACGTGGCCTACGTCCGCTTTGCCTCGGTGTATCAGGCCTTTGGGGACGTAAACGATTTTGTGGAGGCCCTGCAAAAAATCAAGGAAAAGGCCGAGCGGGACGCGGCCCGCCGGGCCGCCGGGCCCTCTCCGGACGACCCGGCCTGCCGGGGGAACCCCGAATGAACGCCTCCTTTTCCGAACGGGACGCTGCCTTTATGCGCCGGGCCCTGGAACTGGCCGCCGGTGGACGGGGCCGGGTCTCGCCCAATCCCCTGGTGGGGGCCGTGGTGGTGCAGGGCAAGCGGATTGCGGGCGAAGGGTTTCACCAGGTCTGCGGCGGTCCCCACGCCGAGGTCCATGCCATTGACGCCGCCGGTCCCGCCGCCAGGGGCGCGGAAATCTTCGTCACCCTGGAACCCTGCAATCACACGGGCAAAACCCCGCCCTGCACGGAAAAAATTCTCGGGGCGGGCATCCGCCGGGTCGTATCGGCCCTGCCCGATCCCAATCCTGCGGCCGCCGGGGGTCATGAGCGCCTCCGCGCCGCCGGGCTGGACGTCTCCTGGGGCCTGCTGGAAACGGAAGCCCGGGAGCAAAATCGCTTTTTCCTGAAATACATGGCGACCCGCCGTCCCTTTGTCCTGCTCAAGGCTGCTGCCACGCTGGACGGACGCCTCGCCACAACGACCGGGGATTCCCGGTGGGTCACCGGCGAAGCGGCCCGGGCCGAGGTCCACCGCATCCGCCACGAGGTGGACGGCATTCTCGTGGGCGTGGGCACCGTGCTGGCGGACGATCCCTCGCTGACGGCGCGACCGCCCAAAAGCGACGGCGTGGACCCAATCCGCATCGTACTGGATTCCCGGCTGCGCACGCCGGTGGACGCCAAAATCCTGACCGGAGGTTCTCCCGCGCCCACGATCCTTGTCGCAGCCGGGGACGCCCCGGCAAAGCGAAAGGCGGAATTGACGGCCGCCGGCGCGGAAATCCTGCAGGTACCGCGCAAAAACGATTTGCTGGACCTGCGTTCGCTCATGGACCGGCTGGGTGGGCGGGGCATGACCTCCCTGCTCATTGAGGGCGGCGGACGGGTTCTGCATTCCTGCCTCCGGGAGGGAATCGGCGACCGTTTCGCGTATTTTCTGGCGCCAAAGCTTTTGGGCGGAGACGACGGCGTCCCGGTGTTCCGGGGGGCCGGTCCGGCTCTTATGAAGGACGCCGTTTCCCTGGACATCCGGAACATCCGCCGGTTCGGCCCGGACCTGCTGCTGGAATCCGGCCTGCCGCATCCTTATTAATGAAAGAAGCCATCATACATGTTTACGGGCATCATCGAAGGTTCAGGCCGTATCCTTGCCGTCCGCCCCGAAGGCGGGGGACGCCGCCTTGCCGTTGCCTCCGAATTTTCGCTGAAAGACGTCAAGCCGGGGGATTCCATCGCGGTCAACGGGGCCTGCCTCACCGCCGTGACGATTTCCGGCGACCAGTTTGAAGCGGACGTATCCGCCGAGACCGTGCGCCGCACCGCCTTTTCCGGAATGCGGGCCGGGGACCGCGTGAATCTGGAGCGGGCCATGCGCCTGTCGGACCGGCTGGACGGACACATCGTATCCGGCCACATCGACGGCATCGGCCGCATCCGGGAGCGGAGGCGGGAAGCCGCCGCCATTCACGTGGTGATCGCCGTGTCGGCCTCCCTTTCCCGCTGCATGATTGAAAAGGGCTCCGTGGCCGTGGACGGCGTCAGCCTGACGATCAACGCCGTGCGGGACGACGCCTTTGAGGTCTGCATCATTCCCCACACCGCGTCTCTCACCACAGTGGGGGTGAAAACGCCCGGCGAAGCCGTGAACATCGAGACCGATATGATCGGCAAATACGTGGAGCGGCTGCTGACCCGTCCGGCCGGAAAGGCGTCGTCCTCGGGGCTGGACATGAACACGCTGGAGAAATTCGGCTTTCTGTGACGGCGGGATCAACAACGATTTTTTCAGGGCGACTCCCTGACAATTCCAAAATTGATCATTCGAAAAAAAAGGAAAAAAAATGCCAAAACTGACCATAGAACAGGCCGTTGAAGACATCCGTCAGGGAAAAATGGTGATCCTTGTGGACGATGAAGATCGGGAAAACGAGGGTGATCTCACCATGGCGGCGGAAAAAATCACGCCGGAAGCCGTGAATTTCATGGCCAAATACGGACGGGGACTCATCTGCCTTTCCCTGACCGCCGAAACATGCGACCGCCTGCAGCTGCCCATGATGGTGAAAAATAATACCTCCCCCTTTGAAACCGGCTTCACCGTTTCCATCGAAGCCAGAGAAGGCGTCACCACGGGCATTTCCGCCCACGACCGCGCCGTGACCATCCAGACCGCCATCCGCGAGGACGCTACGGCCCGCGACCTTGTGCGGCCGGGGCATATTTTTCCCCTTCGTGCGCGGGACGGCGGCGTCATGGTCCGTGTGGGACAGACCGAAGGTTCCGTGGATCTGGCCCGCATGGCCGGGCTGAACCCCTCCGGCGTGATCTGCGAAATCATGGACGACGACGGCGCCATGGCCCGGATGCCCTCGCTGGAGAAATTCAGCGAAAAACACGGCATCGGCATCTGTACGGTGGCGGATCTGGTGGAATACCGCACCCGCACGGAAAATTTTGTGCGCCGGGCCGCCCACGCCCGTATTCCCACCAAATTTGGCGGCGAATTCGAGCTGCTCGCCTATGAAAACGATATCGACCAGCTGACGCATCTGGCCCTGGTCAAAGGCGAAATCAATCCGGAAAAACCGACTCTGGTGCGTGTGCATTCCGAATGCATGACCGGCGACATCTTTGGCTCCCTGCGATGCGATTGCGCCGACCAGCTGCACAAGGCCATGAAAATGGTGGAAAATGAAGGAACCGGCGTCATCCTGTACCTGCGGCAGGAAGGCCGGGGCATCGGACTGGTGAACAAACTCAGGGCCTACGAATTGCAGGATACCAAAGGGATGGACACGGTGCAGGCCAATCTGGCGCTGGGCTTCAAGGAAGATATGCGGGATTACGGCATCGGCGCCCAGATGCTGCGGGATCTCGGCGTCCGGAAAATGCGGCTGATGACCAACAACCCCAAAAAAATGGTGGGACTGGAAGGCTACGGTCTCAGCGTGACCGAGCAGGTGCCCATTGAGGTGCCGCCCAATGAGTACGACCGGTGCTATCTGGAATGCAAAAAACTGAAAATGGGCCATACGCTCACGCTGTAAACGGGCCGAAATTCCTCTTGCCGCGCAATCAGAAAGGACGACCCCATGCCAAATCTTATTGAAGGACGCCTCAAGGCGGACGGAAAAAAATTCGCGATCATCGCCAGCCGCTTCAATGATTTCATCGTGGACCGCCTGGTGGGCGGCGCTCTCGACGCCCTGACCCGGTCGGGCGCCAGCGACGCCGATATTGATCTCTACAAAACCCCCGGCGCCTTTGAAATTCCGCTGGCGGCCCGGAAAGCGGCCAAAAGCGGCAAATACGATGCCGTCATCTGCCTGGGCGCGGTTATTCGCGGCGCCACCACCCATTACGACTACGTCTGCGCCGAAGTTTCCAAGGGGATCGCCCATGTTTCCATGACCGAGGAAATCCCGGTGCTGTTCGGCGTTCTCACCACGGACACTATTGAACAGGCCGTTGAACGGGCCGGTTCCAAGGCCGGCAACAAGGGTTTTGAATCCGCCATGGCCGCCGTGGAAATGGCGGACCTGATGTCGGCGATACAATAAAAAGCCGAAGGCCACCCGATGAGACATCGCCGCAAAGCCAGGGAACTGGCGGTTCAGGCCCTGTACTATATGGACATGCGCCAAAACGCCTCCCACGAAGCCCTGGACCTGTTCGAATTCTGCGTGCCGCCGGAAAAGAAATCCCACGAATTTTTCCGGGCCCTTGTTCTGGGCGTGCTGGAAAATCGCCCCGCCCTTGACGAGCACCTGGAACAGTTTTCCGAACACTGGAAAGTGGAGCGCATGGCCTGCGTGGACCGGAACATCATGCGCATCGCCGCCTATGAAATGCTGTTTCTCACGGATATTCCACCCAAGGTCAGCATCAACGAGGCCATTGAACTGGGCAAGTTTTTCGGAACGGACGAGTCCGGCGCCTTTATCAACGGTATTCTGGACGGCATCCACAACGCCTGGCTCCAAAGGACTGTGGCGGCCCGGCCGGACCGCAGGATCGCCGTCCCCCGGATCATGCCCAGGGAAACCCCGGTCCGGCCGCCGGCCGCCGACGACGGCCGGGAGTCCTATGCCCGCGTGCAGGGACGTCCGGGCCTGATCCGGCGGCGCGGACGCAGCGACCGAAAACCATCCCCCGCCGCCGAGGCTTCGGCGGCGTTCCCCCCGGACCCTGAAACCGAACAAGGAAAGCCCGACAGATGAAATCCCGCAAAATTTCTCTCCCGGACGACCAGATGCCCCGCCAGTGGTACAATATTCTGGCGGACATCCCCCTGAATCCGCCCCTGAAGCCGGACGGAACGCCCGTCGCGCCGGAAGACCTGGCCCCGGTCTTCCCCATGAATCTCATTGAGCAGGAAATGAGCGCCGAGCGATGGATCGACATTCCCGAACCGGTGCTGGACGCGCTGTCCATCTGGCGGCCGTCTCCGCTCATGCGGGCCGGGCGTCTGGAAAAGGCCCTGGGCACTCCGGCGAAAATCTATTTCAAAAACGAGGCCGTCAGCCCGCCGGGCAGCCACAAACCCAACACCGCCGTGGCCCAGGCGTATTACAACAAGGAATTCGGCATCAAACGCCTCACCACCGAAACCGGTGCCGGGCAGTGGGGCAGTGCCCTGTCCTTTGCCTGCGCCCAGTTCGGGCTGGAATGCATGGTCTACATGGTGCGGGTCTCCTTTGACCAGAAGCCCTACCGCAAGACCATGATGCAGACCTGGGGCGGCCGGTGCGTGGCCAGCCCCAGCCCGGACACCAGCGCGGGCCGCGCCGCCCTGGAAAAAGATCCGGACACGCCGGGCAGCCTGGGCATCGCCATTTCCGAAGCGGTAGAAACAGCCGCAGCCGACCAGAGCGGCAAGACCCGCTACAGCCTGGGCAGCGTGCTGAACCACGTCATGCTGCACCAGACGGTCATCGGACTGGAAGCCCGGAAGCAGTTCGCCCTCATTGACGAATATCCGGACGTGGTCATCGGCTGCGCCGGCGGCGGCTCCAATTTTGCCGGTCTGGCCTTCCCCTTTGCCTGCGACAAGATCAACGGCAGGGATCTGGAGATCATCCCGGTCGAACCGGCGGCCTGCCCCACCCTGACCCGGGCGCCTTTCGTGTACGACCACGCCGACACGGCCGGCTACACGCCCCTTCTGGCCATGCACAGCCTGGGACATCATTTCGTTCCCCCGCCTCTCCACGCCGGGGGACTGCGCTATCACGGCATGGCGCCCACGGTAAGCCAGCTCGTGACCGAAGGCATTGCCGAGGCCAGATCCGTTACCCAGCTGGAAGCCTACGAAGCCGGATTGCTCCTGGCCCGGACCGAAGGCATTATCCCGGCCCCGGAAACCACTCACGCCATCGCCGCCGCCGTGCAGGAGGCCCGCAAGGCCGGGGAGGAGGCCAGGGAAAAGGTCATTGTCTTCACCTTCAGCGGCCACGGCCTGCTGGATCTTTCCGCCTACGACAAATATCTTTCCGGCGCCCTGACCAATTTTGAACTGCCGGACAAGCTGATCCGGGATTCCTGCAAAATTCTGGAGGATTATCCCAGGCCGGCGTCATTGACCACGCGGAAATAGCCGGCTGTTTTCGCCGGAATACCCCTCCCGTCAGGAAACAAAGCGCATGCACATTCGATCCGTCGCCGATATGCAGGAAACCGATCGCATGGCCATGGAAGACGCCGGCATTCCCGGCGAGATTCTCATGGAAAACGCGGGCGCCGCCGCTTTCCGGGTATTGCGGCGCGTCCTTAATGATTTTCGTGCAGATTCCAGTGAAGAAACCCCGTCTGTTCTTGTTTTCTGCGGTCCCGGCAATAATGGAGGGGATGGCCTGGTGGCGGCCCGGCACGCCCTGTCCGCCGGAATGAAACCGGTGCTTGTCGTTCCCGGTGATCCGGACAAATGGAAAGGTGCATCCGCCGTCAACCATGACGCCGTCCGGAAATTGAACATCCCCCTTATCTCCGGACCGGAGCATACGCTCATCCGTCAGGCTCTGAAATCCGCCGACGCCGTTGTGGACGGCATTTTCGGCACCGGGCTGTCCCGTCCGCCGGCCGGGGAATACCTCGCGGCCATCCGGATGATCAATGAGACGGCATCTGCCAAAAACAGACCGCCTTTTATCCTTTCCCTGGATATTCCCTCGGGCGTGAACGGGGATACGGGCCGCATCCCCGGGGAGGCGGTCCAGGCTCATGCGACCGTGAGCTTCGGCCTTCCCAAGCCCGGCAATCTGCTCTATCCCGGCGCGGCCCATGGCGGGCGCCTGCATATCGCGCCCATCAGTTTTCCGCCGAATCTGCTGGCGGCATTTCCGGTCACCGGCCCGTCCATGGAAGTCAATCCCCTCCCCCGTCTCGGGCCCCGCCCGACGGACGGACATAAATACACTTTTGGCAGCCCCCTGTTCATCTGCGGCGGGGGCGGTTATTTTGGCGCGCCCCGGCTGGCGGCGTCTGCATTCCTGAAATCCGGAGGCGGACTGGCCCGCCTGGCCCTGCCCCGCTCCCTGATGCCGGTCGTGGCGGCCCGGGCGGACCATCCTGTCTTCCTGCCGCTGGAAGAGACGGCCTCCGGCGCGGCCCGGACATCCAATTATGCCGTTTTGATGGAAGCGGCAAAACGATCGGACCTTGTCATCATCGGATGCGGCCTGACCCGTGATCCCGAGGTCATGGAACTGGCCCGCCGGCTGATCAGGGATCTGCCGGTTCCGGTGATCATTGACGGGGACGCCATCCACGCGGTGAAAGAAAATCCGGAATGGACCGTCCACAGAAGGTATCCCACCCTGTTTACCCCTCATGACGGCGAACTGTGCGCCCTTGCCGCCATTTCCACGGACCGGCTTCGGGAAAATCCCCTGGGCATCCCGGCGGAAATCGCCGTTTCCTTTAACGCGCACCTGGTTCGCAAGGGTGCGCGTTCCCTCATCATTTCGCCGGATGGGCGTCTCCGGATCAATCTGTCCGGGAACAGCGGCATGGCCACGGCCGGTTCCGGGGATATCCTGGCCGGGGTGATCGCCGCCATGATCTCCCCGTGCGCACGCGATCTTTTTCATGCGGCCTCGGCGGGCGTATTTCTTCACGGCCTTGCCGGCGACCTTGCGGCCGCCGCCATTGGTGAAGACGGCATAACGGCCGATGATATACTGAATTTCCTGCCCTCCGCCATAAAAATGGCGCGGAATGACATTGATCCCGCCTTGCGGGAGCGCTATACTCTGCCTGTTGCGTACTGATCCGGCATTTTTTGTGTATTTTCTGCCGCCCGCTGTCTTTCGCCGGCATGGTCCGCTTCATCTCTTTTTCTATTTCAGATCTTTCAGGGAGATTTCCATGACCCTCAATTCCAAAACACCTGTATATTCAATGTTTTTTTCCGGTTGTCCGGTTTTGTTTCATGACGTACCCCGCGCTTTTGTCCGCTCTTGTATCATGCCCCTCATCCTTGCTTTGCTGCTCCCGGCATGCGCCTCGGACCCCGCCGGGGCCACGGCCCTTGGTGATCCCGCGCCGCCTCTGGAAATCAAGGAATGGCTCCGGGGGGAGCCCGTCACCCCCGGAGACAACAAACACTGCCTGCTTGTCGAATTCTGGTCCACCCAATGCCCCCATTGCGTGAATTCCATCCCTGACCTGTCCTTTTTACAGGAGGTCTACCATAAAAAGGGACTGATTGTTCTCGGCATCACCAGTAATTCGGCGGAACAGGTAAAGACCTTTCTGGAGGAAGAAAAAAACGCCAAAGATATCAATTACCGCCTTGCCATTGATGCCCAGGACGGCCTGACCAAAAACCTGTTCATGCGCGGGTTCGGCGTGCAGGGGGTTCCCCATGCCTTTTTGATGGACAAAAAGGGGCGGATCATCTGGGAGGGCCATCCCAGGGACGGCATGGCGGAAGCGGTGGAGCAGGTCATTGCCGGGACATATGATCTGACCAGGGCAATGAACGAAGATACGGCCGAGGCCCTGCTGGATATTTATGTCTATCTCAATATCCGCACCCATGAAAAAGATCTGATCACGGCCGCCGGGGACCGGATGATGGAAAAGGCCGGCGATAACCAGCGCATCCTCAACCAGATTGCCCGCACCCTGACCACGGACCTGCGGGTGGATACGGAATTCAGCCGCAAAACCGCCCGCGACGCCATTGAAAAGGCCTATGCCCTGTCCAGGGGGGAAAATCCCGTGATCCTGGAAACCTATGCCAAAATTCTTTTCCGGGACGGAAAAATGGAGGAAGCCACTAAAATACTGATGAAATTAAAAGACATGGTTGAAAAACGGCAAAAACAGCGAGCGGATCAGAAAGCGGAAGAAAGCGCCGAAGCAGCGGAACCGGAGACGCCGAAGAGCCCGGCGGCATCCGGGGGGATATCCCCGCCGGAATCCGCTTCCGCTCCGGCGGCCGAAGAATGAACCGGTACAGGAGGAAGGATCATGGCCAATTTTTTATTTGTACTCAGCAGGGATGATAACGCCTAAGCTAACCGGCCGCAGGGGCTGGAGCGAATAGGAAACTGTTTGCAGCAAAACAGGTATATCTCATCAATTAAGATAAAATATACAATATTATCAGCGAATTACGTTTAGCAACGTGTTGAGCGCCGGGTTGTTGGCCGGAAAGAAAGTATTTTAAAACAGTTGCGTTCCTTCTTCGCTACTTCTCCGGGCCTGCGTCTGCATTTTCAATCACAATTTTTGATTCGCATGGCTGAGGAGAAGAGGGCCAAACAACTTGAGCAGGGCGGTAAAATCGGGCAAATATGCCCCGTATATTTTTATTATCAGGCAAACTTCCCGTATAAGTTGGTTCGCTCCCAAAATCCACTTCTGATCCTTGACAAAGTTCACCTATTTGTGTACTTCGTTAATATGAAAACAATTTCATTCTACCATACGGCATCTGGGAAGTATTTGGATAGGTTGACAGATCTTCAGTTTACAAAAGTCGCTTGGGTTTTGAAATTGATTCGAGAAATTGATCAAGTTCCCTCCAAATACTTTAAGAGCGTGTTTGGAAAGTACCCAAGATATTCTCTGTTTTCAGATGGTTATAAATTCAAGACATAAATATGAATGACTATGTTTTCAGACAGTTAAGTCTCCATAGAGGGTGTTTGAAAAATACCCTCTATGAAACTGGTCAATACAAATGATATTTGGGAAGTTAGAGTTGATGTTGGAAGAGATTCTTTTCGTCTACTTGGATTCTTTGACGGTCAAGAACTAATCAT
>PDWI01005501.1_pt1 | contig 16323 bp, 13 predicted proteins | sample 1430891 | NCBI WGS metagenome assembly PDWI01 (sample SAMN01162508, study PRJNA174530) | Oral metagenome, whole genome shotgun sequencing project. | biome: Marine environment; feature: Marine mammal; material: Swab sample of the gingival sulcus; isolation source: swab sample of gingival sulcus...
CTTAAACACTCCTCTGCCGGCGTGCTGTCGATGGCAAATGCGGGACCGGGAACAAACGGCAGCCAGTTTTTTATCACCCATGTTGCCACTCCCTGGCTTGACGGTAAGCATAGTGTATTTGGCCATGTGGTTGAAGGTCAGGATGTGGTCAATGCAATAAAACAAGGTGATAAGATAAATTCTGTTGAAATTATCCGTATTGGCAACAAGGCAGAAGCGTTCAAGGGTGACCAGCAGGCATTTGACAAGATTCTTGCCAACATGGATAAGAAGAAAAGTGAAAAAATGGAAGAGATCCGTGAAAAGGAGCTGAAAAAGATCAAACAGAAGTGGCCGGACCACCATTTCACCACCACAGGCCTCAGATATGTGGTAAAAAAAGAGGGCGAAGGGGAAAAGCCCCAGAAAGGTGATCTGGTCAAGGTCCATTATACCGGTAGACTGCTTGATGATGGCAAAAAATTTGACAGCTCCGTTGATCGAGGACAACCCATTGAATTCAAGGTCGGTACAGGTCAGGTTATCGCAGGTTGGGACCAGGCCCTTATCCATATGCATAAAGGGGAGAAAAGAACGCTTATTATTCCGCCAGAACTGGGATATGGCGAAGCCGGTAGAGGCCCTATCCCGCCCAATGCATGGATGGTTTTTGATGTTGAGTTAATTGATTTCAGAAAGCCGTAATTCAATGATTTTGAACCCGGCGAAAGTAACAACTGTTTTATATAATGCCTTGCTGAACTGTATAAAAAAGCAAAGCAGTTTGGCAAGGCCGGAACATGCAGAATATCTTACCTCAAGACTTCTCTTGCTGTATCAGACTTTCTAACCGGAGTTTTTCCTTTTGCCCTTTACGGCTGGCGTTTTTTTCATCAAGCAGCTGTCGATAAAAGGCGAGAGTCTGCCGACACATCTCTTCAGTACTGAAAAAATTCTGCACCCGTGCCCGGTTCCGTTTTCCCATTTCGGCAAACTCTTCCGGTTTGTCTTGCCAAAGCAGCAGGGCCTCTTTCAGGGCTGCAGCCAGCTTCTGTTCATCTGCCGGTGGTACCAGCCAGCCGTTTTCACCGGCGATAACCGTTTCCAGACTGCCGCCATGGGCCGTGGCGATCACCGGACAACCCATCGCCATCGCCTCGACAGTAGTTCGGCCAAAGGCCTCCGGCTCCAAACTTGATGCCGATACCACCATATCGGAAAGCAGGAAAGCCGCCGGCATATTCTGGCAATAGCCAACCATCTGCACTTTGTCGACTAATCCACACTGCACAATCAACTCATGTAACTCTGCAGTATATCCACGACTATCACTGGTATCCCCGATCAATATCGCTTGAAAGGGAATCTCCTTGATCAAAGCAAGACTTCTTATAAAAAGGTCCTGTCCTTTAAGTCGGGACAAACGCCCCGGCAGGGCAATAACTGGAACTCCCGACACAATCCCCCACTCTTTCTGCAAACGCTTTGTCTGCTCCGTCTCGACCTGCTGCGGAGTGAAAACATCTACATCAACCCCCCGAAAAATAAGCTGCACATGATCAATACGGCCATAATATTGCGCGACATGCTCTTTTATCGCTCTGGAAACAGCAATAACTCCGTCACCTTTAGTCATAACAGCACTATAGCCATTGACGGAATAAAATCCATGAAAGGTGGTCAGCAGTACAGGTCTTTTTCTTTTCGGCAAAGAGAGCCATGCCAGATACCCAATCCAAGCAGGCATCCGCGACCGAAGGTGCAGAATATCTACGTCGTTATTGATAAGCATTCGCCGCATCGGCAGAATATGAAAAAGTGCCTGCGGTCCCTTGGTACCAATTTTTCGTCGAATATGATGAGAACCCTCTGCCTCCAATTGAGCAACCAAGCGTCCTCCACCAGAAACTACCAGAGATCGCTGCCCGTGGCTTGACAGAAAACGGCCAACCTCAAGGGTCCCCCGTTCCACTCCGCCACTGTAAAGCTCAGGCAGCAGTTGCATAACGGTAATTTTATCTTTTTGCAACTCTCTACTGCGCTCCTCACAGAGCTCGTGATAGAGGGCCAATGTCTTTGCACACATAACATCTGCAGTAAACAATTCTAAAACCCTTTTACGCCCGGCCCTGCCAAAACGTTTACGTAACTCTGCATCATCAAGAGCCGTGGCGAGTGCCTGAGCCATCGCCTGTGGATCGCCTGGAGGTACCAGCCAGCCGGTCTCTTTATCGATAACCGTCTCAAGACTGCCGCCATGAGCGGTGGCAATAACTGCCCGTTCCATGGCCATTGCCTCAATCATAACTTTACCAAAGGCCTCTGGCTGAGCGGAAGAGGCGGAAACCACCACATCCGCCAGCAGTAACGCTGCAGGCATATCATCGCAATGCCCGGTAAGTATGAACTGTTGCTGCAGCCCTTTTTTGGCAATAAGCTTTTCAAGTCTCTGGGTATATGCGTTATTCTCCTCTTTATCTCCCATCAGCAGACAGACCACGCCACTATCCTGCAGTAGAGCAAAACTCTCAATAAGTACTTCCTGTCCTTTCAGAGTTGTCAGGCGGCCGGGCAGAATAACAACTTTCTTCCCTTCATGCCCCTGTAACCATCGCTGCCGCAGAGCCTCAACCCTTGCCGACGCAACTTGTGTCGGTTGAAAATCCTCAACAGAGAACCCTCCATGCACCAAGGCTATTTTTGACTCTTTGATACCGTAATGCTGGAGAATATGCTCCTTGATGACTCTTGAAACAGCAATAACCCGCTCCCCTCTGGTCATAATACGGGAGTAAACGTTAATGGAGTAAAAACCGTGAAAACTTGTGACCAGCGATGGGCGCTGATAACGAGGAAGAGATTTCCATGCCAGATAACCAATCCAGGCAGGCAGACGTGATCGAAGGTGAACGACATCAACATGATAATTGCGAAGAAGATTTCGCAATTTAAAGAAATATGGAAAACAGGCAAAACTCTTCTTGCCTATTCCGGGCCAACAGAGATGAATACAGCCATGCTCCTCCAGAATTGAGACAAGCCTGCCCCCAGCTGAGATAACAACAGAAAAGTGGCCCTGTTTTGCCAGAAAAATAGCGAAATCAACGGTTTCTCCTTCCACTCCGCCCTCTTCCAGCTCAGGAAGAATCTGCACTACTACAAGTTTTCTGGCCACCATTTCTTCATTATAATATCGGCACAACGCTGCGACTCATTCAGCTGCCGGGATGGAAAGTACACTCTTTTCTGTTGCCACTCGGTAAACGAAACCGCCAAACCACGTTGCTGTAACAGCTGTTCATTTATGACAAACTTGTTACGCTTGCTGTTCCAGTCTACAGGGAGAAGCCCGACCTTGCAGCCAGCGGAAAGGGCCTCATATATCATCGACATCGAATCACTGGTAATCCATGCCACCGTCGCCCGCGCATACTGCTCTTCCACCCACCCGGGTGGTGTTTCACGATAGTGAAAAAAAAGAGCCTCAGGAATATCTGCAGTAAATGTACGCAGTTTCTCCACTGTACTCTCCGGCGTCCGCGGTGACGAAGAGATTATCCACTTCTTCTGCTCTGACGCTGTGACCAGAATTTCTATCTCTTCAAGCAGCCGTTTTTCAGGCCAGAACCGGATATTTTTATCCTCTCCACCAACAAGAATCAGCCCCAGATCAGAGTTATGTTGCCCCTTATCGGTACAAAGGTTTGGTGGCCCAAGGGTGGGTACAATATTTGCCGCCGCGGTAATACCATCATGCTCCGGGATAAAGCAGAGATCAAAAAATGCACGAAAACCAGCTCCGGGAGCCATACAGGTACAGAGCGGCAGACGATATTTTCTCCTGCGTGCCAGAGCGTAGAAATGGGTTTTACCACCGGTACACAAAATAAGATCCGCCTCTCTCTCTTTTTTTCGTAATGGCAGCAGAAAGGGCAAAAGGAACTGCATAAAACCTGTTATTTTTCCCTGTAACGAAAAATCGACTTGCACAGTGGTCACCGAGACCGGCTGGTAATGCCGCAACGCAGCAATCAACCCGAAGGTCTGCTTGTCATGGCCAGCACGACCATCAACTATTGCAAGGATACGTAACATGAAGAACTGCTACACTACTTTTTCTTGGCCTTACTGACAAGTTTCATTATGATCTGGTTGTTATTTCGCAGCCGCTGGCTGAGGGTGCGAAACAGATGATGCGAAACCTCCGGATAGTTTTCAATAACCTCCTCCAGCTTGTCACCCGGAAATCGTCTGATGGTCGTACGCCCCATTGAGACAATAGACGCGGTTCTCTCCTCACCGGTAACCGCCGCCATTTCACCAAAATACTCACCCGGTTCGGTCAGTTCGGCAATTTTTTTTCTGTCCTTGACAACGGCAACAGCGCCTCTGATCAGCTTAAAGAAATCTTTATCAACATTACCTTCACGCAGGATAACATCACCATCTTCGTAATGTTCTTCATCGGGATTTACCAGGTAGGCAGGCAGACTCTCCTTATGCGCCACTGTTCTACGCAGAGCCTCATCAATTGAGGTGATTCCCTGACGGACTTTCTTCAGCGCTGCCTCCCGCAACGGCGTCATTCCCTCCTTAATCGCAACCTTGCGCAACTGCTCTTCTGGAACCTGGGCATTAATGGCCTTGCTTACCTCTTCAGTCACCTCCATCAATTCAAAGAAACCGACCCTGCCCTTATAGCCAAGGCCATTACATTTTTCACACCCTTTCGGGCCATAGATTACCAGATCATCAAGCTCCTTTTCCTTGAAACCAAATCGCAGCAAATCTTCTTTCTCATAATGTACCTGCTGGCGGCAGTCCTGGCAGAGTCTGCGCCCCAGACGCTGGGAAAGTACCATGGTAACGGATGAGGCAAGCATATAGTGGGGAATACCAATATCCACCAGACGACCAATAGTTGCCGGACTGTCATTGGTATGCAGGGTGGAAAAAACAAGGTGGCCGGTCATCGCCGCCTTGATCGCAATCTCGGCAGTCTCCATATCCCGAATCTCTCCAACCATGATAATATCAGGGTCCTGCCGCAAAAAGGCCTTCAGGGCAGCGGCAAAGGTCATGCCAACATCATGACGGACATTAACCTGATTGATACCCTTGAAATTAAATTCTACCGGGTCTTCGGCAGTGAGGATTTTAATATCCTCACTGTTCATCGAGTTCAATGATGAGTAGAGGGTTACCGTTTTTCCTGATCCGGTAGGACCTGTAACCAGCAGCAGCCCTTGCGGATTCTTCAGGCAGCGCTTTAACATCTCAAACGTCTCCGGCTCAAAGCCCAACTGAGTCAAATCGACATTAAGCGAACCTTTATCAAGGATCCGCAGAACCACCGACTCACCAAACAGGGTAGGCAGTGAGGAGACCCGAAAATCGACAGAACGGTTTTTGCCCATACGCATCTTTATCCGGCCATCCTGCGGTACCCGCCGTTCGGTAATATCAAGGCCTGCCAGAATCTTGATCCGGGCAACCAGCGCATTTTTTATAGTCAATGGCAAGTTCATTGACTTGTAAAGGGAACCATCCTTGCGGTAACGGACCTGCATATTCTTTTCATACGGTTCAACATGAATATCAGAGACGCCGTCCTGAACCGCTTTTATCAGAATACCATTGACAAGTTTAATAATTGGCGCATCGGAGGCATTAAACTCATCGCCCACATTTGAGGCGATATCATCATTATCCGCTTCAATTTCAAAATTATCAGCAGCTTCGGCAACAATCGAACCAAAATCGTCGATCTGGGTAACATCAAGTTCTTCTTCCAGTTCACCACTTTTGTTGCCAAGGATGTCATCTATATCTTCAGCACTGGCATTATAATATTTAGTGTATGCGGCAGCAATATCCTTTTCCGCGGAGACACAGATAGAAAGTTCTCTGGCAACGAGCTCCTGCAGCTCTTCAATAGCGCTGGTGTTACATGGCTCTGCCATAGTAACCTGCAGGGTTTTTCCGGCCATACGCAACGGAAAAGCCATAAATTCCCGGGCCCGTTCAAAAGGGAGAAGTTTAAGCGCTTCAGGTGAAGGGACCTCATGCTCAAGGTGTATTGGCGGATAGTTCTGTCGGCTCAGAAAATTAAAGACGGTATCGGCATCAATATACTCCAGTCGATAAAGGATATTGCCAAGACGGCTCTTCTTCTCCTTCATCAAAATCTTTTTTGCAGTATCAAGCTGAGTCGGAGTAATATAGCCAGCCTTACTTAGTAGCTCGCCAATCTTGAGCTTACCCGCCCCTGACTGATCCCTTACGGATTTCCGTTTTGCACCTCTTCTCAATTGTGTGCCGATACCCTTCACCATGATATCCACTACCTCTTATAATAATTTCTTCGATACGGATATGATCAACAGCATTGTCTCATCTCATTTAATATAAAACAAGTTGAAGATACACTCCACAACCTTACAAGAATACCATCAGAACAAAAAAAAATCTTCACTTTCATGACAAAAAGTGAAGATTTTTTATGAAACTGGCATAACACGCAGGATACATTAACACAATCAATAACTGTTTCCTGCCGAGAAAAATTTTACCTCATGGCACGCCTCTATTTTTCCCAAAATGGAGAAAGCTGTCGTAAAGTATCAATAATACCAGGCATCTTTGCAAGAACATAATCAATATCTTCCTCAGTATTATAGATACTCAGGGAAAAACGTACCGAACCGTGTGCCGCTGTAAGCGGAACCCCCATCGCCCGCAGGACATGGGACGGCTCAAGCGAACCCGATGTACAGGCGGAACCGGAAGATGCGCAGATATTATACAGGTTCATATGCAACAGGATTGCTTCGCCTTCCACATACTCAAAGCTGATATTGGTTGTATTGGGCAGGCGATTCTCCTTGCTGCCATTACGCATTGACCTTGGAATTGAAGCAAGCAGCCCCTCTTCCAGGCGGTCACGCATCGCCTTTACCCGGGTATTCTCCTCTGCCATATGCGCACCAGCCAGTTCACACGCCTTACCAAAACCAATAATTGAGGCGACATTTTCCGTGCCGCCCCGGCGCCCCCCCTCCTGATGGCCACCTGCCATAAACGGCACAAAAGGAGTGCTTTTACGAACATACAGCGCGCCGACACCTTTAGGCGCATGGAGCTTATGCCCGGACATGGAGAGATAATCAATATCCAGCTCTGCCAGATTGATCGCCACTTTCCCCACCGCCTGCACCGCATCGGTATGGAAAAGAATACCACGGGCCTTTGCAATCGCCGCCATCTTCTCCACCGGATAGATATTGCCGGTCTCATTATTGGCCCACATTACCGAGACAATGGCAGTATCATCGGTGAGTACCCGCTCATACTCAGCCAGATCAATCATACCGTCACGATCAACCGGCAGCGCAGTGACCCGATAACGCCGGCCGGTGAACATCTCCAGATTTTCCGCCAAGCTCTTTATTGCCGGATGCTCCACCTTACTGGTGACAATATGCCGTTTCTCCGGACATGCCCGCAACGCAGAAAGCACTGCAGTGGAGTCACTCTCTGTGCCGCAACTGGTAAAGAGAATCTCTTCCGGGGAGGCGCCAAGCAGAGCTGCCACCTGTCGTCTGGCAGCCTCCACATGTTCATCAACTTCCCCGCCAAAGGTGTGCATTGAAGAAGGGTTACCGTATTTTTCAGTGAAAAATGGCAACATCACATCAACAACTTCAGGAGCAACCATGGTTGTCGCATTATTGTCGAGATAGACGACTCTCTTCTCAGACATTATTTCTCCTCCTCAACCACCAGCGTCTCCAACACAAACTCCTGCAGTTTCTTCTCGACAAAATCTTTGATAGTGGTTTGCGAACTGGCGCAATTAACACACACTCCCCGCATCGAAACGGTAACAAAATCACCGTCAACATCGACCAGTTCAATATCACCGCCATCCTTTTTCAGAGAGGGACGCACTTCGCGATCCAGCACCTCTTCGATCTTTCTGATCTTCTGCAGGGTGGTCATCTTTTTTTCCGGCATCGGAACCACCGGGATAACATGGGTCTCATTAAGCACCGCATGCAATACCTCCGTTATCCGGCCGGCACACTTACCGCAGCCTCCTCCAGCCTTGGTATAGTGAGTGACCTCTTCAACCGTTTTTAGGGAAGATTCCGTTACCGCCCGTTTTATCTCAATATCAGTTACACCAAAACACTCACAGATAACATTACCCTCCGCTGTCGGTACCGGTACCCCACGATAATCGGCAATTGCCGCTTCCAGAGCCTCATGGCCCATCACCGAGCAGTGCATCTTCTCTCTGGGCAAGCCGCCAAGGGCCTGAGCGATATCGTCGTTGGTTATTTTTGATGCTTCATCGACAGTCATCCCCTTGATAAGTTCTGTCAACACAGAAGAGGAAGCGATGGCACTGGCGCAGCCAAAGGTCTTGAATTTGGCATCGGTAATGACTTCATTATCATCAATTTTCAGGGTCAGACGCAGGGCATCGCCGCAGGCAAGAGATCCGACATCTCCCACTCCGCTGGGAGAATCAATTTCACCAACGTTCTGCGGTTGTAAAAAATGCTGTTGAACCTTCTCTGTATATTCCCACATAACATACTCCTATGATATTATAAATATTTGTGTTTCCCGGTGATTTCCTGTTTTACAGCGTCTTGCCCACGACAAAAGGAGACAGAGAACCACCATGACACACCAACAATAATACCTCATCGCAAAAAATCAATGAAATGGATATGTTCTATTGCGCTGTCTGAAATTTATATCCTGCCCCCCGTTGCTTACGCAGAAATGACGCCGATCCCGGCAAGCAATTGTTTAGCGGCAACAACCAGCTCACCGGTACCCGCAGGGGTACGGGATTCGACATAGAAGCGCACTTTAGGCTCTGTTCCGGAGGGACGAATCATCAGCCATGAGCCATCTGCGAAAATCATTTTATGACCATCGATGGTGATAATATCAACAATTTCTTTCTCCTCTTTGCCAACCTGCAGCGTAGTGCCGACGGCAAACTGCTCAAGAGCGGCAAGTCTTGTCCGTAACTCTTCTCCCTGCAGTGATACCTCAAGACCGTCACGAGCCGGAACATAGACACCATACTGAGCCTCCAGCTGGCGTAAATACTCTCCTAAAGGCTGTCCGGTTTCCAGAGTAATGGCCAAAGCGAGCAACAGCCCGATATAGGCATCTTTTTCCGCAGTATGTCCAAGGATGGATATCCCGTCAGACTCTTCAAAAAAGACAAGTGCCTGCCCGATAACCGGCTTAAAATTCTTAAATCCCACTGCTGGCTCAAAGACCTCTTCACCGAAAGCTGCAGCCAGCGCATTTGCCAGATTGGATGACGCAACAGTTTTGGCAACCATCCCTGTTCTGCCCCTTCGTTCATGCAGAAAATGGTATGCCATGGCGCCAAACTGATTCATACTGATTTCAGTCTGACCATCGGTAAATCGAATGCGATCACCGTCAGGATCGATAATGACGCCAAGCTTCAGCTTCTCCGGGCGCCGCTGTAACAGAGTAACCACCTCCTGCATGTTTTCAGTTGAGGGTTCGGGGGCAATGCCGCCGAAGGTAACATCGGCATCAGCCCGCAACATCTGCAGATTTCCTTCGCTCCGCAGTGCAACACCATATAGCCGCCTGATATGCAGCCTGCTGGCACCATGAACACAATCCACCGCCAGAAAAAAATCAGCATTTTCTCTGGCTGCCGCGGTTATCCGGTCAACCGAAAGAGTATGCAACGGCTCTCCGGCAATAACCTGATTCTGCCAGCAGGCGAAAGAGTCAATCCTCTCCACCAGAGGGTGGTTATCCATCTCTGCTATACTCCATAATTCTGGTACCGGTTCATCACTCTCCAGCGCCACAAGTTCTCTGGCATAACGGGTAATCTGTTCGGTCACCTCTCCTGCGGCAGGACCACCATCGGCAGCATTAAATTTATAGCCACCATACTGAAACGGATTATGCGAAGGTGTCAGGTTAATGGAGAAGGCCTGTCGCTGCCGGGCAATAACAGCTGAGAGAACACCCGTTGTTGTTTCGCCCGCATAGAACACATTAAAACCATCCCCTGCCAGCACTCTTGCCACCTGCACCGCCAGTAATTCACCGGCAAAACGGTTATCAAAACCGATCACGCAGCCGCGCTGTTTTGCCTCAGCGATTGAGTCCACCCCAACAAGAGGTGCCAACTCTTTGTTTGTCTCCAGTTCCTGATAGAGGCGGATAATGGCACGGGTCACCTGGACCACACTCTTTACCGTTATCTCCTTGCCAAGAATCCCCCGCCAGCCGGAGGTACCAAAGGAGATCTCCTTTGTGGGCGGGACAGAACTTGTTGCTATCTCATCACCGATCATCTGATAGATTTCATGTTGAAGTGCCCGATCCATATTCTGGCTGAAGACCTTTTGCAGCATCGAAAAATAGTCGTTTCCAGCATGGCCCGGATGGAGATCAAAATACTCTGCCAACACTGTTTTTTCCTGTTGCTCTTTTGTTTGCATAGGCCCCTCCTTTCAGCTATCGGTGAGATCTCTGGCTTCATCAATCAACATTATCGGAATTCCATCTCGTACTTCATAGAGAAGCTGACATTTTTCACAGACAAGCCCCTCTTCCTCACGGATTTTTATTGTTCCCTTACACTGCGGACAGGCTAAAATTGCAAGTAATTCTTGATCAATCATGCTATTCTCCATGGTAAACTATCTCAAAAACTGTAAATATCAGGCTTGCATATTCCCTTCCAGGGGGATTACTCTATTTCGCACCTTCGGTTCATAACATAACAACTTTTTCAAAGGAACAACAGATGCAAAAACAGATAGGATTTCTCGGGGGCGGCCAGATGGCAGAAGCCCTTATCAAAGGCATTATCGCCGCAGGACTCTACCCACCGGAGACAATTCTTGTTTCCGAACATAATGAATTTCGCAGAGATCATCTGTCAGAACACTATGGTGTGCAAACCTTCTTTGGTAATGAGCATATCTTTTCCCGTTGCGAGATAATCATTATTGCCGTAAAGCCTCAGGGAATGAATGCACTTCTTGGCGATTGCGCAGAAAGAATAAGCAACCGTCATATCCTGATCACCATTGCGGCAGGCCTGCCCATCTCTTTTTATCTGGAGAAAATCGGCAAGCCGGAGACAAAGCTTATCAGGGTTATGCCCAACACGCCGGCACTAGTGCTGGAGGGGGCATCTGCTCTTTCCCGCAATGATAATGTCAGTGATGATGATCTGAAAGTGGCTGAGAGCATCTTCCAGGCGGTTGGCGAGGTGGTGGTGCTGGCGGAAAATCATCTTGATGCGGTAACAGGATTAAGTGGTTCCGGACCCGCCTATGTTTTTACCTTTGTCGAAGCGCTGGTCGATGCCGGAGTGAAAAACGGGCTTACCCGCAAGGTCTCGGAAAAACTGGCAATGCAAACCGTGCTTGGCTCAGTAAAACTGCTCCAGGAGAGCGGCGAACACCCGGCAGCACTCAGGGGCAAGGTGACCTCTCCAGGCGGAACAGCGATTACCGCCCTGCATGTACTGGAGAAAACAGGTTTTCACGGGTTGATAATGGATATTGTTGAAGCTGCAGTAGAGCGCTCGGAAGAGCTGGGAAGATCTTTTTAGGGCGTTTATGAAAATTATCGAAAAATGCCCTCCTTTTCGGGAGAAGAAACGGCTCTCCCTTAACAAGACGGCAATAGTTACCAAGCAGAGCAGTGCGGCAGCCGCCCATTATGCAGCCAAACTGAAAGAGTGGCTGCATAAACAAGGGATCACCGCAAAACAGGAAGAAATTGATGCCGACTGCGATCTGGTTATTGTCCTTGGCGGCGATGGAACCCTGCTCCATATTGCCGAGCGGGCGGCACGATATGCCATTCCCGTTCTCGGTATCAACTTCGGAACCCTCGGCTTTTTAAGTGACAGAACCGAGGCAGAGGCGCTCCAGGCCCTAGACAGGATCATAACCGCCGAGATCGCCATTGAGAACCGGTTGATGCTTCAGGTACGTATGCTCTCAGCAACAGAGGGCACATCGGATACCCGTTATCTGCTTAACGATGTCGTTATCGCCAAAAACACGCTTGATCCTATTCTCAATCTGGAGACCACCGCCGATGACGAGTTTATTACGACCTACAAGGCAGACGGGCTTATCTTCTCCACGCCCACCGGCTCCACTGCCTACAATCTGTCTGCAGGCGGCCCGCTTGTTTATCCGGGCCTAACCACAATCACCGTAACACCGATCTGCCCGTTTATGCTCAGCAGCAGACCGGTTATCCTGCCTGCCTGTAAACATATCCTGACCAGTTTTGCCGAAAACAGCAGCTATCCGGCGCAGGTTATCGTTGATGGCAAAAAACGCTGGCAAATGCAAAAGGGAGATACGCTGGAGATTATTCCTGCCAGCCATACCCTGCAGCTGGCAGTAACTTCGAGCCGGAACTACTTTACCATTTTACGTAACAAGCTGCATTGGGGTGAAGAGGCAAACGGGAAAAGTTCATAACTGTTACTCTATTCGGCGGGCAGGTTGCCTGCTCCGATCATGCCGGTTTATCTGTAAGAGGTGCCGGTCTGAAATGGGTATTTTCTTCAACACCTTCCAACTGCACGATCTCCACTTCGCCCTGCTCCTTCAGCCAGTCAATAACTCCTGTTACCAAACGCTCCGGAGCAGAAGCACCGGCGGTAATCCCGATCTTACGCACGCCGCTGAACCAGTCTGGATCAATATCATCAACATCATCAATGAGCCAGGCGGGAGTCTCTCTTCTGGCCGCAACCTCCCGCAGTCGATTGGAGTTAGAGCTGTTCTTTGAACCAACTACCAGAACCAGTTCGGATTCCCCAGCCAGTTTGCGTACCGCATCCTGTCTGTTTTGGGTAGCAAAACAGATATTTGATTTTGGCCCCTGGATATGAGGGAAACGGCGCTTCAAGATAGCGATAATCCCGGCGATATCATTTGGCGTAAGGGTGGTTTGAGTAACAAAACTCACTTTTTGCGGATCCTGCACAACAACCGCCTCTGCCTCCGCCTCAGAGGCAATCACCTGCACCCGATCTGCAACCCGACCGGCAGTTCCCTCTACCTCAGGGTGATTATGGTGGCCGATAATCAGCACATCACATCCCTCCTGGTGGTATTTTTCCACCATCCGATGAACACTGGTAACCAGTGGACAGGTGGCATTCACCCGATGCAGACCAAGCTCTCTTGCATACTCTTCAACACCACGGCTCACTCCATGGGCACTGAATATAACCACCTCTCCCCGGGGAACAACGGCAAGATGCTCTACAAATACCGCTCCTGCCATTTTCAACTCTTCAATCACATGACGATTATGAACAATCTCATGCAGTACATAAATCGGTGCGCCATATTTCTTAAGACTGGCTCGTACCGTCGCAATTGCCCGCTCCACCCCCGCACAAAAGCCTCTGGGTGAAGCAAGAAGTATTTTTTTTGTTTCCGCCATTAACGAATCTCCACTCCGGCGGCACTGACAGCCTCTTTCACTTCATCAATCCCGGTTTCCCGACGGTGAAAAATACCCGCAGCAAGCCCGGCATCAGCCTCTGTTTGTGTAAAAAGATCAACAAAATGTGTCGCCGAGCCGGCACCGCTGGAGGCGATAACCGGGATGGAAACCGCCGCCTTCACCCGGGTAATCAGCTCAAGTTCAAAACCGCTGCCGGTGCCATCCCGGTCGATACAGTTCAGCAGAACCTCCCCTGCCCCCAGCTGTTCACAGGCAACGACAAACTCAATCACATCAAGATCTCGCCCCTCACGCCCGCCTTTTACCGTACACTGATACCAGCAGTACTCCTCACCGTTTGGGCCGGGAGTTGTCGTTTTTACCGTTGCATGGGGTGTGGCTGCTGGAGAATCAACATATACCCGCCGTGGATCCACCGAAATAACCACCGCCTGAGCGCCATAAACAGCAGAGATCTGTTCTATTGAACTGCTGCCGCTTTTTTTGCCACTGCGTAAAAACCTCTCAACAGCATCAACCGCATCACTGCCGATGGAAATCTTGTCCGCTCCGGCACGAAAATATGCCGCTGCCACATCCAGTGCAGAGTAATGTTTACCTGTGCTGTCAACAAATGCACGGATGCCACCACCAATGGTAAACGGCACAAAAACCTCCTTTGAACACTCCTTGAGCAGATCAATCATCGGCTGATCCTGCAACGGAAAGCTGCGAAATCCAGTAATATTAAGAAAGGTAATCTCATCAGCGCTCTCTTCATAATAGCGACGGGCAAGAGCTACCGGTTTGCCCAGATTCCGCACCTCACCTGCTGCCCGAACGGCATACTGATCACCTTTGGTAACAACCAGATCTCCGGCATCATTACTGCGCACATCAAGGCAGGCGATAATACGTTTCGCTATCCTTGTCGGAGAGGAAACGGAATCTTTTAATGAAAGAGTTATCTCTTCTTTTTGCCGCAGATAGTTACCGAGAATATTTAACCCTGCCGCGCCACTTTTTTCGGGATGAAACTGAAAGGCGGCAACCGCACCACTCTGCACGGCAGAGACAAATTCACACCCATAATCGGTATAGGCAAGCTGCCAGCCATCCGGTGTCTCTGTGAGCGGTGCGAAATAGGAGTGGACAAAATAGAGTTTTTCTCCTTGATATCCGGCAAAAAGTGGGGAGTTTTGCTGCAGTTTCACTCCGTTCCAGCCAATTTGTGGTACCGCCACTTCTCCAGACGGAAAACGCCGTACCTGACCGGGAAAAATGCCAAGTCCGGCAATTCCGGGAGACTCTTCACTGCCAGCATAAAGTACCTGTAGCGCAACACAGATACCAAGAAAGGGTTTGCCGGCAAGAATACGCTGACGTAAAGGTTCCGCATAACCTCTCTCCCGCAGTTGGTTCATCACAAGACCAAAACTTCCCACCCCCGGGAAAAGTAATTTATCCGCGGAGAAGATATCTTCAGCAGAAGTAACCTCAGTAAAAGAAAATCCAAGTTTCTGCACTGCATTACGAATACTTCTTACATTACCGGCACCATAATCCAGCAAGGCAATAGTCATCACTTGTTCCTTTCAAGCTGATAATAGCAGCCATAGGCACATTTTTTACAGAGAATGCGCCCTGACACTTTCACATCCCGATGATCCTGTACCCAGTCACCGCAGTCTTCACACTGCACCCTGCGACTGGGGCGCCCCGGCATATCTGCCTGAGGAATTGACAGTTTTACCCATTCAACTTTAAACAGTTCCACCTCCGGCATGACTTTATAGGCTTCCAGCTGGCGAGCATACTTGTTTTCAATCTCGCCGCAATATTTTTTCGATGCTTGCCGCGCTTCCTCAACGGCGGTTATGCGCACCGCCTTCTGGCTCTCCAGATTGATAAAAGTCGCAGCCATCACGCCATGATCAATAAACTTCATCGACCGTTTACCCAGACTGCAACCGGTTACCGATTGGATTGCATCTGTTGCACAACGATCAATCTCCACAAAAATACAGAGCTTTTTACGATCAGCTCCTTTTGGATCATCAATACCGAGCAGAGAGAGAGCCAGCATCGCCATCCGCACACCGATTACCTGTCCGGCACAGATATGGCCATGAATTTTCTTCGATATATCAAGCAGTGTGTCAAAATTTTCCATGGATTTTGCCAAAAGGCTCCGTTTTTGTTTTCAGCCGGATATTATACATTTCAACCCTTCTCTGATATTCTATACGACAAGGCAGAGATATAACAAGCAAAGATTAACAATAAGAGGGGATATAACAGCTGGGGACAAATACAAACATGGGCTGCTCCCGAAACAGGAACAACCCATATGCAAAAAAGATCCGCGATATAAATAATCACGAAATTTCCAACTACAACAAAAACAGATTTGTATAAAATTTTTGCTGCAGCTGGAAGCTATATGAACCAGTGGCTACTGGTTAGTTTACAGCTTCCGCAAGCTTGGAACCTGCCTTGAATTTAACAACTTTACGTGCAGGAATCTTGATTGTTTTACCGGTTTGAGGATTGCGTCCCTGCCGGGCTTTGCGCTTGGCTACAGAGAATGTACCAAAGCCAACCAAAGTTACCTTGTCACCTTTTTTCATGCTTTCTGCAATGGTTGCCAAGGTAGCATTCAGCGCCTTCTCTGCGTCTGTTTTTGTGATATCAGCTGCGTCAGCAATCTTCTCAATCAATTCTTTCTTCTTCATAATTCCTCCCTGCGGATTCTTCTTATACCGGAGTTGTTATCCGGCGTTTACTGTTACTTCTTCCTGACTACAAAAAAACCATCAATGATTA
>PDWI01005502.1_pt1 | contig 16319 bp, 17 predicted proteins | sample 1430891 | NCBI WGS metagenome assembly PDWI01 (sample SAMN01162508, study PRJNA174530) | Oral metagenome, whole genome shotgun sequencing project. | biome: Marine environment; feature: Marine mammal; material: Swab sample of the gingival sulcus; isolation source: swab sample of gingival sulcus...
TTAAATTGTAGAACTATTTTAAACTAAAAAATCCAAGTTCGACTCGGATTTTTAAGTTTTTTATTCCTTGAACAGGAATTAGTAGGCTATTTTCTGAATATGCCAAAATAATTTTTTATTTTATTCGCTCTAGATTTTCCTACAATTGCTATGAGTTCTTCAAGGCTAGCACTTTTGATGCGTTTTAAGGATTTAAAATGGCGTAATAATTCGGTAACGCTTTGTTTGCCAATTCCTTGTATATTTTCTAATTCTGACTGAATAGCACTTTTGCTTCGTTTGTTTCTATGAAACGTAATTCCGAATCTATGTGCTTCGTTTCGAAGATGTTGTATGATTTTAAGCGTTTCAGAACGTTTGTCCAGATACATCGGAACAGTATCTCCGGGGTAATAAATTTCTTCTAGTCGTTTTGCAATTCCGATGATTGCTATTTTCCCACGTAAGCCCAATTCTTCAAGGCTTTTTAATGCAGATGATAACTGTCCTTTACCTCCGTCAATTACAATCAATTGCGGTAGTGGCTGTTCTTCATCAAGAAGACGTTTATATCTTCGATAAACCACCTCTTCCATTGAGGCGAAATCATCAGGACCTTCAACCGTTTTGATGTTAAAATGACGATATTCTTTTTTACTTGGTTTGCCATCTTTAAAAACCACACAAGCCGAAACAGGATTTGTCCCTTGAATATTTGAGTTGTCAAAACACTCGATATGTCTCGGTTCTACGGTCAATCGCAAATCTTTTTTCATCTGACGCATAATGCGACTCGTATGGCGAGAGGGGTCTGTAATTTTTATTTTTTTAAACTGTTCTTGTCGGTAATATTTTGCATTTCTGATAGATAAATCAACAATGTGTTTTTTATCGCCTACTTTCGGAATGGTTACTTTGACATTTTCAATAGTCACAGGAAACGGAACGTAAATTTCTCTTGATAAAGAATTGTATCGTTCTCGCATTTCACGAATAAAAATAGTTAGTAATTCTTCATCACTTTCATCTAATTTTTTCTTGATATCTGTGGTGTAGGATTGGATAATCGCACCATTCATAATTTTGAAAAAATTAGCGTAGGCATATGTTTCATCAGAAATTAACGAAAAAACATCAACATTATTGATTGCTGGATTTACAACCGTTGATTTTGCTTGATAATTTTGTAATATTTCTAATTTTTCTTTGATTTCTTGAGCCTCCTCAAAACGCAAGTTTTCGGAGAAATCAAGCATCAATTTTTTTAATTTCTTGATAGCCTCCTTGAAATTTCCTTTTATAATATTTCGTACATCGGCGATTTCAGACAAATATTCTTCTTCCGTTTGATTTTTATTGGCTGATTTTAAACTTTTTATCTGATGTTCCAAAGAGCCAATATAATTTTCATAATTACTTTTTTTAGAACCTACATTATATTTATAAGTTCTCACAGAATAAATTTCATCAATTAGATAAAATAGCGCATTGATGGTTTTGATATTTGTGTAAGGTCCATAATATTCCGAACCGTCTTTTATCAATTTACGAGTAACGAAAATTCTCGGAAATCGTTCGTTTTTTATGCAAATCCACGGATATGATTTGTCATCTTTCAAAAGAATATTATAGCGAGGCTGATATTTTTTGATTAAATTATTTTCTAAAAGTAGCGCATCGGTTTCGGTGTCCACCACAATATGTTCAATACGTTTTATCTTTTTTACAAGGATGCGTGTTTTTGCATTTTCGTGATTTTTTGTAAAATATGAACTAACTCTTTTTCGTAAGTTTTTAGCCTTTCCGACATAAATAATAGTATCATCTTTATCAAAATATTGATAAACTCCAGGATTTTCGGGCAATGTTTTGAGTTGTAATGCTAAACTATCATTCATAATGCAAAATTACAGAAATTAATTATTTCCGTAAATTTTTAACAAGTATTAACGCAATAGCAATACTAAAAAATAAATAATCATACGTCGATAATGCATTCATAAATCCCTTTACGATAAAGTTTAATATCAATAAAACAGCGATTATATTTAAATTTTTCTTAACATAAAATTATTTCAATTCGATGCAATATACAATTTTCTAAAATCCTAAATAAATATTATAACATTTTTTGTACATTTGTCGTTAAAATTTTTAAGCATGTCTTTTACAAAACAAGATATTCAAAGAGCGTTAAGCACAATTACGGAACCTGGGGAGGGTAAAAATCTTATAGAAAACGAAAATATTACGAACATTGTTATTTTTGGAGATGAAGTGGTTGTCGATGTTAAAATAGCAAATCCTTCATTACAAGCAAAGCAAAAAGTTAAGATTGAAATAATGAAAGTGATTCACGAACTTGTGAATCAAAAGATAGATGTTAAGGTGAATGTTAGCATTAAGGAACAAGAAAATCCAAATCAAATTCGAGGAAAAGAAATTCCAAATATCAAAAATATTATCGCTATTGCATCAGGAAAAGGTGGTGTAGGAAAATCAACAGTTACCTCAAATTTAGCCGTTTCATTAGCTAAAATGGGCTTTTCAGTTGGAGTTTTAGATGCCGATGTTTACGGACCTTCACAACATATTATGTTTGATGTAGAAAATGAAAAACCTTTATCCGTAAAAGTAGGAGAACGTTCAAAAATGAAACCTATTGAAAATTACGGAGTTAAAATACTTTCATTAGGATTTTTTACAGATTCGAGCCAAGCGATTATTTGGAGAGGACCTATGGCGAGTAAGGCATTAAACCAACTTATTTTTGATGCTGATTGGGGCGAATTAGACTTTTTACTTATCGATTTACCACCAGGTACAGGAGATGTGCATTTATCAATTGTTCAGGCAGTTCCGATAAATGGTGCGGTTATTGTTAGTACGCCACAGAATATCGCTCTTGCAGATGCTAAAAAAGGTGTAGGAATGTTTAAACAAGAGGCAATCAATGTTCCTGTTTTGGGAATTGTTGAAAATATGGCATATTTTACGCCAAAAGAATTGCCAAACAATAAATATTATATTTTTGGACAAAGTGGAGCAAAGCATTTAGCAGAAGATTTAGATGCTCCTTTTTTAGGAGAAATACCTTTAGTTCAAGGAATTAGAGAGGCAGGGGATGTTGGTCGTCCGATTGCTTTACAAGAAGATTCTCCAAGTTCTGAGGCTTTTAAAAATGTAAGCCAGAAAATGTTAGCGGAATTAATAAAGAGAAATAAAACTTTGCCACCTACAGAGGTGGTGAAAATCACAACAATGAGTGGATGTAGTACAAAATAAAAAAACTAAAAAATATGGAAAATATACAAAAAAACGTAGAAATTGCATTAGAAGAAATTCGTCCGTTTTTAATTTCTGATGGAGGGGATATAACGTTAATTAGCATTGAAGATAATGTTGTAACTGTTAAGTTAGAAGGAACTTGTGGGGCGTGTTCTGTAAATCAGATGACCTTGAAAAATGGTGTTGAAGCAACCATCAAAAAACATGCTCCTGAAATAAAAGAGGTTATTAATATTTCATAAATATGGGATATTATATTTTTTCTTTTGGCATTAAAGAAAATGAAATTCTAAATGTTTTTGATTCTAAAAATGAGGAGATAATCAATAAAGTAAAACAAAATGATTATTTCGAAAATTATAGCGATCAAGATGATGAATTTACAACAGGAAATGCTTTAGAAGATGTCGTAAATGGAAATAAATTTAATGAAAAACAGTGTCATACTTATGGCTATGCTTTGATTTCTATTTGTGCATCTTTAGGCTTTGAGTTGCCTTATGGTCAAGAGATAAAATTAGGAATTGAAACAGATTATATTAATCAATTTTTAGCAACTGACTTTAAAATAAAAGACTTTTGTATTGAAGAGTTTTTATTTTCAGATGAACGATTAAATCCTTTTCCAATTCTTGATATTAATGAATTTCCGATGCTTAGTGTCGTAAAATTAGAAGATTTAAAAAAGTTAAAATCAAAATTATCTACTATTAAAATTTCTGATAAAGAAATTAATGAATTGCAAGAGAGTGATGAGGAAGATGATGAAGAAAAAGGTTATTCTTATGAGCATATTAAAGGATTTATAGAGAATATTAATTTTTGTATTAAGAACGAATTAGATTTGTTTAGTGCGTGTCATTAATTTAGGATTAGTGAGTCATTGCTAAGTACGAAGTAATTTCATTTTGTCTAATTTAGGATTAATGAGTCATTGCGAGGTACGAAGCAATCTCATTTTTAAAAAAAAATTAACACAGATTAAAATTTTTGTTATGTAACAAAAATTACATTTAGGCCTTTTTGAATCAAATACATTTGTACTAAAAATAAGATAAAAAATAAAAAAATGATTAAGACAGATATTTTAATTATCGGAGCGGGTCCAACAGGGCTTTTTACTGTTTTTGAAGCAGGATTATTAAAATTAAAGTGTCATTTAATTGACGCTTTACCTCAACCTGGAGGACAGTGTTCGGAGTTGTATCCTAAAAAACCTATTTTCGACATCCCTGCTTATCCAGAAATTTTGGCAGGTGATTTGACTAAAAATTTGATGGAGCAAATTAAGCAATTTCAACCAGGATTTACTTTAGGAGAGCGTGCCGATACTATTGAAAAACAAGAAGATGGAACATTTATTGTAACAACAAACAAAGGTACAAAACATCATGCGCCAGTGGTTGCTATTGCTGGTGGTCTAGGAAGTTTTGAGCCAAGAAAACCACCAATTTCTAATATTACAGATTATGAAAATGGAAAAGGTGTGGAATATTCAATTCGTGAGCCAGAAATGTATCGTGATAAAGATGTAGTAATTGCTGGAGGAGGAGATTCTGCATTGGATTGGTCTGTATATTTGACAAATGTTGCAAAATCTGTGACTTTGGTACACCGTAGAAATGAATTCCGTGGAGCATTGGATTCTGTAGAGAAAGTTCAAGAATTAAAAGATGCAGGAAAAATCAATTTGATTACACCTTCTGAGGTAAAAGGAATCATTGGAGATGACCACGTTACAGGGGTTGAAATCCACACAAAAGGTGAAGATCCTTATGTTTTAAAAGCTGATCATTTTGTTCCTTTATTTGGTTTATCACCAAAATTAGGACCTATTGCTGATTGGGGATTAGAAATAGAAAAAAATGCTATAAAAGTTAATAACGCATTAGATTATCAAACAAATATTCCAGGAATTTATGCTATTGGTGATGTCAATATTTATCCGGGGAAATTAAAGTTAATTTTATGTGGTTTCCACGAGGCAACTCTAATGTGTCAGAGTGCATATCAACGCATCCATCCAGACAAAAAGTATGTTATGAAATATACAACTGTTGGTGGTGTTGATGGTTTCGACGGAACACGAAAAGAAGCAAAAGCACCTGTTGTTAAGAAAATTGAGTAAATTATTGTAGAGGTGTAGTTCTATACTACACCTCTATTTTCTATTTTTTATCACCATTCAATAGGTTTTAGATTTTTACTTTTCAAAAAGTCATTTGTTTTAGAAAAGTGTTTGTTTTCAAACCAATAACCGCGGTTTGCACTTAATGGAGATGGATGTCCTGATTCTAAAATATAGTGTTTTTTCTTATCTATTTTACGACCTTTTTTCTTTGCATATCCGCCCCACAATAAAAAAACAACATTTTCTTTTTTCTCTGAAATTGATTTAATTACTGCATCCGTAAAGTTTTCCCAACCTTTTTTCTGATGACTTCCTGCTTCAGATTCTCGAACTGTTAGTATCGAATTTAACAATAAAACGCCTTGTTTTGCCCACCTTGATAAATCTCCATTTGTAGGATATGGTTGGTTTAAATCAGAACTTAATTCTTTAAAAATATTAATTAAAGAAGGAGGAAACGGAACACCATTATGAACAGAAAAACATAATCCATTAGCTTGATTTTCAACATGATAAGGGTCTTGTCCAATAACAACAACTTTCACATCGTCAAAATGGCAATGTTGAAAAGCTGAAAAAATTTCCTCTTTTTTAGGGTAACAAATAATTGAGTTATATTCTTCTGTAACAAATTTTTCTAAGTCTTTGAAATATTCTTGTTTAAATTCAGAAGCTAAAGCTAAACGCCAACATTTCGGTAATTGATTTTTCATAATTCTTATTTTAAGATAAAAAACAAAAATAGTAATTTAAAAAAACTTTACTATATAAAAAATATTTAGTATATTTATCCCTTAAAAATAAAATATATAATAATGAAAAAAACAACTTATTTAATTTTGATGACATTAGTCATCCTTATTACTTGTGTTTTACAATGGTTTTATTGTTGTTCTAAAACTTCTTTAGATACAACAGATAAGAAAGTTGTGGTTCCTATTCCTGAAAAACAGGAAGTAATTCCTGAAGCTACAAAAAATCCTTTTTCGGTTGCTGATGGTGATTTTTCGGTAAATGTTCATGATAATTTTAACTTTAAAAGTTCTTCTTTTGACTTCGAAATACCTGTTTCTGAAAAAGTTAATGGAGGAATTATAAAAGTAAAAGAATACGTTGCAGGAAAGAATGATAAAGAAATCCATATTACAGGATTTTATACGGAAAGTGAACAAAATAATTCAATTTATCCTAATTTGGGAATTGCTAGAGCGAATGCTGTTAAAAATTATTTTGTACAACAAGGTATTTCTTCAAAATTGATTAACACTTATGGTGAATTAAAAAATGATTTAGTTCCTGAAAATGATTTATTTTATGGGCCTGTAAAGTTTGGTTTACCAACAGTTAAAGTAGAAGAAACAGAAGATTTTTCTATTCTATTAAAAGAGTTACAAGCGAATCCATTAGTTTTATATTTTAAAACAGGACAAGCTAGTATAAATTTAACAAAAGAGCAACGTTCAAAAGTTAGTAAACTTTCACGTTATCTTGATAAGGTGGAGGAAGCAGTTTGTTTAGTTGTAGGGCATACAGATAATGTAGGAGATCCTGCAAAAAATAAAGTTTTAGGTAAGGAACGTGCTGAATTTGCTAAGAAATATTTAGTAAAAAATGCAATTCCTTTAGCAAGAATAGAAACACTTTCTAAAGGAGATACAGAACCTACTGCTCCAAATGACACAGAAGAAGGAAGAGCAAAAAATAGAAGAACAGTAATAACAATAAAATAAAAAATTTAAAATATTAAAATTATGTGTAGTATAATAGCATGTTGGCTTTGGCCTTTAATCGCAGGGGTTTTATGCGGTATCTTAGGATATTTATTAGGAAAATCTTGTGGTTCTAAATGGAAGAAAAAATATGAAGATTTAAGTTCTAAACACAGTTCTTGTGATCAAGAAATTACGGATTTAAAAGCAAAATTAGATGCTTGTGAGAGTTCAAAATCATCAGCAACGGCAACAGGAATAAGCGCTTTCGCAGCAGGAGCGGGAGCTGCATTAATTCCATTTGATGCAGATGCAGCAAAAGCGGTATTTGGTAAAAAAATCAAACAAGATGATTTGAAAATTGTTGAAGGAATAGGTCCTAAAATTGAAGAATTATTTCATAATCATGGAATAAAAACATGGAAAGCACTTTCTGAAGCTTCTGTTGAGAAATGTCAAGAGGTTCTTAATAGTGGTGGAGATCGTTTTAAAATGCATGTTCCTAGAACTTGGCCTAAACAAGCTCAATTGGCTTATGAAGGTAAATGGGAAGAATTGTTAAAATGGCAAGATGAATTAGATGGAGGAAAATAATTTCTAAAATGATATAATTCAAAAACCCTTTAAAGTGTAAAAGTTTTAAAGGGTTTTTTAATATATTGATTTTCAATAAATTATATTTGTTATAAAAAAACGTATTAAATATTTTTAAAATTATAAAAAATAGTATATTTGCGTTATATAAACAGTTTTAAATACCATATTATGGAAAGTAAAATAAATACTTTTATGGATTACGTTAAAGAACGTAACCCACACGAACCAGAATTTTTACAAGCTGTTCACGAGGTGGCAGAAGTAGTAATTCCTTTTATTGAAAAGAATCCAAAGTATCAAGGAAAAAAATTATTAGAACGTATGGTTGAGCCAGAGCGTACTTTAATGTTCCGTGTGCCTTGGGTTGATGATAATGGAGAAACACAAGTAAATAGAGGGTATCGTGTTGAATTTAACTCAGCAATTGGTCCTTATAAAGGAGGTTTACGTTTTCATCCTTCTGTGAATTTATCTATTTTGAAATTCTTAGGATTTGAGCAAGTATTCAAAAACTCTTTAACAACTCTGCCTATGGGTGGAGGAAAAGGAGGGTCTGATTTTAACCCTAAAGGAAAATCAGATCGTGAAGTAATGGCTTTTTGTCAATCTTTTATGACAGAATTACAACGTCATATTGGTGCTGATACAGATGTTCCTGCAGGAGATATCGGTGTTGGAGGTCGTGAAATCGGTTTCTTATTCGGTCAATATAAACGTTTACGTAATGAGTTTACAGGAGTATTAACTGGTAAAGGTGCAACTTGGGGAGGTTCGTTAATCCGCCCAGAAGCAACAGGATACGGAAATGTATATTTTGCTGAAAATATGTTAAAAACTAAAGGAGACTCTATCAAAGGAAAAGTAGTTTCTATTTCAGGATCTGGTAACGTAGCGCAATATGCTTGTGAAAAAGCAACTCAATTAGGAGCTAAAGTAGTTACATTATCTGATTCATCAGGATATATTTATGACGAAGCAGGAATTGATGCTGAAAAATTAGCTTTTGTAATGGAACTTAAAAACGTAAAACGTGGACGTATTCACGAATATGTTGAAAAATATCCATCTGCAAAATTCTTCAAAGGAGAAAGACCTTGGGGAGTAAAAGTTGATATCGCATTACCTTGTGCTACTCAAAACGAATTAAACGGAGAACAAGCAAAAACATTAATTGATAACGGTGTTATGTGTGTTTCTGAGGGAGCAAATATGCCTTCTACTCCAGAAGCAATTGAAGTTTTCCAAAAAGCAGGAATTTTGTACGCTCCAGGTAAAGCATCTAACGCAGGAGGTGTAGCAACTTCAGGTTTAGAAATGTCACAAAATTCATTACGTTTATCTTGGACTCGTGAAGAGGTTGACCAAAGATTACACAAAATCATGAATGATATTCATGAATCGTGCGTGAAATATGGTACTGAAAACGGAAAAACAGATTACGTAAAAGGTGCAAATATCGCAGGTTTTGTAAAAGTTGCTGATGCAATGTTAGACCAAGGAGTTGTTTAATATTCTTTTTAATAAATATAATAAAGCACATCAGATTTTGGTGTGCTTTTTTAGTATTGTTACTTTTTTTCACAAGAGATTTTTTGTATTTTTACCAACATAAACAATAAAAAATATAACTATGCTTAAATTACTAAAAATTACTATATTATTCACAAGCTTTACATTGATTGCAAATAATCAACCTTATGTGGAATTAAATACATTAGAATACAAATTTTTAAAAGAAAATTATTCAAAAAAAGAAAATATTACAGGCGTTGAGTTAGAGATTGTTCTAAATGCAAAAAAAGAAGATCAAGAAAAAATATGGATAGATTTAAATAATAATGGTATTAAAGATGTTGGAGAAAAAATAACAAAATTTTACCATATTGATAATTATGATTTTTTGAATTCTGGAGTTTTAAGTGGTTTGGTTTACCCTATTGATTTAAATACAAATAAAGTTAGAATCTATGGGAATATCACTGAATTTTCTTATACTGTATCCTTACAAATTCCTGATGGATATGGATCAACAGATAAGTATAATATCGGTTTTAATAAAATAAATGTTTCTAAACTTAATAGATTAAATCAATTAAATATATATGATGAAAGAATATCGGATTTAAAGCTTTCTAAAAACTTAGACCTAGAATATTTAAGGATTAATTGTTCTAACTTAAAAAGTATAAATTTATCTAATAATAAGAAATTAAAAACACTTTCTATTGACAATATTCATAAAACACTACAAATTTTGAATTTATCCACAAATAATTTATTAGAAAAATTAGAATTATCAGGTTTAGGTTTAGATACAATAGACATCTCAAATAATAGAAATTTAAAAACTTTAGTACTTAAATTAAATGATAAGATCTCTAAATTGAATATTTCTAAAAATAAAAAATTACAGAAAATTAAACTTTTTAAATTAAAAAATATAATTAGTTTAAATACATCCAACAACAAAGAACTTGAAATAATATCCATATCTGAATGTATGAAATTACATAATATCAATATTGATAAAAACTTAAATCTAAAAGAATTAGATATATCTCAAGATAATTTTCAAAAAATAAACTTTTCAAAATTTAAAAAACTAAAAAAAATAGAACTATTAAATCATAAAATTGCAAATTTAGATTTTTCCAAAAATATAGAATTAGAAGAATTGAAAATAGAGTCTGAAAAATTAAGCCAGATTAATATTACAAAAAATAAAAAGTTGAAAAGATTAAATGTATGGTTTTCTACTAATTTAAAAAAGTTAAACACCTCAGAGAATACAAAACTTGAATTTTTATCAATAGATTTGTTTGGCAACATATCAAAAAACAAATTAAATTTAGACTTTTCAAAGAACACAAAATTAAAGACATTTTATATTTCAGGATATAAAAATACTTGTATAAAGGTAAATAAAAAACAATTAAATAATATTCCAAAAAAATGGGATGAATATGTTAAATATGTTTTGAATTGTAAATAATTTTAGAATGACAGAATAGTATTGAGAACTAAAAAACATCTCGATTCCTCACAATGTGACATAAATAAATCGCCTAAAAACCGCTTTTTAGACGATTTCTTGTTCGTGCTTATGATATCTTAAAAATGAAAGGATAAAAATACCTGTTGGTTCGGCAATAGCAAAACTTAGGCTTATCATCTTTTAAATAATTTTTTGATATTTAATCTTTTAAAACATTAAATTTGCATAAATAATTATAAACCAAAACCATGAAAAAAATACTAATACTATTAATCATTTTCATTTCATCATCTGTTAATGCACAATTATTGTGGGAAATTTCAGGAAATGGATTAAAAGAAAAATCATACATCTACGGAACAATTCACATGATTTGCGCTGATGATTTTAACTTTTCAGAAAACTTAAAAAAGGCTTTTGACAACACCAAACAATGTGTTCTTGAAATTGATATGGACGACCCTAATTTTATGTTAGAAACACAAAAACTTTCTATGAATAAAGGGATGAAAAATATCTATAATGATATCAGCGAGGCGGATAAAAAGATTATCAATGATTTTTTTACAAAAAATTTCGGAATGAATTTGACACAACTTGGTGTTATGAAACCTTTTGTTTTAGTTTCAATGGTAACAACAAAATTTTTAAATTGTTCTCCGAAATCGTATGAAGGCGATTTTGTTCAATTATCGAAACAGCAAAAAGAAGAGGTTTTAGGATTAGAAACGATAAAAGAGCAAATCGACATCTTTGATAATTTACCGAAAGAGAAACAAATTGCGATGCTCGTAGAAACAATTAAAACTTTTAAAGAAGGAAAACAAGCATTCGATAAATTGTTAAATTCGTATAAAAAAGGTGATTTAAATATGCTTTTAGAAATTGCTAAAAAAGACCCTCAATTTAAGGAATTACGAAATGTTTTACTTGATGATAGAAATAAAAAATGGATTCCGAAGATAAAGAAAATAATGAGTGAAAAAGCAACTATTTTCGGAGTAGGAGCAGCGCATTTAGGAGGTGAAAACGGAGTTATTAATTTATTGAAAAAAGAATCATATAAAGTAACTCCTGTAAAGTAAAAAAACAAAAATGAGTTTGATAATGGCGTCAAACTCATTTTTTTAACTGCTACAACTCAACATTGAGCAACCTATTTTTGTTCTTGCCCATTCAGGTCGTTTGGCGTACCATTTTTCTGATTCAGGTTGTTCGTCATACGGATTTTTAAATAAATTATAAAATTCATTTATCAAACTATAATCTTCTTTTTCTGCTTGATCTATAGCTAATTGTCCCATGTAATTTCTAAAAATATATTTAGGGTTTGTTAGATTCATTTTTGTTTTACGTTCTTCATCTGATTGTTGCTCGTGATTAAGCAAATCCAAATACATCGCAAACCACGAAATCCATTTATCTAAAACAGTTCCTGTTAGTTGCTCTGGAAAATAAAAGGCTTTTTTTATGGTAGTTAGTGCTTCTTTTGCTGTGTTATTTTTACGAATTTTTGATAATTCTCTAAAAAATATGGTGTAATCAATTTCTATTAGATGTAAAATTTCTTCTAAATCTGAAATAATTTTTGTGTTTTCGGTAGAACTTAAACCCAATTTAGAAAACATCATCTGATTGAATTTAATCGTATAAATTGATTGAAATTCATCAACAATTTTCTGCAAAGGAGCGACCTCTTCAATCAATGGATATAAAGCATTTGCTAATTTTAAAATATTAAAAAGCCCTCTTTCAGGCTGATTTCCAAACCTATAAATTTTTTCTCGTGCATCTGTGGTGTTTGGCGTAAAATTATAATCGCAATTATCTAACCAGCCATAAGGTCCGTAATCAATAGTTAAACCTAAAATAGACATATTATCGGTGTTCATTACGCCGTGAATAAAGCCCACACGATGCCATTCTACGAGCATTTTTATGGTATTATCTCTAACTTGAGCCAAAAAATCTAAATATTTTTGTTTTCCTTTTGAGCTGATATTTTTATAAAAATGACTAATGGTATAATCTGCAAGTTGTTTTAAGGCAGTGATATTTTTACGAGCCGTTAAAATTTCAAAATTACCAAATCGAATAAAACTTTCTGTTACACGACATACAATCGCACCTTTTTCGTATTCAGGATTTCCATTATACATCATATCTCGTAAAACTTGGTCTCCAGATAAAGCCAAACTCAATGCTCTGGTTGTTGGCACATTCAAATGAAACATTGCCTCGCTACACAAATATTCTCTTATAGATGAGCGTAATACTGCTAATCCGTCTGCGTTTCTTGAATAAGGAGTTTCTCCTGCGCCCTTTAATTGCAACGCCCATTGTTTGCCATTTACTGTTATTTCAAATAAATTTATGGCACGTCCGTCGCCCAATTGCCCAGCCCAATTTCCGAATTGATGCCCACCATAACACATCGCATAAGGGTGTGTTTTCTCGTAAATTTTATTCCCTGTAATGATTTGTAAAAATTCATCAGATTGTAAATAATCCGATGATAAACCTAAATCTTTTGATAATTCTGATGAATAATGAATTAGTTTTGGTGCGCTTGTTTTTTTGGGATTCACATACGAAAAACAAGCATCTATAACTTGTCTTCGATAATTTTGAATTATTTTATCTGCAGGTAATTTTTTTGTAAAAGTATTGTTTATTTTAAACATTAAATAAGTTCTTTAAGCAGATCAATTTGTTTCGGACGTCCTAGAACAATCAGGAAAGTTCCGGGCTCTAGGCGAGTTGTTACCTCAGGATTAATAACATATTGTCGTGCTTTGTTTTTAAAACCGATAACATTACAACCTGTTTTTCTACGAAGGTCTAAATCTAAAATAGTTTTTCCTATAAATTGTTTAGGGATGTCATTTATAGCGATTTCACGTAAGTTAGCATTTGTATCTCCATGTAATTTTAGATTATCGACAAATTCAATTAAATCAGGAGTTACAACTAAAGATGCCATATGTCCGCCACCTATTTTATTTGGCATAATTACATTATCAGCTCCAGCAAATTTCATTTTTTTGCATGCACTATCATTGGACGCTTTACTTACAATTTTACAATTTTTATTTAATTGTTTGGTGGTTAATACCACGAATAAATTATCAGCATCGGAAGAAAGAGATGTGATTAAACTAGAGGCATTTTTTACTCCAGCTTTTATGAGGATTTCATCAAGAGTTGCATCACCTTTTATGGTAACAATTTCTTTGTTTTCTAAGGTTTGTAATTTTTTTTCATCTTCATCAATAACAACAATTTCACGCCCATAACTAATGAGTGTTTCTACGATTTCTTGTCCATTTCCTCCGTATCCGCAAACTATTGTATGATTTTTCATTTGTTCTATTTGTTTAGTAATTCTTTTTTGTCTTAATCTTTTTAAAAAATTCGCTGATAATAAATATTCTGATATTGAAGAAATAACATAACCAAAAGTAAAAATACTAGTTAAAATTAAGAAAACAGAGAATATTTTTTCTCCATTTCCAAAAGGATGTACCTCTCCAAAACCTACGGTTGTCATTGTGATGATTGTCATATACAATGCATCAACAAAAGAATAGTCAAACAAAAACAGAAAACCACCTAGACCAAAAGACAAGGTTAAGACAGATAATAAAATTGCCTTATAAAACCGTGAATGTATTGCCTTATTCATCATAAAATCATGATATTATTTTTAGCAAACTTTATTTGTTACAAATATCAGATTTTACTAAATTATTATAAGAAATAAGCTACAGATAATTGTAAAAAGGCATTTTGCACCGTATTTTGGGTTTCATCATCATTCTCAAAAGCTCCATTTGTTCCCATATTAAATCTGGCACCAAAACTAAGTGAATTAGGTAAAATATAATTTATCCCTGCACAAACCCCATAATCTAAACTACTTGTGGTTTCGCTTAATGAAATACTATTTTCGTTTTTTCCTTGAGTAGCGCCAACATTAAAAGAAGCATACACGCCACCTTCTATACAAAATCCACCTTTTAAATAGAATTTTCCTACTACAGGAATTGAGAGGTAACTTAATCTAATATCTTGATTTACAGTGTTTATATATTGATTTGCTCCAAGTGTTGAAAATAACAATTCTGGTTGAACATAAAATTTTTGCGTTACTTGAAATTCAACAAGTCCTCCTAAATGGAATCCCATTTTAGGATTCATTTCGTTTTCTGTTTTAGTGAATTGAGAAATATTTAATCCTCCTTTAACACCATAACGTAAAGATTGAGCGTTTGTATAGCTTACACAAAAAATAAATAAAATAAGTAACTTTTTCATTAGAATCAATTATATAAAAGCCAAAAATAAACAACTTTAATTAAATAAAAAAATATCTTTAAAAGAAATAACCAACAGAGAACTGAAAAACACTGTTTCTAGTCATCGTTTGATAAGCGTATTTGTATATTTCTCGTGCTCCAAGATAATATCTAATAGAAGCATTTAATCCACTATGGTGCTTATATCCTACACCAGCACTGATTCCAAAATCAAATGAGCGTACACCTACTTCTTCCTGTTCAAATGAATTCGTATTATTTTCGATTTTTCTTGCAATTTTTACATTTATGGAAGGGCGTGGGGCGAGTTGTAAATTTAGCTGATTAGTTAGATAATATTTAACGACAATCGGCATTGCGATATAATCAAAAATATGAATGTTTTTTGTTGTTCTGTAACGTGTTGCGTAGCCTTGTCCTGAATAAAATAATTCTGGTTGAAAGGCAAAAAGGCTTCCTTTTTCACGAATTTCAGCCATAACACCATAGTGCATTGCATAGCGTTGAGACTGTTTGTTGTTGTTCGTTTGAGCGATATTTAATCCAAATTTCACTCCAAAATTTACTTCCTGAGCATTCATTTTAATGCAAAAAAAGAAGAATAGTACAATAATTTTTTTCATGATGTGTTTTTTTATTACAACAAATGTACTACATTTTTAAGTTTTGACAAGTTTATTGATAAGTTCATAAATTAAATTTGATTCATATCCTTTATACATCAGAAAGTCAATAAGTTTCTTTTTTCTTTTGTATAAATTTGTTTCTGTAATTGAGTTATTTTTTTTAGTTGCTAAATTGGTTAAGGTGTCTAAATACTCATCATTAGGGATTTCTTTTAATGCAATTTTGATGTTGTAAGATGAGATATTTCTCATTTTGAGTTCTCTAGTTATTCGAATTTTGCCCCATTTTTTAATTCTGAATTTTCCTCTTGCATAACTTTTACAAAAACGTTCTTCATTTAGAAAATCGTGTTCCATTAGGTGTAATAAAATTTCTGCTTTTGCTTCAGGAATTAAATGATATTCGTTTAGTTTTTTTTCAATTTCCTTATGGCAACGGTCTTGATAAACACAGTAACGCTCTAATTTTCTTTTGATTTCTTCAATCGAACTAACAGATTTTTTATGTTGCATTTTGCAAAAATATATAAAAAATTATATCTTTGGTACTTTGCAAATGTTTTCTTACAAAAAACTATAACTTATGGATTATATAACAGACATCAATCAATTAGATTTCAACAAAGTGTATTCGTATGCGGATTATTTACTTTGGAAATTCAACGAGCGTGTAGA
>PDWI01005503.1_pt1 | contig 16318 bp, 10 predicted proteins | sample 1430891 | NCBI WGS metagenome assembly PDWI01 (sample SAMN01162508, study PRJNA174530) | Oral metagenome, whole genome shotgun sequencing project. | biome: Marine environment; feature: Marine mammal; material: Swab sample of the gingival sulcus; isolation source: swab sample of gingival sulcus...
AGCATTGGAATAGAATAGAAACAAAAAAAAGAAAGATTATGAATTTGGAAAACTTTACAATCAAAGGACAAGAAGCCTTAGAAAAGGCGGTTAATCTTGCCGAGCGAGGCGGACAGCAAGCCATTTCGGCTCTACATATCCTCTCGGGGATTCTTCAGGCAGGAGAGAACATTATGCCTTATCTCTTAGGGAAAACAGGCGTTAATACCTCTCAGCTTGCCAAAATGGTAGAGGAAGGCTTAAAGAATTTGCCTCGTGTTAGTGGTTCGGCTAGTCCCTATTTAGATAAAGAGGCGAGCGATACGCTCAACAAAGCTAAGGACTTAGCTAAGGAGAATGGTGATGAGTTTGTCAGCCTAGAGATAATGCTACTCGCTCTTCTTGAAACTAAGAGTTCGGCTTCGCAACTGCTCAAAGATGTTGGGGTATCGAGCGATGCCTTGCAGACAGCTATTAAGGAATTGCGTGGCGGACGGAAGGTTAATTCGGCTTCGTCGGAGGACACTTATCAAGCCCTCTCTAAATACGCACGCAACCTTGTGGAGGAGGCTCGCAAGGGCAAGCTTGACCCTGTCATCGGTCGTGATGAAGAAATCCGCCGTGTCTTGCAGATTCTCTCTCGTCGCTCTAAGAACAATCCCATTCTAATTGGAGAAGCGGGGACGGGTAAAACGGCTATCGTAGAGGGGATTGCACAACGTATTCTTCGAGGTGATGTGCCGGATAATTTGCGAGATAAACAGCTCTTTTCTCTTGATATGGGGGCATTGCTTGCAGGTGCGAAGTACAAGGGAGAGTTTGAAGAGCGATTAAAGAGCGTAGTCAATGAGGTTACGAGCTCTAATGGCGAAATTATCCTGTTTGTGGACGAGATACATACGCTCGTCGGAGCTGGTAAAGGCGAAGGGGCAATGGACGCTGCTAATATCCTCAAACCTGCCCTCTCTCGTGGAGAAATCCATACAATCGGAGCAACAACGCTTGAGGAATATCAGAAGTATTTTGAGAAAGATAAAGCCTTGGTGCGTCGTTTCCAAACGGTACTTGTAGATGAACCGACAGAGGAAGATGCGATTTCTATCCTCCGTGGGCTAAAGGAACGCTACGAAAATCATCACAAAGTACGCATTCAAGATGACGCAATCATTGCGAGCGTTCAGCTTTCGCATCGCTATATCAGTGAACGTTTTCTACCAGACAAAGCGATTGACCTTATGGACGAAGCGGCGGCAAAGCTTAGAATGGAACGCAATTCTCAACCTGAAGAATTGGACGAAATCTCGCGTCGTCTCAGACAGTTAGAGATTGAGCGTGAGGCTATTAAACGAGAAAATGACGAGGTTAAGCTCAAGGCTCTAAACAAAGAGATTGCCGAACTTGAGGAACGTGAAAAAGATTTTCGTGCTAAATGGGAAGGCGAAAAAGCACTATTGAACGGCATTCAGGAAAATAAGAAACTGATTGAGACGCTTAAGTTTGAGGCGGAGAAGGCGGAGCGTGAAGGCGATTATGCCAAGGTTGCAGAAATACGTTATGCTAAGCTCCAAAGCATTGAGGCAGATATTGCAGAGCAAGAAGCTGAATTGCGTCAGCGACAAGGCTCGGACGCCCTTATCAAAGAGGAAGTAACAGCTGATGATATTGCCGATGTAGTGAGCCGTTGGACGGGTATTCCTGTTAGCCGAATGCTAGAGAGCGAAAGGGAAAAACTGATTAACATTGAGGAGGAACTGCATAAGTCTGTCGTAGGGCAGAACGAAGCCATTGAAGCCGTTGCCAATGCTGTGCGTCGCTCAAGGGCAGGTTTGCAAGACCCGAAACGTCCAATTGGTTCGTTTATCTTCCTCGGTACTACGGGGGTCGGTAAGACCGAGTTAGCAAAAGCTCTAGCGAACTATCTCTTTAACGATGAGTCAATGATGACACGTATTGATATGTCCGAATATCAAGAGAAGTTCAGCGTTTCTCGTCTTGTCGGAGCTCCTCCTGGGTATGTGGGTTATGAAGAAGGCGGACAGCTTACTGAGGCAGTACGTCGCAAGCCTTACAGCGTAGTGCTTTTCGACGAGATAGAGAAAGCTCACCCTGATGTCTTTAATATCTTACTGCAAGTGCTAGATGACGGAAGGCTCACGGACAACAAGGGACGTGTGGTAAACTTCAAAAATACCATTATCATTATGACTTCCAACCTAGGTAGTCAGTATATCCAAGAGCAGTTTGACGGACTAGGAGCAAAGAGTCAAATAGAGACAGACGCTATTATTGAGCAGACGAAACAGGGCGTAATTGAACTGCTTAAAAAGACGATTCGTCCAGAGTTCCTCAACCGTATTGATGATATTATAATGTTTAGTCCGCTAAACAAAGAAGAAATCAAAGCGATTGTGCGTATGCAAGTGCAAGCCGTAGAAAGTCGTCTCGCTCACGAGCATATCATCTTAGAGGTTTCGGAAGAGGCTATTGAGCTGATTGGAAAGGCTGGTTTTGACCCTGAATTCGGAGCAAGACCGATTAAACGCTCACTCCAACGTTTATTACTCAACGACCTAAGTAAGCAGTTGCTTAGTGGTTCGCTTGATGTAGTAAAAGCTATTAAAGTTACGGCAGAGGGCGATAAGCTAAGCTTCTCCAACTAATAGGCTAAAAGTTTTATAATTAAATGAATAGGCTGTGCAAAAAAGTTGTACAGCCTATTTTTATTTACCTTTTTTCATTTATCTTTGCTCCTATAACGAAAAGGAATAATAAGATGTGTATCACGATGAATATCAGAAGAATAAACTTAGTTTTTGTCTTGCTTCTTGCATTGCTTAGTGCTTGTCATAAGGAGAATGAGCCAAAGAAAATAGTTATTACGCCTCTAAAAGAGAATAAGCTTAAAGCGATTGTGGATTATCGTCCTGCTATCGGGCAACAGGTTAATAAGTTACCTCAATACAGCAATGGCGACGGACAAGCAGAGATGAATGCTAAAGTGCTGAAAGCCTTGCGAGATAATGAGTTAATCACTCTTGGAGGCTTTGGCGGTTATGTGATAATGGAGTTTGACCGACCTATTACGAATGGGGAAGGTTATGACTTTCAGATATTTGGCAATGCTTTTAAGGGCAGTAGTGAGGCAGGAATCGTTTGCGTAGCTAATGATGATAATGGTAATGGCAAACCTGATGACGATGAATGGTACGAGCTGAGAGGTAGTGCCTATAAATTGCCAACGACAATCAAAAATTATAGCATTACTTATGGAAAATGGTCATTAGCTATAGACGGTATTCCTGAGAGCTATACTGGCTGTGCTTGGACGGATAATCAAGGGGCAAAAGGCGTGATTAAGCAAAATAGCTACCATTCACAGCCTTATTATCCTCTATGGATTGAGCAAGACGGCTATACGCTTAGTGGCTCTCGTTTGGAATGTAAAGTAAGTACTAATGCTTCGGGTTGGACTGTTCTTGAGGCTTTTGAATGGGGCTATGTGGATAATTTGCCAAATGCTAATCAAGAGGGTAATAGCTTTGATATTGATAATGCTGTGGATAGCAAGGGCAAGAGCAAAAAACTTAAAGAAATTAAATGGGTCAAAGTTTACACGGCTATCAATCAAGTAAATGGAGCTTTGGGGGAAGTTAGCACAGAAATTCAATCGGTTAAAGTCCTCACGAAGTAAAGCTTTGAATAAAATGTGCTTTAACTCAATGAAAAGAAAAATAGTTATCTTTGTCGGGAATTAAAGTAGCACAATGAGTATAAAGGGATTAAGCATACAAAATCAAGCTCTACCACATTATTTGAAAGCCTTGCTTGTTAGTCTTGTGCTGACGGCTTGCTCTGTCGTTTTATTGCGTTGGGGAGGTTTTGTTGAAATAAGTGCTTTGACTAACGAAACGCCAAAGGCTTTGATGCTTGGACTTGCTTTTCTTCTTCCTAGTTTCTCTTTAGCATTAGACTTCAAATATCTAAAAAGCACGCTTAGTCCTATTGATAGCGTAGATAGATTACCTCTTTTATTGCTTTTACTTGCTCAGCTTCTTTGGTTTTATAGTTTTTGGCTAACGACAATCCTTCTTGGAGGTTATTTGGCTTTGGTCGTATTTCGCTTTGTTCTTCAATGGCACAAAAATAAAGGCAATACTCAATTTCTTAGCGAACTTAAAAGCTCCGTTAAGCAGAGAGCAAAAGAAATCCCTATATATATATGGTGCTTAGTTGCACTCTTTTTCTTAAATGCTCTTGGTGTACTCTGGCAAACGCAGGAAGTCTTTCCGAATACAATGGATAGGTACGTGCTTTATGTCCTTCTGCCGATGAGTCTCTTGCTCTATCGTCCGAAGGTTAAGTCTGTCTTTCAGTTTGCTCGCTTTGCTCTGCCTTTCATCTTAGCTCTATTAAGCGTCTACCTAATCTATGTAATGCTTTTTCATCTAGTTTATTTTGAAGATTTATGGGCTTGGATTAGGCATCCTTTAAGTCGTATCTATCAATCTAAACTCTTTAATGATGATACCTTTAAGCTTTATACTGATTGGTCTGCAGTTGCACATCCGTCCTATACGCTTTTGGCTCTTTTGCCCTATTTCTTAATCTCTTTCTTTGCAAAGGGGAAGGGAGATTTTGCTAAAAAAGAAGAGTTCGTTTTCGTTCTACTAACGGTTCTCTTTGTGCTTTTTACGCATTTGCGTTATGGTCAGTATTACATTATTTTGATGTCTCTTTTACATCTCTTCAAAGCCTATCTTGGAGCGTTCAAAGAGTTCATCAAGACAAAAAAGTTGTATATTCTCATTGGCTTAGGCTTGCTTGCAGGCTTTCTCTATCAAGAGCGAGAACTGTTCGTTGACAATGTACGCTTAGAGCTGTATAGAGCTGTTATAGACGAAATAAAAGCTTATCCAATCCTTGGACAAGGAACGGGGGCTGAATTAAAACTCTTCTTTAGAGAAGGCACTTTAGTTAATCATTGTCATACGCATAATCTACTCTTGTCAATGATGACAAACTTTGGGCTTATTGGTTTTTTGTGGACTACTTTATTCATTAGTTCTCTCTTTCACAAGGCAATAAATAGGAATTATATTTTATTGTTTTTTCTTATATTCCTGCTCCCAATGTTTGTGATAGAGACTCCTTTTACTTTGGGTTCATCAATTATACAAATGCTGATGTCTTTTATATTCATTAGTTTTATAAACTCTAAATCAGACTCAACTTATGCCTTATAATATATTAGTTAATATGGAACGTCAGCGATACCCCAACTCAGGCTTAGGGTACTATTGTCGCTGTTTGGAAAAAGGCTTAAGGGAACTTCAAAATGAAGCGTGTAAAATAAATTATTATCGTCCTCAGAAAGATAATGAAACGGATGTTAAGGATTATAATCCTCTACACAAGCTTTTTAATCCTACAACTTACAAGTTTAACGGTTTACACATCACGCATCAGCTAGACCGTTATTTTAATCGTTGCTTTAAGACAGATAAATGTATTGTAACGCTTCACGACCTAAACTTTATCAGAGAGAAACTTGCTCCAAGAAAAGAAAGGAAATTATTCTCGTGGTGCAAAAGTAATCTTGAGCGAGCTGATGTAATTGTTTGTATCTCTAACTTCGTGCGTCAAGACCTTTTGGCAAATAAGCACTTATTTAATCTGAAAGAGAATGTCAGAATAGAAGTCATTCATAATGGGATTATGTTTGAGAATAAGGCAATTAAGTTTGATAAAGCACCATTCCCTCAGCTAGAAGGAGAGGACTATCTCCTTGCAATAGGTGTATTGCATCACAAGAAGCAACAACATCGTATGCTAGAGATGTTGCCTTTTTTACCTAAAGAAATGAAGTTAGTCTTGGTTTATTCTGATGAGAAACAAGCTTATTATCAGCAAATTTTAGCAATAATCAAACACCTCGACTTGAATAAACGTGTTATTTTCCTCTCAAACGTTACGAATGAAGAGAAGCATTATTTGATTAAAAATGCTAAGGCTTTAGTACACCCTTCTATAGCAGAAGGCTTTGGTATTCCGCCGATTGAAGCAATGGCAGAGGGAAAACCTGTCTTTCTTAGTCAAGAGACTAGCCTGCCTGAAATTGGAGGAGAAGAGGCATTCTATTTTAATAAGGGTGATAGTGCAGAGGGTTTGGCTCAAACCTTGCTTGAAGGCTTAAAGGCTTATGATGAGGATAAAGAAAAAGCCCAACGCCTCAAAACGTGGGCGATGTCTTTTGATTACCGAGTAATGGCTCAGAAATACCTAGACTTGTATTTAGAAATACTTATGCCCCAAATAAGCGTCTAATCTATTATTTATCAGGTATTTATGTTTTACTGATTGTTTAATAGAAAAAACTTTCCCAATAAACTTTCCCAATAAAGTTTTTCTTTCAAATACGACAAATCCATTCCCAGCGAGGGCAAAATGCTCTCGCATTTTGTATTCTGCAATAAGAGAAACTAAATTTCTCATCGTCTAAATATCACAAATCGCCCTCATAGAGGGTTTTATTTTTCGCCAAAGTATTACAAATCGGAACAGTCGCAGAGTGCAGCCACAGGCTGTTCTTAACTCTCTACCTATCAATTCCTTATGAATGACTTAGATTTGTTAAAAAAGTTTCCCCGAAGACTTTTCAAAGTTTTCCGTGTAATTTCAAAAAGTTTTCCCAGAAACTTTTTTGAGTGATTGGGATAGCTTTCCGAACTTGTCTAAGTATCACAAATCGGAACAAGAATATCCGCCTCTAAGCCATTAAAGCTTAGAGGCGGATATTCTAAAAAAGGGGATGAATAAAGTCTCTTTAGGATACAAATGATTTAGAAGTTCTCATTGAGTAACTCCTGCCAAACTTTTGCATTAGTCTCTTGCGTATAGTCCAAACGCTTAAGCAAACAGTTTTTTTGTAAGCTTTGCCTTAGTTCATCATCTAGGCAAAGCTTTTTTAAGCTTTCGGCATAAGCCTCTAAGTCAAAAGGAGGAACTAGAATGCCTGCGTCCTCTCCAATAATACTATGTACCCCTTCGGATACATCAAAAGCTATAGGTATGACTGCATTATTCTGTGCCTCTGTCAAGACTAATCCCCACGACTCTACATCAGAACTAAGGCAGAGAATAGAAGCTTTGTCATAAACCTTCTCTGTCTCCTGCGTAAAGCCACAGAACTCCAAGCGTTCAAGTTTCAATTGATTAGCTAGAACCTTTAACTTGGCTTCATCAATCCCATTTCCATAAATCTTAAAGCTCCAATCAGGCAAATCTTGATAGCATTTTTGCCAAACATAGAGCAGTCTATCAACCCGCTTATCAGAGAGCGAAAGCCGTCCGAGATAAGTAATTATTTTTTGCTTATGCAGTTGAGGTTCTTCTCGTAAGCTTATTGTATTCTTAATTGTATAAAACTTTTGCTTTTCCTCATTGGATAAGTTTAATTCACGAGCAAGTTCTGTCGCATAACTTTCTGTTAGAACAATATACTTACTGACAGAGCGGATAATTCGCCGATAGCGATGAACTAACTTCAGACGAGCAAAGCCATACTTAGCAAAATAAAATTGCCCAAACAAAAGCCAAGATATTTTATTCAGAATAGAGAGCTCTTTCTTCTCTAAAGCCTTTTGCCTCTGACTATGATACTGAAACATCGGACAGGAATGCTCCCAAAATATCAAGCGACAAGTAGGGTGTTGACTTAGTTTCCTAGGAATAAACTTTATTGGACAGCAGATAAATAGCCGTTCAATTTGATACTTGTCAATATAATTAAGGATAGCTTCAGTATTTATTTTAGATAGGAGTTTTGTCTTATCCTCAAGAACTTTTACTTCGCTCAAGGTCTCATCAGGAAGAGGTAGCTCCTCTTTGACCCATTTCTGACAAATCAGAATGGATTTTATGCCAAGACTTGCAAAATACTTTGCAGTCTCAGAGCTAATCCTATCAGAACCTCCTAAAGCTAAATAGTTATGAAGAAAGCCAACCGTCTTTACCATAGTTCTCTTTGATTATAAATATCTTAGCCGAGCAATACCTGTTCATAGACTTTTCTTAGGTTGCGAGCGACAGACTTATCTGCAAAGCGTTTGGCATAGCTTTTCCCCTCTTCAATCATCGTTTTCCTTAGCTCGTTATCCGATAGTACACGGCTCATCATATCAGCAAGCATTTCAGCATTATCAGGGTCTGTATAAAGGCTATGAGAACCTCCTGCCTCTTCCAAGCAAGAGCCTGTAGCTCCGATAACAGGCGTACCTGTATTTAGAGCTTCGATAAGCGGAATGCCAAAACCTTCAAAGCGTGAAGGATAAACAAATAGTTCTGCCCCTGCATAAATCCCTGCTAAATGTTCTGTCGGAACGTTGTGCATCAAGCGGAGACGCTTGCTCACTCCTAGACGACGTGCTTCGCTTAGAACTGCAGAACAATAAGGCGTTGCTCGTCCTACGGCAACAAGTTCAATATCTTTATCCTCTAGTATTGCGAGGGCTTGTACAGCTAATTTTAGATTCTTTCGCTCCTCAATACTTCCAACGAAAAGCATATAACGACGAGGCAGTTGGTAACTTCCTCGGCAAAATGCAATCTGTTCTGGCTTGACCGAAGCGAAACGAGGCGAACATCCTTGATAAACAACCGAAACTTTTTCTTCAGGCACACCAAATATCTCTACAATATCTTTCTTTGTATATTCGCTCACTGCAATGACGTGGTCAGCCTTGCGTGCCGAAGCTCCGTACTTCCATTTATAGAGATAGCGGTCTGCAACATTGTAGAACTCAGGGTAGCGAATGAAGGCCAAATCGTGAATCGTTACAATCGTTTTGACTTCTTTGCTGTGATACAAGCCAATCGGAATCTCATTGCTCAAGCCGTGATAAATGTCAATATCCTCTTCCTTAAGAATGTCTTTCAGTCCAAAGTTTCGCCACAAGCCTCGAAGCACTTGAGCAGTTTGGCTCTCAGGAGTCTGAAGCTTGATGTTACGATGCTCCATAAGTGAGCTATACAAGTGCTTATAGCCCTCGCTTGTTGAGAGCAATAAGTAGTCATTCTCGGGATAGTATTCGGCAAGAATACGCATAATATAACGGCTATAATTACCAAGTCCTGTAGCATTATGCGTTATGCGTTTGGCATCAAATGCGATATTCATAAGTAAAGTCTTTTAGATGCTTAGTTTATAATTCGTGAACGGGTCTCATCATAGTCATCAGAGAAGAGATTAGTTTTACGCTCCTTATAAGCATCAAGTTCTACGCCTATTAGTCCAAGGAGAGATTCTGGTAAAGCATCTGTCATAAAAGCTTTGTGTTGAGCTTTCTGTATAGTCTCAATAAGCTCTGGATGTTCGCTCTTCATCTTATTAGTTAGATAAACTATAAAAGGAATATCACGCCCTAATAGATCATCACTATGGGTGCAATGATAAGGATTATTCTTATCTCTAAACATTGTCTGTCCGTGGTCTGAAAGATAAACTATAATTGCTTTTTCATTTTGATATCGTGTTATTATCTCGTGAACAAGCCAATCATTATAATATATTGAATTAAGATAGTCTACTAAGACCTCAGGTTTGGCAACTTTAATCCCTGTTTTAGTTAAATCATCAGTAGTAAATTTCTTAAAAGAAGCAGGAAAACGAGCAGAGTAATTAACGTGATTTCCCATTAGATGTATAACTTCAAAGAATTTATCTGCCTTATAGTCAATATCTCGATACTTCAAATAAGGCAAAAGAGCCTCATCGTATTCAATCTGATGAGATAAATCGTGAAAAGAACTTGAGTTTAGGAAGAAATGCTCTTTTGTTTGCTCTGAAATGATATTGATAGGAGTCAAATAAAAACCTCTACTTTCTTGATTACTTAGCCAATAAGTTTGATAGCCCAACTGATTGAATATATCAGTCAGTAAAGGATATTCTATCCACTCTTTGTCCGAACCAATTAAATAGTAGCTAAATGTATTACGAATACTCGTTGGAGTATAACCCGAGGAAGAGAAAACATCATCAAAGATATAGAGATTTCCTTCTGCTTTTAACTTATCAAGCAATGGAGTTGTCTTAATAGGATAACCATACAGAGAGGTAAACACTCCGCAGAGGCTCTCTCCCTGTATCAAGATGAAAGAATGTTGCCCTAAGTCTTTGTTAATTGTATATTTAAGTTTTTTTTGAGTTGTCTGAAGAGCTTGATACAGATGCTTCAAGGATTCTCGTTCTCTTTGAGCTTCTAATGAAGCATAATAAATTCGTTCTACAATAGAACTTGCCTTATATTGACCCTGATTAAAATGCCCAGGTAGAGAAACAATTGGTCTTACTTTATTTAGATAAAGAGGTATGATGAGCAGTAAAGCTAGTAGAAAAACAGTAGACTTGCATCTTTTCATTAACTTATAGAGCCCTCCTCCAATTAGCAGTATCAGTACTAGATAGGCAAAAGAATAAAATACTTGATTGTTTAGATGAACTGATGCTAAATAGTTGGATGTTTCTGCAGGATTAGTATATAGAATAGAGGTTAAAATACCATCTGTAAATGGTGTTTTTTCTACATAAATCAAGAAACTCTCCACAGAGAAAAGCAATACAACGATAATAAGCAGAAACCAAGTTATTACGCTCCTTACCCTTTTCAAAGGGATAAGAGCCAAAATGCTAGACAGAACAATTGCCCAATTCAGAGAAGCGATACTTGTAAGCATAATATGTTCCGCATCATATCCTCCATTATCTCTAAGGACATAAAGCATACTAACATTAAGGAAGCACCCTAATGCTAGGCTTATGAATGCTAATGGTAATAGATTTTTTAAGCGTTCTAAATAAGAATAAAAGTATTTTTTTAGAAGTTCCATTGACTGTTATTTTTTAATTTTCTATATCATAACTATAGCCTTCACGCTTAAGAAGCGTATGACGAATGTCTTCTATAGAAAAAAACTGACGATATAGCTTTTCTTCTTGAGCAAAGAGCTTGGCTTTTCGCTCTTTATTGCTCGTAAGCTTACGCCTTAATCTAATAAGTTTATAATGCCAATAAAGTTTTATGATTTGTAGCCTGCTTAAACCTTTATATTTCTTTAATGCTCTGCTCGTTAGCTTAGGCATACGTCCGAGCCAAAAACTGTCGCAGAGCTTATTTAGGCTCTTAATCGTTTCCTCCGTCTCCCAGCCACGAGCTTTGGCATAATAGTAAGCAAGCTGAGAACTTACAGAATAATTACTCGCTAGGCGTTCCATATTCTTAAGGCTCAATTGTGGACTAAGAGCATAAGGATAAGTTTGCATTCTATTGACGTCTACAAGCGAAAAGCTATAAGTCTTATCTTGCTGATTATATTTATACAAAACATTCCCAGGGGAAAGGTCTCTATGCTCAATGCCAGCTTCGTGCAGTTGCACAATAAACTCTGCTAAGGCAGGCAAGAAACCATTAGGATTACTTAAACCTCTCATTTCGTGATGAATATGACTTCTTGTATAATCAACCCAGTCAGAGATATAATACGAGCGTTTGAGCAGACCAAAGGGCGTATGCTCTTCCACAAAAGCACGAGCTTTTGCTACGCCAAGTTCTAATTCTTCAAGGTAAAGGCTATTTTGAAAAGAACGTTTCGCCTTGCTATTTCTGCCCCAACCATAATAAATTTGTCTTACTCTATTTGGAATAGCAAAGCATTTAATCACAAAGTCGTACTGACCTTTTTGCAAACGAAAAAGCTTATTCCGTCCCTCATAAATAGGCGTAATCGTCCAATCTGTGGGCGTGTTTTTAGAGTTTGTAAAAGCTTCAACGAGAGCTATCAGAGACTCTAATTCCTCCGATAGCTCTTCGTCAAAGCAATAGTATTTGTAGCCTTTATTTGCTCTTGTACATTTCTTCATAATACTTTTGATATGCACCGCTCGTTACTTGCTGAACCCATTCTTTATTATCCAAGTACCAACGGACGGTCTGCTCAATGCCTTCCTCAAACTGAAGCGAAGGCGACCAGCCAAGTTCCTGCTGTAGCTTGCTTGCATCAATAGCATAACGCAAGTCGTGTCCTGCTCTATCCTTGACGTAAGTAATCAAATCTAAAGAATGCCCTTCCTCTCGTCCGAGCAACTTATCTACGGTTTTAATCAAAACCTTAATTAAATCTATATTCGTCCTCTCGTTACAGCCTCCGATATTGTAGGTATCACCCTGCTTACCCTTATGGAAAATCACATCAATAGCTCTAGCGTGGTCTAGGACATAGAGCCAATCACGAACGTTCTCTCCCTTACCATACACAGGTAATGGCTTGCCTTGACAGATGTTATTCACAAAGAGCGGGATTAACTTCTCAGGAAACTGATTAGGTCCATAGTTGTTTGAGCAGTTAGAGATAATCGTACGCATTCCGTAAGTGTCGTGGAAAGCTCTCACGAAATGGTCGCTACTCGCCTTACTTGCCGAGTACGGACTATGAGGGTCGTACTTCGTTTCCTCTGTAAACATAACATCATTCATCTCAAGCGTGCCGTAAACTTCGTCCGTTGAGACGTGATAGAAAAGTTTATCTTCAAAACCCTTTTCGCTTTTGCTCCAATACTCTTTCGCAACTTGCAAAAGGCAAAGCGTCCCCATTACATTAGTATTGGCGAAAGTAAATGGGTCTTTAATGCTTCTATCCACGTGGCTCTCTGCCGCCAAATGAATAACGTCGCTAATATCATACTGAGCAAAAAGCTTACTTATGCCCTCATAGTTGCAAATATCCTCCTTGACGAATGTATAATTCGGAGCGTTTTCTATATCGCTTAGATTAGCTAAGTTCCCTGCGTAAGTCAATTTATCAAGGTTGATAATCTGATAATCTGGATACTGTTCCACGAAGAGACGTACCACGTGCGAACCAATAAAGCCCGCCCCTCCTGTAATAAGTATCCTTTTTTTGTAATCCATATAAACTTACTCCTTAATTAAGTCAAGAAGATGTTGTCCATAAGCATTTTTACTCATCGGTTGAGCCAATTCGTGTAGTTTCGCCTTACTTATCCAAGCTTTTTGATAAGCAATAGCTTCAAGACAAGCAATCTTTAGCCCTTGTCTCTTTTCTATCACCTCTATAAAGGTAGAAGCTTCACTAAGAGAGTCGTGTGTCCCCGTATCAAGCCAAGCAAAGCCACGACCTAATTTCTGCAGAAATAAAGCATTTTCTTGCAAAAAAGCTTGATTAACCGAAGTAATTTCCAACTCTCCTCGCTCGGAAGGTTTAATCTGTTTGGCAATTTTTACGACCTCATTTGGATAAAAATACAGCCCCACTACAGCATAATTGGATTTAGGGTTTTGAGGTTTTTCCTCAATGCTTACAACTTTATTTTGCTCATTAAACTCCGCAACCCCATAACGTTTAGGGTCATTAACCCAATATCCAAAAATACTTGCCTGCCCTTCTTCAGCACGAGCTACTGCATCTCTGAGCATTTGAGTGAAGAAACTGCCATAAAAGATATTGTCTCCAAGGACAAGGCAGACGGAGTCGTCTCCGATAAACTCCTCTCCGATGATGAATGCTTGAGCCAAGCCGTCTGGAGAAGGTTGTTCTGCATAAGAAAACTCTACTCCGAAATCACTTCCATTTCCGAGTAATCGCTTAAAATTAGGCAAGTCTTGAGGCGTAGAGATGATTAAAATCTCACGAATATCTGCCAACATCAATACCGATATTGGATAATATATCATTGGCTTATCGAAAATGGGGAGTAGTTGTTTGCTAACCCCTTTTGTGATAGGATACAAACGTGTTCCACTACCGCCTGCAAGAACAATCCCTTTCATAAAAACTATATATTATTGAGCAAAAGTCCTCAAAACAAATTAAATATCTAAAGACAAAGATAACAATTATAGCTGACTACAAAGCAAACTTCTTTATCAGGATACAAGTAACTTAGAGTATAACTAGTCTTACTCTTTTCTATACTTCCTAAAAGCTTGCACTGTTTGATAGACGCCATAGGCAACAAGTACTCGCCCAATAAAAACTAAAGGATAAAACCACCAAAACTCAGCTTTACCTACTCCCATAAAATCAATGTCATAGGTTGGGTTTATAAAGTTAAAATAATAGTGAACGGCATCAGAACTCATATCAATATTAAAAGCAAAGTGATAAGCATCACTAGATAAGAGTGCTAAATAGAAAAATAGCCAACCCGACAAGAATGTAAAACCAATCCCTCTCATATAAGAAGTCCCTAGACTATTAGAGCATTTATTAAGTTTGAAAATTGCTAGGTCTTCAATAGCTTTATATTCCTTTTTCTTGACCCTTTTCCATAGCTCCTCAGAGTAGGCTAAGTGTTCTTGTCGAGCATAATTAAGACTATCTATGGAATTATGTTGGATAATATTATGATGTTTTAATATCCTAAATGTTTCTCGCTTATTTTCGTCAAAAATAATGCCTTCGTCAGTAATGTATTGTTCCTCTGGTTTCTTTTCTTCTACTTTTTCATAGTTTTCATTATTAAGGTTAATCCCAAAAGTATTGATACTACCTCGTATGATAGCTAAAGATAAATCTAATCCCCTATTAAATTGAGTTTCTCTGAAGATTATTAGTTCATCAATCCTAGAGTAAGTAAATAGAACATTCTGCTCAAATTTAGCTTTGGCAAATACAGTCGTTCCTAGAAAGTCTGTTTTGTTAAAAATAATAATGCGACTAAATTCTACACTAAAAAAATCAGCTAAATCTTCAAAACGGGTATTGTTAAAGGATACATCATTCAGAAATTTTGCAAAATAAAATCGAGCTTTTGCATTTTTCTCAAACTTTGTGTCGTTGAAGTTTGTATATCCTTTAAACTCAACCTTTATAAAGTCTACCCTTTGTTTGAATATTGTTTTTTTAAAGCATAAACTTCCTTCAAATACAGAGCCTGTACAATTGTCGTAACCTTCAGATAGGTAATCACTGAAAAGAGCTTCTTTCTCAAATGCAGATTGACTAAAATCAGCCTCACCTTTTACCCTTGTATACAGCTCAAATTTTTCTTTAAATAAACATTCCTTAAACCTAACTGATTGAACCTCTTTATCATCAATTCTTATTGGAAAGTAAAAAGTACAATTTTCAAAATCAAAAACTTTTAAGCCTTCTTCATTCCTTGTTACTACTTTTTCCCAAAAATTCTCCTCATTTTCTTCATCAAAAGTCTGTCTTTCTATCGCCATTTCGTTCTTTTATTTTATGTAAGTTTTTGTGTGTAACAAATATAAGACAAATCTATTTAACTAATTTCTATCAATTGCATTTAGGTAGTTTGGCTTATCAATGGTTGTTCCGATTTGTGGCATTCGGATTATTTTGGGAAGTGTGTGGGAATAGTCAAGAAAGTTTTCCCAGAAACTTTTTGAAATTACACGGAAAACTTTCAAAAGTATTCGGGGAAACTTTTTTAACAAAATTAAGCCGTTGTATAAGCTTGATTATTAGAGATTTAATAAAACACCCTGAGGGTGTTCCGATTTTCGATATTTGAGCAAAAAAATAAGACCCTCTGTGAGGGCGATTTGTGGTATTTGAACAGAAAATATAACCCTTTGTGAGGGTGATTTGTGGTATTTAATTGGGAAGGAAGGACTTTTTCCCTTCTAAAAAGTTTTTTATTAGTAGAGAGTTAATTAAAGATGAATAACTCACAATTTCTTTATACACAGGACTTATCAAAGTAATATGCAAGAATAGGGATAAGTAGATACTTGCCTGTTTGTTGAAAAAGTATTATATTTGTGTCGATTTGTAAAAAACAAGGGCGCATAGAGTTGTTATCCTTTAAGTTTTAGGTTATTCTGTTAGGCTTAGATATGCAAAATTTGTATCTTTGCTTTCGGAAATTAAGTATTGATGTTTTATATATGGGTATCAAAGTACTGCAATTAGGTAAGTTTCACCCTATTAAGGGAGGAGTTGAGAAGGTAATGTTCTCTTTTATGAGAGGTTTATCTGCTCGTAAGATTACTTGTGATATGCTTTGTGCTTCCGATGATGATGATGTAGGTACTACGAGGTTCTCTCCATATAGCAAGCTGATTAAATCTAAGACTTTTGTCAAACGCTACTCAACAACGATTTCAATTCGTATGATTTATCGTCTTAGACTCATTGCTAAAAATTACGATATTATTCATATTCATCACCCCGACCCAATGGCTGCTTTGGCTCTTTTCCTTTCTGGTTACAAAGGGAAGGTTGTTTTACATTGGCATAGTGATATTTTGAAGCAGAAAATTCTTCTAAATTTCTATCGTCCTATTCAAGGTTGGTT
>PDWI01005587.1_pt1 | contig 16316 bp, 14 predicted proteins | sample 1430891 | NCBI WGS metagenome assembly PDWI01 (sample SAMN01162508, study PRJNA174530) | Oral metagenome, whole genome shotgun sequencing project. | biome: Marine environment; feature: Marine mammal; material: Swab sample of the gingival sulcus; isolation source: swab sample of gingival sulcus...
TCCATTCCACAAGATATTCTTTTCTTTCAAACGCCCTTCACCCAAACCTGAGGGTGTTTTAAAGAAAAGGATATCACACCGTCCGGCTATGGCAAAAAGTCCTCCAGGCAAGGCTTTAAAAATGTTAAAGAACTGGTTCGAGCCTATGACATATTCTTGCAATATTCAAGCGCTTCCTGCCCTTTTTTCTTTTAACCGCAGTAAGGCTGACGGCGTGAGCCGGCATATAAAATCGGGTCCCCTTCCTTTTTAGGGGGGAGCGGAAGGTCTGTGGAGGTGCGCAGGGCGCAAAGAGAGCGGAACATTGCGTAAAGTAGACATAATGTTGGTTATGTCTAGTGGAGAGAGGGAAGGCGGTCCGGCGCAGGCCTTGCGGCTGTTTGCAAGGGCTGTCATTATCAGATGTGCCGAACGGAGAGGCTTTGCTCAATGTGGAACCGTCTGCGTGCCCTGCGCTTGGTGCAGCAGGCCTGTAGCTGGGTGGGTGGGGAGATAAAATTAAGGCGGGCGCAGCCCTTCCGCTTTCAAAGGGTGGCCTGGGTGGGCATATAAATCGGGTCGGCTGCCCCCACAGGTGCTGGAACCCGCCGGTATTTTGGCGGGTGGAGGCCGAGGAGGCAGACGGTTCCTTATCAAAAGATAAAAAAGCTTGACTGGGAATTAGGTATCGTGTCCCCCGAATTCGTGTCCCCCGAATTCCATTCGTTTTTAGACGGGGTGACGGATAACGACGGGATTTTATCATCGTGGAAGGGGCACAGGCCGAACCAGCTCTTGCCGTTCTTGCTCAGGCTGATACCCCTGGATTCTATTAAGATTTTAATGTCTACACAGGTTTTTATCCGGTCAATTTTCTCTTGTTCTATCATATCCCATACGTTCATGGCAAAGCCCAGGTTGAACCTGTCAAAGGCTCCGGGACTGTAAAGGTTGAGCAGGAGCTCAATCACAAGCTTTTCTCCGGTACTCCAGGCCCTGCCGCCGCCTTCATAAACAAACCCGGCCAGGTCATCGGTACAGAAATAATCTTTTCTGAGACCGGGGATATCTCCTTGCTGCAAACCTTTGTAGTTCATCACCGGGAACATACAGGCGATCTCGTAGAACGTTTGGGTGAGTGTCATGGGTTCACCTCCCTTGATTAGAAGATTGAATTTTTACCGGGAGATATGATAGAAAAGAAAAGCGTTAAAGAGATTATCTCTTTGATGCTGTTTGCAGGCCATCAACCGGTTAACTTTGGCGAGTTCGGGTTGGTGGCCTTTTTTAGACTCCCTTATCGCAAAAACCTGTCAAGAAGTTTTTGCATTCATAATTCGTATTTTATATAATACCTTTTACGTATCACAGTCAGGTGCATTTTTAAACCTCATGATATAGTAGGAGAAAAAATATGACTGAGAGGCTCAGGTTTATTATGTTAACAGACTAATTACGTAAAAACTTCGGGGTTCGGATCAAAGAACTGCGGAAGGGCAAAAAATGGACTCAAAAAGAATTGGCAAACAAGCTTGATGTACGTTTCCCGCAATTAAATTAAGTATGAGTGCGGCCTGCACACACCGCCTATGGATAAACTGATAAAAATGTCGGAAGTGTTTGATACAACAATTGATTATCTTTTGACAGGCAACAGAACGGAAGATAGCCCCCTGTATAATTTAAGGCTTTTAGAACGGTTCCAGGCCCTGGAGAATTTTTCTAATGAGGACCAGGAGACGGTGATCAAACTGATTGATGCAATGATTGTCAAGAATAAAGTCGAAGGGGCGATCAAACCTTTTGGGCAAAGGGCAGGTTGATTATGCCGGTAGTTTTAAGGATAGGGCCATACCGGTTTTATTTTTACAGTCATGAGGCCGGCGAACCACCCCATATCCATGTTGACCGGGATAACCAGTCCTGTAAATTCTGGCTGGAACCCGTCACCTTGGCCAGGAACCTGGGATTCAGTCCCAAAGAATTAAGGACCATTGAAGCGTTGGTCATTGAGCATGACCAGCAGATACTGGAGGCATGGCATGACTATTTCTGATATTAAACCCGGTGAGAGCGTCAAGGACGTCCATTTTACCGAAGACACCTTAAGCGTTGATTTGAACGATGGCCGGACCATTACCGTGCCCCTGGCATGGTATCCCCGGCTGCTCCATGCGACCCCGGAGCAGTTGGGCAACTGGCAGGTGTGCGGCGGCGGGTTTGGGATCCACTGGCCAGACCTGGATGAGGATTTAAGCACTGAGGGCTTGCTGAAGGGTCAGCCAGCCCCCAGAAAAACTTTTACCAATGTGGCATAGGGAATGTTCCTCCCTATGCCACGATTACAAAGTCCTCGTCTATCTATTTAAATAAACGACGTTTCTACATCGTCCTGAGCTGTCAATTTTTTCAATATCTACAGTTCCGTTGTAAAAGTCCAAATACCATTCTGAATCTTCAGAATGCAAAAAAACGATGAGTGTGTAATCATGCTCTGGGAATAGATTCTTCAAGCGCTGAACCCATCTTTCCCCGATCTGTATAAGTGTTTTTTTGACTAACGCATTTGCTTTTGTCTTGTCTTTTTCAAAAAGAATATCTAATGTTAAGTAAGGACTAAAATAGTTATCAAAATCAAGAGCCGATTCAATTTTACCTTCTTCTAAATATCGATCAAATACTACTTTTTTCTGCTTTTTAATGTCAATAGACATATTATTTTTTACGTAATAACAGGCAGATTCATCAATCAAAATATATTGATCTAAAAGATATATAGGGAGTTCTTTAAGCATCTCTACATATCGAAAAAACGCTTTTCTTTTTCTGGATTTCCAGGACATATTATTTATCACACGGTGATGATTGTTCTAACCAATCCTCGGGAAGTTCTCCATTTCCCAAGGCTTCAGCATCAAAGGTATCAATAAGAGCAACAAGGAATATAGCAGCGGCAGGAAGTAAATCCTGTGCTTTTTGAATAACAGCTTTAGGAAGACTATCTTCCGGCTCTATTCTATCCTTAAATACTTTTATATCTTTGTAATTGCCTTTTTTGTCATAGATTTTAATTCTGCGATCCTTTCCTGCGGCAGGCGGCATTTTTTTCCCAAACAATTTTTTCGAAAGCTTTATCAGCTTCTGGGCCATTAGCCCGTCTGGGTCCACCCAATTCACCGGATCATTTTGGACATAAGCATATAAGTTAATCCCGCCATCGAGCCCAATAGGATCAGCAGAGATATACCGCCCTGTTCCCGGATCATAGTACCGATGCCAATTGTAGTGCAACCCGGTTTCAGAGTCAAAATACTGTCCCGGAAACCTCAAGTTGTTTTCGATGGTTTCCACCGTAACATAGGCTTGGCCGAAGGGCAAGTAATCTGCTGACCATACCAGGGTGCCGGTACTGTCGGTCATTTTCTGCGGGGTGCCAAGGTGGTCTGTATGATAGTAGTAAACCGATCCGTCGGCGGCGACCTGGACCAGGGGCTGGCCGTGGAGCCAGACATAGGCCTTGATCAGGTTACCAGCCGTGTCCGTTTCGGCGATGAGTTGGCCCGAAAGGTCGTAGTGATAAACCGTGCTCTGGCCGCCGGCCGACCTGATGATGCGCTGGCCGCTTGCGTTGTAAAGATAATCCGAGGGCCCGCGCACCGGCGGATTGGGGTTCGATGCCCCAGGAGTGCGGGCGATGGTGTTGCCCTCGGCATCGTATTCAAACAGCTCGGCATGGGTGCCGGTGATGGTGCGCAGGCGGTTGGTGCCGGAATAGTAGCTATAAGTGTCGCTTTCGTTGACCCCGTTTGTCTTGGTACGGGTCAGGCGGTTGCCGACCTTGTCATAGGTGAACGCCTCGGCACCGTGAACTCCGATGGCATCGGTCAGCCGGTAGAGTGCATCATAATCGAAGGTCTGGGTCCGATCCGGATCCAGGTTGTCGATGATGGCCTCAATGTTGCCCACATTGTCCGGCCGATAGGCCCGGCCGATAACGCTGGAAGTTTGGCTGATGAGCTGGTAGTTCCGGTCATAGTCCCTGGATATGGTGATACCGTTACCCAGGGTCATGCTGCTGACCGGCCCGAAGGGCTCATAGGTGATATCGGTGGCCAGGGGCTGCACCGCGTTGAGCATCACGCTGCCGATTAGGGCCGGGTCCACGGCATCGGGCGCGTACGTGACGCTATGGCCTGTGGGATAGACGATGGTGCGCAGGTTGCTGGCCGCATCGTAGCCGTAGCTGGTGACATAGGTGACGCCGAAAATGGTGCGGGTTTCCGATTCGAGGTTGCCCTTGGCATCGTAGCTGTAGGCCACGGTTCCCGAAGGATCACTCACCGAGGCCAAACGCCCCATGAGGTTGTTCCCGGTACCGGTGTCGTGGGTCATGGTCACATTCTGGGTGGCATCGGCGTAGACGATACCGGTCAAACGGCCCAGCACATCATACTGGTACTCGGTGATCTTGCGGTTTTGGGTTTTGTAGCGCAGGTTGCCGCCGGCATCGTAGCTGTAAAGGGTGGTGCCGGTATCCGGCGATATGCTTTGCACCAGGCGGCCCAGGTCGTCATAGGTGTAGCTGGTGATATGGCCCTCGGCATCGGTGACGGCACTCAGGTTGCCCTGGGTGTCGTAGCTGTAAGAGGTAACCACGTTACCGGGCTGGACCACCTGGCTCAGCCGGTCAAAGAGGTCATAGGCATAGGCCGTCACATTGCCGTTGGCGTCGGTGACGGTGCTGAGGTTTCCGGAGGCATCGTAGGTGTAGACCGTCTCCAGGCTGACGGTATCGTCGTAACTGGGGTGGAGGCTCTTCCAGGGTTTACCCGAAGACAGGTCGGGATTGCCGGCCGGATCTCCGTAGTCGATGCCGCTGTAACGGGTCTGGACATTACCGGCAGTATACAGGGATTCCTAAATAGGCAGACCCAGATTGTTGTACCCGTAGTAGATGAAGTTGCCAGATGGATCGATGATCTTCTCCATGAGCCCGGCCCCATTGTAAGCAAACGTCATGGTACGGCCCAGGGCATCGGTGGCGGTGCCGGGTTCACCGGCTGCGGTATAGGTCTGACTGGTGGTGGCGCCGTTTCGGCTGGCCGACAACTGGCGGTTGCGGCCGTCATAGGTCAGGGTGGTGACAACGCCGTTGGGATCGGTGACGGTTTCCACATTGCCGGCGGCATCGTAGGTAAAGGTGGTCGTGCCCGCGAGGGGCAGGGTCTGGCTTAACAGATCCCCGGTGACCGCATCATAGGCGAAGGTCACCAAATCCTGGCTGCCATCCAGGGGACCGTCAATGGATGCCACCTGGCCCTTGGCGGTATAGGCGGTGACGTATTCATAGGGCATCAGGGCGCCGGAAGCATCCCGCGTAACCCCGCGTTCGATGATGCGGCGGAGCTGCCGGGTGGGGCTTTCGTTGGGCGTGGTGTTGCCGTCGTCGTCGTAGTCGAAGATGGTCTCTTTGTCACCACTGCCCGACAAGGAGCTTTCACGGATATAGAGCCGGTCCCCGGTTTCCGGGTGGTAGTCGTAATAAAGGATACGCTGTTCCGGTGTGCCCACGGCCTGGAACTCGGTGTGATAGCGATCCTGATCATCAAAGCTGGTGTACTGGTCGATGCGGCCGTTCGCGTATTCGATCTCGTTGACCCGGCGCTGGTCGTCATACCCGTAGCGCACAGCGTCCCCGCCGCAGCTGACGCAGCCCGAGGGCGACGAAACATTGGTGATGGTATTGCGGCCGTTGATACTTTCAATGGTATATGTTTTCTGGGCCCCATGGGCGTCCGTCACCACAACGGATGAAGTTCCGAAGCCGGTGATGGTAGCCCCTTTACCGTCGCAGGTGGTGTTTTCATAGGCGCGATCGGAAGAATCATAAGTCCAGTTGGAGAGAAACTCGCCGGCCAGGTTGCGCTTTTCGGTGAGGTTGTGCTCATCGTATGGGTCCTCGTATCTGTATTCGAATCCCGAAGCGCCCGAGCCGTTATTGTCATCCGCATAGGTGACAAGGGTCAGGTTGCCCTGGGTATCGTACTGGTAACTGACGTAAATGCCGTCGGGAACGGCCGGCGTAACGGGGCCGGTGATATGATCGATATACCCCTCAGCGTTGTAGACAAAACCGATACTGCGGCCGGTGGCCTCATCTGTGACGGTGTCAAGAAAGTTGTCTGCATTGTAAGTCAGCGTCTGGACGTTTCCATTGCCGTCGATTTTGGCGATGAATTGAAGAGCCATATTAAATATGTAGGTAATGCCGTTGGGGCGATACCAGGTATAGGTGCCGTCGGACTCATGGACAAGGGTACCTTTGGTTGATATGTATCCTGTGTACGTATTGTCCCCGTCCATGTCCCGGTATAAATGATATCTTCCCGATTCATCGACAATTCGATAGTGGTCTGTCCGAGATGGATCGGCTTGCGTCAAAACAACATTGTAATTATGCGTCCATCCATACCCCATACGAGTAGAGGTGGTCTTGCGACTTTTATATGTGCGATAAATTTCAAATTTCTTTTCATGGGGTGTGCTGAAAGCGATGTCCGTTTCAACCTCCTCGTTGTTTCCGGACAATATCCTGATCGGATTTCCCGCCTTATCGTTCGGGTATTTCGGCTTCCCCACTAGCGGGCAAGACCCTTCATCATCCTTGTCATTATCCTGCTCACAATCTGCATTGGGAGAGTAGTAAGGGTAATTTTCCGCATACATTTGTTCAAGTGAAAGACAGGAGAAGTCACAATCCGCATACGGCACTATACAACAGGCAGCATTTAGGGCGGGGCTATGAAAAATGCTGCCATCGCAACGATACCCAATTATTTCCCAACAGCACCCCACTGAACAACCAGAGCAATAACAGGGCCCCATACTGGGATGGTCTTCATATGATTCGGTGCAGGGCTGGGCGATGAGGTCATACTGGTTGCTATCCTCGCATTCAGCGGCAGGAATATATACAAAAAAGAGGGCAAGGCCACTGCATACCGAAATAATAATGTAATATTTTATCATTTCCTCCCAAAGGAACTTTATTTTAATTTTCATTGTTCTACTCTCCATCCTCATTTGAATGCTTTTTTCGAAATGGCCTAATTGAGTTCAGTGGATTGAGTCAGCCGCCCGGCATCATTGTATTCAAACCGCACAACGTCCGCCGACTCCAACCGGATATCAACCCACTCAGACTCTCCTGTATTGCCGGCCAAGTCCACGAGCCACAACTCGAAGGTATTCTCCCCAGGTGCTAAGGTCACCTGAACGCGCCATTCACCATCACCATTTTCAGCCACCATCACGCCGTCAAGCCAAAGGCTGGTGCCGGCTTCCCGGGTGCCTGTGATATCCACAACGAATTGTTCGGCGATATTTTCCGTGGGCCTCGGCTGAATGGTTCCGCTGTATACCGTACCGCCGGTGACCGCCGGTTTCCCCGGTGGAATGCTGTCGACGGTAAAGCAGAATCCGTAGCTTTGGGTGTTGCCATAGGTATCTGCGGCGTCGAAACCGACCTGATAGCTACCGTCGGCAAGCGGCTGGCTGGTTGGCACAAAGGTAAAGATATCTCCGGCGTCACTGATGGAACCGGTAACGCCCTGCTGGCCGGCATCGGTAACGCTGAAACTCGAGATAACGGCAGCATCGTCTACCGCGCTCTGGTTGTCAGCCAGGGTCACGGTGATCTGCTGGACCTGCTGAAGATAGGCACCATCGGCTGGAGAGGCTGCGATCAGCGCCGGGGCCGTATTGTCGGCCACCTCGGAGAGTAGAGCAATGAAACTATTGTTGTCTTCATTGGTTTCGCTGACCTGGGACTGATCGTCGGCCGTAATTATAATACCCGGATCGTCTCCGGAATAGGTCCAGCTCTGAGCGACCTGGATGGTTTGACCGGCCAGAAGAATTTGGTCCACCGCAGAAGTGCCGATGGTGGCGCTGTCGACTTGAAAATCCACGGTAAAGGTGTCCACCACTGGGCCGCTGCCGCTATTCCGGACCGTAGCGGTCAAGGTCACGCCCTGCCCGGACTGGAGATTGCCGTTCGGGTCGGCAGTCACCTGGCTGATGACCAAATCGGGCGGATCACCGTCGGTGGTAAAAGACCAGACAGACCCGTCGGTTTCCAGGCCATGATTGTCCCGGGCGATGATCTGCCAGTAGTAGGAGATACCGGAAACCAGCCCGGTCATGCTGTACTGGGGAGCGTCGATGTCCTGGGCGATTAGGGTCAGACTGGCCGGATCAGTTCCCCAATACAGGTCATAGGTCACGGTGTCCAGCACATCCGGGTCATCCCCGGCCCAACCCAACGCAACTCCGCTTTTCACAACGACGCGCACGGCCTGATCTCCTGGATATGGCGTATTGGGCGCCCAGGGAGGATGGTTTTCCCCGGACGCAGCGCATTGATTCTCGGCTGTCGACCAGGGATCGGCATCCACCGTACCGTAAATGGCGTCACCGCTCTGATTGGGCCCGGCGGCATCGCCCCACCAGTTGTTTTCAGCCGTCATTTCTGTCGAATAGCTGTAATAAATGCCGTAGTTGCCGTTGCCGGTAAAATTATTCATGGCCAGCTCCGCAGGCGGAATGCCGGACCACTGAATGCCGTGGGTGGTGTTACTCGTCAAGGTGTTGCAATTGATCACTGCCCCGCTGCATCCACTGCCGACGGCATAAATACCGGCATACTTGCTGTGGCGGATGGTGGTGTTTTGAATCGTGGGCGAAGCGTTGTACAGATACACGCTGCCACTGCTGTAACCGCCGTATTCCACCAGGCAGTGGTTCATGATGCTGGAGGCGTCGGCCGTAGTGTAAAAGCTGATGTAGCGCCAGTCGCCGGCCGCCGGCATGGCCGAACTGGAGGTGAAGACAACCGGATTTGACGCACTGCCCTGGGCCACCAGCGCCCCCGGATCGCCCGAGGAGGCGCCGATGGTAAGGCTGTAGGTCCCGGTGAAGCGCAGTTGAGCCCCGGGTTCCATGGTCAGTGTGGTAACCCCGTCGTCACCATCACTTCCTTTAACGGTGACATCGGCAGTGATATGGCAATTAATGGCAGCGGTCCAGGTGGCGTCATGGCTGATCGTCCCGCCCGGCACTTCGATATAACTTTGAGCATCCACATTATTGAATGTACCGGTCATCAGCCCACCGACCTGATCGGGATATATCTTTGAGGCAACATCATCACGGTAATTGATGGTGTTGTTTGAAAAGTCAACCGTATTGGCATGAATCAGGTACACGGTGCTGAATTCTGAATGGGCTACCTGGCCTACCGCCTAAAACTCAACCTTAATATCAAATATCCAGATGGATGTTCTTTCTCCCCATGGCCGGTTGTGATATGGTCTTTAAGATGTTAACCGTATAGACAGGTCCTTTTGCCATGCCGCCCGAGCACCCTTCAAAACTGAGAATCCGAATGATGCTTCGGATTTTCGCCCCGTTTGCCTTGGGATACTTTATCTCCTACCTGTTCAGAGTGGTGAATGCCATGATCGCCCCCGAACTGGTCGCGGATCTGAACGTTGATCCCTCCCAACTGGGACTGTTAAGCGCCACCTATTTTATCGCCTTTGCATCATCACAGCTGCCGCTGGGTCTTTTATTGGATCGATTTGGTCCCAAGGTGGTGGAGGGGAGCCTTCTGTGTTTTGCTGCGGTTGGGGCAACCGTTTTTGGCCTGTCCCATTCACTTACCGGTGTCATTGCGGGCCGGGCATTGATCGGATTCGGGGTCTCTGCCTGTCTCATGGCCGCCTTTAAATCCTATGTGATCTGGTTTCCGGCACGCATATTGTCCCGGGTGAACGGGTTTCAGATGGCCGCAGGCGGGCTGGGTGCCCTGGCCGCCACTTTTCCCGTGAAATGGGCCCTGGGAATTACAGATTGGCGGGGCGTGTTTTTAGGACTTGCTGTTCTTTGCCTCGCCACCGCCCTCATGGTCTTTCTTTTTGTCCCAAGCGCCCGTCAAAACCGAGAATACATTCCCTTCATGGTGCAAATCCAGGGTATCATCCAGGTCTTCAAATCCCCGGTGTTTTGGAGAATCGCGCCCCTGACCACCGTTTCCCAGGCGGGCTATATTTCCATTCAGGGGTTGTGGGCCGGCCCCTGGCTAAAGGATGTGGCAGGTATTCCCACCCATGAAATCGCTCGGTGCTTGTCCTACTCGGCACTGGCCATGATTGCCGGATTCATCAGCCTGGGATACCTGGCGGAAAAATTATCTGCCCGGGGCATCCCTGTCAAAACCACAGCCGTGATGGGCATGACCCTGTTTACTGGTGTCCACGCCCTGTTGACCTTTAACATGCTGCTTCCTCCCAAACTACTCCTCGTATTGTTCGGTTTTTTTGGCACCTCTGGCATCCTGACCTATACCGCCTTGACCCTGGACTTTCCAAGCCAGCTTTCCGGACGGGTCACCACCGGTATCAACACCCTTGTATTTATTGGGGCCTTCATCGTTCAATGGGGGATTGGGGCGGTGATCAATCTCTGGGACGTCTCCGTTGTTGGCGTCTTTGCACCGGAGGGGTATCAGGCGGGGTTTGGGGCGCTTTTGGTCTGCCAGGTGGTGTGCCTGGTATGGTTCTGGGCCTTCAAAGCCACCCCCTCGAATCGTTGAGCGGATTAAGTCGGAACCCCCACCAGACGGCTGGCTCGAACCACCCGAATACGGCCGTTCAATTTGGGCAGTTCAATTTTCAACGCTTCAAGGGTGGTTTTGTAGGGATGGCCGATACCAATGGCATGCCCGTGTTTTTCCGCCCGGCGGAGCAGCTTGCGAAATTGTCCCGATATATAGTCTACCTTTTGAGAATTATCCAAAAAGATGTCCCTGTGGGAAAATCTGAGTTGGAAAAGCCGGGCTGAGACTTCGCATTTGGAATCCGGGGAGGTTCTGGAATCAATGAAAAACAGGCCTTCCTGTTTAAGTACGGTAAAAACCTGGCGCATCTTTTCGGCGCTTGCCGTGAGCCGTGATCCCATATGATTGTTCACCCCCACAATACCCGGTACAGCGTCCAGGTCCTTTCGAAGCTGTGCCAAAAGCGCATCCGGTGTCATGGCAGACAGTAACGCGCCGGGGCCGGGATTGACCCGGGGGTATTGAGTGGGTTCCATGGGCAGATGAAGCATAATTTCCGCCCCGTTAGCCGACAGATTGTCGGCAATGGTTTTGCCAAAGGGTGAAAAGGGAAGAATGGCAAATGTAATATCTGGATGGACCTTAAATAATGACATGGCCACGTGCTTGTCATATCCAATATCATCAATAATGATGGCGATCTTCGGTGTGTTGTCACCGTTTTTCGGACCAATGGGTGTTTTCCGGGCATGCTCCGGGTCAACCCCTTCAAACACTTCATACACAATACGGTGACCACTGCTTTTCTTTATGAGGCCCGGTGTCTGGGTGATGAGTTTTGGCGGCGGTGGCACCGGCTGAGGGAGGTCTTCTGGATTCTTTTTCACTACCGGTGCCAGGATCGGCTTTTTTTTCACGGGGGTGGATGACACCTGCGGGGCCGAAGGAGAGGAGACCGACCGCACCGGGCGCCCCGATTTCAAGACAATGTCCGCAACCATGGCCGTGGTCATGCAGATGGCGAGCAAAATCGCGATGCCCAGTCCGATCTTTTTCAGCTCATGGATCAGACCGGTTGAGGCCTTACGCTGCCCTGCCTTTTTTGCCGTCTTTGGTTTGGATGCGGCTTTCTTTTTGGCAGACGCCCGTTTTTTAGCTGGGGACTTGGGTGTGGTGGTTTTTTTGGGCGCCCGCCGCGTGCTGGTGTTTTTTTTAACTGCCATTGACTTTGCTGAAGATCCCGTAACTGATGAGGACATCAAGGGCCCGTTTCACCTGGGCATCTTTGTTGAGCTTTTCAATTTCCAGATCTTTGGCCGTTTTCTGAGTCGCCTTTTGAGCCGCTTGTTTCTCTTTTTCTGTGTCCGGCCCTTCCGGCTTCAGGCTGTTTTTCAGATTTTTTTCTTTCATCATCCGTTCAAAAGTGGATCGTTTCTCATCTTTTTTCACCAACGTCCCTGGCTCGGTTTCAACGTCGGGCTGGATGCCTTTGGCCTGGATGGAGCGGCCAGAGGGGGTATAATACCTTGCAATGGTATATTTAATCCCAAAGCCCTCTTTTAAGGGACGAACCGTCTGGACGGAGCCCTTGCCAAAGGACGGTGTGCCCAGAATCAAGGCCCTGGAATGGTCCTGAAGGGCCCCGGCCACAATCTCTGATGCAGACGCCGATCCCCCGTTGATGAGCACAACAATGGGATAATTGCGCGGGGTCTCATTGGGATAGGCCTTAAATTCTTTGGTGTTGCTCTCCAAGCGGCCTTTAATGGACACAATGATCCCTTTTTCAAGAAACAGATCGGAAATCTTAACGGCCTGGTCAAGCAGGCCGCCGGGGTTATCCCGCAGGTCAATAATCAGCCCTTTGAGCCCAGACCCCTCCTGCTCAAGGGTGTTGAGCTGTTTTTGAACATCTTCCAGGGTGTTCATCCGAAAATTGGTGATTCTCAGATATCCGTATCCCGGTGCCAGCATGGCTGAGCGTACACTGGTCATGGGAATGACATCCCGCTTCAGCACAAATTCCAGGGGTTTGGGTTCTCCGTTCCGGATCACCGTTATTTTGACTTCCTTGTACCGGGGGCCGCGCATCTTTTTCACCGCCTCCCACAACGCCATCTCCTTGGTGGATGCGTCATCAATTTTAATGATGATATCACCAGCCGCCATGCCGGCTTTGTAGGCAGGCGTGCCTTCAATGGGGGACACCACAGTGAGGATACCGTCTTTCATGGTGATAACAATACCGATACCAGAAAATTCTCCTTTGGTGTCGTCCTGGAGGTTTTCAAAGGCTTTGGGCGGCATAAAAGAAGAGTGGGGGTCAAGATTGCCCACCATGCCCCGGATGGCATTTTGAACCAGCTCTTCAGCTCCCACTTCATCCACATAATTGTTTTCCAGCTCCTCCAGGACATCTGCGAACAGCTTCAATGCGTTATAGGCCTCGTCGTCGGCCGCCCGTGCATCGGGTCCTGGTCCGGCAAACATCACCCCCCATACCATCAGGGCCAGCATGCAGGGTTTTATCATCAGAATAGATACATATTTCATTTGTCAGGCTCCTTTTTTCAGCCAGGTCATCGGATTGACGGGCTTGCCGTGGTGGCGGACTTCAAAGTGGAGGCAAAGGCCCTTGATGGAACCCGTATCCCCTGCCGTTGCAATCACTTCACCGGTTTCTACCCGTTCTCCTTTTTTCTTAAACATCTCTTCCACATGGGCATACAGGGTGTAGTAATTGTCTCCGTGGTTGATAATGAGCACATTGCCATAGCCCTTGATCCATTGGGCAAACATGATTTCTCCGTTGAATACAGAGTGTACGGGTTCTCCCCGCGCCACCCTTATATCAATTCCGCTTTGAAAAGTGAAGGCATTGTAATCCCCCTTCCGGGCCTTGCCGTAACGGGAAATGACTTTTCCGCGGACGGGCGGGTTCAGCCGCCCTTTTTGCTGGGCAAAAGCGGCAGTTTTGAGATCGGGGTGTTGGCTGGCTGCCATTGTGCCAATGGTTGTATCAAGGGCCTTTGCCGATGACGCCAAAGCCGCAATGACCGACTGGGACAGCTTTTTTTTCTGGCGGATCTCCTGGAGAAGAACTGATTTTTTATGGGATTCTTTTTCTCTGATCCGAATCTGTACAGCGAGTTCCTCTTCCAATTGGGTGCGTGACGCCATTTGCCGGGTTAACTCTTTTTCCAGACGGCCCAGTTCTTTAAGATCCCTTTCCTGCTTTTCCAACAGGCTGAAATCAGATGCCACAATTTTTTTAAGGGCATTTTGGACCACGAAAAACTCAAACAATGATGCCGGCGGCCCGGCCATTTCCAGACTGCCCATCATATGTAACCGATACAGGGCATTCAAACGCGTTCCCGCATAGGCCTGGTTGCTGTCCATGGCCTGCGACAATTCGCTGATCCGTCCCTGGATATGATCCATCTCATGGCTCAAGGCGTGGGTTTCGCGACGCAGTTTCGCAGTCCGCACCCTGGCATTGCTGAGGGCATAATCAATGGCATCGAGTCCTTCAAGGATTTTTGTCTCCTTGTCGCTAAAATCTGCCACCTTCCGGGATTCTTCTTCAATCTTATCTTTTATGACGGTTTTTGTCTGGGCGGGCTTCGACTGAACCAGATTCGCAGGTTTGGGTTTCAGTGACGCCCTTTTGATTGTCTTGATGGCCGGTTCAATCGGGCCAGCCAGGTCCGTTGCAATATACTCAGGACGATGTCTTACAAAGCCCTCGTTCCCGTTATACCGCACCTTGAGCCAGCCTCCGATGCCACCCTGGACGTCCAGGATGTCAACGGTTTCACCCTTTTCAACCATCACAACCACGCTGGCGCTCCGGGCCGGTGCCGTGCGGATATTCAGCTTATGGGCAGTAATCACCCCCTTGCCTGAAGGGCTGGCACCGACGGTGGTCGCCATGGCCATGGTCACCCATGTCACCCATACCGCAGCAAGACCTAAGGTCTTAAGCCAATGGGTTATTTTAAATTCTGCCTTAAAGACAAAACGCATCCAAACCAACCTAAGAATGTACTTGAAAAAAGGATCAGGGTAATGGTCTGCCAGGAGAGAAATCGGATATCCAGATAGGCATAGATCCCAAAATTTTGGCGCATACCCGATGACAGGGTGAGAAATCCAACTAGAAGTAGTCCCAGGCCCAGCAGCCCCCCAAGCAATCCTTGACACACCCCTTCAACATAAAAAGGGGTTTTGATAAACCCTTCAGTGGCCCCTACCAGCCGCATAATTTCGACTTCTGTTTTTCTGGCGTAAAAGGCCAGGCGCACGGTATTGGCGGTAATAAACAGGGCGATCAGCAGAAAAATACCGCACATGGCATAGCCGGTTATTTTAAACAGGTTAAACAACCTTAAAAATCGTCCCAGCCATCCCTGGCCGTATTCCACACTGTCCACCAGGTCCAGGGTTTCAATGCGTCTGGCCAGATCTTTGACCTGATCAAAACGGGTGTATGCGGTCATGGTAATTTCCAGGGCATGGGGAAGGGGATTGGTTTTAAGGCTGGATAAAAATTCGCTTTTGGTGTCCAGCTCTTTTTGAAGTCGTTCCAGGGCGGTATCCTTGTGGATGAATGTCATGGTTTCAATGCCGCCAAGGGCCGTTAACTGCGTTTGTAATTGGGGAAGCATGGGGGGCTTGAAATTGCTGCCAAGATAGACCATGGCACGGCCGCCTTGATTCCAGGCTTCCAGCACCCGACTGGCGTTTTCAAAAAACAACATGAATACGGATACCAGAAGGATGGATAGTGAAATGGTGATCACGGTGATCAGATTCAAAAACCGATTTGATCGGATATCTACATAGGTTTTTTGTAACAATCGCGTCATGGGTGTGTGTTTCCAAAAATTCAAGACCGCAAGGGGGATATCCCCTTGAGTGTGCCGTCTGAAAGTTCAATATTGCGTCCCCCAACAGCCCCTTCCATAAGGTCCAGGTGATGACTGGCAATGAGAATGGTTGCCCCCTTTTTATGATATTCCAGCAACAGGTCCAGCACCCGGCGGGCAGATCGTGTATCCAGACTCCCTGTGGGCTCATCCGCGAGGATGATGGCAGGCTCACCCACCACGGCCCGGGCCACAGCCACCCGTTGCTGTTCACCACCGGAAAGTGTTGGCGGCAGGTGATTGGCTTTTTTGGTCATATCTGTGATTTCAAGGACATGCATCACCTTTTGTTTAATAACAGCGGGCTTTTCTCCGGCCACTTTGAGCACCAAAGCCACATTTTCATACACCGTACGGTTGGGGATCAGCTTAAAATCCTGGAACACCATGCCAAAACGCCGCCGTAAAAACGGCAGTTTGGCGGATGAAATCCGAGCCAGATTCATACCTTCAATGAGAATTTGGCCGTCGGAGATGCGTTCGGCCAGGTAGAGGACTTTCAGCAGTGTGGATTTCCCGGCCCCGGAGGGACCGGACACCATAATGAATTCGCCCGGTTCGATGTCCAGTGTAATGCCATCCAGGGCCAGCTTGCCACCGTACCGTTTGCACACATTGAACAATCTGATAATACTGGATTTGCCGCTGTTCGCGATCATAAACATCCCCGTTTCGCCATGTTTTTGAAACCCTTTGAATAATTGACTGGACTTGAATTTACTGTTATAAACCGTTTGTGTCAAGGAGTGCTGAAAACAGTTTTTCTTACACAAAGCCTTCACTGAACC
>PDWI01005505.1_pt1 | contig 16312 bp, 13 predicted proteins | sample 1430891 | NCBI WGS metagenome assembly PDWI01 (sample SAMN01162508, study PRJNA174530) | Oral metagenome, whole genome shotgun sequencing project. | biome: Marine environment; feature: Marine mammal; material: Swab sample of the gingival sulcus; isolation source: swab sample of gingival sulcus...
TAAAGCCGGTTGCGCTTATTTAAAACCCTCTCCCGGAGGCCGAGGGAGATAAAAGGCAAACAGGAGGCAGTCCCTGCAGGTGTTACCGTCGGGAGTTTTTCTTGTTTAGTTCTTTTGTCGGCGCAAAAGAATGAAAAACATCGTCAGATTAGTGTACTTAATATAAATATTGTACTGCTGTTTAACCGCCCCGGCAAGTCGTCCTCCTTCTCAGTTTCTTAAGCTTTAATTTGATTTTATAAAATATATCTCGCGATTTTTACATCCGGCATGATAAAATTCTGTCGGCTTTTATGCAATACTTTTGATGTTTGCGACCGTTTGAGTCCTCCCAATGTTTTGCGTGAAGATTTCCCTCTATGATTACGGGGCTTCCTTTTTTTAGATTTGCTCCGGCTTTTTCGGCTTGTTTATGCCAAGATTCCACTTCGATAAAAGTTGTTTCATCTTGCCAGTTTTCGTTTTTATCCAGATAGCGACGATTATTCGCAACGGTAAAGGAACAAAAAGGGGTGTTTTTTTCGCCGATATAACGCATAATCGGATTTCCCGCAAGATTTCCCGAAATTATGATTTGATTGAAATAAGGAACTTTTGAACTCACGTGCATCCTCCTTTTTTATTCGGAAATAAATTTAAGCTCTTCCGGTGATACTATCAAGACATTTCTCGATTCTCCGTTATACTCGAAATACATGCGAATGGTACGGGGCGGAAGACAAAATTCGCTTATTTGCGGCCATTCGATTATTGTCATGCTTTCGGTAAATAATTCTTCCGGACCGAGTTCTAAAACTTCTTCTTCCGAATTTAACCTGTACAGATCCAGATGGTTAATCGGAAATTTTCCTTGATATTGATTCATTATAACATAAGTCGGGCTGTTTACGTAATCGTCAACTTCCAAAAATTTGCATAATTGTTGAGTAAAATAAGTTTTTCCCGCCCCGAGTTCTCCGTATAAAGCCAAAACCGAATTTTTTTCTATATAGGGCAACATGTTTTTTGCCAAATTACGGCTTGCTTCAAGATCGGGAAGAGCTATTCTTTTTTCGTATTTCATAATTAAATTCTCCGTCTTATTATTTTTGTGAATCGGCTGAATTGAATATCTTTTACCGGATTATCGTATTTTAAACATGATATTGCATATTATTGAAAAAGGCTTTACAAGACAAGAAAATTTTGACTCTCGGTTTAACTTGTTGCTGATCGGTTAAATATATTATCGAATCTGTAATATAATAAAGATAAACTGATATTGACAGGCAATGAAATAATCAAAATCTGACCTTAAAATTACAAAATACACCAAGGAGAACCCATGAAACAGTTTTTAGCCGGACTCGGTGATGAACAAATTTCTCTGATTAAAGAAGAAGGAAAAATTGCCCGCTCTCGGATTTTAACCATGACAACTTTAGCCAAATCCGGACATCCCGGAGGCTCGATGTCTGTACTTGATGTTTTATTGACCGTTTACAAAACGGCTGATGTCAATCCCCGCAATCCGCAAGAGGAGGGACGGGACAGAATTATAATAAGCAACGGTCACGTATCGCCTGCGGTATATTCTTGTCTGGCTGCTAACGGATTTTTTGATGCTGACGAAATGGTTTCTCAATTCAGATTAGCAGGATCGATTTATGAAGGGCATGTCGAACCGGACGTTCCTGGAGTGGAATGGGCAACCGGCAATTTGGGACAAGGGCTTTCCGCGGCAGCCGGTTTTGCTTTGGCTGACAGAGAAAAAGGTTATAAAAATAACGTATTTGTCATTATGGGAGACGGCGAACAGCAAAAAGGACAAATAGGCGAAGCAAGACGCTTCTGCAAAAAATTCGGATTAAACAATATTACCGTTTTTGTGGATTACAATCGTTTGCAAATCGGCGGATCAATCGAGAAGGTAATGCCTCAAAACATTGCCGAAAATTATAAAGCCGACGGTTGGAGCGTTATCGAAATAAACGGACATGATATTGCCGAAATTTCTTCCGCAATCGCAAAAGCTTCGCAAATTGATTCTCCGGTCATGATTTTGGCGCATACCGTTATGGGAAAAGGCGTTTCTTTTATGGAAAATAAAGCCGGTTTTCACGGAGCTCCTCTTTCCGAAGAACAGCTTGCCGATGCTCTGAAAGAACTTGATATGCCTGACAGACTTGCCGAATTCAAGAAGATGAGAGCGGAAGTCGGAAAACTTGAACTTCCCGAACACAAAAGTAATTTCAATCTTAAATTTGAGACCGGCAGACCGAAAGTTTACGAGTCAAAAACCGATAATCGTTCAGGTTGGGGAAATGCCATTGCCGACTTGGCTGAAATAAATAAAGACAAAAATACAAATATTATTGTTTTCGACTGTGATTTGCAAGGAAGCGTCAAGCTTAACGCTTTTGAAAAAGTTTTGCCGAACAGATTTTTCCAAAGCGGAATCATGGAGCACAATACGGCTGTTGTTGCGGGAGCCGTTTCCAAAGCAGGATTTCAGACTTTTTGGGCTGATTTCGGAGTTTTCGGGGTTAATGAAGCAATAAATCAACATCGTCTCAGCGATATAAATAAGGCTAATCTCAAAGTCGTAACTACTCACGTCGGATTAGACGTGGGGGAAGACGGTAAAACTCACCAATGCATAGATTATATCGGAATGATGAAAAATCTTTATCATTTCCGGGTTATCGTGCCGGCTGATGCCAATCAAACCGACAGAGCGGTGCGTTTTTTGATAAATCAACCGGGAAATTATCTCTTGGCAATGGGACGTTCCAAACTGGGAATTATCAAAAATTCCGCCGGCGACATTTATTATGACGAAAATTATGTTTTTGAATACGGAAAAGCCGACAAGTTAAGAGAAGGAAAAGACGGAGCTTTGCTGGTAACGGGAACTTTGACCGAAAGAGCGACGGAAGTTGTTGATAAATTGGCTGAAAAAGGAATAAAACTTCAACTTTGGAATGTTGCTTCACCCAACGATACAGATGAAGAAATGATCAAAGAAGCGGTTGCGACCGGTAAGATTTTTACTTACGAAGATCACACGATTCATACCGGATTGGGAAACAGCGTTGCTCAAAAAATGGCAGACATGAAACTTTGCGCAGAATTCGAAAGATTCGGAGTTGAGGATTACGCCATGTCAGGAAATTCAGCCGACGTTTACAGACTTTGCCGTTTGGATACCGATTCTGTTGTTGAGCGTATTTCCGAAAAATATTGATAAATTTATCCAAAATCGACCTCTTGCAAGAGAGGTCTTTTTTCTTTTTTGCAAGATCAAAATGTCCTGTTGTAAAAATTTGCTTAAATGCGAAGGCGAAAGATATGTTTAACTCGGGATAATTTGATTTTTATTAAGATTGTTTTAATCAGTTAAATTTTCTTTTTTTGCCCCGGGACTGAAAAATACTTTTGGAGAAAAAATGATTTCCGAAAACATAAAAAAAATCAGAGAAAGAATGGAAGAAGCCTGCCGAAGATGCGGACGAAATATTAATGACGTAAAGTTATTGGGCGTAACCAAAACGCATACTGTCGAAACAATGGAAGAAGCCCTTCGCGCCGGAATAGAATATATCGGAGAAAATAAAATTCAGGATGCTGTCAAAAAAATTCCGGAATTGAAAGAACCTTATAAAGAATTTCATTTCATCGGTCATTTACAGTCCAATAAAATCAATAAACTTATGACATTGCGTCCTCATTTGATTCATTCTTTGGATAAAATTTCCACTGCTCGAAAACTCAATAATTATTGTGAGGCGAAAGGCATTAAGCAAAATATTCTTGTCGAAATAAATACAAGCGGAGAGGAAACTAAAAACGGAATACTCCCGAAAGATGCCGAAGAATTTATCGGAGCATTGCTTGAAAACAATAACCTGAAAATTAAAGGTTTGATGACAATCGGAACCAGAACCGAAGATAAAGAAGAAATAAGGCGATGCTTCAGACAGCTCAGAGAAATATTTGAAGACATTAATGAAAAATTCGGGCTGGAAATGGATGTCCTGTCCATGGGCATGACCGGTGATTTCGAAATTGCGATTGAAGAGGGTTCCGACCTTGTGAGAATCGGTTCCGCAATATTCGGCAAAAGAAACGTTTAAATTCTGACGGGAAAACAGATTATGGTTTCGGACGGAAAAATAGGCAAAGAAAATTTTTTGAATAAATTCGAAAATGTCTTAAAAAGCAAAAAACTGCTTAAAAACGGTCAAAAAATTATGATCGGATTGTCGGGAGGCGTTGACTCCGTTGCTTTGTTTATTGCTCTTTGGCACATGAGATCAAGACTCGGAATACATTTGCTTGCCGTTCACGTAAATCATCAATTGCGCGGAGAAGAGTCAGACAAAGATGAAGAATCGGTAAAAGATTTATGCCGAAAATTTGCTGTTTCTTTAATTGTAAAATCAATAGATATTCCGAAAAAAGGGAATCTTGAAAATAATGCCCGGAATCTTCGTTTTGAATGCTTCAGAAATCTGAAAAAATTATACGGAATGGATAAAATCGCTTTGGCTCATCACAAAGGAGATCAGGCGGAGACGGTTTTATTGAGAATGTTCCGGGGTTCAGGAATTTCCGGCATGAAAGGCATTTTGCCGGTTTCGGGAGACGTAATTCATCCGTTTTTGGATTATTCTAAGCAAGAATTGATTGATTTTGTCAAAGATTCGGGCGTTGTCTGGCGAGAGGATAAATCAAACCTGGACTTTAAGTACGGTCGCAATAAAATCAGACATGAATTGTTGCCTTATATTTCCGAGAACTTCAATAAAAATATTATAGACGGACTTTGCCGATCGGCAGTTATTTTTGCCGAAACCGATGAAATAATGAAAGAAACGGCGAAACGTCATCTTTTGAAAATCAGAAGCGATAAAGATGAAGGATTATATCGTCTTGCTTCTGCAAAAATGCTGAAATTGAAATCCGTAATCAGGTTTTATGTTTACAGAATGATTTTCTGCGATTTGACCGGAAATGACAAGAATTTTTATTCGTCTCATTTTCATGAAATCGAAAAGTTATACCATTCCGAAGGTTCCAAACAGCTTAAGCTTTGCGATGATGTCATTGTCCTGAAAGAATACGATGATATTGTTTTTGCTGCCGGGGATTATTTTTCGCAATTTCAACCCGAAGACCCTAAAATAATTAAAAATATCAAGTCCCGTTTTGTTTTTGAAGATTTTCGCATTATAATGAAAAGAGTTAAGAAACTGCCGTCACAGGCTAAGCTGAGAGAAGAAAAATTTACGGCATACTTTGATTACGATAAAATAAAATACCCTCTTACTTTCAGACATCGTAAAAAAGGAGACCGATTTACTCCTTGCGGATCAAATTACCGTAAAAAGTTAAAAGATTTTTTCATTGACGAAAAAATATCTAAATTTGAGAGAGACAAGATTATTATTATCGAAGATTATGACCATATTATATGGATTGCGGGTTACAGAACGGATCAGCGTAAAATTTATCGAAATAACGGGAAAAATTTTTTAAAAATAAAAATTGAACCGATTCAGCATCGGGCAAGATCGGCAGAAAGAAAGAAAAATTAACGGAAGGATAAAATGAATCAGGATATATACCGAGTTTTTTTGGATGAAAAAACAATAAAAAGCAGAATTCGGGAGATAGGCAGCAAAATTTCAAAGGATTACGCAGATAAAAATCCGGTTTTGATAACAGTCTTGAGGGGAGCATCGATATTTTCAGCGGATTTGGCAAGAAATATTACGGTTCCGGTTGAGTTGGATTTTATGTCTATTTCCAGTTACGGAGACAGCACGGTTTCGTCAGGTGTGGTAAAAATCAGAAAAGATATAGATACCGATATTTGCGGTCGTCATGTTATCATTGTCGAAGATATTGCCGACAGCGGTCTGACTTTGAATTATCTGATCAAATATTTGCAGCAACATAATCCTGCTTCTGTTAAAACATGTGTTTTGCTTGATAAACCGGAAGCTCATAAAGTCGATGTCCTTATTGAATATAAAGGTTTTGATATCGGAAACGAATTTGTTGTCGGTTACGGACTGGATTATGCCGAAAAATATCGTAATTTACCCTACATAGGGATCCTCAAGGAGGAAATTTTTTCATGAAAGAACAAAAAAATAAAAAAGAACCTAAAATTTCAAAAATGAAAAAACCCAATCATGTAACCGTTTTTGTTATCTCTGCAATTATAATGATTATTATTTGGCAATTGATGAACGGAGAGGGAAATAAAATTAAAGAAGTAAATTACTCTCAGTTTTTGAATATGTCTAAAAGCGGTCAGGTTGTTTCCGTTGACTTCGACGAGAAAGATGTTTATTTTACGGATACGGACGGAGACAAATATTATACCTATATGGTTTACCGAGATCCTGAATTGGTTCGTAACCTTGAAGAAAAAGGTATTTCCATAAAATCCAGAAAACCGTCTCAAATATTATCTGTTTTGGTGTCGTCTTTGCCTTTTTTGTTGTTTATTTTTTTCTGGATGTTTATCATGCGTTCCATGCAAGGCAGCGGAAGCAAGGCTTTCAGTTTCGGCAAAAGTAAAGCGAAATTATTTGCCGGAGGTAAAACGAATAAAACCTTTGCCGATGTTGCAGGTGTTGAAGAAGCAAAAGAGGAACTTGAGGAAATTGTCGAATATCTCAGAGACCCCAAGAAATTTCAGCGTTTGGGAGGAAGAATTCCGCGCGGAGTTTTATTGTTGGGAAGACCGGGAACCGGTAAAACTCTCCTTGCCAAAGCCGTAGCCGGGGAAGCCGGAGTGCCGTTTTTCAGCATGAGCGGTTCGGATTTTGTGGAAATGTTTGTCGGAGTAGGAGCATCTCGGGTCAGAGATCTTTTTGAAAATGCCAAAAGAAGCTCGCCGTGCATTGCTTTTATCGATGAGATTGATGCCGTGGGAAGAAGCAGAGGAGCCGGCATAGGCGGAGGACACGACGAGCGGGAACAAACCTTGAATCAGCTTTTGGTGGAGATGGACGGATTTGAACAAAATGATTCCGTAATTATTATTGCCGCAACTAATCGTCCCGACGTGCTTGACCCGGCTTTATTGAGACCGGGACGTTTTGACAGACAAGTTATGGTTGATCTTCCCGATATCAGAGGGCGAGAAGCAATTCTGAAAGTGCATTGTAAAAGTTTACCGATTGGAGAAGACGTTAAATTAAGTCTTATTGCCAGAAGCACTCCGGGATTCAGCGGAGCCGATCTTGCCAATCTTGCCAACGAATCAGCTCTTCTTGCTGCCCGTAAAAATAAGAAAATTATTGAAATGGAAGATTTTGAAGAAGCAAAAGATAAAGTAACCATGGGAAAAGCCAAGAAAAGTCGCGTTATCTCCGAGGAAGAAAAACGGATGACCTCTTATCATGAAATTGGACACGTTTTATGTTCCATTTTCCAAATAAAAACAGAACCTGTACACAAAGTTACTATTATTCCGAGAGGTTTCAGTTTGGGAGCCACTCATTCCCTTCAATCCGATAAAACCGGTTATTCTCGCAAGTATCTCGAACAAAAATTAGTCGAACTTATGGGCGGACGAGTTGCGGAAGAACTTATTTTTGACGAATTAACCACCGGTGCCGGCTCGGATATTCAACGAGCCACGGATACGGCGAAGAAAATGGTATGCTCTTGGGGAATGAGCAGAAAGCTCGGACCGATGACGGTCGGTAAAGAAGAAGGCAACGTTTTTCTCGGAAAAGAACTTGCCAGCCGAGATTTTCACAGCGAAGATACGGCAAAAATCGTTGACGGAGAAATTCGGTCTATCATTCATACTGCTCATCAAACCGCTATGGATATCCTTTTCGATAAAAGAGATCTTTTGGTTGAATTATCTGAACTTTTGCTCGAAGCGGAAACTCTTAATACCGACGAAATTTTTGAAGTGGTCAATAAATACGTTAAAGACGAATCAGAAAAAGAATTGGTTGACAAGAAGTACAAAGCCGCTTTGGAAATGAGAATTGATCATCGGGAAGAAGAGTGCGGCGAAAAAACGTCCGATATTGATTCCGGAGACGATTCTTCCGAAGATGGGGAAGCATAGACCGTTCTTTTTTTTGTTTAAATCCGCTTGGGTTATTCGAGCGGATTTTTTATTATCGGAATATAATACCTTAAATTTAATTTTTTTATTTTTGAATTACGTCAGAAGATATAAAATCTTAACTGATTAATTTAAAAGAAATAGTGAAAACTTGCGAAAATTTTTTCCGGTTGGCGCTAAAATTATGCTTGACATCATAATTGTGTTTTCTTCTTTTTCATAATATGCGTTTCTGTAAGCGAGAGGGCGAAGCTGTGTCTTGAATTATTAAATAAAAGACTGTCGATTATTTCAGTATAGGCAGTAATTTTAAAGAAAAAACTGATTTTAAGAACTTAAAAAAATCAGTAAGATTGATGTTTTTTTATTGGGGATTATTGTCTTTTGTCGAAAAAGATTGGTAATTGCGAATAAAATAATTGGATGATTTAAATTAAGTACGGCATTATTTTTTTATGGTTTATATTAAAGTCTGTCAGAGTGCAAATTTATTTATTGGAAGGATAAAATGAAAACAATTTTAGTAACGGGCGGAGCCGGTTTTATCGGATCAAACTTTATTCACTTTATCATGAATAAAGACGAGGAACTTAGAGTAATAAACTTAGATAAATTAACTTATGCGGGAAATCTTGAAAATATTAAGGATGTCGCCGATAAAGAGAATTATGCTTTTGTTAAAGGCGATATATGTAACCGGGAATTGGTTGAATACGTTTTTTCCGCCTTTAAGCCTGATTGCGTTGTTAATTTCGCTGCCGAGTCCCATGTTGACAGATCAATACATAATCCGAATATTTTTATAGAGACTAATGTGGCAGGAACTGCCAATCTTTTGAATGTTGCCAAAAACTTTTGGCATAATGATTTCAGCGGCAAGAAATTTTTGCAGGTCTCTACCGATGAAGTTTACGGAACTTTGCCGGAGGATGACAAGAATGTCATGTTTACCGAAGAAACGCCTCTGCAGCCTCATTCTCCTTATTCCGCATCAAAGACCGGAGCGGATTGTTTGGTTCAGTCATATTTTGACACATTCGGATTCCCGACCGTGATTACCAGATGTTCCAATAATTACGGACCTTATCAATTCCCTGAAAAATTAATCCCTTTGATGATTCAGAAAGCTCTTAAAGACGAGAAACTTCCGGTTTACGGAGACGGAAAAAATATTCGAGACTGGCTCTTTGTCGAAGATCATTGCGACGCAATTTGGACAGTTTTGAATAACGGAAAGACAGGTGAAGTTTATAATGTCGGCGGCAACAATGAAATTCAAAATATAGTAATCGTAAAAAATATTTTGGATATTTTGGGAAAACCTCATTCTCTTATTTCCTATGTAAAAGACAGACTCGGACATGACAGAAGATATGCTATCGATGCTTCCAAGATAAAGAAAGAACTGGGATGGGAACCGAAATTTACCTTTGAAGAAAAAATTAAGGATACCGTACAATGGTATTTAGACAACAGTAAATGGGTTGAAAACGTTATTTCAGGCGAATATAAAAATTGGCTTAAAAAGAATTATCGTGATCAGGAGAATTAAATGAAACAGCCTAAATTCGGAAATTATCTGGAAGATTTTAAAGTCGGAGCAATAATTAAGCATACGGCGACAAAAACGGTTTGCGAAAGCGACAATAATTTATTCTCGCTGTTAACAATGAATCACCACCCTGTTCATTTGGATACGGAATACTGCAAAAATCACCCTCACGGAAAAATTCTTGTTGTGGGAACTTTGGTATTCAGTTTAGTTGTGGGATTTACCGTCTCGGATATCAGCGGGAAAGCGATTGCTAATCTTGACTATGAAAAAATAACTCACGACGGACCGGTTTTTATCGGGGATACTTTGAGAGCAGAAACAAAAATTTTAGATGTCAGAGAATCAAAAAGTAAGCCTGATCGCGGTATTGTTTATGTTGAAACTGAAGCTTTTAACCAAAAAAACAAAAAGGTTTTGACATTCAGAAGACATGTCTTGATCCCTAAAAAAAATGTATAGAAGTTTTCATTTTATACCGGCTCACAGAGATATTTTTTTTGATAAAATAAAATTTCTTGAGGCTGATCATGTTATCTTTGATTTGGAAGATGCCGTCCCCGAAGAAAAGAAAAACTTCGCAGCAGGAAAATTAAGAGAGTTTCTTGAACAAAACAGATCCGGATATTTCTGGGTCAGAACAAACTGCATTGATTCAGAATACTTTGAAAAGGATTGGAAATTGTGCAATGATTTTAAGAATATCGGGGTTGTTATACCTAAATATTCCGGACAGAGATTTTATGAATCGGCAAATTCTAAAGTTATTGTGCTTATAGAAGATTTCAAATCATTAAACAGATTGCATGAAATAAAATTTCCTGAAAATACTTTTGCTGTCGGGCTGGGTTTGGAGGATATGCTTTCTGTTATCCCAAAATCAAAAAATAAGATAAAACCTCTTATAAAAGATATAAAATTGAGGTTTGCACAATCTGTGAAAGCTGAAAATTTACCTGCAATTGACAGCGTTTTTACCGATTTGGATAATTATGCTGCTTTAAAAGATGAATGTCTGGATTCAAATTCTTTCGGGTTTGACGGTAAATTCAGTATTCATCCGGGTCAAATAAAAATAATCAATGAATGTTTCGAGGCGGAACCGGAGCTTATAGATTGGGCAAAAAAAATAACTGATGCGGCGCAAAAAAATAATATTACAGGTTATCAAAAAGTTGACGGTTTTTTGATTTCGCCTCCAAAAGTTAAAAAGGCAAAGGAAATATTGAATTATTTAGGAGAGTAATATGCAAAATTATTTATTGAGAAGCTTGATGTTTGTTCCGGGACATAATGAAAAATTACTTAACAGCGCTTCAAGATCTAAAGCGGATGTTTTGTTGCTTGATTTGGAAGATTCTGTCCAGCCTGCCGAAAATAAAAAAATTGCAAGAGAAAAAATAAAAGAAAAAGTCTCTTCGGGAGTTTTCGATAATTATCTTATTTTCCCAAGAGTTAATGACAGAGAAAGCGGGTTCTTGCTTAAAGATGTTTATGAATTAACCATAAACGGAATTACCGGATTTATGTACCCTAAAGCACATACGGGACAAGATATATATTTCTTTGACAAATTGTTGGAAACTATAGAATATGAGAAAGGTTTTCCTGTCGGAACTTTTAAAATAATTCCTCTTATTGAAACAGCTGCTTCTGTATTGAATGCGCAGGATATTTGTAAATCTTCAGACAGAGTTATTGCTATTGCATTCGGTTGCGAAGATTTTATTACTGATTTGGAAGGGATTCATGATAAAGACGAAAACAGTTTATTTACGCCAAGAGCAATGATATCTCTTGCCGCAAGAGCCAACAATGTAATTCCAATCGACACGGTGCATATTAATGTTCATGATTTAGATGATTTGGAAAAAAACTTGATTATTGCAAAAAATCTCGGATTTGAAGGAATGCTTGTGCTCCATCCTAAAGAAATTGAGTCGGTTCATCAATATTTTTCTCCTTCCGAGCAGGAAATTGAAGATGCTGAAGAAATGCTCAGATTGAGTGAAGAAGCTAAAATGGAAAACAAAGGCGTTGCCCTGATGAACGGTAAATTTATAGGACCGCCCATGGTTGCTTCCGCTAAGAAAGTTCTTTTTAAAAAAGAATTGATTGAAGCTAAAGGCAAAAAGAATGATGCTGAATGAAAAATGCGTAAAAAATGAGAAAAAAATCTTTTATAAAAATCTGATTGAAACAGTTATAAAGAAATTTAAAAGAAGAAGAATACATGCTTATTATGCCGACAACATTTAAGATACCAATAAGACTGTTTTCGGATTAATTGAAAGATTCAAGAATTAAATTGATAATTGGGATAGCAAAATAGGGATTGCCGACAGTACAAGCTTACATCAAATTAATTTTTTTGATAAATTATACTCCGAGAATGAATATAATGTTATAAATCCTTTTGAAAGAATGGAAGACGGAAGATATAACGTTTTTGAAGGATAACCGCAAGGTTGGATTGATAAAGATATTTATATACCTCTGTTTAATAAGGTGTTTGATAAAATGAGAGGCATTGACTGCCGATGTGTTTATTGCCGGAGTAAATGCCATAACTCAAAAGGGGATATTGTCTCTTCAGACGGTGTCGGAAACAGGGTTTCCGGAGTTATTTTCGGTCCTAAAAAAGTTATTATGGTGGTTGGCAGGAATAAAATTAATGCGGCTTTAGAAAGAATTAAACAGGTTGCTGCTCCTCTGAATCATATCAGGCATGCAAAAAACATGATTTGCAATTTGAGAGATTAATGAAGCTTCCCTGTGTTGAAAAATGGTATTGTATGGGATGCGGCACGAGTTTTGTACAAGGCGCGCTGCAATAATTATACACGGTCCTGTCGAAGACAGGTATAAGGACAGAATACATTTAATTATTGTTAATGATGAATTGGGATTATAGAAATTGCAAGATAAGGATTTTTAAATGAGATTACCAGAACATATTACGCTTTTCGGAAGTATTCTTAAAGATTATTTCTTTTACAGAAAAAGTTATAACTGGAATAAACAGCAACTTTTAGATTATCAGAACAGGAAATTGAAAGAAATTGTTCAATATTCCGGTAAATATGTGCCTTATTATCGAAAATTATTTAAAGAAATAGGATTGGATTTATATAATTTTAAAGGTATTGAAGATATGGAAAAAATTCCCTTGCTTGATAAAGAAACATTAAGAACGCGCAATAAAGAATTTATTTCTGATATATCTTTCCGCTTAAATGTTAAAATAGCTAAAACAAGCGGTTCTACGGGAACTCCGTTGGAATTATATATAGATGAAAAAAGTCGTTCAAATAAGTTTGCTGCATTTGCAAGGGCGTATTTTTGGGCAGGTTACAGACCGGGCGCTTTGAGATTTGTTTTAAAAGGATTCTCGGAATCTAAATCAAAACCGTACGGGTATGATGCATTGCGAAATATGATTTATCTTAACTCAAGCGATATGACTAAAGAAAATTGTATGGGCGTTTTAAAGCTTTTGCATAATAAAAGAGTCAATATCTATGAGGGATACGCTCGCTCATTTATAGATTTCAGCAAAAAAATTGAGGAGTCTGATATAAGTTTATTTCCGCCAAAGGGCATACTTTGTTATGGAGAAACCGTAACCGATTCTATGAGGGATTATATTGAAAAAACATACGGCGCAAAATTATTTGATTTTTACAGTCATTCAGAAAATAGCGCAATGATTTGTCAAATGCCTGATAACAAGAAATATTTAATGGAAGATTATTTTTATCCTGAAGTTATAGATATAAATGAAAACAAACATTCTCTAAACGGCGAACTTATAGGCACTTCTTTCTATAATTACGGTATGCCTTTAATAAGGTATAAAACCGGAGACTCAGTAATTATAAATAAAACCGGTGATTCATTGTTTCGTGAAGTTATTGAAATTGAAGGAAGAAAAGATGATTTTATTATAGCCCCCGACGGCAGACTGGTTATTCTTGTCGAAGGAGCTATAACTTATGCTAAGGGAGTTATTGCTTCTCAATTAGTTCAAGAAGAAAAAGATTCAATAACGGTTAATATTGTTGCTGATGACAATTTTAAAGATATTTATATTGATAAAATCAAGGAAGGTCTTATTAAGCGCATCGGTACAAGTTTAATGATTAACGTAAAAAAAGTTGAAGAACTTGAAAAAAATAAATCAGGAAAAGCTCCTTTTATTCTCTCAAAAATAGGCAATGAATTTAATAATACGGAGGAATTATGAAATTAGGATTTGTTAAACCGACATTTAACAATGAAAAGAGGGTTGCTGTATTTCCCAATCAAATTAAATCTGTTAAGGATGAGGCGGTAATTGAATACGGTTTCGGAGAGGATTTAGATATAAGCGACGAAGAATATTTAGAAAATGGAGCAACATTGGCTTCAAAAGAAGAAATATTTGATAAGTGTGACGCTGTATTTTCTTTAAAAGTAATCGGCGAGCGAGACTATAATCTTATTAAAGAGAATACATTAATTATAGGTTGGACGCATCCCGGGGGATCAGGGGTAAGTTTTATGGAAAAACAAGCTTATCCTAAAAACTTAATAATTGTGGATATAGCCAATAATGACCCTCAAATATTTTTTAACGGATCGTCTGCAAAGATACCTTGGATAGGCAAAAACTTCAATTATAAAAATGCTTTGACTGCCGGTTATTCCTCTGTGTATCATGCTTTGATTTCACATAATATTATTATTGAGGATGATTTCAACATTGCTGTACTCGGCTCGGGAAATGTAGCTCAGGGTTCTTTTAATTTATTGTCAAAGCTTGGCGGAAATTTAAGAATGTTTTACAGACGAAATATGAATGAATTCAAACAAAATATAGGTAAATATGATATTGTCGTCAACGGTATAGAAATTGCAAAAGGAGATGACCCTATAATAAGTTTGGAGGAACAAAAAGCTCTTAAGAAAGGGTGCTTTATTATTGATGCTGCCGCTGATGCGGGTTATGCTGTAGAAGGATCAAAATACACAAGTATAGATAAGCCTGTTTATAAGTCAGATGGAAAGTATTATTATGTGGTTAATAACTCTCCGTCATTATTCTACAAATCTATCAGTAAAGTTATCAGCGAAGCATTTGTTGAGCATGTTTATTCTCACAGTATATCCGAGTATTTGGATTTAACCAAAAAGTAATGTTATATGAAATTTAAAAAAATATTTTTCTCATTTCTGATTATTGTCATCTTATTATTTTCCTCCGGTTCAATATACAGATATCGAAGACAGATATTTAAAAAAATATCCGAGAGTTCAATTAAAAGATTTGTCTTTAATGAAATAAAAAATGGAACAACAGGACAGTTCTCTTGGAATCCGCAAGTGTATATTAATGAAATAGCAAGTTTTGGCTATAGAGATACAGACGGAGCAATATATCCGTGGATAGAATTGTTTAACGATTCAAATGAGAAAGTATGTTTAAGAAATTGGTATTTGGTAAAAAATAATAATGCTTATGAAAAATGGATATTCCCGGAGGCAGTGATACAGCCTGAAGGATACAGTACTGTTTTTATGAGCGGAAAGAATAGGAACGAATATTACAATGTACTGCATACAAGCTTTTTAGCAGAAACAGGAGATATATTAGAATTATACAACGATTCGGATATAAAGGTTGATTCGATTAAAATACCTGAGATTAATTCATGTCGTAAGTCTTTCAGCAGATTCCCTGATGGACAGGAATTCAAATTTGTAAAAGAAATTACCCCTAACCGCGCTAATTGTAAAGCCGGTATTTTGTTAATGTTTGATGATAAAAGAATTGATAATCAATATAAGTATTTTGACGTATTGACCGGTAATGGAGCTAAAGTATCATTAAATATTAATATAGATTATAATTGTCAGTTTCTTCCGGAAGACAATGAATATAATCTTTTTACACAATTTGGAAGTTCATTAACTGAATCGCAAGCGGATAAATATAAAAGATTTATTTCTAAAGGCTGTGAAGTAGGAATTCATCATTATCAACATATAAATGCAATAGAATATATTAAACAGAATGGCAAAGAAAAATATTTGGAAAATCAGATATATGCTGTTGACAGTGTTTTTGCAAAATACCGATTTCCAAGAGCCAAAAGCTTTGTTTACAGCGGTCATAAGAGAAATGAAGACACTGATAAAATTATAAATTTAAGGTTTTTCAATTATCGGGGAGCCTATGAATACAATTATAAATATAAATGGGATAATTCTAGATTTATTAAGGGAGTAAGACTTGATCATCATTCTAATAATCCATTGTATATTTTAGATTTACTATATAGAAAGCTTCCTTCTGTTTTAGATAAAAACGAAGTTATTGTGATGTGGGGACACGGTATATTTGATAATAATGCAATAATTGATTACTATACTAATATTGAAGTTATTGATCTTATTATTAAAAGAGCAAAAGAACTCGGACTTAAGTTTTATACCCAGGCAGATTTATATTTAAAAACAAAACCGTTGACTTTAAAAATAGAAGATAATAAAAATATTGTTATTAGAAATGTATCAAAACATAGTATCAATATTCAAGGATTCTATATAAAAATAAATGATAAATTTTTCCAGATAAAACAAGAAATGATTTTACCGAAAATGAAGAATATACAATTAGTTCAAATGATATA
>PDWI01005507.1_pt1 | contig 16304 bp, 17 predicted proteins | sample 1430891 | NCBI WGS metagenome assembly PDWI01 (sample SAMN01162508, study PRJNA174530) | Oral metagenome, whole genome shotgun sequencing project. | biome: Marine environment; feature: Marine mammal; material: Swab sample of the gingival sulcus; isolation source: swab sample of gingival sulcus...
GGTCTGCGCCCGCGCCGATGTGCGCGGCGGCGATGTCAGCCGCGAGGGCGTGCAGCGCGATCTGTTGCCGCTGATCGAGGGCACCACCGTCAGCACCAAACACGGGCCGGTGAAGACCGATCATATTCTGTTCATCGCTTCCGGCGCGTTTCACATCGCCAAACCGTCGGATCTGCTGCCCGAGCTTCAGGGGCGTCTGCCGATCCGGGTGGAGCTGCGCGCGCTCACCGAGGAGGATTTCGTGCGTATCCTCACCGAAACCGACAATGCGCTGACGCTGCAATACACCGCGTTGATGGCGACCGAGGAGGTCAAGGTGGTGTTTACCGAAGACGGGATCGCGGCGATGGCGCGGATCGCGGCGGAGGTGAACCAGAGTGTCGAGAATATCGGCGCGCGGCGGCTCTATACCGTGATCGAACGGGTGTTCGAGGAGTTGGGTTTCACCGCCCCGGATCGGTCCGGTGAGGAAATCACGGTGGACGCGGGTTTTGTGGAGGCCAATCTCGGCGAGTTGACCAAGGCCGCGGATGTGAGCCGATACATGCTCTGACCTTGCGGAAAACAGCGTTTCGGGCGGGTTTCAAAGGCCGGCGCGGTGTCGGCGATTTGATGCTTGGCGCTTGGGAATCGGCGAGATTTTTCTGGCGCGAGACCGGGATCCGGCGTAGCGACAAAGAAAAGGGGGCAGCTCATGGACAGGCGTGCATTTCTCACTCTCACTTCAACGCTCGCGCTCACCGCTTGTGCCGGCGGGGCGCGGCGGGTGTCGCTTAATGATGTCAACCGCGCGGGCGGGTCGATCGTGCCGATCCTTGTGGTGTCGTCACGCGCGGTGAACAGCGACGGGTCGCTGAGTTCCAGACGCGGCGAGAAGCTCGCTTTCGGGCGTTACGATGTGTCGATCCCGCCTGACCGGACCGCGGGCAATGTAAGCTTTGGCGCCTTCCGCTCCAATCCGCGCAGACATTTCGCGACCGTCGGCAATGAGCTGTTCACCTCGGAAGCCACCTTCCGCAGCCAGTTGAAGGCGCAGCTTCTGAGCCGCGGGACGGGGCGGCGCAATGCGATTATCTTCGTCCACGGCTACAATACCGGGTATGAAGATGGATTGTTCCGGTTTGCGCAATTCTACTCGGACATCGGCCTCGACGATGTACCGGTGCATTACTCCTGGCCCAGCGCCGAGAAGCTTCTGGGCTACGGTTATGACCGCGATTCGATGCTCTATGCCCGCGACGGGTTCGAGGCGACGATTCGCACTGTGTTGGCCGCGGGGGCCGAACGGGTGCTGATCGTTGGCCATTCCATGGGCACGATGCTGGTGATGGAAACCCTGCGCGAGATTGCAATTGCGGGCAATGCGGCGATGCGGTCGCGGATCGGCGGGGTGGTGCTGGTGTCGCCCGATATCGACGTCGACGTGTTCCGCTCGCAGGCGCGGCGCATCGGCACGCTGCCGCAGCCTTTCGTGATCTTCTCGTCGAAACGCGACCGGGTGCTGAATTTCGCCGCCAGCGAGATCTATGGCAACACCCGGGTCGGGGCGCTGGAGCTTGGCGGCGAGCTGGCGGATCTTGACGTCAACGTGGTCGATGTCACCGCCTATTCGAACGGGCTGTTGAACCACGATACCGCGATCACCTCACCGGCCTTCCTCAAGATCGTCGGCAACATGAACGCGTTTTCGCAGAGCTTCGGCTCGGGGGTCAGCGCCTTCGCGAATGATATGCCCAGCTCCTTCGTGTCGGTGCAGGATGCCGACCATTTCGACATCGGGGCATTTTAGCGCCGGAGATAGACGTAATAGGCACCGGAGCCGCCGTGTTTTGCATGGGCTTCGGAGATTTGCAGCACATGGGGTTTCAGCGGCATCATGTGCAGCCAATGCGGCACCTGATGGCGGAGGATGCCGAGGCGGGCGGGCATCGGCCCTAATTCGTCTCTGATCTTGCCTTTTCCGGTGATGACGAGCACCAGCCGGCAGCCGTCGGCAACGGCATTGAAGATGAAGCGGTTGAGCGCGGGGTGAGCTTCGGCGAGGGTCATGCCGTGAAGGTCGATCCGCGCTTCGGGGATCAACCGGCCCTTGATCATCTGGCCGAAACGTTTGCGGTCCATGCGGACCGGCGCGCTGCGGACATGGTCGGCGATCGTCGGGGCGAGGTCATGTGAGCGGGCCGCGGGTTTTGCGGTTTCGCCGATGCGGAAGGGCTGATGGGGCGTCTTTGCCGGTTTGGGTTTGGGGCTTGCGGGCGCGGGTCTGGCCTCGGGCGCCGGGCGGGGCCCATGGATCGGCCGGGCGTTTTTTACGAAGCTCTGCCAGAGCTCCAATTCGTCGGGGCTGAGATGTCTCGGTTTGCGCGCCATGGAGCCCTTACTCCTCTGGCGCCAGAGTATAGGCGCGCTGGATCGGCAGCAGCACGAACATGCGCCCGGGGTCGCTGATCCGCGCCGCCCGGCGCCCGGCGGCAGCGCCGCTGCCGATGAATATGTCACCACGTTGCGCGCCCTTGATCCGGGAGCCGGTATCCTGCGCCACCATCAGCCGGTTGAACGGCTCATCCCCTTGTTTTTCAAGCCAGACCGGCGCGCCGAGGGGGGTATAGTCCGGGTCGACTGCGAGGCTGCGACCGGCGGTGATCGGACGGTTCATCGCGCCGATGGGGCCGCGATCGGGCGGCAGGCTGTCGATTTCGCGGAAGAAAACATAGTTGGTATTGTGGTGCAGCAGGTCCTGCCCGGCATCGCCGTTGCGGCGCACCCAATGGCCGATCACGGCTTCCGACACCTGATGCTTCGTGTAGATCCCGCGACGCACCAATTCATCGCCGAGGGAGCGGAAGGGGTGGCCGTTGTTGCCGTCATAGCCAAGGCGGAGGATCGTGCCATCGGTGAGGCGGATGCGGCCCGAGCCCTGAATCTGCATGAATTGCATGGCCACCGGATCATCGACCCAGGCGATTTCGAGGTCGCGGTTCTGCAATGTATCGGAGGTTTCGATTTCGCGCCGGGTCAGCCATGTGCCCTTGGCCTCGTCGGGGCGACGATAGACGGGCACGTTGAACCGCGGGGTGCGGAAACGGGCGCCGAAAAGCTCGGGTTCGTAATAGGCGGTGAACAGCGGGGCCTTGCCGTCTTCGATCAGGACCGGACGGAACAGGAGTTCGAAGAAAGGGCGCGCGGGGCCGTCGTAGCTTTGGGCGAAATTGCAGATCGCGCGCCATTGGCCGTCATTGTCAAAGCGGGCGCAGGTGTCGCGGAACATCGCGAGCGCCGGGTCAAGGTCCGCTTCGGCCCAGCCCTCAAGCTCGGAAAAGGCAAGAACAGAGACTTTTGCGCTGTAAAGACCAGCTTGGGCCGGGCCGGTCAGCGCCAGCAAACAGGCGGCGGCAAGGGTCTGGAGCCGCCGCATGAGGTCATTCGCCCGTCGCGACGAGCTGCCAGTTGGGGTTGTCCGACCCCATGATGCGGGCGAAGGTCCAGACGTCTTTCTGGCGTTTCACCTCGCTCGGATGGCCCTCGACGATGTCGCCCGCCTTGTCGCGGACCACCGAGGTCAGCTCACCGACATAACGCATGGTGATCTCGCCTTCGCGGGTCACCGGATCGTAAACCGCATCGGCGAGTTTGAGTTCGCGCAGGCCCGCGAAGGTGCTTTCGACCGTCAGCCCCTTCTGCTCGCGCGCTTCGACCACGGCGGCGAAACTCTCATAGACGTCTTCGGACAGGAAAGGCCGGATGCTCGCGAGATCGCCCTTTTCGAAGGCCATCAGGATCATTTCATAAGCCCCGCGGGCACCGGAAAGAAAATCACCCACCGAGAAGGCGGGTTCCGCCACTTTCATGGCCATCAGCGCCTGGCCGGCGGTGGTGTCGGGGTCGATATGGTCGGCGATGTCGGGGTCGGGGCCGCCTTCGATCACGTCGAACCGGTCGCGACGGGAGTCGCGCTCTTCGGCGCCGCGGGTCACCACGGGTTTCTCGAACCCCTCCCGGGTTCCGAGCACGTCGCGCAGACGCAGGAGCAGAAAGATCGCGATGGCCGCGAGCACAATGAGTTGAATGACGGGCGACGACATGAAAACCTCTTTTTCCGGCGCGGTTGGAAAACCGGCGCTGACGGCACATATGTAGGCAAGCGCCGCAGTCAAGTCCACTGGCGCGCTGTTGCTTCAGGGGGATGTCATGCTGCTCTTGGTTTTGTTCATTGCGATCCCGATGATCGAGATTGCGTTGTTCATTCAGGTCGGGGGGGCGATCGGGCTCGGCTGGACGTTGGCGATCGTGCTGCTGACGGCGATTCTCGGGTCGTGGCTGGTGCGGCAACAGGGGGCGATGGCGCTCGGGCAGTTGCAGCAATCGTTTCATGCGCTGAGCGACCCGACCGAACCGCTGGCCCATGGGGCGATGATCCTGTTTTCCGGTGCGCTGTTGCTGACGCCGGGGTTTTTCACCGATGCCGTGGGTTTTCTGCTGTTGTTTCCGCCGGTGCGGGTTTGGGTCTATCGCAAGCTGCGCGAACGGGTCGAAGTGCAGAGTTTCACCATGGGCTCCGGCATGAACACTACCATGGGCTCTGGGCCACGCGACCCGTTTGCCCCACCGCATCGCAACCGGCCGCGCAGCGATATGGGCCGGGATATGCGGGGCGATGTGATCGACGGCGAATTCATCGAGATCGACGACGTGAACGAGGCGCCGGGGCCGCGCAACCGGCCGCCCTCCGGCTGGACCCGGCATCAGGATTGATTGAGGCTTTCGGCCGGACCTGCTAAGGGGGGCCGGACGTTACCCTGTTACACGGAGATTTACATGGCCGACGAAGCTGCCACGCCGCAAACCCCGCAAGGACAGCCGCAGGCTCCCCAGGTCAAGATGCAGATTCTTGGCCAGTTCATTCGCGATATGTCCTTCGAGAACATTCTGGCGCAGAAGGGCGCCAAGGGCGAGATGAAGCCGGAGCTCAAGGTCGAGGTCGCGCTCGACGCCAAGAAGCGCAATGTCGACAATCAGTTCGAGGTGATCACCAAGTTCAAGGTGAACTCCGCCAATCAGGGCAGCGGAGAGCCGCTGTTTCTGCTCGAGCTCGATTATGGCGGCGTGTTCCTGATCGAGAACGTGCCGGAAGAGCATCTGGCGCAGTTTCTGCTGATCGAATGCCCGCGGATGCTGTTTCCCTTCGTGCGCCGGATCGTGTCCGACATCACCCGCGACGGCGGCTTCCCGCCGGTGAATCTCGACATGGTGGATTTCGTCGCGCTGTATCGTCAGGAAATCGCCCGCCGCGCCGCGGCCGGTCAGGCCGCTCAGCCGCAGCCTAACTGAGGCCGAGTTTCTTCCAGAGCGCGCCGTCGCCCAGGCCTTCGACAAAGTCGGCATGGGCGGCGGCTTCTTCTTTGGTGATCCGGGGAGGGAGCGGTTCCGGCCGTGGTTTCGGACGCCAATTGCCGGTTTCCGCGGCTTTCGTGGGGCCCGCCCCCGCAGGCGCAAGTACGAGACCCGGTTGGCGCCCGCCGATCAGCTCCAGATAGACGTCCGCGAGAATTTCCGAGTCGAGCAGGGCGCCGTGCAGGGTGCGGTGCGAATTGTCGATGCCGAAACGGCGGCAAAGCGCATCGAGCGAGGCGGGGGAGCCCGGGAATTTCTTGCGCGCGATTTCCAGCGTGTCGATGGCGCGCGCCATGGGGATCTGCGGCAGACCGATCCATTCCAGCTCGGCATTGAGGAAAGGCACGTCGAATTTCGCGTTGTGGATCACCAGCCGGGCGTCGCCGATGAAATCCAGAAACGCCTGCCCGATCTCGCGAAACACCGGTTTGTCCTTGAGTGTCACCTCGGCACCCACGGCCGGGCGCGGCGGGGTGAGGAGGTCGGGCCCGAGGCCGTGAACCTTGAAGGCCTCGGCGGGCATGTCGCGTTCGGGGTTGATATATTGATGATAGGTGTTGCCGGTCGGCATGTGGTTCATGAGCTCGATCGCGCCGATCTCGACCATACGGTCGCCGCCGCGCGCCTCGAAGCCGGTGGTCTCGGTGTCGAGCACGATTTCACGCATTTTCCGCCTCCCGCAGGGCGTCGATCACCGCACGGACCTGTTTGCGGGCGGTCTCCATATCGACGGTTTCAATCACGAAATCCGCCCGGGCGCGTTTTTCGGCATCGGGCATCTGCTTCGCGAGGATGGTTTCGAAGGTTGTCTTGTCCATCTGGCCACGGTCGAGCACGCGTTGGCGCTGGATATCCGCAGGCGCAGAGACCACCACGACGGCATCGACCTCCTCCGCCGCGCCGGTTTCGAACAGCAGCGGAATGTCGAGCACCACCATGTTGCCCTCGGCGGCTTCAAGAAACCCCGCACGGTCGGCGGCGACGAGCGGATGCACCACATCGCTGATCTTGCCAAGCACTGCGGGGTCACGGGCGATCCATTCCTTGAGGACAGCGCGGTCGACAGCGCCGTTTTTTACCGCATCGGGGCAAAGCTCTGCGATCGGGCCGGCGGCCGGCCCACCTGCGGCATAGAGCCGATGCACCGCGGCGTCAGCGTCCCAGACGGCAATGCCGGCCTCGGCAAACATCGCCGCGGTGGTGGATTTGCCCATGCCGATGGAGCCGGTAAGGCCGATGACGACGGGGCGGGTCATTGGATCCAGGCCTCCACGACGGCGGCACGGGCGGCGGCGTCGACCTCGGGGCGCTGCCCGTACCAGCGTTCGAAGGCAGGGGCGATCTGATAGAGCGCCATGCCAATGCCGTCGACCGGATAGCAGCCGGCCTCGATGGCAAGGCGGAGCAGCCGGGTGACGCGCGGCGAGATCACCAGATCGGACACCACGCTGCCCGGGCGCAGCCCGTCGAGCGGGATATGAAAGGCCGGTCGGCCGGGGGAGCCGAGCGGCGTGGCATTGACAAGCGTTGTCGCCCCCATGACGGCGCTTGGCGCGCGTGCCCAATCGCAAACCACGATCCGGGCACCGAATTCAGAACGCAGCGTCTCGGCATGGGGCCGGGTGCGGTTGGTGAGGCGGATTTCCTCGACCCCGACTTCGAGCATCGCCGTCACGACCTCCCGCGCCACGCGCCCGGCCCCGAAAACCACAGCGGGCCCGGATTTCGGGTTCCAGCCCGGAGCGTTCTGGCGGATGTTTTCGATGAAGCCGTAACCATCGGTGTTGTCGGCATGGACCTTGCCGTCGCGGCGGAAAATGAGCGTGTTGGCGCCCGACATCAGCGCCGCACGGTCGGTGACGATGTCGGCATGCTCCAGCACGATATGTTGATAGGGCCGGGTGACGTTGAGCCCGACAAATCCGGCCTTGGGCAGGATCGCGATCACCTCGCCGAGGTCTTGCGGGTCGACCGTCAGGGGCACGAATCGGCCCGGCAGGCCGGTGGTGGCGAGCCAGTGGTCAAAGATATGCGTCATGGTGCTGGGCCGCCCGGCGGTCTGCAACACGCCCGCGAGCGGGATCTTTCCGGTGTTCATATGGCGATTTCTCCCCTGTCGATCAGGTAAGACAACAGCTCGGTCAAAGGCAAACCGAGGACGGTGAAATAATCGCCGTCGATCTGCGAGAACAGCCGTACGCCTTCTTCTTCGAGCTTGTAGCCACCGACACTGTGGCGAATGCTGTCCCAGTTGCGGGCGGTGTAGTCTCTGACATAGGCCTCGCTCAAAGCCCGCATGGTCAGGCGCACCACGCCCACATGGCGCCAGACCGGCCGGCCGCCATGGCAGATGACCGCGGCGGACAGAAGCTTGTGGGTCCGCCCGGAGAGGTCGCGAAACTGGGCGCGGGCCTCGGCTTCGCTTGTGGGTTTCGACAGCAGCTTGCCCATGAGATCGGCCACCTGATCGCAGCCCAGCACCAGCGCCTCGGGGGCTTTGGCCGAGATCCGCCGGGCCTTGTGTTCGGCGAGGGCATCGGCAATGTCACGGGGCTTTGTGCCTTCGGTGAGCAAGGCCTGTTTGATGTTGTCTTCGTCGATCCGGGCGGGAATCGCCTCGAAGGCAAGGCCGGCATTGGTGAGCAGAGTTGCACGACTCGTCGATGCGGAAGCGAGAATGAGCGGATGCGCCATGGGGAAGGGCCTGTGGATATCTGGGGTTTGTTCCGGCGGGCGGTCAGTGTGGAGTCTGGGCCATTCGCGGGCCGGTGGAAAGACCCGATCGCCATCCGCCCGGGTTTCACCGATTGTCCACCTGTCGGAAACAATGCACCGGTTTTCCACCGACTGTTTTGCTCACCCGTTCTGCGCTGGTCGATCCACCGGATCGTCCGAGAAGTTATCGGTAATATCAACGGGTTGCCATGTTTCACGTGATCTGTCCACAGACCGCGCCCGGCGTTTCCCGTCGGTGGATAAGTGTGGCATGTCTGGTTAATCCCAAGGATCCACAGGCCCAACAGACCACTACATCTTTTTCTTTCTTATTTCTTTTTATATGGGAATGAGCGCATAGGATTGGGACAGGACCGAAATGTTCGATTGGCTCGCCGACATCTATCTCTGGAGCAAGGCACTCCATGTGATCGCGATCATCACCTGGATGGCCGGGTTGTTCTATCTGCCGAGGCTGTTTGTCTATCACGCCGAACGGGTGGAGCCCGGGTCGGAGACCGACGAGATGTTCAAGACCATGGAGCGGCTGCTGTTGAGAGCGATCATGCATCCTTCGCTGATCGTGTCCTGGGTCTTCGGTCTGGCGCTGGTGTTCACCCCCGGCATCATCGACTGGACGCTGATCTGGCCATGGGCCAAGGGGATCGCGGTGATCGTGATGACGTGGTGTCATTGGTGGCTGATGAAGCGGCAACAGGATTTCGCGGCCGGGCGCAACATTCTGCCGGGCAAATACTACCGGATCATGAACGAATTGCCGACGCTCCTGATGCTGATCATCATCTTCAGCGTGATCCTGAAATTCTGAGCTTGTCCCGGACGACGTGACTCAGGCGAATTGACTCGGGGCGCCCCCAGCCCTATACGGCGCGCAAGCGGGCCGTCCGGCACGTGTGCTTCCGTTGAAATGAGAGAGACCGCGCCTTCGGGGCGTTGTCGGAGATCTGCCATGACCGATCGTTTGAACCTGTCCGAGCTCAAGGCGCAATCGCCGAAATCGCTGTTGTCGATGGCGGAAGAGCTGGAGATCGAAAACGGCGCCACCATGCGCAAGGGCGAGATGATGTTCTCGATCCTGAAAGAGCGGGCGGAAGACGGTTGGGAGATCGGTGGCGATGGGGTGCTGGAAGTGCTCCAGGACGGGTTCGGCTTTCTGCGGAGCCCGGAAGCCAACTACCTGCCGGGGCCGGACGACATCTACATGTCGCCGGAAATGATCCGCAAATACTCGCTGCGGACGGGCGACACGGTCGAAGGCATCATGGCCGCGCCGGGTGAGAACGAAAACTACTTTGCGATCACCAAGGTCGAGAAGATCAACTTCACCGACCCGGAAACCGCGCGCCACAAGGTGGCGTTCGACAACCTCACGCCGCTGCACCCGGATGAGCGGCTCAAGATGGAGACGGACGACCCGACCACGAAGGACCGGTCGGCGCGGATCATTGATCTGGTGGCGCCGGTGGGCAAGGGTCAGCGGTCGCTGATCGTCGCGCCGCCGCGCACCGGCAAGACTGTGCTGTTGCAGAACATCGCGCATTCAATTTCGGTCAATCATCCGGAGTGCTATCTGATCGTTCTGCTGATCGACGAACGTCCCGAAGAGGTGACCGACATGCGGCGCTCGGTGAAGGGCGAGGTGGTGGCCTCGACCTTTGACGAACCGGCGACGCGTCACGTGGCGGTGGCGGAAATGGTGATCGAGAAGGCCAAACGTCTCGTCGAGCACAAGCGCGACGTGGTGATCCTGCTCGATTCGATCACCCGCCTTGGCCGCGCCTTCAACACCGTGGTGCCCTCGTCGGGCAAGGTGCTGACCGGCGGTGTCGATGCCAACGCGCTGCAACGGCCGAAGCGTTTCTTCGGTGCGGCGCGGAATATCGAGGAAGGCGGGTCGCTGACGATCATCGCCACCGCGCTGATCGACACCGGTTCGCGCATGGACGAGGTGATCTTCGAGGAATTCAAGGGCACCGGTAACTCCGAGATCGTGCTGGACCGCAAGGTCTCCGACAAGCGCATCTTCCCGGCGATGGACATTCTCAAGTCCGGCACCCGGAAAGAGGAGCTTCTGGTCAATCCGAAGGATCTGCAAAAGACCTATGTGCTCCGGCGGATCCTCAACCCGATGGGCACCACCGATGCCATCGAGTTCCTGATTTCCAAACTCAAACAGACCAAGACCAACGCCGAGTTCTTCGATTCGATGAACGCCTGAGGCGTCAGTCCGGGAGGCAGCGATGGACACGATTTTCGCCCTGGCCTCGGCACGGGGCAAAGCTGGCGTGGCCGTGATCCGGGTGTCGGGGCCGGAGGCGTTCGCGGCGGCGGAAAGGCTGTGTGGGCGCCTGCCGAAAGGGCGTGGGTTGCGGCGCTTGGTGGGGCCAGACGGTAAGGTGCTGGACGAAGCCCTGGTGCTCACCTTTCCGGCTGGGCAGTCCTTTACCGGCGAAGAGGTGGTCGAGTTCCATGTGCATGGCTCGACGGCCGTGGTGGACGCGATGCTTCGGACGCTTGGTGAGATCGGGGGCGAAATCGGTTTGCGGCTGGCGGAGCCGGGCGAGTTTACCCGCCGGGCGCTGGAGAACGGGCGGCTCGATCTGGCGCAGGTGGAAGGGCTGGCCGACCTGATCGAGGCGGAAACCGAGGCGCAAAGGGTGCAGGCGTTGCGGGTGTTGTCCGGCGCGCTGGGCGAGAAGGCGGAACGCTGGCGGCGCGATCTGATCCGTGCCGCGGCGCTGATCGAGGCGACGATCGACTTTGTCGATGAGGAGGTGCCGGTCGACGTGGCGCCGGAAGTGCTGGGGGTGCTCGACGGGGTGATGTCAGACTTGACGCGTGAGCGGGACGGTGTGCGGGTCGCGGAGCGTATCCGGGACGGGTTTGAAGTGGCAATTGTCGGTCCGCCGAACGCAGGTAAATCCACGCTGCTCAATACGTTCGCCGGGCGCGAAGCAGCGATCACCTCGGAGATCGCCGGGACAACGCGGGATGTGATCGAGGTCCGGATGGAGCTTGACGGTTTGCCGGTGACGTTGCTTGACACTGCGGGTTTGCGCGAGGCTGTGGACGAGATCGAAGGCATCGGGATAGAGCGGGCGCTGGAACGCGCGCGGTCAGCGGATTTGCGGATCTTCCTCACGGCGGCTGGCGACCGGGGTGTCGGGCTTGATCCGGTGGCCGATGACATCGTGGTTGAGGGCAAGGCGGATCTTGGGCGGGAAGGGTTTGCGGTGTCCGGGAGGTCTGGCGAAGGGGTGGATCTGTTGGTGACGCGGGTGGCATCTGTGCTATCCGACCGTGCGGCGCAGGCGGGGACAGCGATTCGTGAGCGGCATGCGGAAGGCATTCGACGGGCGCTTGAGAGTTTGGGCAGTGCGCGGATTGCGATCGCAGGTGGCGTCGGGCAAACCGAACTTGCGGCGGAGGAGATCCAGGGCGCAATCCGGGCGTTGGATTCAGTCGTCGGCCGGGTTGGGGTAGAAAACATACTCGACGAGATCTTTTCGAGCTTTTGCATCGGGAAATAGAACCGGGAGGCGTGTTTCACGTGAAACAATCGGCGTTCGGACTTGTGGTCGTCGGCGGCGGCCATGCGGGCACAGAAGCGGCGTTGGTCGCGTCGCGGATGGGCGTGAAAACCGCGTTGGTTTCGCTGCGTGCCGCGGATCTTGGGGTGATGTCCTGCAATCCGGCGATTGGGGGGCTTGGTAAAGGCCATCTTGTCCGCGAGATCGACGCGCTTGACGGGGCCATGGGGCGCGTGGCCGACCGGGCTGGGATTCAATTCCGGCTGCTCAACCGCAGCAAGGGCCCGGCCGTGCAAGGACCGCGGGCGCAGGCGGACCGGCGGCTTTATCGTGCGGCGATGAGCGCGGAGGTCGCTCGTGCTGAAAACCTCACATTGATCGAAGGCGAAGTGACGGAGCTTCTGCTCAAAGATCAGTCGGTGCGCGGTGTGGCGCTTGCAGATGGCAGCGAGATTGCCGCGCAAACGGTGATTTTGACCACCGGCACCTTCCTGCGCGGCGTCATCCATATTGGTGAGTCGCAAAGCGCTGGAGGGCGGATGGGCGAGCGGCCGTCGGTGCGTCTTGCCGAACAGATCACCGCGCTCGGGCTTCCGCTCGGGCGCCTCAAGACCGGCACCCCGCCGCGGCTTGATGGTCGAACGATCAACTGGGACATCCTCGCGAAGCAGCCGGGCGACGAGATTCCGGAGATGTTTTCTTTCTTGAGTGACGGTCCGGTTGCACGACAGGTTTCGTGCGGCATTACCGAGACCAACGAGAAAACCCACGAGATCATCACGGCGAATCTCGACCGATCGGCGATGTATGGCGGGCATATTGACGGTGTCGGGCCGCGGTATTGCCCGTCGATCGAGGATAAAGTGGTCCGATTTGCGAGCAAGTCGTCGCATCAGGTGTTCCTCGAACCCGAAGGGCTCGATGTCGATACAATCTATCCGAACGGGATTTCCACGTCCTTGCCGCTGGACGTTCAGGAGAACTACGTCCGGTCGATCCGCGGACTTGAACTGGTCGAGATCGAACAGCCGGGTTATGCGATCGAATATGATTATGTGGACCCGCGCGCTTTGCGGCAAACACTGGAACTGCGCGGGGTGCCGGGGGTTTATTTCGCTGGTCAGATCAACGGCACAACGGGCTATGAAGAGGCCGGCGCGCAGGGGCTTGTGGCTGGGATCAACGCCGCACGGAAGGTGCTCGGCGGAGACGAGGTGTATTTTTCGCGAACGGAATCCTATATCGGCGTGATGATCGACGATCTGGTTACCCGTGGCGTAACGGAACCGTATCGAATGTTTACCTCCCGCGCGGAGTTCCGGCTCGCGTTGCGCGCAGACAACGCCGATCAACGGCTTACGCCGATCGGGCGCGAGCTTGGGATTGTCTCCGACGTGCGCTGGCGTCGGTTCAGCGAGAAGGTGGAGGCGTTGGAAAGGGCGAAAGAGCTTCTTGGGGCCATGTCGGTGACGCCGAAGGCGGCGCGGGCCTGCGGTATCGAGGTGAGTGAGGACGGGACCCGCCGGAACGGGTTGGAGATTCTGTCGATCCCGAGTGTGTCGTTCGAGCAGTTGATCGGGGTGTCCGAAGATCTCGGAAAAACGCCGCCGGAAATTCGCGTTCAGGTGGCCCGCGACGCGCTCTATGCACAATACATCGAACGGCAAAAGCGAGAGGTGGCGGCGCTGAAACGAGATGAAGCGGAGGTGATTCCGCCGGATTTCGATTATGGCGTGCTTGACGGTTTGACCAAAGAGCTTGCAGGAAAGCTTGCAAGAATACGCCCGGAAAACCTCGCTCAGGCGGGGCGCATTGAGGGGATGACACCGGCAGCGCTCACATTGATCCTGGCAAAGCTGCGGCGACAAGCGCGGAGCGCGGCGCGATGAACAATGACGCCCGGCAATTCGCCGAAATCTTCGATGTTTCACGTGAAACACTCGACCGGCTGGAAACCTACGCCAATCTGCTCATCAAGTGGAATCCGGCGATCAACCTCGTGTCCAAATCCACTCTCCCGGAGCTCTGGATCCGGCATTTTACCGATTCCGCGCAAGCCCTGGAGGTTGCTGGCGTCACCTCCGGGCGCTGGGTCGACCTTGGCAGCGGCGGCGGCTTCCCCGGCCTTGTGGTCGCGATTCTCGCCACCGAGAAATACCCTGACCTCAAGGTCACTTGTGTTGAAAGCGACCAGCGGAAGGCGACATTCCTGCGCACAGTCGTCCGCGAAACCGGAACAGACGCGCGAATCATCGCGGACAGGATCGAAACCCTTTCTCCGCTCAATGCTCAAATCATCTCGGCCCGCGCCCTGGCGCCACTCGATCGGCTTCTCTCCTATGTAGAGCCGCATTTGGCTAGCGCAGGAACCGCTCTGTTTCTTAAAGGCACCGGTCAAGCGAAGGAGATCGAGCAAGCGCTTGCGACCTGGACATTTCAGATGAATACCACGCAAAGCCGGACCGACCCCCAGTCCACAATCCTGAAACTCTGGAGTATCCGCCGTGTCTGACAAGGAGCGCCTGAAACGGCCCAAGATCATCGCGATCACCAACCAGAAAGGTGGTGTTGGCAAAACCACCACCGCGATCAATCTCGGCGCCGAGCTTGCGGCGAAGGGGAGCAATGTGTTGATTGTCGACATCGATCCGCAGGGCAACGCGTCCACCGGACTTGGCGTTGAAGCCAACGAACGCGACCTCAGTACCTATGATCTGCTGCTGGAAGACACCCCGCTGCAAAATGTGATCCAGGACACCGAGACCGAAGGCCTCTGGATCGCACCCGCGACGACGGATCTGTCGTCTGCCGATATCGAACTCAGCGCGTCGGAAAATCGCAGCAAGATGTTGCATGACGCCTTGCGTGGACCGTATGTGGATACGCTCGGGCTCGATTTTATTCTGATCGACTGCCCGCCGTCGCTGAGCTTGCTCACGGTAAATGCGATGGTTGCCGCCGATACAGTGCTGGTGCCTCTGCAAAGCGAGTTTTACGCCCTGGAAGGTCTGTCCCAGCTCATGCTGACCCTGCGTGAGGTGCGCGAAGCGGCCAACCCGGATCTTCGGATCGAAGGCGTGGTGCTGACGATGTATGACAAGCGCAACAATCTCTCGCATCAGGTCGAGGCGGATGCGCGCGAGAACCTCGGGGATCTGGTGTTTTCCACGGTGATTCCGCGCAATGTGCGGGTCAGCGAAGCGCCCTCTTACGCAATGCCGGTTTCGAGCTATGATCCCGGCTCGACGGGCAGTGCGGCGTATCGGGCCTTGGCCCAGGAAATCCTTGCACGGCAATAGGAACGGATATGGCAAAGAAACCGGCACGGGGATTGGGGCGTGGGCTGTCTGCGCTGATGGCGGATGTGGCGCCGGAGGCGCCGAAGACCGAAGGTGCGCCGGCTGTGCGCAAGGCGGATCAGTTCGTGCCGATCGAACAGGTCGAGCCGAACCCGGATCAGCCGCGGCGCAGTTTCACCCAGGCCGATCTCGATGATCTCGCCGCGTCGATCCGGGAAAAGGGCATCATTCAACCTCTGATCCTGCGGAAAAAGGCCGAAGACCGGTTCGAGATCGTCGCGGGCGAACGCCGTTGGCGCGCGGCGCAGATGGCGCAGCTGCACGAGATACCGGCGCTGGTTCGGGAGTATACCGATACCGAGGCGCTCGAGATTGCGATCATCGAAAACATCCAGCGGGCGGATCTGAACGCGGTGGAAGAGGCCGTGGGCTACCGTGAGTTGATGGATCGTTTCGGGCATACCCAGGAGAAGCTCGCCGAAGCGCTGGGCAAGAGCCGATCGCATATCGCCAACATGCTGCGGCTGTTGAACCTGCCCGACGAGGTGCAGGCGTTGCTGCGCGAGGGCAAGCTTTCGGCCGGTCACGCGCGGGCGTTGATTACCGCCGATGACCCGGCGGCGCTTGCCAAGGTCGTGGTGGCCAAGGGGCTTTCGGTGCGCGATGTCGAGCGGATGGTGAAAAAGCCGTCCGGTGAGGCGAAACCCGTCAAGCCGGCTGCCGCGCCGAGGGCGAAAGATGCCGATACGATCGCGCTCGAGGGTGATCTGTCGGCAGCGATGGGGATGAAGGTCATCATCGACCACAAGGCCGGGAGCGAGACCGGCGCGGTGACGATTCGCTATCAGACGCTCGAAGAGCTTGACGATATCTGCCGCAAGCTCGGCAGTTAACGGGGCAAAAGCTCGGTGATCAGGGCGTTGAGCACGGCGCGGCCGGTGCGGGTCGCGCTGAGGCGGCCGGATTGCTCCGTGACCAGCCGGTGTTGTTTGAGCATGGCGAGCTTGGCGGGGTCGAGCGGGGCGCCGGCGATCTCCCCGTAGCGGGTAAGATCGAGCCCTTCGGTGGTGCGTAGTGCCATCATCAGATATTCCCCGGCATGGTCGTCCGGCGTCAATGGTTCACGCCCGGCTTCACCACTGTCGCTCTCTACCCGGGCGAGCCAGGCGGCGGGGTCGAGATCTGTCCAGGTGGCGAAACGGCGGTTGCCGAAGGTCAGCCGTCCATGGGCGCCGGGGCCGATGCCGATCCAATCGCCGCCGCGCCAGTAGATCAGGTTGTGCCGCGATTCTTCGCCGGGTTTGGCATGATTAGAGACTTCATAGGCCGGAAGCCCCGCGGAATCGCA
>PDWI01005508.1_pt1 | contig 16302 bp, 16 predicted proteins | sample 1430891 | NCBI WGS metagenome assembly PDWI01 (sample SAMN01162508, study PRJNA174530) | Oral metagenome, whole genome shotgun sequencing project. | biome: Marine environment; feature: Marine mammal; material: Swab sample of the gingival sulcus; isolation source: swab sample of gingival sulcus...
ATTATTCCGATGCAGAGTGCACGGGACTATAAACGCATTTTTGATAATGATGAAGGCGAAAACACCGGCGGTGTCGGCTGCTATTCTCCCAGTGAATTATTTGACGAAGCACTGAACAAAAAAATTGCGGACATTCTTGCAAAAATTTCACACGGACTGAAAGCGGAACAGCTTGAATATGCAGGAATGCTGTTCATTGGTTTTATGATTGACAAGGGCGAACCCAAAGTGCTGGAATTTAATGTCCGCTTCGGCGACCCCGAAACCGAAGTGCTGCTGCCGCGGCTCGAAAGCGATTTGGTTCTACTCATTGAAAAAGCACTTGCCGGTACTTTGCAGCCGGCGGATTTACAGTGGTCTGATGAAAAATGTCTCACCGTCATTCTGACCTCAAAAGGGTATCCGCATAAATACGAAACGGGAAAAGCGGTTTCGGGAATCGAAACACTGCCGCCTGAAATCTATGTGTATCATAACAACACAAAAGAAGTTGACGGCACGGTCTTAACAAACGGTGGCAGGGTTTTGTCGGTAACGGCAAAGGGTGCTAGCTTTGAAGAAATACGCAAAACCATTTATACCAGTATTGAAAAAATCGCCTTTGACGGTATGCAGTTCAGAACTGATATTGGACAGATGTAGTCAAATGTCTCATATTTTTCTGCTATAACTATCAGTATTCAGTCTGAGTACTGAATACTCGTCTTATCGGGTATACATCTGAAGCGTTTCTTGACCGAATATGAGCGGAAAAGCAGACTGTTTTTGCCGAAAAATATACGTATTTTTTTGAATAAGGGTAAAATTTCCTCCGAAAAATAATCATAGGTATTCAAATTATCATGTTTTAGTTATTTCATTAACATCTAATATCACAAAAAATATTCAATAAAGTCGTAAAAAGTGCCGAAACACTGTATGTAGGATTTGTGTGTTATCTAACATAATTTGTTTTTACATAACACACGTGTTCGATTCATGCGGAGGGTGAGCACTATGCAAACACTTGAAATACAGCACGATGTGCAGGCTGTTCAGCGTACATCATCGGCACAGCAGACGGAATCGGAGAAAAAAACGGTTTCTGAAGATCGGAGTGCGGTGAGCTTTGCTGAAATGATGCGCAAAATGATGGAAAAAGAAAAGACTCAAGATGAGCCGAAAAAGGGAGCGAAAGAGCCGGCTCAATCAGATCTAAAAAATGTGCAAGAAAAAAGTACAAAAAAATCAGCCTTATTACATCAGCGTAATGTAAAGAAAAAAAATGCGGGTGAAAAAAAACATATTGAGTTAAACGCACAAACAGAAACGCTGAGCGATGAAAATGATGTAGTTGATACGGAAGCAGTAAAAAATATGAGTACTGTTGTTCCGAATAGCGAAAATAACGCTGCTGTTTCAATTCAAGCTGACAGTAATCTGCGAGGTGCTGAATCGGACGTGATTTCTGATGATGAACCGGTACTCTTGTTTTCCGATAAAACCACATTGCGTAAAAAAGATAAAAAATTAACCGGTACTGCGGAAATGCGTATTGCTAAAAATGATGAACCGGATATAAAGGAAGAACATCTACAGGAATTGCTGAATGAAAAAGCAAATCCCCGCTTTGATGAAAAAGTGAAAGCACCGATAAAACAGCAGAAACCGCTTTTTACGGTGGTTGATGAACGGGCAGCGCAAGCTATCGTTGCAGATGGTTCTGTGCATGAAGCGGGGCAGGCAGTTCGTGTTGAAAATACTAAAACACCTGAACTGATGCTGGAAGCGGGAACCGGACAGCCTATCGTAAAAATGGAAAGCGGTTCTGTTATGCAGGAAACCGGTTCAAAGAGTTTTGCTGCACAGCTTACTCAGCAGCTTCAGGATATGTCTTCCGATTTTGTGCAGGCTGGACGCATTATTTTACAGAATAATAATAGCGGTATTATCCGGCTGCAAATGCAGCCTGCCTATCTCGGCAGTGTAAAAATCAATTTGGAATTAACCGAAGGTAAAAAAGTGCTGGGAAAAATTATTGCCAGCTCAAAAGAAACCTATGAAGCATTTAAGAAGAATATAGATCAGCTGGCAAAAGCATTTGAACTTGGCGGTTTTGATAGTGCTGCTTTTGATGTAAGCTGGTCAGGTGAGTCTGAAAGTGGCAACTTTGCACAAAATGACAGTGATTTATCGCAAACCTTTGGTCAAAATGCCCAGCTTGAGGTAATGCAGGAAAAGCGTTATGCCGATACTCAAAGTGTCTCTCTCTTTGACGGACATAAAGCGGTCAACGTACTGGCGTAAAAAACGGAGGTGAAATAATAATGAATATTAGCGGAATACAACAACAGGCTGTTCCGATGCCGACTTTTGAGATGAGTGCTGAAGAAAAAGCACGGCTGAATATGGAAGTTGACACCATTAATAAACAGACCTTTCCTGAAGGACGGAAGCCGAAACAGGAATTGGGAAAAGATGATTTTTTGCAGCTTCTTGTTGCACAGCTGACTCATCAAGATCCGACAAGTCCTTTAGAAGATACGCAATTTGTTGCTCAAATGGCTCAATTCACCTCGTTAGAACAGTTGACTAATATGAACAAAAGTTTTGAAGCCTTGAATAAGGTAGTTGGTGACTCTTCTGCGGTCAATGTAGTCGGTAAACGGGTTGATGTTGATCAAAGCGGTTCAATGGTATCCGGTACGATTACTGCTGCAACACGCGGAGAAAACCCTCAGGTAGAAATAAACGGTAAGTGGTATGCATGGTCTGATGTAAAGACAGTGTATGCTGATCACTAAAAGAGAATACAGTGTATTCAGCTGTTAGGTGCAGTTGAATGATAGAAATAGAAACGGTGGTTTCAGCATAGCGCTGGAAGCATATTTACAAATTATAGATACAGGAGATTACAACTATGATGCGCTCATTATTTTCCGGTGTTTCGGGAATGCAAAATCATCAGACAAGAATGGATGTTATCGGTAACAATATCGCAAATGTGAATACAACAGGATTTAAACGGGGTAGAGTTAATTTTCAGGATTTGATTTCTCAACAGTTGAGCGGTGCATCCCGTCCTACTGAAGAATTAGGTGGTGTTAATCCCAAAGAAGTCGGACTCGGTGTAATGGTTGCCAGCATTGATACGGTACATACTCAGGGTGCATTGCAAACAACTGGTGTGAATACTGATATTGCAGTTCAGGGTAACGGTTTTTTTGTATTGAAATCCGGTGAAAAGAATTTCTATACTCGTGCAGGTGCATTCGGTGTTGATAAAGACGGCACCATGGTTAATCCTGCAAATGGAATGCGCGTTCAGGGCTGGATGGCACAGGATGTTGACGGTACTCGTTTAATTAATACTTCTGCACAGACAGAAGATTTGATTATTCCGATTGGTCAAAAACTTGATGCAAAAGAAACAACAGTCGTTAATTATGCCTGTAACTTAGATAAACGGCTTCCTGAACTTCCTGCTGATGCAAACCGTGCACAGGTACTGGAATCAACATGGGCAACTGAATTTAAAGTGTATGATTCTTTCGGTGAAACACATGAATTGAACATTTCTTTTTCACGGGTTCCCGAAACGCAGAATCAGTGGTTAGCAACGGTTAATGTTGATCCTGAAAATGCCGAAGCAACAGAAACACGCACCGGTGTAGGAACAACTGACGGAACCGGTAATACTTTTATTGTTAATTTTGATAATTACGGACATTTAGCATCGGTTACCGATACTGCCGGAAATCAGTCTGCTGAAGCAGGACAGGTATTCATGCAGGTTTCTTACAATGTTGTCGGTGCAAATCCCGGTGAAGACGGAGCTCCTGTACGGCATACATTTAATGTCAATTTAGGTGAAATCGGTACATCACGCCATACCATTACGCAGTTTGCTGAGCGCAGTACAACAAAAGCGTATGAGCAGGACGGATTTGCAATGGGTTATCTTGAAAACTTCAAGATTGATCAAAGCGGTGTTATTACCGGAGTGTATTCAAACGGTGTCAGCCAGGATATTGGACAACTTGCAATGGCAGGTTTTGCAAATCAGGGCGGTCTTGAAAAAGCCGGTGAAAATACCTATGTGCAGTCTAACAACTCGGGTATTGCAAATATTACTACTTCCGGTGTGATGGGAAAAGGAAAACTGATTGCCGGTACTCTTGAAATGAGTAATGTTGATTTAACCGATCAGTTTACTGACATGATTATTACACAGCGTGGTTTCCAGGCAGGAGCAAAAACCATTCAAACATCCGATACAATGTTGGAAACTGTATTGAATTTGAAACGGTAATAGGGTAGAATAGAGGATACATTATGATAAAAGTTACGCGGCTTAATGGCACGCATTATTGGATAAATCCCCATCAGATTGAAACAGTTGACTGTAATCCTGATGTAACGCTTCACATGCTTTCCGGTAAGAGTTTTGTTATCACAGAAAGTCCCGAAGCATTGATTGATGCCATTACCGCGTATCGCAGACGTATTGGTATGTTTAAAAACGAAGTATAAAAGGGGCGGGTCTTAGATTATGGATATAGCATCATTTATAGGTGTTTTCGGCGGTCTTAGTATCGTATTTTTCGGTGCCTTCATGGGCGGATCATTCGGAGGTCTTATTCACTTACCTTCGATGTTGATTACCGGCGGTGGCTCATTTCTCTGTTTGTTTTTAACATATCCGCTTTCTTATGTTATTGGACTTTTCAAAGTTATATCAAAAGTATTCCGTACTGCTGATTTTAAAGAAAAAGAAACGGTGCAGAAACTGGTTGCTCTTTCCGAAAAAAGCCGTCGAACGGGGCTTTTGGCTTTGGAAGAAGAAATACAGGACTTTGAGGATGATTTTTTACGTACCGGTTTGCGGAATGTTATTGACGGTATAGACGGTGCTCAAATTCGGATTTCAATGGAGAATGAACTGAACCAGATGGAAGCCCGTCATAATACATGGATTAGTGTTGTAAATGCATGGGCAACCCTTGCTCCCGGTTTTGGAATGCTTGGTACGGTTATGGGGCTTATTGGTATGTTGTTGAACTTGGAAGATAAGAGTTCTTTGGGGCCTAATATGTCAACAGCGTTGGTTACGACATTCTACGGATCTTTAATGCAGAACTGGCTTCTTGTTCCGATATCATCGAAATTGATGTATCAAAATGCTTTGGAAGTAAAGTCAAAAGAAATGATTATTGAAGGTATTCTTGGTATTCAATCCGGTGATCATCCCCGTATTCTTGCACAACGGCTTCTTACCTATCTTAATCCGGTTGACCGTAAAGAACTGGAAGCAGAATTGATAAGGGAATAGCGTATGGCGCGTAAGAAGAAAGAAGCTCGGGCACCCGGAAGCGGTTGGCTTACAACTTATGCAGATATGATTACGTTGATGCTCTGCTTTTTTGTTATGTTGTATGAGCCGACTGAAGTGGATGTTACCCGCTTACAGGCGCTTTCAGCTTCAATCAACGGAGATCCTACCGGCGGCTCTATTTCTCTTGCTGATGGTAAATTATCTGATTTAGGCAATACAATTAGCACCATGCCTTCAATGGAAAAAGGTAAAATGCTTGGTCCGACTTTGAAAAAAGCGGTTTCATTATTTGCGCCTGATATTAAATCTAATAAAATTGTTGTTACCAGTGATGAACGGGGCGTTGTGGTTACATTGGCATCAGATGTCTTTTTTGAACCTAACAGTGCCGATCTTAATATAGAAGAAAGTCGCGAAACACTGTTACGTCTTGCTCAGTTTTTATCTGATAAAGAATTGGCTGCGCGGCGCTTCCGTATTGAAGGGCATACAGATTCGACCAATTTAAAAAGTGATCGGTGGGCAAGTAATTGGGAATTATCAACACAGCGTGCGATTAATGTGTTGTATTATTTAACTGATTTCGGTGCACAGGAAGATAAATTTTCTGTTGCGGGATATGCGGATACCCGTCCGGTATATTCCAATGATACGGCTGAAGGTCGTGCATATAATAGACGGGTGGATATTATTATTCTGGACGAAGCGCATTTTTAATGCTATTCTGACTTATTTCTTAAAAATAGGCAGGGAGTCGTTTCTAATACAAAGAAATGATAGGAAGTCTGTTTTTAAGGTGAGAGGCTTGTAAGAGCTCAATCGGTTTTTCAAGTATCTCGGATTGATATGTTTGCACTGATTATACTGTGAGCATAATCAATATCATTTTTAAAAGAACTGAGGAGTACCGCTATGGCAGATGAACAGACAAACTTGGCAGATGTAGAATCCGGTATGGATGAAGGGGTAACGGAAAATACGTTAAAACCGAAGAAACCGGGGCTTATTTCCACGCTTTTAAAATATATTGCACTTGTGTTGGCTGCCTTAATCTTTATTGTTACCGTTGTTGTGGTAACCGTTAATTTTTTGTCAAAGAAAGGAAAGTCGCATAGTGAGTATCCTATTGCAGAACAATACCGTGATTCACGCGAGTTATTACAATGGTATTCAGCCATAGGTCAGATAAAGGCGTTTACAGCAGATACAACTCCGGGAACGGTAATTGTGAGTGTTGAACTTGGCTATACCACAAATGATAAAGCAACACCGCAGGAACTAACGGGACGGTTGGTTGAATTGAAAGATTTCCTCCGTTCATATTTCCAGAACAAGACAATCGCGGAATTACGGCAAGAAGAAAAGATTAAAATTGAAATCCGTAATGAAATAAATGACAATATATTATCAAAAACGAAGATAAAAGGCGTCGCTTTTACTCAGTATGATATTATAGAACAGTAGGAATGGTATGACCGAAGTATTATCGCAGGACGAAATAGATCAGCTGCTTACGGCAATCAGTTCAGGCGACACTGAAGTTGAGGAATTTAGACCGGTTAGCGATACCCGTAAAATTAAGATTTACGATTTTAAGCGCCCTGATAAATTTTCAAAAGAGCAGATGCGAACCGTTTCAATTATGCATGAAACCTTTGCGCGTCTCACGACTACTGCTCTTTCAGCTCAGTTACGGAGCATGGCACATGTACATGTTGCTTCAGTTGATCAGTTAACATACGAAGAGTTTATACGCTCTATTCCGACACCGACAACTCTTGCAGTTATCAATATGGATCCGCTGAAGGGAAATGCGGTATTGGAAATAGACCCCTCTGTAACCTTTTCTATTATTGACCGTCTGTTTGGCGGCACAGGGCAGGGAACAAAGGTTCAGCGTGAACTTACGGATATTGAATCATCTGTTATGGAAGGGGTGATTGTCCGTATTTTGTCAAATATGCGTGAAGCGTGGACGCAGGTTATTGATTTGCGTCCCCGTTTAGGACAAATTGAAACAAATCCTCAGTTTGCACAAATTGTTCCTCCGTCTGAAATGGTTGTGCTTGTTACATTGGAAACAAAAGTGGGTGAAGAAGAAGGAATGATGAACTTCTGTATTCCGTACATTACGATTGAGCCCATTATTTCAAAACTGTCCAGCCAGTTCTGGTTTTCTTCTGTACGGCGCAGTTCAACAACACAGTATATGGGTATCTTGAAAGACAAACTTTCAACTGTTGATATGGATGTTGTTGCTGAAGTAGGTTCTTTGAGTCTACCGGTACGGGATGTATTGAACCTCCGTGCAGGTGATGTTGTCCGTTTAACCGATACGAATGTTGACTCTCCTTTTACACTCAGTGTGGGAAGTAGAAAGAAGTTCTGGTGTCAGCCCGGTGTTATCGGTAAAAAAGTTGCAGTACAGATCTTGGAAAAGATTGAAGATATTAATGAAGATGATTTTGAAGAATTAAGTAGTGATCAGGAGGATTTATATGAGTGATGGTTCCATTTCTCAAAACGAAATAGATGCATTGTTATCCGGTGTAGATATGGGAGGTATGGACAGTGCTGCTGGTTCTTCTTCAGCAGGCGGAGTCTTAACTTCAGCACAGCAGGAGGCTCTCCAAAAGCTGTTTAATAATAATGCCGGTGCTTTATCTGAAAATGTGCATGCAATGACCGGAAAAGAAAGCTCTGTTTCTAATCCTGTTCTTGAAGTTGTTGATCGTGAGGCTTTTTTGGGTCGTGTACCTGATATGGTTGTCAGCTCTGCTGTTGACTTTGGAGGCAGTATCGGCGGGCAGCATTTGTTTGTTTTTCCTGTTGATTTTGCTCAAAAGTTAGTTGCACTGGTAAATAACGAAGAAGATGCTGAACTTGATGATATGGCTCTTTCTGTTATCAGTGAAACGGTTTCCAATTATACAGCGAAAGAGATTGATGCTTTTGATGCTGAAGGTATTAAGGGTGTTACAACTACGCCGGCAGTGTCGCAGCAGTCTCCTAAAGCAATGATGGATGTGCCGGATGATTGTGCGCTGATTCATTATTCTGTTACAATAGATGATACTGTATTTGATTTATGGGAAATGCTTGCAAAAGAAGCAGCCGTAAAAATCGCTGATACATTAGCCGGTAGTTCTGCATCGCAGAATGGCGCACAAGAGATGAAGAGCGATCAAAGTGATGTTTTAGGTGCAATGAATGCATCAATGGGCGGAGCAATGGCTCAGCAGCCTATGAATACCGGTATGCAGTCGATGGGATCTGCTCAAGGAGGAATGGTTATGCCGGGAATGAATCCTAATGTACAGTCTATACAATTTCCGCCTTTGCAAAATGGTGTAACGAGTTCTGAACAGGGGAATATCGGTCTCATCATGGATGTATACATGGAGATGACGGTAGAACTTGGTCGTACCCGAAAAATGATTAAAGAAATTCTGAGTATGGGTGAAGGGCATATTATCGAGCTTGATAAACTTGCCGGTGAACCTGTTGATATTTTGGTAAATCATAAACCGATTGCAAAAGGTGAAGTTGTTGTTATTGATGAAAATTTCGGTGTCCGTGTTACTGAAATTTTATCACCGGCAGAACGAATTACCGATGCGTAATATGTAATATCACATTTTGGGTGGGGGATAATGATAAAGTATATTTTTCGGGTTGCGTTTTTACTCTTCTTTATCAGCATTACGGGGATTGTATACGCTCAAACAGCTGAATCGGTTCCTCGTGATGGTGTTGCTGAAAATGCTATGGTATTATCTCCCGCCGAATCTGAACTGCCTTTAGAGAGTGGTGATTCGGTAGAGGTATCCGCTAATACGTCTCCTGTCTTTTTACTACTGAAACTGATCTTTTTTCTTCTTATTCTGTCTGCCGCTGTGTATGGTATTGTATATATGATGCGGCGCTCTAAGCGTTTTACCGCGGCAGATGATCCGTTTTTAAAACAAGTTGCAGCGCTTACCTTGGCACCTGATAAAAATCTCTATGTTGTTACCTTGACCGATAAAGCCTATCTTATCGGTGCATCTGCCTCTTCGCTTTCGCTTATTTCGGAAATTACAGATAAAGAGCTTATTGATGCGATGAATTTACATGCCGAGGAAACATCAGGTGAAAAACAGGACTTTTCTTCGTTTTTTCATACTTTTTTTCCGTCAGCACTGGGAAAACAACATGACGGGAATCCATTAGATTCTTTTCTTTCCAAACAGCGTGAGCGTTTGCAGAAAAATACCATGAGTACTGAAGATTCTGATACGCCGCAAAAAGAAAACAGGGAGCGTACTTAATGAAAAGAATTGTATGTTCTGTTTCGCTTATCTGTCTTTTATTGTGTATTCCGGTGCAGTTAATAAGCCAGTCCCGCTCGTTTCCGCAAGGAAGTAGCGCAGGAAAAACCGGTATTGATGCGACTCGACAAGCAACACGTATTCCGTTTATAAATCTTGGTATTCGGGAGCCACAAAGTAATCAGGAAGTTGCTTTTTCAATTCAATTACTGTTGCTGGTTACGCTTATTGCGATTGCTCCGAGTCTTCTTTTATTAATGACATCATTTTTACGTTTGAGTATTGTTCTTAATTTTATTAAGCGTGCTTTGTCATTGCAACAGGTGCCGCCGACACAGGTTTTGAATGGTATTGCCTTTTTCTTAACGCTGTTTATTATGTGGCCGACTTTTAATCAAATTTATGCAAAATCTTTTAAGCCGATGGCTGACGGTGAAATAAATATTGAAACAGCATACCGTGAAGCTGAAAAACCTTTACGGTTATTTATGTATAAACAAATGGCGCACGATTCTTCACATATTCGTTTGTGTATGTCTCTTGCGCGTATGGATAAACCTGAAACACTTGCCGATGTGCCTACCTATGTTTTAATTGCTTCGTTTATTTTACATGAGTTAACAATTGCTTTTCAAATAGGAATATTTTTATATCTTCCATTTATTATTATTGATATGGTTGTCGCAAGTATTTTGATGTCGATGGGTATGATTATGCTTCCGCCGGTACAGATTTCCATGCCGTTTAAGTTGGTGTTGTTTGTTCTTGTTGACGGATGGAATTTGCTGGTAGGGCAGCTTTTCCATTCTTTTTTATAAGGCGGTACATCATATTATTATAAATTAAATTTTATATTACAGTGGAGGGGATTATGACGCTTGGAATGATAGTAAATTTAATGCGTACAGGCATTTTTCATGTATTTATGCTGGCAACACCGATATTAGTTGCGGCATTGATTGTCGGTTTGATTGTTGCTATTTTTCAAGCGACAACCTCTATTCAAGAGCAGACACTGACATTTGTTCCTAAGATTCTTACTATTTTGGGAATGCTTGCTTTATTAGGCGGTTGGATGTTCACTATGCTCAAAAATTATACTATACAGCTGTTTAGTATTATTCCGCAGTTGGTGCAATGATGTTTGGTAACCTCATTCGGTGCTGCGTATAATGAATCCAAATCCTTTTTCCTTTTTACTGGTACGGGCTCCGCTCTTTTTTCTTGCTGCAATCCGTGTGTTTGCAATGATATCATCTGCTCCGCTTTTATCTGTACGGGCGGTGCCGCGTATAGCAAAAGTAGCTTTGGCTGGTTTGATTGCCTCTTTGGTGCTCCCCACCGTATATAACAGTCCTCTGGATATATCAGGTTTCAGTGCGTACTATGTGCTTTTGTTGCTTGGTGAAGGTTTGCTCGGAATTTTAACCGGTTTTTTTATCACTATTATTTTTTCCACCTTTAGCACTGCGGGACAATTTTTTTCATATCAAATGGGCTTTGGTGCTTCTCATGTTTTTGATGCTCTTGCTCAAGTTGAAAATCCGTTGATGGGACAGTTCCTTAATTTTATCGCGGTACTTGTTTTTTTGCAGATAAAAGGGTTTCAGACTCTTTTTTTGTCGGGCGTTTTGAGGAGTTTTGAAACAATTAATTGTTTTATTTTTATGGAAAAACAGGAGATACTCATCCCGTTTTTTTTAAAACAGTTAAGCGGTCTTTTTCTGAATGCAATGGTGATTGCAACACCTATTATGGGCACTTTGTTTTTAATTCATGTGTCGATGGGCTTATTATCAAAAGCTGCTCCGCAAATGAATTTGCTTTCAGCAGGATTTCCTATTACGATTATGATGACATTTTTTCTGTTGAGTATTGTTTTGCCTTTTATGATTAATTTTTTTATTCAGATTTTGAACGGCGGCTTTGCTGCTTTTGAAACGCTGTTGATACAGGCGGGGAGCAGTATTCCATGATGCATATTCACGCTGACTATCCGCCTGCATGCGATTTTATTATTGATCTGCAATGGTTTGCTGCAGAGGATGAAGGGAAAACAGAAGATCCTACTGACCATAAAATACGGAAAGCGCGTGAAGAAGGCCGTGTTGCAAAAAGTCAGGATATAAATGCTGCATTAGTTATGCTGTTTCCTGCGGCAGCATTGATTGTGTTATCTTCATATTTTTTGCAGAACTGCATGGAAATTGTCCGTTTCTTTTTTATGCAATGTACGACCGGTGACATTCGTAAAGGGCTTTGGTTTGGTATTTTTATCCGGTATTTTATGCGTCTTGCATTCCCTATTGCTTTGCTCGCACTTATTGCGGGGGTTCTTGCAAATATTATACAGAATAACGGGTTTCTTTTTTCAACAAAACCGATTACACCGCAGTTTAACCGTATTAGTCCTAATTTTTTGAAATTCTTTAAACGTGCATTGTTTTCTACTGAAGGGCTGTTTAATTTTGCAAAATCATTCACAAAAGTTATTGCAATTGTTGTGATTGTTTTTTTATTTATACGGTTTAATCTTACGCATTTTATTGAGCTTTTAACAGTTCAATTTTCTCAGGCAGTGTTTTTTATTGCCGGCTTGACCGGTAAGCTGCTCGTAACGGCTGCTTTTATGATGCTGCTGTTTGCAATTCCCGATTATTTCTTTCAGCGGAAGCAATTTATTGATTCATTAAAAATGACAAAGCAGGAAGTAAAAGATGAATACAAGGAAATGGAAGGAAATCCTCAGGTAAAGGGACGCATCCGTCAGCAAATGCAGTCAATCCTGTCCCGAAATGCAATTCGTAATGTACCGAAAGCTGATGTTGTTATTACAAACCCTACTCACTTTGCTATTGCAATGCAGTGGGATGCAAAGACAATGAAAGCTCCTATGGTACTTGCAAAAGGTGCTGATGCATTAGCGAGAAAAATAAAAGAAATTGCCCGTGAAAATGATATTCCTCTTGTTGAAAATAAACCATTAGCCCGTGCACTCTATGCTAAAGTCCAAATTGGTGATATAATTCCCGAGGAATATTATCGGGCGCTTTCACTTGTATTTGCGGAAGTGTACGCAATGAATCAAAAAAAACAGGATTTTAAAAGATAGTTATGGCAAGAAAAAAATATAGTGTTGATATAGCTGTCGCGTTTGCTGTTGTTGTCGTCATTTTAATGATTATCATACCGCTGCCGACTGTATTACTTGACCTATTTATGGCATTAAATCTCACGTTCAGTCTTATTGTTCTGCTGATTGTGCTTTTTACGGCACGGGCAACGGATTTTTCTGTGTTTCCCTCTCTTTTGTTAGTGGGAACGATATTCGGACTTGCACTTAATGTCTCTTCAACCCGTTTGATTTTATCAATGGGCAGCCGGTTTGACGGTCAAATGATACGTGCTTTCAGCTCTTTTGTTATCGGTTCTTCCGGTACCGAAGGTTTGGTAATCGGGTTTGTTATTTTTATTATTTTGATTGCGGTGCAGGCATTTGTTATTACAAAAGGCGCAAAACGGGTTGCTGAGGTTTCCGCCCGTTTTAAACTTGATTCACATCCGACTAAAAGTATGTCGATTGATAATGATTACAACTCCGGTGTTATTACTGATGAGGAACATAAAGAACTGAAAAAACAGTTAGAACGGGAAGACGACTTTTACGGTGCCATGGATGGAGCAAATCAGTTTGTATCGGGAAACGTAAAAGTCGGTATTTTTATTACGGTTGTTAATATTGTTGCAGGTTTAATCACCGGTATGGTGTTCCGCGAAGAGATGTTTTCTCAGGCGTTACAAACCTATACATCATTAACAATTGGTGATGGTTTGCTTGCTCAGTTGCCTTCGCTCTTTCTTTCAGTTGCTACCGGTTTGCTGGTAACCCGTATGGTTGATGAAGGGTCTTTCGGTGAAGATATTCAAAAGCAATTTTCTCAAATCGGATGGATTTACTTTGTCGCAGCCGGTACGCTGGGGGTTCTTGCAGTTTTGCCGGGATTCCCTCATGGAGTATTATTGTTTCTTGCCGGAGGACTAGGATTAGTCGGTTGGAAAATCGGTAAACCTGCTCCCGAGAAAAAAACGGCGAAAGAAGTTCAAAAACAGCAGGGAAGCAGCCAACCGCAGAAACAGGCGGCGGAATCTTCAGGAGAAATTTCTCCGATTGTACCGCTTGATCCGCTTTCTCTTGAACTGGGATACGCGCTTATTCCTCTTGTTGATAAAGAGCATGGTGCAGAGCTGTTAGAGCGTGTTACGCTTATTCGGCGTGAATCAGCCTTAGATTTGGGGCTTGTTGCACCACGGATTAGAATTATCGATAATATGCGGCTTGAACCGAGTGAATACTGTTTTAAGATTAAAGGTGTAGAAGTTGCCCGCGGAAAAATCCGCATGGGATGGTATCTCAGCATTAATCCGGGCGGTGTTTCGGAAGAGCTTCCGGGTGAACGGACGGTTGATCCGACATTCGGTCTTCCGGCAATTTGGATTTCAGAAGAGAACCGTGAACGGGCAACCCGTGCGGGGTATACGGTTGTTGATCCGCCTGCAATCATTGCAACACATCTGACCGAAATTATTAAAAAGCATGCTTCTGAAATTTTGGGACGTCAGGAAGTACAGTCGATTATGGATGCGCTTCGTAAGGAATATCCTGCCGTTATTGATGAGGCTGCAAAGGTTTGCAGTTTGGGTGAAGTGCAGAAAGTGTTGCAGGGGTTGTTAAAAGAACAGGTCTCTATTCGAAATACTGTTGTTATTTTGGAAACATTGGCTGATTTCAGACCGATTACGTCTGATATTTCTATTCTTGTTGAAAAAGTTCGGCAGGCACTTGGAAGACAGATATGTTTGCAATATGCAGATGATAATAAAGTGTTGCATGTATTAACGATAGAACCGCAGTTAGCGCAGCGGATTATTGAAAGTAGAGTTGATACGGTGAATGGACCGATGGCAGCTCTTGAGCCTTCTGAACAGCGTGCATGGATACGGTCATTGATTCAGTCGGTTACTACTGCGCAGCAAAATGGCTTTTTACCGATTGTCCTTGCGCCTGAGGCATCAGCGAGAATTTTGGTAAAGAATTCTACTGACCGTGAGATTCCCGATCTGGTGGTATTGTCTATTCCTGAAATTGCAAAGGATATCCATGTTGAAGTTGTAGGAGAAATCCGTTTGGAGCAGGATAAGTAAAAATGGAAGTATTTGTAGAGCAAGGTCAAAGTTATGAGAAATGCCTCAGGAAAATATATGAAAAATACGGCGATAATATCACTATTATCCGTAAAAAAGACGCAAAAGTTTCGAAGCTATTCGGTTTATTAGAAAAAGATATTGTAGAAGTTACCTTTACGATGAATACGGGAGTACGGCATGTTGCTTCTGTTTTTTCAGATTCTGTTCAGTCACGTGCTTATCAGTCGTTAGATGATCAAGAAGAACGGATGAAAATTGTGAAAGGATATGCAAATAAAAATCCGGCAGCAGCTGAAAAATTACATCAATTTCTTCAGAATGAGAATAGTGTAAAAACGAATACTGTACAGAAAAAAAATGATCAGCACCAATCGGTTGAAAAATTAGTGGAAACAGTTGAACGTTTAGTTGCAAAAGTTGAACAGCAGAAGGCTCCTGTAGCCCCCGAAACAGGGCATGTGAATATTAAAAAAATTGCCAAAATTCTTGAAGATAATGATTTTTCACACAGTTATATTAATGATATTTGTATTGTATTGAAAGATGAGTTGACATATACCGAGATTGAAGATTTTCAGATAGTACAGAAAAAATTGTTTGAGATCCTGTTGCGGAATATTCAAATTATGAAACCGGATGCTGATAAGAATGTGCGGATTATTTTATTGGTTGGTCCGACCGGCGTGGGTAAAACAACAACACTTGCCAAACTTGCTGCCCATTATTGTGTAAAGTATGAAAAGAAAGGCAGAATTATTACGTTAGATCGATGGCGTATCGGTGCGGTGCATCAGATAGAACGGTATTGTGAATTGATGAATATTCCGTTGACGGTTGCATCTAATCCTACCGAATTTCGTGCTTATATGGATATCTATCGGCAAGAAGCTGAAGTTATTTGTATTGATACGACCGGGAGAAGTCCGAAAGATAAAGAACAGTTGGAAAAGATGGAAGAATATTTTGCAATACTTGATAATACAACTGAAACTTATTTAGCAGTGTGTGCGGGAACCCGAATAAATGATATACGGGAAATAATGAAGCAATATAATTTGTTTCATTATACGTCGCTCATTATTACAAAATTTGATGAAACATCGTATGTAGGAAATGTATTGAGTATTATGGCTGAAACAAAAATTCCTGTAACGTATGTTACAACCGGACAAGCAGTTCCGCAGGATTTTTTAGCAGCAACAAAAGAAGTTTTTTTGTCAAAACTACGGGGGTTCTCTTTAGAAGAGGATTATATTCATCAATTATGCAGTAAAGAAGAGTAGATAAGTTACCGATTTTAATTGAGAGCCACTTTAATTATTTGGAGATATGATGACTGATCAAGCTGACGGATTGCGTTTGTTAATGAAAGAAAAAAATAAAATAAATAATACTGCTGTGGGTAAATCAAGCGGATCTAAAACCCGTATTATTGCTGTTACGAGTGGTAAAGGCGGAGTGGGTAAAACAAAT
>PDWI01006096.1_pt1 | contig 16297 bp, 12 predicted proteins | sample 1430891 | NCBI WGS metagenome assembly PDWI01 (sample SAMN01162508, study PRJNA174530) | Oral metagenome, whole genome shotgun sequencing project. | biome: Marine environment; feature: Marine mammal; material: Swab sample of the gingival sulcus; isolation source: swab sample of gingival sulcus...
AATAATGATTTTCAGGCTTTTATCCTAATTTTTTAACACTTTTTTTTTATTTATTTTACTGGTTTTCAGCATAGTAAGAAAAAATGTAACGGACTATTGAAATTGATTTTCTAAAAGATATTTAGGATTAAATTTTTATTTTTCAAAAAAGTATTTTACATTTACATTGTCTTTTTGTTGTTTTATAACAAATTGAATTTATAATCTGACCCAAAATATGTAATAAAAAAGCTATTAGAAGTTCAAATTACGGCAAAACAAGACACTGTATTGATTTACAAAGCCTCAGTATAAAAGTTATGTTTTATAAATTTTTGTTTTATTGTAATTTAAATACTCACAACGGTTTCTATTACATAAGTTGAATTTAAAATTTAGAATTTGTATTACTTAACACTTCATAAAATATATAAGGGCAAAGTAATAAACAAGCAATTAAAAACAAATAATTAATTAACTCATAATAAACAAGTTAAACTCTGTTTTTTCTGTTTTACAGGTTATTTATTACGTAATATATGATTGTTATGAATGCTCAAGTTATATTTGAGATTTAACCCGAAATGTTCAATAGAAAATCTGTTACGCAATTCGGGTTTAACGAAGCGTTCTGTTTATAGGTAGTTTAAGGCAAAATGAATTTTATACACGCATATATTTTGTGTTGGAACTTACCATAATGAAAAATTACAACTACATGGACAACGAAAAAAAAAATACTCCTTATAGAAAAGGTAATTCACAAGCATCACAGGGACTTACCGACCAAGAAAAAAATCTTATTGTTGAAAAAAGCTTTCAAGAATTATTGGAATTACCACGTCTTCAAAAAGCAGATTCAAGAGATAAAGTTATAAAAGCATACAATCTTGCAAAAGATGCCCACGCAAATCAATTTCGCAAAGGCGGATTAAAATTGCCATATATTTCGCATCCTATTGCCGTAGCACTAATAGTTGCTAAAGAAATGGGATTTGGCTCTACCACAATAGCCGCAGCATTATTGCACGATGTGGTAGAAGACACAAAATATTCCTTAGAAAATATAAGAGAACTGTTTGGCGACGAAATAGCCTTAATAGTAGACGGGCTGACAAAAATAACAAACCTGCCTGACGACGGACTAACGGAACAATCTGCCACTTTTCAAAAGTTAATTTTAAATATCTCGAAAGATAAACGTGTGGCTTATGTAAAAATAGCCGACCGATTACATAATTTACGCACAATGGACGATATGCCAATTAACTCAATAATGATAAAAACTGCCGAAGCACTTAAAATATATGCTCCGCTTGCATTCAAACTGGGACTTATAAACATTAGCAAAGATATTGAAGACTTGAGTTTTAAGCAAAGAGAACCGGAAGATTTTAATCGGCTTAGCGAAATAATAAAACATAATACAAAAAAATTAGAAAGCACAACAAAAAGCTTCTCCGAAAGTTTATATGAAAAAATGACCAAAGACGGCTTTAAATATAGAGTTGAACCTGTAAGAAAATCTTTATTCAGAATGAGAAAAGACATGCAGAATAAAAAACTAAATTTCGACCAACTCATAAACTTTCAAAGCGAACGTATTGTATTCACACCCGTTGAAGGAAAATCTATTGCCCAGCAATGCTTTGATATATATTGCAAAGTTTCTGAACTATATAAAGTACGACCCGAAAGTTTGAGAGATTGGATAACAAATGTACGCTCAAACGGATTTCAAACCTTAGTATTCGATATATTTTTTGAAGATTACTGGAAAGAAATTCAAATAATGACCAATGCAATGAACGATATAGCACAACGAGGATATGCAAAAAATCATGACAACCCTCACGTAAAAAACATAAACACATGGGTAAATACAATAGAAAAATCAATAAATAAAAAAAGCCTTTCAAACAATGAACTGCTCGAATTGGTGTCGCCCGACGTAACCGAAATAATAGTAATTACTCCCAAAGGCGAACTAATCCCAATGAGCAAAAAATCTACAGTATTAGACTTTGCTTTTAAGGTACACACAAACATAGGACTAAGATTTCTAAGTGCCGAAGTGAATAAAAAAATAGTAAAACCTGACTATGTATTACAAAACGGAGATATGGTCAAGATAATTACCTCCGATACCGTGAAACCAAACGAATCATGGTTAACCAACCTTTCAAGTGCCGGCAATAGAGCTAAATTGAAAGAATATATTGCCATGAAAAAATCTACCGTAACAACGCTGGGTAAAAAAATATTCGACGAAATAAAACAAAATTATCCCATAGAAAAAGAACATATAAGACAAATACTGCAAAATCTGAGATTAGCCAATCAAAATGACCTTTTTTGGAAACTTGGCTCAAAATCAATAATAAGCGAAGACATCATAAAACTGTTTAAACAAAACAATAAAAACAACATACTAAGCGGATTAAAAAACAGCATAACAAAAAAAACGCAAAAACCAAAAGAACTACAAATTGTAATTCCAAACAAAAAACAACCTTACATTATACGAAATCTGAAAAATTTATCACTTGCCGAATGCTGCCGTCCCATACCCGGTGATGCGGCAATGGCTTATACAAACGACGCTCTCGAAACTGTAATACACAAACGAAGATGTCCTAAAGCAAAAGAACTAAATGCAGCATACGGGAAAAAAACACAAGCTGTAAAATGGGAACTCCTAACCAAAGAAAAAACTATTGCAACCATTGAATTTAAAGGAATAGACAGAAAAGGAATACTATCAGAAATGCTAAAAATAATACACGACGACTTAAAAATAAATATGAACGACCTTAAAATGCACGCCGAAAGTAACACATTCATTGGTACTATTGAATTTCTTGTTTCAGACGTTAAAGTGCTTAACATTGTAATTAAACGAATTCAAAAAATAAAAGGAATTTCTGAAGTAAGACGAAAATAAATAAACAAACCCCCCCCCTATCTATATTTTGAAATTAAGCAATATGACAAAAAATAAATTAGACAGAACCAAAGCGCCCAAAACAACAATTCCGGAAACTATTGATATTCCAAAAACTAAAAAATTTAATCTAAGCAACGGTAAAGAAATATACTTTTTCCAACAAGGCTATCCTGAGCTACTATATCTTGAGGTAATTTTTGATGCAGGAGTAGTAAAAGCCAACAACCCTGCTTTGGCTAATATGACAAGTAGTATGCTTGATGAAGGAAATGCCAAATACAACTCAAAAGAAATATCTGAACTTATTGATTATTACGGAGCTGACTTGTCTTTAAAGACCGACAATCATTTATCGTATGTGAAATTGAAAATATTAAAAAAACATTTTCATAAATTATTAGAGGTATTCAACGAAATACTAAGTTCTCCCACATTCCCTGATAAAGAATTTGAACTAATACAACAAAATAATTACCAAGATTTACTTATTCAAAGAGAAGAAACATCATTTATAGCAACCGAAAAATTTTCTCAAGTAATTTTTGGCGAAAATAATATTTACGGAAGAAATTTACTACCCAAACATTTCCTCGAACTTTCAAGCGAACAACTCAAAAATTTTCACAAAAAAAATTACATAGATGGCAAAAATACAATACTACTCGCAGGCAGTTACGACGACAAAATATTAAACCTACTTGACCAAAACTTAAGTATTTTCAACAAAAAAGAAATACCATCTTACAAAAATCTGAACATTGATACTCAACCCGACGTACAAAAAAAGCATTTCATACACAAAAACAATGCAATGCAAGCCTCATTAAGGATAGGAAAAACTACAATAAAAAAAACACATCCAGACTACATACCTTTAAATATTGCAAGTGTATTACTCGGCGGATATTTCAGTTCACGTTTAATGAAAAATATACGAGAAGACAAAGGATACACCTACAATATTGACGCTAACGTATTTTCATTATTCGGAAAAGGAATTTTTTTTATCAATGCCGAAACTAAACAAGAAACCGTAAGCAAAACATTGGAAGAGATTAATAAAGAACTTAAAATTTTTAGAACAACACCCGTAAGCAAAACAGAATTACAAACTGTAAAACACTACATATTAGGTAATTTATTCAGAGAATTTGACACCCCAAAAGACACAATAAACTACTTTAAATCAGTACATTTTTACGGATTAGATGAAAATTATTTCTTGAAATATATTGATACGCTTAAAAAAATTACACCAACAAAAATTATGGAAATTGCACAAAAATATCTACACGAAGACAGTATGTATACCATCGTATGCGGAGATAAAAACAAAATGAAATAACTCTTTAATACATTAATAATCAAGCAATTATAAAACGCACAGCAATAACCGCATAACCGTCTGACTACCAATCACTTACAAAAAACAACATAACCAACGACCAATAATTTTAAAAAAAAGTAATGACAAAAAAAGAAAGGTACGATAAAATTATAAACTACTTTCTAATATCACAACCGGTAGCAGAAACCGAACTTGATTACAACACACCATACGAGTTACTCGTTGCAGTAATATTGTCGGCACAATGCACCGACAAAAGGGTAAATAAAATTACGCCGGCACTTTTTGAACGATACCCCAATGCCAAAGAAATGGCTACCGCTGCACCGGAAGAAATTTTTGAATATATAAAAACCTGCTCCTATCCCAACAACAAAGCCAAACACCTATCCGGCATGGCACGTATGTTGGTAAGTGAATTTAACAACGTGGTGCCTGACGATATTAAAACCCTGCAAAAACTACCGGGCGTGGGCAGAAAAACCGCCAATGTAATAGCATCAGTAGTTTACAACAAACCCGCTATGGCAGTCGATACGCATGTATTTAGAGTATCCGAACGCTTAGGGCTTACCACCAACTCCAAAACCCCCTTAGAAACCGAAAAACAACTCGTAAAATACATACCCAACGAGTACATTGCAACAGCACACCACTGGCTGATACTCCACGGCAGATACGTCTGCACGGCACGCAAACCTAAATGCTCAAAATGCGGGCTGAGCGAATTTTGCAGGTATTTCACAACTCAAAACAAAACCTAACTTTACAACATCTTCAAACACCTAATATTCAAAGCTTTAAAAACATGATATACCCCAAATAAAACATAAAATTTTTTCAATTTAATCACAATATATACTTTTACCCCCAAATTCTTATATTATGAATGAAAAAAGTTACGTAAAAAAATTCATTGAACAACCCATAAAAGACAACTGGAATTTACCTGCATTTACAGACTATAAAAAAGAAACTTTTACTTATGCCGAAGTGGCAAGAAAAATAGCCCGCTTTCACCTCATGTTTGAGAAAGCCGGAGTAAAAAAAGGCGATAAAATAGCTCTTATCGGGAAAAATTCGGCAAGATGGGGTATAGTTTACCTCTCCGTCATCAGCTACGGAGCAGTTATTGTACCAATACTATCAGACTTTCACAGCAACGACATACACCACATCGTCAACCACTCCGACGCAGTCGCTCTTTTTCTAAACAAAAACATCTGGGACAAAATTGACGAAAATAAAATGCCAAACCTAAGAGCAATAATTTCTTTAGATGATTTTAATATTTTAGCACAAAAAAAACGCGAAAACGTAAAAAAAGCTTTTGGAAATTTAGATAAAAGTTTTGAAAAAAAATACGGAAAAAACTTTACAAAAGATAAAGTAGTTTATAACGCAAACTCTAAAAATGAATTAGCGTCCATAGTATACACCTCAGGTACAACAGGATTCTCAAAAGGAGTAATGCTACCATACCAAAGCCTTTACGCAAACGTAAATTTTGCATGGCAAAACATGAAACTTGAAGCAGGATACAAAACAGTATCTTTTTTACCTTTAGCACACTCGTTCGGATGTGCTTTTGATTTTTTATGGCCATTTTCGCGTGGCGTACATATTCATTTTCTCAGCCGTATACCCACCCCACAAATAATTCTTAAAGCCTTTGCCGAAGTAAAACCTGACATAATTTTTGCCGTACCGCTGATATTAGAAAAAATATACAAAAAACAAATACTTCCCATACTGAATAAAAAATCAGTCAATCTAATCAGTAAAGTGCCCATACTTAATTCTGTTGTTTATAAAAAAATAAAAGACAAATTAGATACAGCATTCGGAGGAAATTTCAGCCAGATAATTTTAGGCGGCGCACCGCTTTCTAAAGAAGTTAATGATTTTCTGAAAAAAATAAAATTCCGCTACACAGTAGGCTACGGAATGACTGAATGTGGTCCTCTTATTTCATACAACCATTGGTCAACCACAAAATCAGGCTCGGCTGGAAAAATAATTACCCCGCTTACCGCAAAAATAGATTCTGACAACCCACAGAAAAAAGCAGGCGAAATAATGGTAAAAGGAGCTAATGTAATGCTTGGATATTATAAAAACAAAGAAGCAACTGAAAAAGTATTAGACAGTAACGGCTGGCTACACACGGGCGATTTAGGTGTTTTGGATAAAGATAATTTTGTATATATCAGAGGTAGAAACAAAAGTATGATATTAGGACCATCGGGCGAAAATATATACCCCGAAGAAATAGAAGCCGTAATAAACAACATGCCACTGGTACAAGAATCGGTTGTAGTAGACGACCAAAACAACAAACTTGTTGCACTAATATATCCCGATTACGAAGATGCTGATAAACAAGGACTTAGCGACAGCAGTATAGAAAAACTTATAAAAGATTTGCGAACAGAAATAAACAACAACTTGCCTCGCTACAAACAAATATCTCGTATTCAAATATATCCCAACGAATTTGAAAAAACGCCCAAGAAAAGTATCAAACGCTTTCTTTATCATATAGACTAATATTTTATGAAACCAAGAGTTATGCTCTTGGTTTTTAATTTTAAACGAACAGTTCATAAGCCCAAATTATTGTCTGCATTTTTTGCAATAACAAGACGTTGCTTATTTTATAAGTAATTGATAATCAAGAGGTTACAATCTGTTTTATAAATATTCCTCAACTGTCTAATTATCATTATATTAGCTTCATGATTATTTGAGTAAGGACTTTGCTATTCGTAATTTTTAACGACTATCTCGGATACTTTGCCATCCATAATTAAATAAAGTATTGATTTTTGATTCTTAATTTAACAAAGTGTTGTTGTAATTAACAGCAATAAATTTACCTTTGTAAAAATAATTTAATTTTATAAAATATGAAAATATCAGTTGTTGGAACAGGATATGTTGGATTAGTTACAGGCGCATGCTTTGCCGAAGCAGGTATACATGTTAGCTGTGTAGATATTGATAAAGAGAAAATCGAAGGTCTGAAAAATGGTAAATTACCCATTTGGGAACCGGGCTTACAAGCTATTGTAGAGCGTAACAGCAAAAACGGGCGTTTGAGTTTTACTACCGACATAAAAAGTACATTAAACGATTGCGAAGTTGTATTTTCGGCAGTAGGAACACCACCCGACGAAGACGGAAGCGCCGACCTGCGATATGTACTGCAAGTAGCCAAAGAAGTAGGACAAAACATGCAAAACTATTTGGTATTCGTAACCAAAAGCACCGTACCCATAGGAACAGCCAAAAAAGTAAAACAGGTAATATCCGAAGAGTTGAAAAAACGCGGATTGGAAATTGAATTTGACGTAGCATCGAACCCCGAATTTTTGAAAGAGGGAAGCGCAGTAGACGATTTCATGAAACCCGACCGCATAGTAGTAGGTATAGAATCGGAACATGCCGAAAAAATAATGAAAAGACTTTACAAACCTTTCTTACTCAACGGACACCCCGTTATTTTTATGGACATACCATCTGCCGAAATGACAAAATACGCCGCAAACTCAATGCTCGCAACCAAAATAAGTTTCATAAACGATATTGCCAACCTTTGCGAAATAGTAGGAGCCGACGTAACCAATGTAAGACGAGGTATAGGAAGCGACAAACGAATAGGATACCACTTCATATATGCCGGAACGGGCTATGGCGGCTCGTGTTTCCCGAAAGACGTAAAAGCACTCATCAAAACTGCCGACAATGAGGGATATTCTTTAGATATTCTAAAAGCCGTGGAAGCCGTAAACGACAGACAAAAATCTGTTATGGTGAAAAAAATACGCAAATATTTCAATGATGAACTAAAAGGCAAAAAAATAGCAATGTGGGGATTAGCTTTCAAGCCCAATACTGACGACATGCGCGAAGCTCCATCCATTGTAATAGCAAGACAACTAAAAGAATTAGGCGCTGAAATATACGCATACGACCCCGTAGCCGTAGACGAAGCCAAAGAAAGAATTGGCGGACTAATAAATTACACCAACGATAAAAACGAGGCATTAGTAGATGCCGACGCACTCCTTTTAGTTACCGAATGGACAGAATTTAGAGTATTAAACTATAAGGTAATCAGTAAACTATTGAAAAATAAAGTTATTTTCGATGCTCGTAATATATACGACCCCATAGAGTTGAAAGAAAACGGATTTGAATACTTTGGAATTGGCAGATAATTTTTTTTAAAGTATTATTATACCGGCTTATTTTAATTACAGATATGATATTGTATTACTCTTTAGCTTGTTGGTAATCAAATGTTAAAACACAATTTACTTCACAACAAAACACTGATTAACAACAAGTTAAAATAAACAACAGAATAATTATTTAGAGGAAAAACAAAGAGCGGAAACTTCCAACTTCCCTCTTCACACTTCCAACTAAAAAATAAATATATGAAAAAAATCTTAGTAACCGGAGGAGCCGGTTTTGTAGGGTCACATCTTTGCGAAAGACTTTTGCGCGAAGGCAATCAAGTTATTTCCGTAGACAACTATTTTACGGGAGACAAAAAAAATATAATACATCTTACTCAAAACCCTTATTTTGAAATAGTTAGACACGATATAACAATGCCCTACTATGCCGAAGTTGATGAAATATACAACTTAGCATGCCCTGCATCGCCTATACATTACAGCCACAACCCCATAAAAACCGTTAAAACCTCAGTAAGCGGCGCAATAAATATGCTGGGACTTGCCAAACGTGTAAATGCAAAAATTCTTCAAGCATCAACAAGCGAAGTATACGGCGACCCACAGGTACATCCACAAAAAGAAACCTACTGGGGACATGTAAACCCCATAGGCGCACGTGCATGCTACGACGAGGGAAAACGTGTTGCCGAAACTCTATTTATAAACTACCATAAACAAAATAAGGTAAGAATAAAAATAATCCGAATTTTCAATACCTATGGACCACGCATGCACCCCAACGACGGACGCGTAGTATCCAATTTCATAGTGCAAGCCCTTCAGCATAAGGATATTACAGTATACGGCGACGGTTCGCAAACACGCAGCTTTCAGTATGTTGATGATTTAATAGAAGGTATGACCAAAGTTATGGCTTCAAAAGACAGCTTTACCGGTCCTGTAAACATAGGAAATCCGGGCGAATTTTCTATACTCGAATTGGCAAATAAAATAATAGAAATGACCAAGTCTAAATCAAAAATAATATTCAAACCATTGCCCGAAGACGACCCCATGCAACGAAAACCCGATATAAGCATGGCAAAAAAACACATAGACTGGCAGCCGAAGATTCCTTTGGAAGAAGGTCTGCTTAAAACAATTGAATATTTTAAACAAATAAATCTTAAAAATTTATGAAAGGCATAATATTAGCAGGCGGTTCAGGCACGAGACTATACCCCATTACAAAATCAATTTCAAAACAGATACTCCCAATTTACGATAAACCCATGATTTACTATCCGTTATCTAATTTGATGACGGCAGGGATTCAAGATATTTTAATAATTTCGACCCCACGCGACCTACCGCTCTACAAAAATCTTTTTGGAAACGGAAACCACTTGGGGCTAAATATTTCATACGCCGAACAACCCAAACCCGAAGGATTGGCACAAGCCTTTATGATAGGCGAATCATTCGTGGGCGATGATACTGCTTGTCTTATACTCGGCGATAATCTATTTTTTGGACACGATTTCGGCAACGACCTGCAAAAAGCCGCAAAAATTGAAAAAGGTGCAATCGTTTTCGGATATTATGTAAAAAATCCGAGCCGATACGGGGTAGTTGAATTTGACGACAAAGGCAAGGTTATTTCAATTGAAGAAAAACCCGAAAAACCTCGTTCAAATTATGCCGTTACAGGTTTGTATTTTTACGATAATTCGGTAATTGAAAAAGCCAAAAAGCTTAAACCATCCAAAAGAGGCGAGCTTGAAATAACCGACCTTAACAGATTATACCTCGAAGAAAACGCATTGCACGTGAAACTCTTAGGCAGAGGTATGGCATGGTTAGATACAGGCACACACGAAAGTTTATTGAAAGCATCGGATTTTATTGCAACAATAGAGTTTAGACAAGGCTTGAAAGTGGCTTGTTTAGAGGAAATTGCATACGCTAAAGGGTATATAGACAAAAATCAATTGACAAAACTTGCCGAAAGTATGAAAAATAACAACTACGGGAAATATTTAATGCAAATAGCAAACGGTGAAATAAGAACTTATAATTATTAAACAACACTTCTTTGAATTGAGAATTGAAAATACGTTTGTTAAATATCAATTACGAATTACGAACTGTAAAGCCCTCACTATCGCAATAAAACTACTGACAATCAGCGAATTACAATATGCGTATGAATGCTAAGTTAACAAGATGAATATAAGATATTTATAATAAAAAATAACGAATTATTGATTAAAATATTTCATGGAAATTAAAACAACATTTATAGAAGGTCTTAAAATAATAAACCCCGATGTATTTAAGGACAAACGAGGCTATTTTTTTGAGTCGTATAACAAAAAAAAATATTTTGAAATAGGAATAGATACCGATTTTAAACAAGATAATCAATCCTATTCCCAAAAAAATGTCATTAGGGCGCTTCACTACCAGACGGGAGAGTACAGTCAAGCAAAATTAGTGCGAGTTTTACACGGCAAAGTCTTAGATGTAGCTATTGATTTGCGACAAAGCTCGCCTACTTTCGGAAAATATTTTTCGGTAGAACTTTCGGCAGAAAATAAACTCCAATTTTTCATACCCAAAGGATTTGCACACGGATTTTCCGTTCTTAGCCAAGAAGCTGTTTTGTTTTACAAATGTGATAATTTTTATAATAAAAATTCAGAAGCCGGCATAATATTCAATGACCCCGACTTAAATATTGATTGGAAAATTCCAAATAATGAAGCAATAATTTCCGACAGAGATATATTGTTACCAACTTTCAAAAATGCAGTTTTATTTTAAAAAAATAAGTATAATAAAAACATCATTACGTTTTCGCCATTAATAAAAAAAAACTACCTTTGTAGGAGTGTTTTTCACACACAAACAGCTATAAAGCGCTGATATCCAGATAGTTAAAAACAACCATTGAACAAAAACAATATAATTTTAATCCGAATTATAAATTTACAAAAATAAATAAACAATCATGAGCCGGCAAACAGTAACCGTAGAAACAGCCTCAAGTTTAGGTTTAAACGAAGAAGAATTTAATAAAATACAGTCCATACTCGGACGCATGCCAAACTTCACAGAATTAAGCATATATTCTGTAATGTGGTCGGAACACGCTTCGTATAAAAATTCCATAAAATGGCTAAAAACACTTCCGCGAGACGGTAAACAAATAATGGTAGAAGCCGGCGAAGAAAATGCCGGAATGGTAGATATAGGCAACGATATGGCATGTGTATTCAAAATAGAATCGCACAACCATCCCTCGGCAGTAGCCCCTTACCAAGGAGCAGCAACCGGCGTTGGAGGCATAAATAGAGATATATTTACTATGGGAGCGCGTCCGGTGGCACAATTAAACTCCCTACGATTTGGGAATCCATATACCAACCGAACCAAATGGTTATTAGAAGGCGTTGTAAAAGGCATAGGCGACTATGGAAATGCCTTTGGAGTGCCGGTAGCCAGCGGGGAGGTATATTTCGACGATTCATACAATACCAACCCACTCGTAAATGCCATGTCGGTAGGTATAGTAAAACGACATGAAACAGCATCGGCAATATCATACGGTGCCGGAAACCCTGTATTCATAGTAGGTTCGGCAACAGGCAAAGACGGAATACACGGTGCAACATTTGCTTCAGCCGATTTGCACGAAGACTCGGCAGACGACATACCTTCGGTACAAGTGGGCGACCCGTTTCAAGAAAAATTACTACTGGAAGCAACGCTTGAAGTAATACGTTCAGGCACTATTGTAGGCGTACAAGACATGGGTGCTGCGGGAATTATTTGCTCAACCTCCGAAATGTCGGAAAAAGGCAAAAGCGGTATGAAAATTGACCTCGACAAAGTACCTCTTCGTCAGCAAAATATGGAAGCATGGGAAATATTGCTGTCCGAATCGCAAGAACGAATGCTGATAACCGGCAAAAAAGGTAAAGAAGACGAAATAATTGCTATTTTCAAAAAATGGGATTTAAACTGTGAACAAATAGGCGAAGTCATAGACGAAGACCGATTGATGTTTTACAAAAACGGCGAATTGCAAGCCGACGTACCTGCTGCATCGCTGGTGCTTGGCGGCGGAGCGCCCGTATACGAAAGAGAATACAAAGAGCCTGAATATCTTAAAGAAATTGCAAAATACAACATCAACGATGTTCCAGAACCTGAAAATTTACAAGAAACAGCCAAATTTCTTATTTCGCATCCTAATATTGCTTCAAAAAAATGGATAATTGAGCAATATGACACTATGGTACGCACTAACAATATGAATACCAATGCCCCGTCTGATGCCGGTATAGTATATTTGAAAGACAGCAAAACAGCTTTGGCAGTTACAACCGATTGCAACTCAACCTACGTATATGCCGACCCCGAAAAAGGCGGTCAGATAGCTGTTGCCGAAGCCGCTCGTAATATAGTATGTTCGGGTGCTGAACCTTTAGCCATAACCAATTGCCTTAATTTCGGAAATCCCTACAATCCGGAAGCTTATTGGCAATTCGTAAAAGCTGTGCAAGGCATGGGCAAAGCTTGCGAAAAATTCAATACTCCCGTAACCGGCGGCAATGTAAGTTTTTACAATCAAACAAGCATAAAAGGAAAAACAGAACCCGTTTATCCCACTCCTACTATCGGAATGTTGGGTTTGATAAAAGAAGGTATGAAAAAAACTACCCTTTCGTTTCAAAACGAGGGTGATCTTATAATAATGCTCGGGAAATCGCGTAATGATATATCACAATCACAATATTTAAGGCATTGGCATGAAATAAAAATGTCGCCTGCCCCTTATTTTGATTTAGAAGAAGAATATGATATGCAAGATAATCTTAAAGAAATTATAAAAAAAGACCTTGCGGTGTCGGCTCATGATGTATCAGAAGGCGGATTGTTTGTTGCTCTGTGCGAAGCATGTTTTTTATTTAACAAAGGTTTTAAAATTGATTATGCAAAAGATATTCGCAAAGATGCTTTCTTGTTTGGCGAAGCCCAAGGCAGAGTAATTATTTCCATAAAACCGGAAAATAAAGCTGCTTTTGAGACTTTAGTCAGAAATAAAAAAGTTCAGTGGGCAGAAATAGGAAAAGTTACTTCGGGCGAATTTATTATAGAAAATAAATCATTCGGTAAAGTTTCAGAGTATAAAAAATTATATGAAAACGCTTTAGAGAAAATTATAGAAAGTTAAACCCGCACAATATTTTGTTAAATTATTAGTGGGGAAATACTTAAATCATATTCTTATAACTTACTAATAATCAAACAGTTACAAATAGTCAATATTAAAAACGCAACTTTCTAATTATTAGCTATTTGCAAAAAGCAATGAGTTATTGAGTTATAATATTTTGAAATAATAATAGTACGATTTTAAAATATCTTGATTTTACTTGGCAAAAATCTAAAATGTCTGTAATCTTGCGGGTAAATGTGTATGTGGTTAATTGAATAGGTGCATGTTAGTATAATTAGCGGTAATATTAGAAATGAATTGGCAGCTAAAAGTTACTAATTGAGAATTGAGAATTGAGAATAAAAAAACTTTTTAATTTGCTGAAATTATTGTCAGTATAGGTCTGAATATGCCGAAAAAAAGACTTAAAATTAGGAGTAGGTATGATAAAAAATATAAATTATGGCATTAATAAATTGTCAGGAATGTGGTATTAAAGTAAGTAATAAAGCATTCGACTGTCCGCAATGTGGAGCAAAATTAAAAACTCCAAAACGCTCATTAATGGGTAAATCAGTAATATATTTGCTTATAGCATTTAATATTTTAATGTTGTTATGGCTTATCTTTGGGCTTAATATCACTAATGAAAGTATAGAAACTCTAGAAACTGGTGTAGAACGAGCAAGTGCTCTAGTTGGGAAAGGCTTAAGCAGTATGATAATAATTTTTATGTGGCTCGCCGGAGATGTAATTTTAGTTATAATAGCTTTGGCGACAAGACCAAAAAAGTAAAGCATTGAATAAATATGAAATTATCAGAAAGCATGATGCGATTATTTTTATAAAGTTCATAATTTATATTTTCTTTATTTGAAATAATTGAACTTTGTAATTGTTTGTATTACTCAATAACTCTACTTGCATCTGTAATTCGCGGATTGTAAAACTTTCCGCCCGGCTCAAAGGGGTTTTTGTGATTTGAGGTAATAATTATTATTCGTCTTCTCGCCTAATTAAATCATTATAAGATTTAACACGTGGAGCATTATAAAAAAATTGATAGTCAACAAGATATTCTTTTTTGAGAAATAAACCCATTGCAAAGAAGGAGATAAGTTTATAAATATATTTACAACTATCTACGTTGTAATAAAATATTTTAAAATGAGTACAAAAACTTGCTCTGGCAAAAATGGTTTCATTTCTCATTGTATCAAGTATTGAACAATATTGTCTTGTAATATCCCCGTATCCGGCATTTAAATCTTTAATTAAAGGATGAGGTCGCCAACCATGTATGTAATAATACGATGAATCATGGGGCGATAATTCTAAGCCGGGTTCTCCTTGCTCTGTGTATTTCATCATTCCGTATGGCAATAGATGACAACCACCTCCGGTAGTTGTAAAATAAACTATGTTATCAGAGGTGTTTTTTACTAAAACATAACCTGTAAATTCGTGCGAAGTAGATTCAAAATTTATTTTTAATTCTTGAATATATGGAGATATTTTTAATGGTTCAATATATACGGAGTCCCGTGTCTGAGCAAAAATTATTGAACTGTATAGCATTGTAATACATAAAAAGAAAGTCTACTTATACTAAAATCGGGAACAACAAGTCTAACAGCCTTAATTCGTCGTTGTTTCTTTAATTTGCTAAATTCTTCTTTATTCAAACTTCTCAGGCGCAAAGCCTCAGGTGGATAACTCGCCTTGCATCTGTAATTCGCGGATTGTAAAACTTTCCGCCCGGCTCAAAGGGGTTTTTGTGATTTGACGTAAAAACTCAAAAAAGTTTCATAAAAAATACATTATTTTTTATACTTTCTTTGAATTATTTTATCTATTAATGTATCCGTATCGTCAGCTTGCATAATTACCAAAGGTTGTGAAACATAATATCTAATATTTTTATTCAAATTCAATTCTCGTAGAAGAGATAAATATTCTTTTGCCACCCAAAATGTACCAATAAAAATAGTATTCTTTTTGTAATATTTTCTTGTTGAAATAAATTTATAGGTTTTTAATTTACCGGAGTTAAGACTTTTATAAGTCCAATAGACATCTAAAACTTCTACTTCATAAATCCAATAGTATTTAAAACGATAAAATTTCAAATGTTTATCCTTTATTTTTATTCTGCATACAGAATGTTCACCTTCTTTGAAATCTAAAATAATGTCTTTATTTTTATCATAATTATCTAATAAGCTGTCGTTTGGAGTGCTACAACAAGGATACCCAATAGGATATGCCCAATTTTTAAATTCGTAAGTTTGTTGTGCTAATAAAGAAGTTTGACAAATAAAAACAATTATAATGTTAAGGATAAGGGTACGCATAAGTTTTACTACTTTGAAATTCTGTGAATAATACAACTGAAAAAAATAAGCGCAAGAAGTATTAAAAATTTGTTTAATTATTGTAATGGTAAAGTTTTGACAGCTTGCAAATCAATGGTAGTCAGACAGTTATGTTGAGACCTCCTACATAGTATATAACGATAAAATTGTAAATATATTGGGTTCGTAATTTAACGATGACCTTTTTGTCTCGTATAATTACCACTCATCAGGAAAACAGCATATAAGAAC
>PDWI01005510.1_pt1 | contig 16295 bp, 17 predicted proteins | sample 1430891 | NCBI WGS metagenome assembly PDWI01 (sample SAMN01162508, study PRJNA174530) | Oral metagenome, whole genome shotgun sequencing project. | biome: Marine environment; feature: Marine mammal; material: Swab sample of the gingival sulcus; isolation source: swab sample of gingival sulcus...
CGATTTTGTAAAGAAAGATTTTGTAAAGAAAAAGCCCATTTTTGTGAGCTTTTGTCTCTCTCTATTTTTGTGTGTATAGTTTATCGAGATATTGCCAAAATGCGACACCACCACCAATTTCACCGACGCACTCCGCTGCTTCTGCTTTGGTGCGTGCCTGTGGATGCAATCCATCGACTGGCATGTGACGGAAGACCCATCGGACATCGTCTGCATAATCAGCACGCATGTTTGCCGTTGATGCATGAAATTTTTTGCAAAATGGGCAATCAATATCAGAATATTCGATAATGGTGATGCGGGCATTGTCGTCACCGATAATCCAATCATTGTCATCAACAGGTGCGACCTCTCTCTTTGCACTGACATCTTCTGCACGTGGGTCTCTGCCAGCTAATAGGTCATCAAAAAATTCTCGCATGCCAGCTTCTTCGTATGCGCCAGGTATTTCATAGATTGCATTATCAATGAGGACAAAACTGTGTGGCGTGCCTTTTACGCCAGCTTGTGTAGCAGTATCAATATGATGTTGCACGACGTCTTTATGGCGCCTTTCTGACATACATGTAGTAAATTTTTCGCGAGAAATATCTAGTTCTACCGCGAGATCCTCTAGTGATGTCTGTGTCGCGCCGTCATCATCTGTATTAGCGGTATGTTCTTGAGCGACGTCTTTTGCACTAATGTGCTTTGTCTTTGTGTAGTGAAATGTGATTTTGTTTGTGACAGTGAAGAGTAAAAGGACAAAAAGCACTGTTGCGAGTGCGCACATAAATCCAAACCAAAATGAATGCCAGTGGGTTTTATATGTTTTTTGATGTTCTGTCATATTGTTGTGTGAGAGTTATGTTAGTAAAACTATACTCAGTGTACGTACTTCAACGCAATTGCGCAAGTGGGAAAAATTCTCTATGATAGAGGGGGGAGATAATACATGAATATTATGATTGCACAATTTAGCACAAAACTCATCGCAAAAGAATGCATCGCACAAGACACATATCAGTTTATATTTGAAAAACCTGCTGATTTTGATTTTTTGGCAGGGCAATATGTATTTCTTGATTTTCCGGATCCACAGTACACGGACGACCGACCATCGATGCGTGCAATGTCAATTGCGTCTGCACCACAAGAAGACACACTCATGTTCATCATGCGAAGTAGCGACAGTGCATTCAAAAAAAATATCACAGCGATGACACCGGGAGAAGAAATCACCGTAAAGGGGCCAATCGGACACATCGCACTACCGGATAATGTGCACCAGCCAATCGCGTTTATTATCTCTGGTGTCGGCGTGACGGCTGCACGTTCGATGATTATGCACGAACAGATTATAAACTCACCACGAAAAATCACAATGCTTTACTCTAGTCGGACGAAAGACTCTATTGCATTGCGAGAGGAATTGGACAGTGTGTCGCTGCAAAACTATGCCATCGTACACACACTCACACGTGAGAATGGTGCATGGGATGGGGAAGCGGGGCGCATCAACCGCGCAATGATTGAGCGACACATTGACGATATTCAAAATACCGTGTATTATGTTGTAGGTGCTGGCACATTTATTGATTCCATGCGTGATATCCTCGGAGAGATGGGCATCGATAAACTCAATGTACATTTTGACAATTTTGGGTAAGGTGTCCTAGCTAAAAGTCTGTAAAGTCCATCATGTCAAAAGCTGGGTGTGTAGTATTTTACAAACATAAGAAAAGCGGGTGTCGTATAGTGGCTTATTATATCAGCCTTCCAAGCTGAGGACGAGGGTTCGATTCCCTTCACCCGCTCAGGTCAAAAAAGCTCCATTTAGTGGGGCTTTTTTATATTTTTTGATTGCACATTTTTTTGACAAAAAGGTATAAATTAGGTATTATTATACTTAATTGGAAGAGTTTTTTGTGAGATTGACGTGTATACAGATGGAGGATTTTTTGTTGAACATAGTTCGTTGGTAAGCAAAAAATTCATTAGAAAGTGTTGTGGCAAGTAGTAGGGTGATAAAGAGTAAAAAGTGATAATCTTTCATTCTGCTCGAGGGTGTATATAGTAAATGCGTAATTTTTGCAAATATTATGAATAGCAAAATCCAATCAATGACTGCAGTATTTCTTTTCCTCGTCATCTTCATTGGAGTTTTTATTTGTGCACACCAAATATATACGACCAACAAAGAGCTAGACAGTGCACATGCAAAAATTACAAAACATGCAATCTTTCCCAATACAAAAAATGTCACATCACTGAAGAAAGAGATTGATACGTCTGAGTGGAAAACATATGAAAATACACAGTATGGATTTTCTTTTATATATCCTCATGATTGGACTGTTACAGAAGATTATCATGCAACAACACCGCTTGCAGATGTTGTTGCAGTGACAACAGCACCACAAAAAAGTGATAGCAAAAACAAAAATCTCCTTTTTGATGTTTTAGTGTCTTCTTCTGCAAAAGGTACAAATCCCAAAAAATGGTATCAAAAGACATATGAAAATCCCGATATCATAAAAGGGTATAAGGGAGAAACAAAGGAATTACAAATAAATGAACTGGATGCGTATTATGTTGTGGAAGATAAAGGTGTGTACAAGAACATCAAATATATTATATCTAAGAACAATCTCATGGTATATTCTTCATTTAGATATGACAACAAAAGTAAAAATTTCTCATACCCCGAATATATTCCCGTATTTAACGCTATGGTATTTTCATTCAAGTAATTATTGATGGTGTATATTTATACATCAAAAGATGATTATTTATGGGAAATAATCATGAAAGCACTTTCACAATAAAATAGACGGAGGTCAAAATGAAAAAGGTTCTTGTGCTTTTTTTCTGTATGATGACTATGTCGGCATTTGCATCAAATGATGCAGATACATATCTTTACAAAGATGAATGCCCGACACTTGGTGGAAAGATGGTAGTAGATCCATGGAAGTTCTACAAATGCGAATGTACATCATACGTCGCGTACAAACTCAATGAAGCAGGTATTCCATTTAGCAATAGTTATCATGGTGTACATTGGGGTAACGCCAGTAATTGGTATAACGCTGCACGATCTGCAGGTGTTATGCGTCCTACTGCTCCGCAAGTTGGTGATGTTGCATGGTTTGATAATCATGTTGCGTATGTTGAGTCTGTGTCATATCCAAAGGTAACGATGTCGGAGTATAATATTGAGAAGTATGGCCATGGAACCAGAACGATGCTCATTTCAGAAGTTGATGGTTTTATTCGGTTTACACCGCAGTTACCATTTCGCAGGGTAATGGATAAAGATGCACTTGGCAACACCATAACAATCTACTGGCATCCACCAAATGTCTCATGTAAAAATGCAGACATGTGGTGCTATGGGCAATGCTCAAAAGAACATACGCGTGCTGTGTGTGGCATTGCATACGAACAGTTGAAAAATGCAAAACCATATAAATATATTTTGCCAGATTGGAAAAATACATTTTTTGGTGATGCAGACTTATCAACTGTTGGAAACACGTGTCAACAATAACACTCGGAGGTTCATGATATGAAATACAAAGTAGCTTTTATTCCTTTGGTGCTATTTGTCTTTTCTGCTCTTTCTGTGCACGCAGAGTGTGGAGATATTGTGTATATGGATGGTCGTGTTTTTACAAAAACCACCGTCAAGTCTCAATTTGCCACTGAAAAAATGATTGCAGGTTGCAAGACCAAAACAGCAAATCGGTTTAAAGAAGAGTATCCCTTTGTGCAAATAAAAAATTGGCGTGATGTACATTTTATTACGCACAGGTCTTTTTTCGACGAAAAAGTAGAAGGCACTCTGCATTTTATTGGCATTGTTGGGAATGTTGATGTTTACAACAAAAAACTGAAAAAAGATGCATACATTACTGTCATATATCGGGTTTTTGGCGGGGAACGGGAAGGTGTGGCAGGTATAAATGAAGAAGTTTTTTTGTACGAATTACAATTCCCGGAAGATAAAGATTGTTTCGAAAAAGGTAAATCGGCATTAATCGAAGCGATTGATGAAGGGTTTTTTGTTTCCAAAGCACGTGATTTACTTACTGATGCATTGAAGTTTCGTGATTCATTTTATAAGTAAGTCCTTTCTACAAATATTTTTTTACACTCTATGTAGTGCACATGGGGTGTTTTTTGTTTACTAAATTTTTGTCTTTAGATGTCAAAGTTTTTTGTATAGGGATACTTTCCTTTTTGAGAATGTGTAATTGGATTTTTAAAAAGATTGGTGTTTAGCATTTTTAGATTAAAAAAGAGCTTTACATGGTTTATGTAAGCTCTTTTTAGAAGGGGATGTCTTGAATCTCTTTGAGAGTTCTTTGGAGAAAAAGAACATCATGTGACTTTTGTGCTCTGACATAAGCGTCTAAAAAATCAATAACAGCATTATCAATTTCTCTGTCATGTGGAAAGAGTTTGCGTAAACAGTTGCAATCTTCGTCGGATGGAACGAAATGATGTGCATACCATAAAAATTCTTCAATGCTTGAGGCAAAAATCTTACGATCTTCTTTGTAATATTTTTGTGCAATACAAAGAATGTCTGGTGTATATTTAGAGCGACTCCATAATTTGTGTGATAAACGCCACAGTGTTCTTTCTATGTCACCTCTTTTGATTTTGCTGTCGACGCGGTGCAGTCTCGTGAGATTCCACTTTTTTGGTAAAATGCGTCGTCGTGGATATTTACGAATTAATTTTCTGTACCAATCTGGATTTTGTTGTTGTACAACCCATACATACTTGCCATAGTGCGCACCTTTGTCGTAATTCATAACTTTGAGAACAATGCGTGGTTGTGCACGCAGCTCATTGTACATCATTGTGATGTAGGGGATGAGGTGTTCTGGCGCATAGCGTTTTCGTGTCATAGTCACCCTCCTTTTGTTTTGTATTGTAAATGAACGGTTGCATTCATTATAGGGAAGAATCACATTTTGTAAAATGTGGTGAAATTGCTGTTTTGGTGTGTGGGTGGTAGAATGAGGGTTATATAGTATACAGTTTTTATTATGGTATTTGATATTGAGACAATGCGTGACGGTGCGCGGACGGGGGTGTTGCATACGCGGAGGGGTGATATTGAGACGCCGTTTTTTATGCCGGATGCGACGCGTGCGAGTGTGCGGGGATTGACAGCTGCGCAGTTGAGAGACGCGGGGATTGTGCCGATGGTGGTGAATACGTATCACTTGTATTTGCAGCCTGGTACGGATTTACTACGCACAGCTGGTCATGTGCATGCGTTTATGCATTGGGATGGTCCGCTGCTCTCAGACAGTGGTGGGTATCAAGTGTATTCACTCATCCACAAAAACGCACAACTCGGCACCATCACCGAAGAAGGCGCAGTGTTTAAAAGTGTGCTTGACGGGTCAACGCACATGCTCACGCCGGAGCGCGCAATACAGATTCAGTGTGCGATTGGTACGGATATGATGGTTGTACTTGATGACCCGCGACCAGTTGGTGTCTCGGAGCATGAGCACAAAAAAGCGGTGGAGCGCACAATTCGCTGGGCGGAGCGGTGCAAGGTGGAATATGATAAACAAGCCATGCAACATGGATGGGATGACGCGTCGCGGCCGCTTCTGTTTGGCGTGGTGCAGGGTGGTCCATATACAGCACTGCGACAAAAATGTGCGGAAGCACTTGTGGCAATCGGATTTGATGGCTATGGATTTGGTGGGCGACACATCGATGATGAGGGTGTGCGTATGGAAGATATCATCGCACATACAGCAGAGTGCATCCCAGAGCATGCACCACGTTTTGCACTGGGCATCGGGACGCCGGAGGATATTGCGTTCTGTCATCGTGTGGGGTGGGATATGTTTGATTGTGTCATCCCGACACGCGAGGGACGTCATGGACGGCTCTTTGTAATGAAAGATGAAAAAACTTTGACGGAAAATAATGAGAACAATACGGCATTTTATGATACGATGAATATTGGTAATGCACGATTTCGTGATGATTTTATGCCGATTGATACGTCGTGTGATTGTTATGCATGCACGGAATACACACGAAGCTACCTACATCACTTATTTCGGGTTGGTGAACCGCTCGGTGCGCAGATGGCTGCTGTGCACAACTTGCGTTTTTTTGTGCGTATGATGCGTGTTCTGCGTGGGTAATCAATAAAACAAAAAAAAAGATATGTATCATTTTTTCTCTCATGATGAAGACCTCACTGCTGTGATGAGTACACAGATTGATGGTGATATGTCATTGCAGTCTACAGCAGATCATGTTGCGCGTAACAGGCAGAATTTTTGTGCAAAAAATTTCATAGATATAGATCACGTAGTCAATGCTGGATTGACACATAGTACACACGTTGCTGTCGTGGAACATGCCGACCAAAAAATTATTGAGGACACTGATGCACTTGTAACACGGGCGAAAAATGTGTTTTTGTCTTTGACGACTGCGGATTGCTTTCCGGTGCTTTTTTATGAACGTGAACAAAAAATCGTCGGCATCGCACATGCAGGATGGCGTGGCGTCGTGGGAGAAATTGTGCCACGGACAATTAACGTGATGACACACGAGGGTGCACATCCGCGCAAAATTCGTGTTGCAGTGGGGCCAGGTATTTCTGCGCATTTTTGTGATTTTGATTTTGCAGATGTGATTGCGTATTTTGGTTTTTATAATCAAGACAAATACATTGCATCAGGGAGCACAATGGAAAAAGTTAAAGTAGACTTGCGAAAAATCATCATCGATCAACTCAGACATTACAATATCGCCGATGAAAATATTCATAATTGTGCACAATGCACATATGCCAATCAACACACATTTTTTTCTGCACGTCGTGATGGCAAAGGTTTTTGTCGCATGATGTCACTCATCGGCATGCCGACAAAATGAAGTGGTGCGTAGTAAGTGAGAAATCAAAAGTGTAGAGATGCGATGTAGCGCATCTTTTTGTAGATAGAATATGGAATGTGGCATATGGAAGACGCGATAAATCGCGTTTCTGCGTGGGTTGTAGTTCGTCGTAGTTTGACAAAAATGGTTTTTTGGGGTTATAATGAGAAACTTATCGTAATGGTGCGGTAGGTGTGTTCTTAAAAAAATAGAAGGAGAGAATGTCATGAGTATGTCGCAAAAAACTTTTGTGGAAAAGGCAATTAAGAATTTACAATACAACAATTGTGGTGTTGGTGTCGACAGTTCGGGATTGGCGCATGCATTCAGTTTGCATTACCAGGAAAATCCAATTCCAGTTATCCATCAAATGATTCGACATGGCGATATTTGTGGTCGGATACATTCTAATGGAGTGAATGAGCTGTGGGTACATTTGCCTGGCGCTGTATCGAAAAAGTTTCAAAAGGATCTTTTTTGCAAGATGCAATATGAAGTAAAAGGAGTGAAAAATAAAAAAGAGCAGAAAATTATTGCGCTACTGCGAGAATTTTTTGACTTTACGGAGGTCTCACAAATTTGTCGTGAGAGAACGTTGATTGTTTTTCAAGGAAAGCAAATTCAGGGTTCTGGAAATAAAAAAGGTATTATTCTTCGTGGTGAATCCAAAAGTGGTGTTCTTATACGACTGCAGCACGGAGATAATAGTACGTGTCACGAATATGTGATACGCATTGAAAAAGGTGATGCAGAAGACAATATGCGTCTCTTGGATTCCGTGAGAAGAGTGCTGGATGGTCGGCATCTTTCGTCGCGAGATGGAGAGTATAGGCCTTCTGCTGATGCTGTTGATGGGTATGATGTTTTGCAGAAAGTGCTCGGCAATCAGCTTGGTGGCATGTGTGTATCGGAAGATGTAAAAGTAGAAAAATGCAATGCAAATTCTGTGCAATCTACTACAAAAAATACGCCGACTGAGCCAAGATTTTTCGTCGATCAGGATGAAACTGAGATGCAAGTATTCCTCATATATTTGGCAGAAAATGCGAATTTTGATCCAGAGGAGTTCTCAGTACAGGTGTTGCGAGAAGCGCTGGAAGCAGCTGATGTTACCAAGAATCCAAAAGATACCGGACCAATCGTTCGGCGTCTCAAAAACATTGGCATTATAGAATGTGTTGACAAAGGTATGTATAAACTTGCACAGCAAGGAATACGCATTTTATCACTGCTAGATAATAAGAGTGATAAAAAAAATGGTAATACAGCATCCTTTTTAAAAGAACAAACAGTACACCAAGAAGAGCCTGATGCAGTTGTTCTAATGCGCAGGTTAATAAGTGAAAAAAAATCGCTTGCTGATCTAGAGCAAGAATATAATGCGATTAAAGCAAAAGAGGAGAAAATGCTTTCAAGTCTAAAATTACAAAAAGTGAAGGTTCATGAAATCTCTACTGAGATTAAGAAATTTATAGAGTAAATATAGGCCATCGGTGCAAAACTGTACCGATGGCTTTTGTCGTGTGCGCCACAAGCTATCGGCTATATGCTATTGGCTAAAATTGTCGGTTGCGAAATTCCTCTTTTTTTGACATTTATGGTTTTTTTGCGTATTATGATGGTGTAACTGTATGGGTAGTGGCGTACTCATAGGATTGTGATTATAATGTAAGAGGTGTTTGAGAATTTTTCTCAAGAATGCAGGTGGAACCGCGGGGAAACTCGTCCTGATTACTTTGGCGAAAGTGGAAAGTAATGTGGACGGGTTTTTTAATTTTGTAATTTCTTGGTATGACAGAGGAAAAACCAATAACGCGACTTGTGCGTAACATATGGGGGAGTTGGGATGCGTTATATACGCATACAAAAACACTCATGCGTAGCACACGCAAAAATAATGGAGAGATTGGCAGTAAGCAGTTTTGCAAAGAGATGATTGGGTACAGTGACATGTCACGTGATGAGTATCGCCTTGCCGTACAGGCAGTGCATATTGCTATTACAAAAATTCGCAAGGAAGAACAAAAAGAGTACGCAACACAGGAACGTGAGAAAAAACAGGAAGTGGAGCAAGAAAAAGAAAAAATAATTAAAAGTGCATCACGACAAGAGATGCGTGAAATACGGCGTTCTGGTGGTGAAGAAGAGTATTTTAAAACAATTTTTCGATAATTAATAAGGAATATATATGACAACAAAAAATAATGGTTTAATGGATACAATTGTTGGTTTTGCCAAGCGGCGTGGCTTTGTGTTTCCATCCAGTGATATTTATGGAGGATTTGCCGCGGTGTATGATTTTGGCCCGTATGGGACAGAACTTGCCAAAAATATTCGCGAAGCGTGGTGGCGAGCGATGGTGCAAGAGCATGATAATATTGTGGGACTCGACAGTAGCATCTTTATGCATCCAAAAATCTGGGAAGCATCAGGACATGTGGGCGGATTTAGTGATCCACTGTCAGAGTGCAAAAACTGTCATACGCGTGTGCGTGTAGATCACTTATTGGAAGATGCCGGTGTGTTTGCAGATGAAAAAATGTCTGAAGCAGAAATTAATGCGCTTTTGACAGAACATGCCGATAAGATTGTGTGTCCACAATGCGGCAAAAGTGATTTTGCAGAAGCGAAAAATTTTAATTTACTTGTGAAATCAAATCTTGGGAATTTCACGGGAGAGTGGGATGCAGAGCCGACGTATTTGCGTGGGGAGACGTGTCAGGGGATTTATGTGAATTACAAAAATGTGTTGGATACTACGCGGATGAAAGTGCCATTTGGCATTGCGCAAATCGGTAAAGCGTTTCGCAATGAAATCACTGCTAGACAATTTATCTTTCGCAAACGCGAATTTGAACAAATGGAGATGCAGTTTTTTGTGCATCCCGACGAGGCGCAGGACACATATGAACAGTGGCGTGCAAAGCGCTGGCAATATTATCTGGACCTCGGTATCAAAGAAGAAAATTTGCAGTGGCATGAGCATGAAAATTTGGTGTTTTATGCGTCAGCGGCGTGGGACATCGAATACCGATTTCCATTTGGTTTCAAGGAATTGGAGGGTGTGCATGCGCGTGGTGACTATGATTTAAGTCAACACATGAAGCACTCTGGCGCAAAATTACTGTATCGTGACCCAAAAACCAATGAGTCTTTTGTGCCGCATATCGTGGAGACATCTGTTGGTGTGGATCGGACATTTTTGGCGGTGCTGACAGATGCATACACTGAAGAACAATTGGACGACGGCAAGTCACGTGTTGTGTTGAAACTGCCAAAAGCATTGGCGCCAGTCAAAATCGCGGTGTTTCCACTACTCAAAAATAAACCAGAACTAGTGGAAAAAGCACGGGACATTTTTGACACACTCAAAAAGACATACATGTGTGAATTTGATGACAACGGTAATGTGGGTAAGCGATACCGTCGACAAGATGAAATTGGCACACCATACTGTGTGACGGTAGACTTTGAGACGATTGAATCTGGCGTGGTGACTGTGCGAGATCGTGACACAATGGAACAGGTGAGTGTGCCTGAGGGGGAGCTCAGTGATTTTTTTGCACAAAATCTGTGAAAATCAGAGTAGTTTACACGCTTGACAGTTGTGTATAAATATTACTATGATGACACTATAAATAGTACTCTATAATTTATGAAAAAAATAACAACACTTTCTTCTTTGTGTGGTCTTTTTGTGTTTGCGCATACTGTGTGTGCAGAATGTACGCTCAATGGGGAAGTTGTACCGTGTGAAGATTTATCACCGTGGCTTTTTGCGATGCCGTTTCTTGTGAGCGGTGCGATGTTCATCATCATGATGCCCGCTTTGATATTTTGGATATGGATGATTATTGATGCTGCAAAAAATGAAAAAAATAATGATGCAATTATATGGATACTAATACTTGTATTTTTGCACATTCTTGGCGCAGTAATTTATTATTTTGTTCGAAAACGTCCACGGAAAAGTGAGGTTCCTGCACCACCAATGCCGCAAGTAGAGTCAAAGGGTGATGTAGTACAGCAATAATACGTAAAGTGAAATATTATGAAAAAAATCTATTCTCTCTTTAGTGTATTTTTGGGGCTCTTTTGTTATATTCACTATGCGTGTGCAGAATATGCAGAGGAACCGATATCATTTGCAGATAGAATAGTGAACTTTTTTATTTTAGTTGCTCTTTTTGCTCCATTTATGTTATGGCTATTAGTAGATACGATTATACTCTGTTTCATTTTTTTTGGTTTTGCGTTTTGGATTTATATGATTATTGATGCTATAAAAAATGAAAAAGACAATGATCGCATTGTATGGATACTAATACTTATATTTTTGCACGCTCTTGGTGCGCTTATCTATTATTTTGTCCGAAAACGTCCACGGAAAAAGGAGGTTCTTGCACCACCAATGCCGCAGGCAAAATCAAATGAAGATACAGTACAGTAATAATATGTAAAGTGATTTATTATGAAAATTACAGTTGTAGAAAAAAGTACGCAGAGTACACAGTGTGTTCGTGTGGCATGTAATACAGATATCACGAGCAATCGCTATTGCAGTGATGGGAGGAGGGGAGGGATTTTGGAAATGAAGACACCAAAAAAAGAAGATATGACACGGCGTGCGTGGATTGTGTTTGTGCGTTCAATTATCGTAGAAGCGAGAAAACACAATATCAGTCGACTAGAGATTATATGGAAAGACCTTGTGGCGTATGATGGATTGGGTGATGGTTTGTCACAGATTTTTGCAGAAGCCGTGTATATGGCGGCGTATGAATTTCGCACATACAAGAAAAAGCCAGAAGAAGGGTGGCATGATATTGCAGAAGTGATTGTAATTGCGGACAAAAAAGACAAGACGTGTGTACGTAGTGAGATGCGGCGTGGAGTGACTATTGCAAAGCAGGTTAATTTTTGTCGCGACCTCGCAAATACACCGGGTGCAGATATGACACCCGTGCGTTTCGTGACGGCTGTGCGCAAAGCAGTGAAAGGGACTGCTGTGAAATTGCGCGTGCTTGATGAAAAACAAATGCGCACAAAGCGGATGCGTGGCATCTTGACTGTCGGACAGGGAAGTGCGGCACAATCGCGGTTTTTGATATTGGAGTACAAAGGTGGTAGTGACAAGAAAAAACCAACAGTACTCGTCGGTAAAGGCGTGACATATGACAGTGGTGGCATTGATACCAAACCACATCCACATGGACTTGAGATGATGATGGATATGAGTGGTGCTGCGGCGGTAATAGCGACGATTGTGGCAGCAGCAAAGCTCGGTCTCAAAAAAAATATTGTTGCACTGATTCCTGCGGTGGAAAATATGCCAAGTGGATCGAGTATGCGCCCAGGTGATATTATCACGATGATGGATGGGACACATGTAGAGGTGGGGCACACAGATGCAGAGGGGCGACTGATTTTGGCAGATGCGCTGACTTTTGCAAAGAGTTTTAAACCGGAACGCGTGATTGATGTCGCGACACTGACAGGTGCGGCACTTGTTGCACTTGGTGAACGGGCAAGCGCGATTTTTACTGACGATGATACGCTAGCAGAAAAAACGATTGCCGCAGCAGAAAGAACTGGTGATTATGTCTGGCGACTGCCACTGTGGGATGAGTACGCATCTGAAATTGCTGGCACGCATGGTGATATCGCCAATATCCGCACCAAAGGGCAACCTGGTCTTGGCGGTTCAATTACTGCAGCGATGTTTCTCAAAAATTTTGCACGGGATTATAAAGACAATTGGATGCACATTGATATTGCGCCGACGATGACTGCAGTGTTTGATGAAAATCTCGCAAAAGGCGCAAAAGGCGCGCCAGTGCGGTTACTTGTTGATTTACTATCATAATGTTGTATTGTTATATAAAAAATGTACCCTTCGGCAGTTCCGATGGGTACATTTTTTTGTGACGAAGAACAATGTCTCTAATCATGTGTGTTCAACTGTGCCACAATATGGGCAATGTGCTAAATAACGGATTTTTTGGTTGCCACAGTGTGTGCATTGTTCTTTGATTTTCTGCCCACACTTTGGGCAGAAGGCGTGTTGTGCATTGAGTGTAAAAGAGCATCCAGGGCACTTATTATCTTTCAATCGTCTAAGTGCGATACGCTGCGCGCTGAATACTTTCTTTTGAATATAAAACACGAGCCCACCAAAAATACCAATAACCAAAAAGAGCACACCGTAGTATAGGATGTAGCGCATCAATGCAATGGTTTTGAAAAGAGCAAAAATGTGTGCAAGCCATTCTTTTGGAAGGATGTGATATAAAAAAGTGCAGACGACTTGTAAAAATAATAATGTTGTAGCGCTGACAATGGCGGTAAAAATAATGGTGTAGGGACTGTTTTTTCTTTTGAGTCGCATATACACATACACAGAAAGAAGGAAAAACGGCAATATAAACCCAAGCATTAGCAAAAACACTTTTAATTCATAGATACCATTTTGTCTTTCATAATACGCTTTTGCACGATCATGAGCTGCGGCAATACGGTTGATTGCCGGTGTGATTTTTTGAATTTCTTTTTGCTTGTTTGCTTCAAGTATTTTTGTGCGTGATTGTAAGAAAGTAATTTCTTTATTTTTTCCACGAATCGTTTCTTTGAGCGCGTCTTTGTTTGTAATACCTGCTTCGTGTGCAATTTTTTCTTGCAAACTTAGATCATATTCTGTATGTAAATTTTGTATTTCGCTTTTTCTTTTTTGCACAGTGTAGTATGTGTCGTCAAGTTCTGTGTTTAACTGTGCAATTTTTTTAAGTGAGGGTAGTATTTTGTTGAATTCCGTATCGATAGCAAATTTTTTGTCTATTTTACTAAAAGTGCAGTATCTATTTACTGATGATTCTGTGACGTCACCTGCGTCATCAAGTAAATAGGTTACACAGTGTGATGGACGCTCTACTTTTGGCAACATGTCTGCCAAATCAAAAAACACGGCTTCTCCAATGACAAAGATGCACACAGACATTAGAAATAGTAAAAAATAACCCAATTTTGATGTCTTTTTTTCGCTGATTTCTTCATAATCATCTGTGGGAGTTTTTGTGAAAAAATGTGGCGAATTATCTTTTCTTTTGTGTCTCATAAGCTGTATCCTTATTGTGATTACAAAAATTCTGATGATAGCGTACACCTCTATAGTAATATAATTTTATATAAATACAAGTGTGCATGGCTTGTTTTGAAAAGAGAATATTTTTTTGTTGTGTAGTATACTGCGTATATAACATATAATGCATGTAATGATATGAGAAAATATTTGTTGGAAGGTGTTGTGTTTGCGAGTGGCGGGATTGTGATGATTTTTGAGATTGTTGGGTCGCGTGTTTTTGGGCCGTATTTTGGTACGTCACTATTTGTGTGGACGACATTGATTGGTGTAGTTTTGGGCAGTTTGAGTATTGGATATTATGTGGGTGGTCGGTGTGCTGATAAAAAAGCAACATATAAAAATTTATCAATGATTTTGTTTGCGGCTGGCATCTGTATCAGTATTATGATTTTTATAAAAGATGTGTTACTTAGTTCGTTGCAAAGTCATATGGATAATGTGAGCGGAGCATTGCTTATTGGCAGCATTATTCTTTTTGCGCCGACAAGTATTTTTTTGGGCATGGTATCATCATATGCGGCGAAGTTGCGTATTGTTGATCTATCTACATCTGGGGCTGCGATTGGTCGGCTGTATGCATTGTCAACATGTGGTAGTATTTTTGGGACATTTTTGGCAGGCTTTTATCTCATTCCATTTTTTGGAACGAACGCATTGCTTGCTATTTTGGCAATTGTTGTGCTACTTTTTTCGACGTTGCTTTTTTTTTGAAAAAGAGAAGGTGTGGATGTTGTTTCTGTGTGTTGGTATTTTGTGGTTTGTTTCTGAAAATGCAATAAAGACAGTGGGGCATAATTTTGTGGATGCTGATACAGCGTATAATCGTGTATGGATTTATGATGAGAGTTATGAAAAGGATGGTAAAAAATTTGACGTACGAAAAATGGGGATTAATAATGAAAACCACTCTTCAATGGTTATTGGTGATGATGTGTTGGTGAATAAATATTCACAATATTATCATCTTGCACGTCATTTTGCTCCTGACTTTCGGGCATCGCTTATTTTTGGTGGTGCAGGGTATTCATTTCCAAAAAATTATCTTAATACATACCCACATGCCACAATTGATGTAGTTGAAATTGATCCAGGGGTAACAGAACTTGCAAAGAAATATTTCTCTCTCACAGAAAACGCACGCATGCATATTTATCATGAAGATGGTCGTACATTTTTGAATAGAAATACAAAAAAATACGATGTTCTTTTTGGGGATGCGTTTGGTTCGCGTTATGCCGTGCCATATCACATGACGACAATAGAAGCGGTACAAAAAATGTCTGACGCACTTGTCGACGATGGTGTGGCAATTGTTAATTTGATTTCAAAAACAGACGGTGAAAATGATTTTTTGCGAGCGGAGTATACGACATATAAAAAGGTGTTTCCGCAGGTATATCTTTTTCCTGTACAGGGTTCTGATACTAGTGATTTACAAAATATTATTCTTGTCGCACTCAAGTCACAAAATGTGCCATCGCTGACAAGTGATGATGCATATATCAGTCCATTGTTGGCACATGTGTGGCGACATCATTTTTCTGATGACATACCCGTTTTGACAGATGATTATGCGCCTGTGGAATATTATATACGCAAATCTTTATAACAATAGAAGGCACGATTGCTAGACATGGTCTTGAAAAAGATTGCTTTTGCGCGTATACTAGGGTGACGTATGAAAAACGAATCATCACACATTATCATAAAAGGTGCGCGGGAAAATAATCTCAAAAATATTAACTTGACGATTCCACGCAATGCATTTGTTGTTTTTACAGGGCTTTCCGGTAGTGGAAAGTCCACACTTGCTTTTGATACGATTTTTGCCGAGGGGCAGCGGCGGTATCTGGAGAGTCTCTCGAGTTATGCGCGGCAATTTCTCGGGCAGATGGACAAGCCGGATGTGGATACGATTGAGGGATTGTCGCCAGCCATTTCAATTGACCAAAAAACCACATCACACAATCCGCGCTCAACCGTCGGTACGGTGACAGAGGTACATGATTATCTCCGTCTTTTGTGGGCAAAAATCGGTGTACCACATTGCCCAAAATGTCATGAAGCGATTACGGTTTTGTCGACTGATGAAATCGTGTCGCAAATTATTGACAGTGCGGGCGATGCGGAAGTGGAAATTTGCGCGCCGGTGGTGCGTGCGCGCAAAGGGACATATCTCAAACTCTTTTCTGACATGTGGGACAGGGGATTTATCGATGCGTATATTGATGGTGAGAAATACAAT
>PDWI01005511.1_pt1 | contig 16294 bp, 10 predicted proteins | sample 1430891 | NCBI WGS metagenome assembly PDWI01 (sample SAMN01162508, study PRJNA174530) | Oral metagenome, whole genome shotgun sequencing project. | biome: Marine environment; feature: Marine mammal; material: Swab sample of the gingival sulcus; isolation source: swab sample of gingival sulcus...
AACACCATTCTCATCAACCCAGCTAGTCATAACTTCTTTATCCACAACCAGCTTCTTAAAATGGTGTGTCACATTACCATCTTTATCAGTCGTAGTCTTTACAAACTCATAACCAGAAATAGTTCCTGCATCTGATGCGGTAGCTCCGGTTACTGGCTCTTTCAGCGGTTTACCATCCGCATCTACCCAATTAGTGGTTATTCCTGCCTTTTCAACTACTATTTTGACACTATCAAATGGGCGTTCTATTTCACCTTGATTATAAGTATCAATAGACTTCAAATAGAACCACACCTCACCTGGTTTAACAGGAGTTATCACACCGTTTTGCGTAATTGTTGCAATAGTCGGGTCTCCAGAAACCCAAATAGTATCTGGATCATCAATCTCATTAACCAGACCTATAATATTTCCTTTATTATCAAAGGTGTATGCCTTTGTGGTTTCTTTTCCTAAAGTATGAGTTTTTCCCATCTGAACTTTATTATTTTTCGGTTCATTCGTAATATTTATTTCTGCATTTAACACAGTAAAATTACAGTTTACGAAGGTCTCATATTTAGAATTTTTTACCCGTTGTATTTTCTCAGTAAAATACTTTGCATATCGATTAGCTTCTTCAAGTAAATCCGTTCCCCCTGCAACCTTAACGTTTTCTAATGGATCATTAAGCTCTACTAAATTATTGGTTCCAGTAGTTGATTCAACGAACTTTGTTAATTCACTTATTCCATTTACAGATTCATGCAACGTGTAATTTGCAAATTTATGAAAATCAAAATTGTAAAGAGTCATGGATTTATTTTTTGGTGTCGGCAAATTGATACCAGAAACAGTTGTTAAATCTGTTCTATCCTTATCCCAATTCTCAAAAGGCACAAGATCTTTTGACGAATACAAATCTTCTTTATTATCAACGGCAACAATATCCGTATCATAGTCCGCATAGCCTTCTGGTACGGTAAAGCCTGGTATTAAGTCACCTACAATTTTAATCTTTGCTCTTGGCGCACGTGGCACATCCGCCTTATTTGCACCAACGGATGCTTCATCGGTATATGGATCTCTGCCTTTAGCTGGAATTAAAACATTCTTTTCAGTATATTTAATAACTCTTAGGATTTGATCTAATTCTTGCTCTATATATTTTCTTTTATCTGCACTTGATTGTGAAACAGCAAATTTTCCATAATCAATTACCCAATAATCATCACGAAGATCATGCAGTACTAAATCCGTGGTATAGCCACCAAAACTTGTTGCTCCAGTTTCTGCATCTTTAGCAGGATAATTCTGCGTAATTAAGAAAGATGGTTTTATGTCATCACCGTTTTCTTGACACCAAATTGCCCACTTGAAGTCTGCTGGCACTTCAACTTTGTCATACTGGTATCGTTCCACATAAATAGCATTGAGCGGGCTAGTATTGCCATCTTGATCTTTCCGATCACTAAATTTAATATCTCCCGCAAAAGTAACAGTCTGATCTGATGCGGAAGCCAAGGCACCTTTAATATTAGTATCCGCGTGATATGACGCTGTTTCTACTTTAATTGGATATGCCAACTCGTGTGTAGCAGACATATCTACATCAACATTTTTAAAGTTGGCATTATCTGGTTCTTCTATATGTAAAGGAGAAAGCGCACTTGCCGTTTTGATATTCTTAAATTTAATATTTTCAAAATTAGACTGACCCGGTACACAGAATAGCTCTAAGCCTTTATTTTTAGCAGTTGCACTGGTACTTGCTCCAACATTTTGAATAACAATGTCTTTCATTACCATATTCATAGAATCGGAACTATTATTACCGTTTATAAAAATAAGCGCATCTCCACGATTCTTTTTCACCCAATTTGGATTCATATCGCGGTTTTGCCCATCAAAAGCAATATTTTCAATATAGGTATTTCTGCCAACAAGTAAAATTCTTTCTTGCCCAGCAAAATTAGCACTCCAGCCACTAGCAGGATATTTTGTCTTATGAATAATTACTTTCGGATCTTCACCCTTAGAAACATCCACATCAGATAGACCTACATAGGAATTATTTTTTCCGCTAAGACCGGTATATAAACTAAATTTATATGTTCCATCGTCTATAAAAACCGTGGCGTTTGTTCCCCCGGCATTAAATAAATTACCCGCATTTGAGCCGTCTTTATTTTTAAATGTAACTTTACTTAAATCATCGGTAGCTGTTTTAACTTGCACACTCTCAATTTGATAGGTTTTTCCCTTATAGGTTACTTCCGTTAAACCAGCTTTTGTAGCATCTTGTGTAAGTAAATAATATTTTGCTCCACCGTCATCAAAACTATTGGTTGCTTCTACATAATTACTAGTTTTTTCTCTTTGTGGGGTAAAGTTTGTGCCATCCACGAGCGGAGCATCAAGATTCTTTTGCTCTATTGTGTCAGCATAAGCTACTCCCGTATAAGGAATGCATCCAATCAGCACTAAAGCAAGCACACCCGAAAAAATTCTATTTTTTAATTTTGTAAGCGCAACTAGATTCTGCATAACGATTTCCTCTACCCTAACAGCGCTTAACATAAATCTTAAGCGACCCTATTTTTATACCTATGCCTAATAATACACTGCCCCCCCCCGAATTTGTACATAATAAATTAAAAATAAAATCATCACACTTAAAATATTTCTTAAGTAATTTGATTGAAAACAATAATGAACATAAATTCATATAAAATATCCAGCATACTTAACTGCATCCATTAGCTCTTAAGCCTCTTATTAACAATGTAATATCTAATTTTATGTTAATTATTCCCACGCAAAATCTGGAATATAAAAATACTAAACCATAAGAAATCAAAGCTATACATTAAAGAAATAACTCAAACAATAACCTACAACTAAATTAAATTTCAAAAAAATTAAGAATTAGGATCTTGCTGAATACGTTTTGCCCATTCCTGCATTTGCTTTTCCATAAAACTAAGATCTGGAGTAACGTTAGCACGCGGTTTACCAGTCACTAACTTTTTAGTTAACCCCAAGCTAACATACCAAAAACCGGCAAATACGATAACCGTGCCCAATACGCCCACCGGCACCGAATTAACACTTACGCCTCCCAGCACCACGGCTAAACCTAAAATAGCAATCACTAAACCGCTCACTAAATTTTTAGGGGATATTGCCCACCGTGTAACCTGCGCATTTTCTGCGGATAAAGGAGAAGAAAATTGCTCTTTATCACCATTAAGCTGATTTTCCAGCTCTGCTAAGAGTTCTCGTTCATAATCAGAAATTGACATATATCCTCACCTTCATCATCTCTCTACAATACCGAAAATCTACCCGTTATGGCTATTCTTAGGATAAAGACTACCAAAATAAATTTTATCCTCACCAAAACGCAAACTAATATCATCAAAAATCTCTTCTGCCTTTTGCTGTTTCAGATCAGCAAGTAACGACATTTGCACATCTTCACCCGTGCCAAGTAAATTTTCTGCACGTACACCTAATAAGCGAATACCGGAACGTGGAAAATCTAAATCTGCAAATAGCTTTTTTACCACTTCATAAAGCTCCGCCCCCACCGCAGTAGGCACACTTAAAGTTCGCGAGCGCGTAATCGTAATAAAGTCCGCTGAACGTATTTTTAATGAAAGTGTATTCGCTACGTAGTGTTCAGTACGTAGACGATGCGCAACATCGTGCACTTGATCCAACAATACTGCCAATACTTCATCACGCGTATTCAAAGGAGTGAAAAAGGTTTTTTCTCGACTAATGGATTTTTCTAAAATAGTTGGTTTTACTTCTCGTAAGTCTTGGTTTAAAGCAAACGCATAAAGTTGACTCCCAATCACTCCTAACCAATTGACCAAACGCTTTTCCCCAACTTCCACTAAATCACCAACCGTTAAAACACCGTGCGAATAAAGCGTTTTTTGTGTTTTTGCGCCTACTCCCCAAAGCACTCCGACAGGCAGAGGGTGTAAAAAATTTAATGATTGCGAGTTGGGAACTAATAAAATACCATCAGGTTTCGCGTGCGCTGAAGCAATTTTTGCTAAATGTTTTGTTGAGGCTATTCCTACAGAAGCCGGCACTCCAATTTCTTCATGAATACGTTTACGAATTTGCATAGCAATTTGATAGGGGCTACCAAATATTTTTCGTGCTCCACGCACATCCAAAAAGGCTTCATCTACCGAAATCTGCTCTATATGCGGAGTGAAGTCTTGTAAAACTTGCATAATCTGGACTGAAAGCTGTTGATAATAGGGCATATCTACGGGAAGCACAATAAGATTTGGACAAAGCCGACGTGCCTGCATTACTGCCATCGCTGAATTTATACCGTATTTACGTGCTTCATAAGAAGCTGCCGACACTACTCCGTGTGCCGTTCCCCCAACCACTACCGGCTTGCCACGCAAATGAGGTTTTTTCAATAATTCTGCCGCCACAAAAAAGGCATCCATATCTACATGTAAAATTGGAGTTTGAGAATCGTCTTCTCCCCAATTTCGGCGTGCAGTAGCAGAACGTGGAGCTTTTGACATGCGTCCTACTAATAATGATGTTTTCCACGACGCACTGGTCGTTCTTCCGTTTTAGTCCTATCCGACTTCGGTAATGTATAATCTGTACCAGTTAGCTCCGTATAAGATACGTCATCATAAATATATTCTTCAACTACGGGAGCTGGAATATCAGGTAAGCGTTGCGTTGCTAAAAAACGTTCTACCGCTTCTGCAATTTCTTCAGTGCTCGGAATGGCCAATTCGTTATCGGTCGGAGCAATAAACCCAGGTTCATCTACCAAATGATCATATTGTTCTTCTAAGCTCCGTAGCATAGCTTCAAAATCTAAACCTTCTACCACAATACTATTCAAGTCTTCCATAAATTGCCCTTCTAGCTGTTCCAAATCACCAAAGGGCATTTTAGGTGCATCTAAGGTAGCAGCCATTTTAATAGCAGCCAAAGCACCAGGAATAAAAGGTTTACGTAAACTTGACATATAAAAAGGAACTTGCGCCCGAATATTATTAACTTCTATCCCTTGTGCACCAGCAAAATATTCAAAAAAATCAGCGAATTCGCCAAAGTGTTCAAAAGGACCATCCACATATTCCACATCACTACGTGGTTTAGTGCTCCGTACTAAAACTACTGCCGGTTTAGTATGTGGTACATTCGCTTGTAAAGAAGAAAAGGTAAAAACTCGTTCTACCGAAAAACGTTTAGCGATAGAAATAATTTCCGCACTTAACGCATGCCAATTAAAATCTGGTTCTGGCCCACACAAATATAAGAAATTTTCTCCCGTTAAATCTTTTACTAAATTTAACTTCATTTCTGGATACGCCAACTCTAAAATTTTCCCCTCACCATACGTAACCACAGGACGCTGGGAACGATAATCATAAAGCTTATCCGCATTGAACTGAGCTATACTCCGTCCATCTAAACCAGAGGTAACTTCTTCAACAATTTGACGAATTCCACCGGTATCTGCAAAAGGATCGGTAAAATTAACCACCATCCGCGAAACAGGAAATTCCCGATTACCAGAGTACTTAATTAAATCCGTCATTTAACTCGCCTTCTTGTATTTCTAACACCTATAAGGTAACACGTCACGCCCCCAATTTTTTATTCCCAATGCATATCTCACTAAGAGAAAAATTGGATTTTGAACACAAATGACTTTTAAGTCTAAATACGAGATAATTATTAGATTGCTATTTTAGGAGTGCATTTGGAAAATAACGCGAGCGCCAAAGACAGTGCCCTAAATCAAGCTATGCAAGACGAACAAAAATTCGTGAATGAAGCATATTCGGCACTGGATACTCAATTGAGCTATTATCATCAGCAACTAGAACGAGTACGACGTCAAGGTGGTACCGGCACACCCAGTACCCGCACTGAACGTGATTCTTTTGCCACGCATTACGAAAATAGTTTAACCCAATTACGCAATGTAGAAAATCGGCTAGTTTTAGGACGCATAGATACCAACGATAAAAAAGTCATTCATATTGGACGCACCACTTTACGCAATAAGGAACAGAATATTATTTTAACGGATTGGCGCGCGCCACAATCTGAACCTTTTTATCAAGCTACCGCTGCCCATCCGCAAAATATCGCCCGAAGACGCCATATTCAAACCAGATTTCGTAAAGTAACCAACATTGAAGATGAATTTCTTGCTGGAAATAATGATAAAAATAATGAAATTACGCTAACGGGTGAAGGAGCCTTATTTGCAGCTATGAATCGGGCTCGTGACGGAAAAATGAGCGATATTCTAGCTACCATTCAAGGAGAACAAGACCGTATTATTCGTGCTGATGCACAAGGAATATTGGTGGTGCAAGGCGGGCCGGGCACCGGAAAAACTGCGGTGGCACTGCACCGTGCAGCCTACTTACTTTATACACATCGCAAACATTTTTCCCGTTCCGGAATTTTAATTGTCGGACCATCAAAAAACTTTCTTAACTATATTGATCAAGTATTACCAGCACTTGGGGAATCAGATACCGTTTCTTTAACAATTGCGGAACTTTTACCAAATGTAACAGTAACGGCAACAGAAAGTGCCGATATTGCAGAAATAAAAGGACGCACTATCTGGGCAGAAATTACCACTAAAGCAATCAGTAGTATTTTGCAAAAACCAGCTACTAATACCGCTTTTATTGATATTGATGGGAAAACGATTACGCTTACTCCCGAAGAAATTAAACAGGCGCAAATAAATGCTCGGAATACTCATAAACCACATAATGAAGCACGCGAAATTTATGCGAAACAACTGGTAAAACTGTTAGCAAAAAAATTAGCTAGCGAAAAGGGTACGGATATAGAACACGACACTTGGATTATGGCCGATGTAGCAGGAGATCCAGATGTACGCCGTATTGTGAACCGTCATTGGCTACCAGCGGATGAAAAATGGCTCTTACGGCATCTGTTCAAATGGCCAGAAGTATTAAAAACCGTAGCACCACAGCTAAACGCATCAGAAAGAGCAAAATTAAAACGTGATCCCAAAAATGGATTTACTGAAGCTGATATTGCCATTTTAGATGAAATGGCAGCAAAGCTCGGCACTATTAAAAATGATGCCAAAACGAATGCACTAATACGAGAAAATAATGAATTATTTTATACGGCAAGTGGGCACGCCCTAGCAGATCGGGCAGTTGCTGACCGTAATTGGACCTATGGTCATGTGATAGTAGACGAAGCCCAAGAACTTTCTCCCCTGCAATGGCGCATGATTGCACGTCGCAACCCTGCTCATTCTATGACTCTGGTTGGCGATTTGGATCAATTACCCAATGGAAAACCTGGGCAAACTTGGCAGGAAATTTTAGGAAAATTGGGAACAAAACATCGGGTAGAAAAATTAACTATAAGTTATCGTACTCCCAAAGAAATCTTAGAATATGCCACTAAACTAATGGATGCATTACAGCATCCGGTACGCAAAGTACAAGCGGTACGCGAAATATCAAATTCTTGTATTGTCAAAAAAACTACCCCTACTACTTTATTAACTGATCTAAAAGAAACTTTGACGCAAGAAATTGCAAATATGGATATAGAGTATGGAAAAAATCAAGGCACTTTAGCAATAATTGCTCCCGTGCAACTTCACCCATATTTACAATCTCTACTTTCTACCTTAGATTTTTGCACGAATAGCACTCAGCTAACTGGGAGAAAAATTTCTTTACACACTCCTCGTGAAACCAAAGGATTGGAATACGATATAACTGTTTTGCTAGAACCACAGAATATTTTTATGCAAGCTCCCGGAGATCTTTACGTGAGCCTAACCCGTGCCACTAAAAAAATGATAATTTTAAGCACCACTGATTTTCCTAGCCCCAACCAAATACGTACGTAAATTCAAATTAACATTCACATATTGAACCTGCTTTACAGCCAAAACGAAAATAAGGATATTAAAAATATGACCAAGGTATTACTTTTAGAAAACCCACACCAAAGTGCAGATGAAATTTTTTTAAATGCGAAATATGAAATAGAGCGAATCTCTGGTGCACTCAATGAAACAGAACTTATTACACGGTTACAAGGAGTTGATATTCTTGGTATTCGTTCTAAAACTCAAATTACAGCTCAAGTATTAGAAGCTTGTCCCCAGCTTTCTGCAATTGGCGCATTCTGTATCGGCACTAATCAAATTGATCTAGCAACCGCATCTAAACAGGGTGTTGCCGTGTTTAATGCCCCCTATTCCAATACCCGCTCGGTTGTAGAAATGGTGTTAGCAGAACTTATTGCACTTACCCGTAATATTCCGCAAAAAAATAAACAACTTCAGCAAGGAATATGGGAAAAATCGGCATCTGGAGCTCATGAAGTACGGGGAAAAACTCTGGGTATTATTGGTTATGGTTCAATCGGCTCCCAACTATCGGTATTAGCTGAAGCAATCGGCATGAAAGTAGTATTTTATGATATTGCAGAAAAGCTAGCACTGGGCAATGCACAACATATGACCTCGTTAGATGAGCTGCTAGCCATATCCGATGTAGTATCCCTACATATTGATGGCAGAGTAGAAAATACGGGATTTTTCACGCGCGATATGTATCAAAAGATGAAAAAAGGAGCTATTTTTATCAATCTTGCACGAGGGCACGTAGCTAATTTAGATGCGCTTAAAGACGCACTATTAAGCGGTCATCTTGCAGGTGCAGGAGTGGACGTATTTCCTATAGAACCCAATGGTAATACGGATGTATTTACTAACGTACTTTGTGGATTAGATAATGTTATTCTTACTCCACACATTGGTGGCTCAACTTTAGAGGCCCAAGAGTCCATCGGCACTTTTGTTTCGCAAAAATTAACTTCTTACTGGGCAAAAGGTGAAACTGATATGTCGGTTAATATTCCCAATATTGCTCCAACTAAAACTTCTACTGCCCAATATCGTTTAGGATGGATACATCAAAACACTCCCGGCGCTCTAGCAAAAGTAAATCAACTTTTTGCAAATGAAGGAACTAATATCGTCTATCAGTCACTGGCTACAGCTGGTGAATATGGATATATGATTATGGATGCCGATAGCACTATAAACACGAATATTATGAAGAAATTAGAACGTTCCGATGCGCATATTAAATTACGTCTCTTAAAAAGTATCTAATATATCTCATAACTTTATAACTATAAAAACTAATTTTGGTTTCCGTTTGCCCGTATAATTAAGGCGTATAAATAAAGGAGAATCTTTGAACCCGATGCTAGAACGTGCCCGCAGTCATTATCTTGACGGTGTACCAACTGAAATTATTCCTGTTACTACTCCATTACCAGAAATGATGAGTAAAGCGGTTGATGATTTTCCACAAAATGTTGCCATTGATTTTTTAGGCAAAGAATATACTTATTTAGAGATTTATAAAGAAATTAAACGCGCAACGAATGTCTTGAAAGCTAACGGAATTACCAAAGGGGATGTTGTTTCGGTAGCATTACCAAATTGCCCACAGCACTATATCGCCTTTTTTGCAATTTCATATCTAGGGGCAACTGTAAGTGAACATAATCCCCTTGCACCACCACAACAGTTAAAAGAACAATTTGCAAATGTGAAACCAAAAGTATTTATTGCTTGGGATAAAACCTTAGAAAAAATGGAAAAAGAAAATACTTTGGAATCAATTATTTATTTTTCTGTAGATTTAACTAAGGCTTTAACGAAAAAAAATCAATTCCTTCTAAAACTACCCATAAAAAAAGCTAAAGAAAAAAGAAACGCCATGACTGGCAAAGCGCCTAAAATCGCTTTATCTTGGGACGCAGAAATTGCAAAAACTAAACCACTAAACTTTAGTAAGTTACCAAAAATAGATCTTGACGATACTGCGGTACTTATACAAACTGGGGGCACTACTGGAACCCCTAAAGCAGTAATGCTTTCGCATCGTAATATTATGTCTAACGCACGTCAAATAGAATACTGGCTTCGTGATTTTGAACGTGGTAACGAAACAGTTGGCGCGGTACTTCCCTTTTTCCACGCTTTTGGCCTACAACTGTCTCTATCCGTCTGCTTAAATACCGCAGCTACCCAAATTATGCTTCCGACCTTTGATGTGGATTTACTATTAGCAGCTCATCGTAGACATCCACTCACCTTTTTTGGCGGAGTGCCCGCTATGTTTGATCGCATTATGAAAGCAGCCGAAAAAAGTGGCGATGATTTATCTACAATTCGTTATTCCGTAAGTGGCGCAATGTCATTAAGTGCAGATATTGCGCATAGATGGGAAAAAGTAACCGGCGGATGGCTTAGTGAAGGTTACGGCATGACCGAAACCAGTCCCGTAATTTCTGGTTCACCACTTGCAAATAATCGACGCATTTCCACCCTAGGGGTGCCTTTTCCTTCTACTGAAGTACGTATTGTTAATCCCGATAATCCCGATCAAGATTTAGCAGAAGGGGAAATTGGAGAGATTTTAGTTCGCGGTCCACAGGTATTTCAAGGGTATTTAAATAATCCTGAAGAAACTGCTCTAGTTTTCCATAAGGGCTGGTTGCGTACTGGCGATTTAGGTAAATGGGACGATGGCTTTATGGTAATGGCAGATCGGAGCAAAGAACTAATTATTAACGGTGGGTTTAATGTCTATCCTTCCGAAGTAGAATCTGTAATCAAAAAACTTGATGGCGTAGCGGATGTAGCGGTAGTAGGAATGCCTACCGATGAAATTGGTGAAACCGTAGTAGCTGCTATCGTTCCCGAGCCAGGTGCAAAAATTGATTTAGAGACCGTACGTAAGTGGACGGAAAATAAACTTTCGCGCTACGCAATGCCAAAATCTATTGCGATTTTAGATAATCTACCACGCTCCCCAATTGGTAAAGTGATGCGACGTAGCGTTAAAGAGCAACTACAAAATTTTGAGTTAAGATCTGGTACTTGGAAACAAAAGATTGTGGATATGTCTAATACGGCAAGTAAAACTTTTGATTCTTATTTGGAAACTCTAAAACAAAAAACTAATGCTAGTGCGGAACAGTGGCATGAATGGTATGAGCATAATAAAATTCAATATGAACGACTAACTAGTTGGGTTGCAGAGAATACTCCTTCTACCGAAGAGCTAGCCACAAAAGCAGAGGAACTAGGAGTGTCTGCAAAGCATTTTGCCAGTTGGGTTAATCAAGTGAACCCTATGGTAAAAAAGGATACCCCTATAAACCAAGATGAGCTAGTTGAACAAGATAAAGACAAAGCAGTGGACTCGGAAGATACCGATAAAAGTATTTAATTTTTCTAAAATTTAAGTATTTTAGAAAATGAATAATCAAGATTTTAAAAGAAAATTGTAGCAAAGTAATTAAGTATATTTTGCTTATTAAATAAACTATTCTGCATCTTTACGTAGTTGTGCCAATGCTTGTTCAAAGTCGTCAAGTGAATCAAAATTAGAATATACTGACGCAAAACGTAAATAGGCAATTTTATCGAGTTTACGTAATGGTTCAAGAATTGCTAAACCAATTTCATTAGCATCAATTTGCGATACACCCGCTAAACGAATATGCTCTTCAACTTGCTGTGCCAAAATTGCTAACTGATCTTCAGTAACTGGACGACCTTGGCAGGCTTTACCTACACCAGAAATAATTTTTTCTCTACTAAATAATTCCGTTGCCCCAGAACGTTTTACCACCATTAGTGAAGCTAATTCAGTAGTAGAAAAACGGCGCTTACATTCTAAGCATTCCCGACGACGACGTACTACACCTCCATCATCAGAGGTTCTAGTATCGACAACTCGAGAATCTTCATATTGACAGAATGGACAGCGCATACCATTAACGTACCGATAAAAGGTAGGTAAATGCAAGTCCATAGATAAATGCCCCTAAAATTTATTAGGCTAAAAATATCCCCACTAAAGTTTAATAACTACCCCACTACTCCAGTCATACCGCCCGCATTTAACACAACACTTGCTGCAGAAGTTGCGTTTGGAAAAGCATTACCTGCTACTACTAACGTAATAACAAACACACTTAGCACTAAGAAGAATAAACACATTACTTTTAACAAGAAGCCAAATAACTCTATACTACTTATTGGCAAAGTATTAGTTGCCCGCGCACCCATTGCCATTGTCTGTTCAGAAATAGGGTTTATTTTATTAGCAATGGGTTTCCTAGCGCGAACAACAGGTATTGAAATTTTCTGAACTGCATTCGCCGATGCAGCGTCTTTAGGAGTAGAAATTTCCAGCCCTAACCGAGCATTGGAAACAGCACGTAATTTTACTCTCCCGTTAATTTTTGGACGATCCGGACGCACAATTGCAATATTTTGTTCTATAAAATCTGGAGTTTCATTACTATTTTGCACTAAACGCAATCTAGGTGAAGCAACATTTTGTTCCACACCTTTATTCGGTTGAACATCAACCGACTTAGCAACACCATAATTTATGGCTACCATATTTCCTCCAAACAAGTATAAACACTAGCCCTTTAAGGTTTAAGCGCTTACTGACTCATCTACACTTTCAGCCTTAACTTTTTAGCTTCAGCTTCTTATCCAAAACACTTTTTCCATAGCAATACTGCATGCACTTCTACGTAACGTAGTATTTACATAAGCACCACTTTCGAACAAGTGTTCTTAGAACATCTGTTCTAATAATAGAACACTTTCATAAAAATGTCTAGAACAAAAGTTCGAAAACTCCGAACAAATGTTTGAATAAAATTTCTAAAACATTTAAACTACTTATAGTTAAACAAACGGCACCCCCAAAAAAATGTGTCCACCAGAGCAACCGATAGGGACTTCCATGGAAAAACCTAATAATTTCCTAACACCGCGACAAACAAAAATTTTTCACACTATTGCCGCAGCTATTCAAAATAACGGATTTCCCCCAACCGTACGCGAAATCGGTAACAATGTTGGATTGGCCTCCCCTTCATCAGTTAAATACCAACTGGACGCCTTAGAAAAAGCCGGACTAATTGCACACGATCCGCGTTGCCCACGCACCTTAGAAATAACTGAAAAAGGCTGGACAGAATTAGCCGGTACGGAATTTGCCATAAATTCTAATACTCTTTCTGCCGAACCTGCCAATTCTTATCTAATCAACGAAACGGAAACGGTTAGCCTAGAAACGGTAAATGTTCCACTCGTAGGAAATATTGCTGCCGGTGCGCCAATTTTAGCCGAACAAAACGTTGAGGACATATTCCCCCTCCCGCAACAACTAACGGGCAAAGGTGAACTGTTTATGCTTAAAGTACGTGGTGACTCCATGATTGACGCGGCAATTTGTGACGGCGACTGGGTAGTTATTCGCCAACAGCAGATCGCTGAAAATGGAGAAATTGTGGCTGCAATGTTAGACGATGAAGCAACAGTCAAAGTATTACAAAAAAAAGACGGACACGTATGGCTACTACCACGCAATCCTGAATTTGCTCCAATTCCTGGAGATAATGCCCAAATCGTTGGCAAAGTAGTTACGGTTTTGCGTGCCCTATAACAGCTTATAGACCCAAACCTACAACGACCTATAAAATAGCGATATTAACACACAGCACTAACCCACAAGTATCAACATAGTGTGCCAAACAATTATTAACACCCACACCTGCAAAAAATAACGGACTTAAAATATAGATCTATAAACACTGGCGCTCAAAAACACCTTAACCACAAATTTTCAAAAACAAAATTATTAATATTACTTATTTAGTATTCGGATTTAGTCTGCCCAGTATTTCCTTAACTACCTCAGTATCTATTGTGGGCCACATATGTGGAACCGCAGAAAGTAATATCTTTCCATAACGCGCAGTGGCTAAACGGGAATCTAAAATTGCCACCACGCCTCGATCCTCTGTCGTACGCAATAATCGTCCCGCACCTTGAGCCAACAATAAAGCTGCTTGTGCCACAGAAACTTCCATAAAATCGTTGCCACCACGCGCACGCACTATTTCATTACGTGCTTGAATTAGCGGATCATTGGGACGTGGAAACGGAATTCTATCTATAATTACCAGCCGATTCGTAATTCCTGGAACGTCCACACCCTGCCAAAGCGAAAGCGTGCCAAATAAAGACGCTTGTTCATCTTGCGCAAATTCTTGAATAAGGGTTGGCAATTGATCTTCACCTTGACACAGTATGGGTAACGTAGAATGTTCCCGCATAAAATCAGCTGCCCGTTCAACACCTACCCGTGAAGTAAATAAACACAGTGCCCCACCTCCAGCCGCTTCAAGCAATTCTTGCATTAAACGTAAATGTTCTTCTCCATAACCATCTTTATTAGGTGGCGGCAAATGTTTAGCAATATATAAAATACCCTGTTCATTATGATTAAATGGCGATCCTACATCCAATTCACTAAACGAACTTTGCTCATCCACACTAAAACCAACTCGGCGTGCAATAGGGGCAAAAGAATTTCCAATTTTCAAGGTAGCCGAAGTAAGGATTGCAGGATTTTCTGCAAATAAATTTTCGGCAATCTTTTTAGATACATCCAAAGCCGCTAAATGCAACGAAGATTCTGCGTCCCGATAAACCGTCTTCCACAACACTTCATTTCCACGTGTAGCCTGATAGTCAATAATGGCAGAACTTACTTCAAGTAAAGAATTTGCTTTTGCCTGTAAAGTATTTTTTATGGCAAGTTGTTGCTCATCAGCATCACTTAAACCAGCAATATATTCACTAGCTTCTTGCACTCGCCCCACCAAACGCATCAATGCATCTTGCAGGTCAGCAGAAACCGTTAAAATTCGCCCTTCATCAATATCAGACAGTATCCGATCAATTTCATCTACCGAATTAGCTAAATCTACACTCGGTAAATTTGCATGCGTAAGATTACGTGAAAAAACTGAAATATCGTATTTATTGAGACTTAAGGTTAGCTGAGAAGTTACCCGATCAATTAACTCGTGTGCTTCGTCTACAATATAGTTTTCTACCGAGTCTAAAACTGGGCCACCCGCAGCTTTAATACCTAAAAAAGCATGATTAGTAACTATTACGTTAGCATCCTCCGCCACTTTAGATGCCTGTACAGGAAAACATTCACTCCGAAATGGACATTTATTACCAATACATTCATAAGATGAAACGGAAACCTGATTCCAAACCCGCTCACTAACGCCGGGTACCAAATCGTCACGATCTCCCGTTTCCGTTTCTAATGCCCAATCGCGTGCCCGCAACACTTCTTCACCGGTAGCGGTAACCCCATATTTTGCTTCCGCATTAGAAAAAAGCTCATCTTCTTGTGGATATCCCCCATTTACTTTTTGTAAACAAACATAGTTATTCCAGCCTTTAAGTAAAGCAACTTTCGGGGTTTTATCCAAAATATTTTCCATACCAGCAAGCGCCAAGGGCACATCGTGTTTCATAATTTGACGCTGTAATTGCAAAGTTGCGGTAGAAATTACCGTTTTAGTTTCCGATTGCACACTGTAAATCATTGCCGGTATTAGATACCCCAAGGTTTTACCAGTACCCGTCCCCGCTTGCACCAACAAATGCTGCGAATCAGCCAAAGCGTTATACACGGCTTTGACCATTAAAGATTGCCCATCACGAAATTCCCAAGAGTTTTGGTGTACTACATTATGTAGTGCATGTTCTACCTCAAGTAGCTGTTTCACCACTGCCTCTATCTGTTATCTGCACATCATCAAGCACGTTCGCCTCTACTAAAGTTGGCAGTAATTCTAATGGTACTAACGCCACAAGTTTAGTACCCTCTGCCACGAATTCTTCTTGTAAAATTTTCGCTTCTTCATGTAGGCGTGACACTAGCTCTCCACGCGCATAAGGAATAGTTACGGTGATTTTCTCCGTCGGTTTTTCCAACATTTTTTCTATGGTGGCACGAAGTTGCACAATCCCTACACCCGTTACCGCACTAACGCTTATTGCCTGTGGATAAGCAGAACGCAACACTGCCAAATCTATCGGGTCTGCCAAATCAGCTTTAGATAATACGATAAGTTCGGGCACCTCTAAAGCTCCGGGTACCTCTCGTAGCACTTCATGAACTGCATTAACCTGTGCAATTGGATCATAATGTGCCGAATCCACTACGTGAACTAACAAATCTGCCGCACCCACTTCTTCTAAAGTAGAACGGAAAGCTTCTACCAATTGTGTGGGTAAGGAACGCACAAAACCCACCGTATCAGTTAGCGTATATTCCCAACCATCATGTGATTTAACTCGACG
>PDWI01005512.1_pt1 | contig 16292 bp, 13 predicted proteins | sample 1430891 | NCBI WGS metagenome assembly PDWI01 (sample SAMN01162508, study PRJNA174530) | Oral metagenome, whole genome shotgun sequencing project. | biome: Marine environment; feature: Marine mammal; material: Swab sample of the gingival sulcus; isolation source: swab sample of gingival sulcus...
AAGTGGCCGGGAGAGAGGGATTCGAACCCCCGGAGGTGTTACCCTCAACGGTTTTCAAGACCGCCGCATTCAGCCAAGCTCTGCCATCTCCCGATGTTAAATAGTTGGTTTGTGAGTATGCACCAACAAAAAATATCATTTGGAGGCGACACCCGGATTCGAACCGGGGATCAGAGCTTTGCAGGCTCGTGCCTTAGCCACTTGGCTATGCCGCCGTTTCAAATTCTAACTTAATGGTGCCCGAGACCGGACTTGAACCGGTACAGTAAAAATTACCGAGGGATTTTAAGTCCCTTGCGTCTACCAATTTCGCCACCCGGGCATTATAAAAAAATGGAGCGGGAAACGAGGTTCGAACTCGCGACCCCAACCTTGGCAAGGTTGTGCTCTACCACTGAGCTATTCCCGCAAAAAAATATGTGTCTCTTAAAAAGAGAACGAAATTATATCAAAACAATCCTTAAAAATAGATTTTATTTCAAAAAAAATTTGTAAAATTTTTCATTTTTTTGGTCTAAAAATATAAAAGCGCTCACATCTTTAGAAACATTATTAATGAAGCTAAAAAGGTTTTAGTAATAAAATCAACCTTGGCAATAAAAATAGAGCTCCTAATAAAACTAAAAACATAACAAAAATGGTAAGTAATGCAAAGTATATAATAGGTATAAAATTTGATGAGAGCAAAACACAAAAACCTAAAATGATGGCCAAACTTGTGTAAACCATAGCAAAACCGATACTTTCGTGTGATGCTTTTAATGAAGCTAGATAATCTTTAGTATGGCTAAACTCATGTCTAAAACGATATATATAGTGGATTGTATCATCAACGCCAATTCCAATTGTGATTGCGGCTATTGTTATGCTCATCATGTCAAGAGGAATGCCAAAAAATCCCATAAAACCGAAAAGCAGACTAAGTGGGATTATGTTTGAAGTGATGGCTATTAGTGAAAGTTTAAGATTGCGAAACAGAATCCAGAACATTAATGTAAGTAGTAAAACGACAAAACCTAAAGTTACGATTTGGGATTTATAGAGGCTTTGGAGCATGTTGTTGTATAAAATCATAAAACTTGAGAGTCTAAAAGTAGCCACATCAGAAGGTATGATTTTTTGTAAATCTTTTTTTATGCTTGTTATAAATCTGTCTCTTTTAAGGTTTGGATTTGAGTCGATTATCCTAGTTGAAAATCTTACTTCGTTGTGTTTTATGCTGACATATGGAGTTATGATATTTTTTTTGTACTCGCTTGGCATTTGGTCGTAAAGAATAGCGATTAGAAAGCTATTTAAGTCTTTATCTTTGTTTAGAGTTTTTCCTATGCTTAAAAGCGTGTCAAAACTTTGTACTACTCCTATCTCGCTTCTTGATTTAAGATATTTGCTAACTTTTTTAATGGTATCAACTTTTGGTCTATCGAACCAATATTTTGCCTCATTTGAGTCGAACTCATCTTCAAACTCATCAAAATCATCATCGCTTTTTTTTGCCTTTTTAAAAGTAACAATCACATCAAGTGGGGTTGTGCCACCGAGTTTGGTATCGACTACTTCCATGCTTTTATAGATTTCAGTTGAGCTTTTAAAGTAGTTTATGAAACTGTTTTCAACTTCAAGTTTGCTTGCTCCAAATATTCCTAAGATTAAAACTATGATTGAAATGGTAAATATAAATTTTTTGTCATTTTTTACAAAATTTGCGATGTGTGTCATGAGATTATAATTTTTAATGACGCTTTTTGGTGGTTTTATCTTTGGTAAAAGAGCATTTATGGAGGCAAATAAAACAAAGCTTAAAATTAGCGATATACTTATGCCTAAACTCATCATGAACCCAAGATTTATGATTGGCTTTATGTTTGAGAAAATTAATGAACCAAAACCTGCAATGGTTGTGATGATCGCAAAAAAAGATGGTTTTGATTTTTCTAAAAGTGTGCTTAGGATTAATCTTTTTTGGCTTGAGTTTTTAAATTTTTTGGCGTATTGTTGGTAGGCGACTATCAAATGCAGGGTGATTGAGAGGGTGATTATGAGTTGGAGGGATATGAAATTTGACGAAATGACGGTTATCTCAAATCCAAAAAATCCTAAAACTCCTGCTGTTATGCCTATGCTGATAGTGCAAATTAAAAGCGATAATGCTACCCATCTTACTTGCCTAAAGATAGCAAGAAGTGTTAAAGTTAATAACACAAATAATGACAAGCCATAGTATAAAATGTCATTTTTTACAAAACTAACCATATCATCAGCTATCATATTTACGCCACCTAAAAATACTTTTGCATTTTTAACATCGGTTTTTAAAATATCTCTTATTTTTTGGATATTTTCATGCTCGATTTGCCTTTGTTTGTCTCTATGTGCTTTAAATTGGCTTACTATTTTTTTGTATGAGTCGCTATTTTTTAAGCCTTTTTTTGCAAGTTCGTCTCGTTTGTTTAAGAGTGAAAAATATTTATCATCTCGCTTTAGATTTAGCACTATAGCTGTGGTTTTAAAATCACTACTTACAAGGTTGTTTTTATAAAGTGGACTTGTTAAAAACTCCTTTTTTGCTAATTTTAAATCTACCCCTTTTGAGCCAATAGTAGGCAAACCTTTTGTTAGCTCTTCAATGGGTTTTATGGGGCTTTGAAGAAGCGGGGTATTTAAAATACAAATGGTTGAAGTGATGAATGGTAAATTTTGTAGTTTAGCATTTAAAATTTTAAGATTTTCTAAGCTATTTTTCGATAGCAAAGGAGCATTGGGCGTATAAGTAACCACTAAAAAATCGGGAGTTTCATATCTTTTTGCCATAGCTCTTGCAAATGCTAAATCTTTATCATTATTTAGCATCAGAGTCTCACTTGAGGCGTCAATGCTTAAGCTAAAACTAAACTTAAGTAAAATAAAAAACAGAACCAAAACAGACGCTAAAGTCCGCTTTGGTTTATTTATGCAAAATGAAAAGATATTTCTTAGCATTATTCGCTAAACTTTGCCTTTTTTAAAAGCTCTAAAAGCTTATTAAAATCACCATCAATCAATACCCTTGCAAATTGATTTTGGTAAGATCTGATGACGCTTATATTTAAAATCTCAACATCATATATTAGCCAACCTTTTGTTTTTGAGTTGTAAAACTTATAATCAATAGTATATACTTTATCTGGTTTTACGAGTTTAGTTTGTAAAACTTTTCTAGTTTTTACATCTTTTAAACCGATAACTTCTATCTTTTCGTCGTTATATGATTTTAGATTTTCAAAAAATGATGTTTTTAATCTCTTTTCAAATTGTTTAGTAAACTCTTTTTTTTGAGCGTCATTAAGCTTGTTGTATTGTGTTTTTCCTAGTGAATACTTTGCCATTTTTTCATAGTCAAAAACTTCATCAAAGATATCATTTATTTGCTTTTCTAGTCCAGCTTTGCCCCTATTTTGTTTGATAACTGATATGGCTTTGTCTATTTTTAGGTTCATTACGCTTTGGATTTGGTCTGCACTTATAGCCCCAAAAGCTAAAGTTTGTAAAAAAATCAAAGCTGATATTATAATTTTTTTCATTTTATTCCTTTATTTTTTAATCTCATTTTCTCTATTTTGTTCGTATAAATCTCGCAAATATGGGTATAAATCGATAGCATTTTTTTTGATTTGTGCATATTCACCCTCGTGAAAACTTGCTTGGTTTAGTCTACTATATCCATTTATACCTATGCTGATTGGATAGCTATCAATATAGTTTATGGGTGAAGAGAAGTAGTCTGCTACAAAACCGAAACTATCCCTTACATTTGAAGGTCCTAAGAGTGGTAAAACTATATGGTAACCTGGTTTTACACCATAAAAACCTAAAGTTTGACCAAAATCTTCTTCATGTTTGCTAATGCCAAAAAGTTTCTCTCCAGCATCACCAAAACCACCTACTCCTAGAGTGCTATTTACGGCAAATCTAAAAAGCTCACTTGCACTATTTTTAAACTTTCCTTGTAAAAGATTATTTAAAAACCTTTTTGGTGCTTGAAGATTATCAAAAAAATTATACAAGCTATCTCGTACTTCAAAAGGCATAGCTTTTTTATATTTTTTTGCTACTGGGTCAAATACAAGCTCATAAGTAACATCATTAAATCTTGTCATTAAACGGTTGTAGTCGTCTAATGGGTTAATCTGTTGGGCTACTGGTTCTGCAAACTCGTCTTCAAATGACTCGTCTTCAAAAAAATCATCGGCATTAGCAAAAACCAACAACATACAAAGTACTAATATCTTCTTCACTTGCTACCTATTTTCATTAAATTTATAATATTTTAGCATTTGCAAACATAAATTAAGATTAAAATTCATTACTCAATACCCATAGGGCAACCTATCCAATCGCCTCTTTTTGATTTAACTGAAACTGGTTTTTGGATAATAATACTATTTTTACTTAAACCTTTGTTTATCAGTTCATCTCTTATGCTCTCGGCTCTTTGATTTGCTAAAGCGATAAAATCTGCGTCTTGACTGCCATTAAAATCTTTAGTCTTATCATAAGCACCTTTGACGATTAGTTTTAATTTTGGTTGTTTTTTTATGATTTTTACATAGCTATCTATTTTTGCATTTTCTGATACTTCCAAAAATGGGCTTGAGGCTTGAAAATCTACTGTTTTTAGATTTTTTGCATCAATACCTAAAACATTTCCAATAATGTTAAATGGAGCTGCCACAATGCCTGTAAAAAATCTCACAACCGCACTTACAACAACTCCTCCATAGCTAAAATCAGGTTTATTCATATCTCCTGAAATTGGGATATTTAGCTTTACATTTCCATCATTATCACTTAAAAGTTTAAGTCCTAACTCTAAAGGAACTTTTAGGGCGTCTTTACTTTTTACTCTACTTCCAAGCTCGAAATTACCAATCACAGTATCACTATTGCCTTTTAATTTTCCTTTATTGATATTTTGTGTAATGTGAGTACTAAATGTGCCTTTTTTTGTATTATAGCCTAAAAATTTTTGAGTGTATGAGTTGAGTGTTTTTATGCCTAGATTTTTGATGTCTGCTTTTATGTCAGAATTTATCTTTATATCTTTTGGCACAAATTTTCCATCAATACTTAAAAAGCCTGTACCGTTTATATTTGCATTTAGTTTTAGTTTTGCTAATTTTGTTTTGTTTAGATAAAATGAACTTAAAGTGGCGTTTATCTTTTTAAGTTTTGTTTGAGATGGGTTTAAAAGGTTGTTATCTTGAAGGTAGAGGCTACCATTTTTAATAATGAAATCTTTTAGAAAAAAGTTAAATTTTTTATCACTTTTTTTGGATTTTTTATCGTTTTCTGCTAAAATATTTTCTAAGCTTGTTTTACTATTTTTGCTGATTGAGATATTAAGATTTGGATTTTTAAGCTCAATATTTTTTATACTTAAGCTATTTTCTTTACTATCAAATACTGCATTTTTAAGCTCTATACTTTTTAAAGTAAAAAACTCTTTTTCATTTTTATCTTCTATGTTTAGTTCATTTATGCTTGAGTTTGCGTTTATGTTTATGGTGTCATTTGAGAATTTTAGCTCTCCTTTTGTCGTAAACTCGCCTTTTTTGAGCTTTAAAGTTATAAAATCTTTGATATATGGATTGATTAGGTTCATCTTTTTAAAGTTTATATCAAAATTTGTGTTAAAATCTAAAGGTTTTGGTAAAATATTTCCATCTGCTTTTAGAGATAATAAACTATTTTCATTTGCTGATAATTTAAATTTTATACTTTCATTTAGTTCATTTGAGATGTTTTTTACACTTGCATTTATGTTTGATATTTTTTGGCTAAATTTATCTGCATGAGTGAAGTCAAGTTTTGAGTTTGAGAGATTAAAAGATTTTAGTAAAAATTTAAAATCACTTGTGCTGTTTTGTTCATTAGTTGTGTCATTAGTAGTTAAAATATATTTTATATCGCCACTGCTTACATTTAAATCATCTATATTTAGGCTATTTTTAGCTAGTGAAATATTATTTATTTTGGCTAATTTTAATTTTACATCGCTACTATTTTTGTCACTGTATGCCAAATCTTTTAAGTCTACATTTTTAATGATTAAGTTAAAAAGCTTATCTTTTAAAAAAAATGAAAAATCTTTTAAGTTAAAGTTTTGCAAGCTAGACTTATGGTTTTTAAAACTAACATTTGCATTGGTAAAATCCATATTTTTTATATTAGTTTTTAAAGCTCCATTGAGATTGTAAGTTAAAGTTATGTTTGGAATATCAAAAGTTTTTATATCGCCATTTAGGTTCATTAAAGATGTTTTTTTAATATTTACATCATTTAAGTGTAAAGCTCCTTTGTTTATCTTAAACTCTTTAGCTTTTGTATCAAAGTTAAACTCAAAACCTTTTAAGTCGAGTTTTTTTAATGAACTTATTTTATCTTTTTCGTAAAAAAGTTTTGTATTTAAAAATGATACATCAACATCGCTAAATGTAAGTTTTAAAAAGCCATCTTTTAAAAAAAGCTCATAATTTAAATCTATAAAAACATTTGAATCTTTTGGATAAACTCCTTTTTTGCCAAGCCCATAATCTATAAAAGCGTTGATGTCTAAATCTTCAACTCTCAAAGCACCTTTTACATGTAATGGGTTTAAAATCATTGTTCCGTTATAATCGATTTTTTTTATGTTTTTTGCACTTGTGTTTAGAAGTTGTGAGCTTATTTTATCTTTTTTGGTACTTATATTTTTGGCTTGAAAAAAGAGTGGTTTTAGTGAAATATCAATTGGATTTTTAGAGTTTTTTGCTTGAAAATTGATATTTGCATTTTTAATATGAAGGGTGTTTATCTCAAAATTCCAATCAGATTTTGTCTTATTTTTATCGTTATTTTTTGTTTTTGGCAACCTGGATACTAAATTTAATCTCCCTTTTTCATCAATTTTTGCATTTAGAATTGGAGAGTTTAAAATGATATTTTCAAAGGAGATATTTTTTTTAAAAATTTCGCCAATATTAAGCTTAGTACTAATATCTTTTGAGCTAAAAAGTGGCTTTTTTTCTGCATCAAGAAGTTTTAAATCCAAAATATTTGCTTGAAAAGTAAAAGGATTAAACTTGGCTTTTTGTATGGATAGATTTAATTTTGTGCTTTTTTCTAACTTTTCGGGTAAAACATTTTTAGCCAAATATGGCACACCAAAAAAACCAAACAGAGTGTAAAGCAAAACTAAAATTAAAACCGAAATGAACCAAAAAGATTTTAAAACTCTCATGATAAAGCCTTTTTGTTTTAGTATATCAAAATTTGGTTAATAAATTGTGGTATAATACCAAATCAGATAATAACTAAACACTATAAACTCTATTTTAATATTTTTTAACTTTTCAAATATTACTAAAACATAAAAATATCATCTTATAAATATTTTTTATTCATAGTAGCCAGCTACAATTTCACAAAAAAATATTCACAATCTGATACTTCTATGTTTGTTTATAAAATTTAGTTATTATCTGATTTGGTATAATAAAATAAAAAGGTAATTTATGTTAGTTCATATATGTTGCTCTGTTGATAGCCATTTTTTCTTGCAAGAGTTAAGAAATGCTTATCCAAATGAAGAGCTGATTGGGTTTTTTTATGACCCAAATATCCACCCATATAGTGAGTATTATTTAAGATATTTAGATGTTAAAAGAAGTTGTAAAAAGCTTGGTATAAAACTCATAAAAGGTGAATATGATTATGAGTCTTGGATCGAGGCTGTAAGGGGCTTAGAAAATGAACCAGAAAAGGGCAGAAGATGTAATGTCTGCTTTGATAATCGCCTTGAAAATACGGCAATTAAGGCAAAACAAATAGGACAAAAAGTCATCACAACTACACTTTTAACAAGTCCAAAAAAATCTTTAGAAAAACTAAGTGCGTCATTAAAGCAAATTTGTGATTTGTATTCGCTTGATTTCATAGCTCCAGATTTTAGAAAAAATGGTGGAACTACGAGACAGTTTGAAATGGCAAAAAAAGATATGCTCTATCATCAAAATTATTGTGGTTGCTTGTATGCCCTAACTCCGCAAAGAGAGGCACAAAAAAGATTAAGCGATGAGTTAAATTCGCCAATTTCAAAGCAGATTTTACCCTCGTCTATTGAAGAGCGGATAAAACTATATAAAAAAGTTAGAAAATGTGAAAAAAATAACACTAAGTTTTTTTTAAAAAGGGAGAGCTTTTTAAACTATAGGCTTTTAAGAGCATATGTTAAAAATGAAGGTAAAATTTTAAGTTCATACATACTTTTTTACTCCCATTTAAAAAGAAATTTTACAAAAGGCAAGATTGAGAGAGTTGAAAATGAGATTGGGTATTTTAATCGTGAAAATATCATTATAATAAACTTAAAAACTTATAATGAATTAGCTAAAAAGGAGTATAGAAGCGTAAAAGAGTTAGTTTTTAATGCTTCAAACATCAAAAATGAACTAAAAGTAAGAAAAAAACTTCAAAACTCATTTTGCTCCCTTTCACCCATAATTGTCCTTGATTTTTTACCTGAAAGTAAGCTTGAAATTTTTATAAATTCACATATTTATCAAGATGTTAGGGAAGTTTTAGTATTAAAAAGGTAAAATAAGAAAAATAGTAAGACGATTTAGGATTTTTATGATAGATGTAACACAGATACAAAAAATATTACCCCATAGATACCCGTTTTTATTGATTGATAGAGTTGAGGATATGGAGTTAAATTCTTGGATAAAAGCATATAAAAATGTAACCATTAGCGAAAATGTTTTTCAAGGTCATTTTCCAGACCACCCAATATATCCAGGCGTTATGATAATCGAAGGAATGGCGCAAGCTGGTGGAGTTTTGGCATTTAAGAGCATGAGCGAAGATGAGCAAAAGAGTACAAATGACAAGGTTGTATATTTTATGAGTATTGACAGAGCAAAATTTAGAAAACCTGTAGTGCCTGGCGATAAGCTTTGTTATAAGCTTGAAGTCATTAAGCATAAAGGAAACATTTGGGTACTAAAAGGCACTGCAACAGTGGATGAAAGAATAGTTGCTGAGGCAGAATTAAAAGCTATGATAGTGGATAAATGAGATGAGTAGTATTCATAAAACAGCCATAATTGAAAATGGCGCGGTTATAAAAGAGGGTGCAATAATCGATGCTTATACTTTTGTTTCAAAAGATGCGGTTATTGAGAGTGGAGTTCATGTTATGCAAGGGGCTCAAGTTTGCAATAAAACAAAAATAGGACAAAATACAAAAATTTTTCCTTATGCAATGGTTGGCACAATCCCACAAGATTTAAAATATAAAGAGGGTGAGGATACTTCCCTTGAGATTGGGCAAAATTGCACCATTAGAGAGTATGTAAGTATAAATACAGGAACCATTGGTGGTGGAGGTATAACTAAGATAGGAGATAATGTTTTAGTTATGAATTATTGCCACATCGCTCATGATTGCATTTTAGGAGATAATATAATCTTAGCAAACAATGCCACACTAGCTGGACATGTGGAAGTGGGAAGTTTTAGTGTTATTGGTGGACTTACTCCAGTTCATCAATTTGTTAAAATTGGTGAACATTGCATGATAGCTGGTGCTAGTGCGTTAAGCCAAGATGTCCCGCCATTTTGCTTAGCTGAAGGCAACCGTGCTATTGTAAAAAGCTTAAACTTAATAGGACTTAGAAGAAGATTTGAAAAAGATGACATTGATGAGCTTAAAAGTGCTTTTAATGCCCTATTTAGAACAGGCGAACCAACTAGACAAAACGCATCTGAAATTAAAGAAAAAAGTAAAAATGAAAAAGTAAAAAAGATGTGTGAATTTATAATAAATACAAAAAGAGGAATACCAAGATAATGAGTAAAAAAAGTAAAGAGTGTAGTTTTTGCGAAGAAAAAGAGAGTTCAGATTTAAAACTAATAGCATCTGAGGGTAATGGTGCTTTTATATGTGAAAATTGTATAAAGGCAGCTTACCGTATATTTTATACAGATGATAAAACAGAACCAAAGATAAAAGATCACGAGCTTTTGACTCCAAAAGAGTTAAAAAGTGTTTTAGATGAGTTTGTTATCGGTCAAGAGCATGCAAAAAAAGTATTTTCAGTGGGAGTTTATAACCATTATAAAAGAATTTTCAAACAACACAATATCCCAGATGATGATACTGAAATATTTAAATCAAACATACTGTTAGTAGGCCCAACTGGGAGCGGAAAAACTTTAATGGCTCAAACACTAGCTAAATTTTTAGATGTGCCAATAGCCATTAGCGATGCGACTAGCTTAACAGAGGCTGGATATGTTGGAGAAGATGTGGAGAATATTTTGACAAGACTTTACCAAGCAGCCAATGGAGATGTTAAAAAAGCAGAGCAAGGTATAGTTTTTATCGATGAAGTGGATAAAGTGGCAAGAATGGGTGAAAATCGCTCAATAACTCGTGATGTTTCAGGCGAAGGGGTACAACAAGCACTACTTAAAATAATCGAAGGAAGCGTAGTAAATATATCTCCAAAAGGTGGCAGAAAACACCCAAATCAAGATTTTATTCAACTTGATACTTCAAATATTTTGTTTGTTTGTGGTGGGGCATTTGATGGACTTAGCGATATTATCAAAAAAAGAATTGGAAATAATGTTTTAGGTTTTGGACAAGAGAAGAGAGGAAAACAAGAGGAAAAAGATATACTAAACTTTTTAGAGCCTGATGATTTGGTTCATTTCGGACTTATTCCAGAACTTATCGGAAGATTACATGTAATAACTACTTTAAAAGAGTTAAGTGCTGAAGATATGGTTCGCATTTTACTTGAGCCTAAAAATTCTATAGTAAAACAGTATAAAAAACTTTTTGCCATAGATGAAGTGGAACTAAATTTTGAGCCAAAAGCACTCCAAGAGATTGCAAATTTAGCAATTAAGAGAAAAACAGGTGCTAGAGGGCTTAGAACTATTTTAGAAGAGATTATGTGTGATGTTATGTATGAGATTACAGATATAAAAGGTTTTGAAGTAATAGTAACAGAAGATACAGTATTAAAAGGCGAAAAGCCACTGTATGTGAAAAAAAATACTAAAAGTGCTAAGGGTAAATAATGATTTTAGATCAAATAATCGGATTTTTTTCAAGCGATATGGGGATAGATTTAGGCACTGCTAATACTTTGGTTTTAGTTAAAGGCAAGGGAATCATTATAAATGAACCTTCAGTTGTAGCAGTACAAAGAGATAGATATGGAAAACAAAAAATACTAGCAGTTGGTCAAGAGGCAAAAGATATGGTTGGTAAAACTCCAGAAAGCATTGAGGCGATCCGCCCTATGAAAGATGGAGTTATTGCAGATTTTGACATGACTGAAGAGATGATACGATATTTTATCGAGCAAGTCCATGGAAGAAAATCACTTCTTAGACCAAGGATTATCATCTCCATTCCTTATGGACTTACTCAAGTTGAAAGAAAAGCGGTGCGAGAGAGTGCTATGAGTGCGGGAGCTAGAGAGGTATTTTTAATAGAAGAGCCAATGGCAGCGGCGATTGGAGCAGAACTTCCTGTAACTGAACCAAAGGGAAGTTTGATAGTTGATATTGGTGGTGGTACTACTGAAATTGGCGTTACATCACTTGGTGGGCTTGTTATATCAAAATCAATAAGAACTGCAGGCGATAAAATCAATATGGCGATAGTTGACTATGTAAACAAAAAATATAATCTTTTGATAGGTGAGAGAACTGGTGAAGAGATAAAAATCGGAGTCGGAAGTGCTACACCTTTAAAAAAAGAGCTTAGTATGATAGTAAAGGGTCGCGATAGAGTAAGTGGGCTTTTAAGTAAAATAGAGCTTACAAGTGAAGATGTAAGAGAGGCTATGAAAGAGCCACTTAAAGATATAGCAGGTGCTTTAAAAGATGTGCTTGAGGTTATGCCTCCAGATTTAGCAGGTGACATCGTAGAAAATGGAGTAGTTCTCTCTGGTGGTGGAGCTTTGATAAGAGGTCTTGATAAATATCTAGCTGACATTGTAAAACTTCCTGTATTTGTAGCAGATGAACCACTTTTAGCAGTTGCAAAAGGTACTGGGATATCTTTAGAGAGGATAGAGCTTTTACAGCAGTAAATAGATGACCGAGCGGTTAAAATTTTTTATCTTTATATCTTTGTTTATAGCATTATCGCTAAAGTATAGTCATATTGCAAGAACATATATAAACGATATGACAAATTTTACTATAAATAAATATTTAAATACAACAAGCTATACGAAAAGTAGTATAGCTTCCCACCTTGACCAAAAAAAACAAATTGAGCTTTTAAAAAATGAAAATACAGAGTTAAAAAACATTAGACTGAAATCTTTAACATATAAAAATGAACTAAATAGTTTATTAAGATTGCATAAACAAAAAGATTTTCATCCAAAAATTGAGCTTGTAAAATCTCTTTCTTATGAAAATATTAGTAACTATGATAGAGTTTGGATACAGATGAATGATTTTAATACCTCAAAAATATATGGACTGATATATAACTCTAGCACAGCAGGAATAGTAATATCAAAAAATAATCGCCCCTTAGGGCTTTTACAAGGTGATAAAAAATGTATATTTTCTGTAAAAGTTGGTAAAGATAAGCTCCCAGGAGTTGCCATGGGAAGAGGCAAGGATATACATGTAAAATATATCCCCCTTTGGATGCAACCAAAAGTTGGGGATATTGTAAAAACAAGTGGACTTGATAATATTTTTACAAAAGGGATTTTGGTTGGAAAAGTTATCAAAGTTATCAAAGAAGAGTCTTATCAAACAGCGATCGTAAGACCAAATGTTAAAGTTAATACTCCAGAATTTTTTTATATTATTAAAGGATAAGTTATGCTAAAAAAAGAAGATGTTTCACATATTTTATTAATCCATTCAAATAGATTTGATTGTGATATTAGTGAAGTTATAAAAAACTTAAAAAGATATGGATTTTTAGTTTCTCTTATAAGTGAAAACATAGTTAGCTACGCATCTTGTCCGTCATTGGCTTTTAAAACTTACATTGAAAATATAACTCCTAAAAGCATAAAAACTATCATTCAAAAAGAGAAAATTGATGCGATATTGCCAATATTTGGTGGCAAGAAAAGTTTTGAGAGTTTTTTAGAACTTTTTAAAAATAATGACTTAAGCAATATAAAGATATTAGGAATAAATCCTGCAAATTTTTTAAATTTAAAAAATTCATTATCAAAAAAAATAGATTTTACAAAAAGATTTAAAGCCCAAGATATAATTGAAACTATGCAGATAGCAAATAATATGGATTTTCCTATAATTGTAAAGAGTAAAAACATCATTAATGAAGGCGAGATTGCATATAATGAAGATGAGCTTAGTATAATTGCTACAAGAGAATTTGATATAAATGAATTAAATGAGATTATAATAGAGCAATCATTATTTGATTACAATATATATGAGTTTTGCATTCTAAAAGATAATAGCGATAACACTTTATCAACTTGCAGTTTGGAAAAATTGGGTATTGATGATATAAATATAGTTCCAAGCTTAACTTTAAGCAAAAAAGAAAATGATGTTATAAAAGAGTATTGTAGTGAGATTATAAAAAAAATCGGTGCAAATGTGTGCAATATAGAGTTTGCTATAAACTCCATTAATGGTGAAATTTTAATTAATAAGATAACTCCAAGATACACTAGTATTTCAAATCTTTTAAGTAAAGCAACGGGCTATGATAGTGCAAAAATAGTCTCTTCTTTATCCATAGGATTTAACTTTGATGAGATAAAAAATGACCTTACTAAAATGAGTGCAGCGATTGAACCTTGCATAGATTATATAGCAATCGAAAAAAATCAAACTCTTGGCATTGCTAAGACTTTTAAAGAGGCATTTTTAAAAACTTTAAGTTCAGCTACTATTAAAAATCTAAGTGATATAAGCGATAGTGAGCTTGAACGAAAATTTTTCCAAAAAAATAGCCAAAAATCACTCTATATTTTTGAGGCTTTAAGACGAAAAAAAAGTATCGATAAAATATATTTATGGTGTAAAGTTAATAAGTGGTTTTTAAATCAATTTAAAGAGATAATAGAGTTTGAAGAGAAGATAAATATCAATATATTACACGATAAAATACTTTTAAGAAAAGCAAAAACTTATGGATTTAGCGATAAATTATTAGCAAAACTTATAAATTATCAAGAGAATTTAAATCTCACAGAAAATGATATATATTTTGCTCGAAAAAAGCAAAATATATACCGTGATTTTGATGAAATAGATTCAAGTAGCGGAGAGTTTAAGGCTTATAATCCGTCACTATATTCATTAGTAAATATCTTAGAAATTCCACCTAAAAAAATCCAAAATGAAGAAAAAATACTTTTTATAGGCTCATACAAAAACGAGTATGATTACTGTTTTAAGATGGCAAGTGATGCTTTAAAAGATATGAATATAAAGACTATATCTTATTCTCAAAATCCTCAAAGTATTTTAACAAGCTATAATGACAATATATCTTACATTGAACCTATAAATATTGAGTATATAAAAAGTGTAATAAATAGAGAAAACCCAATGGGCATAATGGTACATTTTAGCTCAAATAGTGCTGTAAAAATAGCAAAAGAGTTAAGTATTTTTGGTATAAAAACTTATGGCTCAAACATCAATATTATTGATTTAGCAGAAGATAAAAGAAAGTTAAATAAATTAGTAAAAAAATATCATTTAAAACATGTTCCAAGCAAAATAGCAATAGATATAAATGAAGCAATAAAACATGCAAATGAATTAAGCTATCCTGTTATAATAAAGCCAAGTTATATCGAAAATAGACATACAATGAAAATTGTACAAAATGAAAATGAATTAAAAGCATATCTAAAACAAAATATTATAAATTTTCCAATTTTCATAGATAAATTTTTACAAAATATAACAAAATTTGAAATTGATGCTATAAGTGATGGATTTAATACTTTTATATGTGCTATATTAGCAAATAACACCGATGATTTAGATAAAAGCATAATCGAAAAAATCAAAATGCAAACAAGATTTATCACATTAAACTTAAGTATAATAGGAAGTATAAATATAAAATTTGCATTACATGAGCATGAACTTATAGTACTAAATATAAATCCAAGAGTAAGTAAAAATTTAGCATTTATTAGTAAAATTAAAAAAATCCCTTTAGTAAAAGTGGTAGCTAGAGTGATGGTACAAGGAAACTTAAAAGAGGCTTTAAAATTTTATGATATAAAAGATTTTAAAGAACAAAATGGCATTATAACCACACTTAATGAGTTTATTTTACTAAATATGAAAAATTATAATTTTGGCTATAAAGCATTGCAAGATTTATAAATGAAATACAAAATCTATCTTGCTCAAACTGATACCACAGTCGGTTTTCTATCAAAAGATTTTAAAGCTCTCAATTCTATAAAAAAACGCCAACTTAATACTCCTTGCATAAAATCAGTAGCTAGTTTACAAGAGTTAAAAAACCACGCAAGAGTACCAAAAGTCCACAAAAATTTAGTAAGACGAGCCAAAAAAACCACCTTCATTTACCCAAATAACCAAAGTATAAGAGTCATCAAAACATCACCCCATAAAGAGTTTATTTTAGACCACAAATGGCTCTACACTACATCTGCAAATGAAACAGGCAAAAATTTTGATGAAAAATATGCAAAAAAAGTAGTAGATGAGATAATTGAAAATAAAAATGGGTTTTTTGAAACAAAAGCATCTACTATGTTTAAAATAAGTAAATTTAAACTGCAAAAGATTAGAAGTTAAAAACTAGTATTTAAAATTTATTTTATGTAAATGTATGCTAATATCTATATGTATAAATAAGGTATATATAAATGAGTAAATATGATAAACTTATAAGCAAAATGAAAAACAATCCAAAAAATGTTTCTTTTGAGGAGTTGGAAAAAATTCTTCAAAATGAAGAATTTAAAGGTGTAAATACAGGAGAAATTCATTGGGTGTTTAGAAAAGATGGACATCAAAGTATAACTATACCTTATAAAAGGCCGATTAAAATAATATATATTAGAGTTATTAAATAAAGGATAAAATCATGATAAAAGATATAGAATATTATCAAAATATCGACTATGATATTTTAGTTTCAAAACTATAATGCCACAAACAAACAAGACAATCTAATAAAAGTTTATCTTCTTAAATGCTATAATACTAAATAATTAATTTTGGAGAAAAGATTATGAGTAAAA
>PDWI01005513.1_pt1 | contig 16292 bp, 17 predicted proteins | sample 1430891 | NCBI WGS metagenome assembly PDWI01 (sample SAMN01162508, study PRJNA174530) | Oral metagenome, whole genome shotgun sequencing project. | biome: Marine environment; feature: Marine mammal; material: Swab sample of the gingival sulcus; isolation source: swab sample of gingival sulcus...
TCTTCGGATGGTCGGGTAGCCAATCTGCGCAGCGAGCTGGTCGTCTGAAGTAATGGCATGGAAATCCATTACGATTGAGCGCAACATCAATTGACTCCGCTCACGGTTACGTCTTTCGCATTCTCTGGGCCGCGCGCAAAGCCAGGATGCCCGACACCAGGGTGCAGGAATGAACGCGCTGGCGTTTTCAGCAGCCCCGAGGAGTATGTCTGTAAAGCCCGCCGAAAGACTTCGCGCCGCCTCGTCTGCAAGGCCTGCCGGAATGCGTTCTCGGTAAAAGACAAGTCTTTTGCCGGGCAGAAACATGCATCGAAGAAGAACCGGTGCTGGTGGAGGATTTGATTCGGGCGAAAGATCAGGACCGGAAGCGGATGGACATTGATGAAAAGCGGCGTTTGTCCAATGCCTGTAGGACCAAATTGAAGAAGATTGAGAATATGTGTGGCTGTGGGCTTGAATTGGCAATCAGTCGCAAAATGGCGTGGGATTATGCCAATCTATGCGCGACTCATCCAGATTGGCGGAAGCGTTGGGTGTCGCACCCCAAGGATACGATCAACGAACCGCACCGCCGGATTCAATACCTCACCGACAACAACCGAAAGAACCTGGAAGATATCGGTTGGACGCTCTCCGGAGCAACGCTGGCTCCGGTCGACAACTACTTCATGAGGATCCGCCGGAAGCTGTATTACCTGGAACGGCCAATTCCATCACATTCAAATGCCAACCGGCTCTGCTATGGGTATCAGGCCGATGATCCAAAGCGGGTCGCACAGTATCTTGAAATCTTCCGTGTCTACACGAACTACATATGGAAAGATGAAAAAGGCATCACACCTGCCATGCGGTTTGGTTTGGCGAAAGGCCCGGTGAAAGTTGAAGATGTTCTCTATTGGAGGCCATTCTGAACCATGAGAGTGCGTGAAAAAACCAAGGAAAGAAAACCCCATGTCAGAGAATGACAATGAATTTGTCCAAAACAAACTGGACCTGCTCTGCCAGGGTTCTGATGAAATGGGTCCTGTTTTTGTTGATTTCGAAGCGTCATCATTGAGCCAGCGCTCCTGGCCAATCGAAGTTGGTTTGTCATGGCTGGAAGGCCGTCGTGTTATTGTCGAAAGTAAGCTGATTAGGCCGAGATCCGAATGGCCAGAGGACGATTGGTCAGCAAAGAGTGAGGCGGTTCACGGTATTCCAAGGTGTGATCTGAATCACGCAGAAGCTGCTGATGATGTTGTTTCCTGGTTGCGTAATGTGGTCCGCGGCCGAGTATTGGCTTCTGATGCCCCTGAATTCGATCAGAGGTGGCTCAACCGCCTTCTGGGCAACAGCACTGGGGGTAATATCCGCGATTTTGACCAACTCGCATGGTGGGCATTTTCCGATGAGGGTGTCCTAAATCCAGGTAAGTTGCACCGTGTTTACCGGGCCATGACAAAGCAAAGAACAGCGCACAGAGCGGGTCCAGATGCTCAAAATCTGTGTTATGCTTGGAGAGCAGGTATTGGGAAATAGCCGCGTTCAGAATTGCCCCTAATTGATTGTTTGGAATCTCTGAATAAATTATACACATCATCTTGTATTGTTCTCCATTCGCTCCCACGCAACAGCGTATATGCGCAACAAGTGTGGGACAGCTGAATGAACGCATCCGCAGGCACGAAGATCACGACCAAAGAAGAGGTCTTGCGGACCTTGGTCGACGAAATCTCGATTCCTCCGAGCTATGATGAAAAAGCCAGAACCCGCTACAGGTCGATTGGTGAATGGCTGGACAGCCCTGCCTCAACCATCAAGAGGCTTGGGCCAACGCGCCCAACGTTCCCGAGGTCGCAGCTTCGTTCTTCGAGGTCCTGGGGGAACGTCTACTCGTCTCCGATGCTCCCGAATTGGAAACAAGATGGCTGTCTCGCTTGCTGCAAGCTGCAGGCGGCACGAGTTCCCTGCAGTTCAAGATTTCGGTACTGTGTCGTTTGCCATGTTTCGGGGATTGGAATTGGACTTGCTCTACGAGACAATCGAGCGGCGCCCAGTTCCTCACCGCGCGGGGCCTGACACCGCCAGGTTGGCGCGAGGTTGGATGAAGGCCGCTAAACACCGCGCATTCCTGGATGCCGATGGGAAAACCTGGTGACTGACAATAGGTTCTGCTGCGCGTCGCAAAGCCCTCACTTTCCAAGATAAAATTTCATTGCTTCCCCAGTCGTTGCTTCCCGTGAACTTAGCCAAAACAAACGAAATGGAAGCAAATCCATCAAATTCCACAGGAGCACTGATGGTGGGCACAACACCGGTATGGCCTGGAAGAGTAAATTCGACAACTGCCAGTCGGTTGCTTCTTTGCAACACAAAATGCAAAGGACTGGAGCTTGGGGGCGTTTTCAAGACCAATCGCTTCTGCCGTCCACGAAAAGACCAACATCTTGTGCATGGACATCAATCACACTTACGAAGCCTTGAGCTCCCCGACCCCACCGCCGCACCTTTCGCCTGCTGGATCGTCGTTCGCAGCGGCGAGTGCCCTTGCCCTCTTGATCCCCATCGAGGGCGTACCGTTGCTGGCGCTCTCGTATTCCGCACAGGACCTCCAAACGCGTTTTCCCCACGATCGGGTTCCCCCCTGCGCTTGCCGTGTATTCAAGCAAGAACTGTCCCGTTACCGCGCCTGGCGCCGCACGCTCTTCGACTTGTTTCTTCTCGAGACCGGTTCATTCGCAGACCGAGACGTGGTTGCCGGATTTGAGCGCCTCGCACGCCTGCAATTCGGACAACACGTAAATAGATTCTCCATTCTGCGTCACGCCTTGCCCAACACAATGGAGATCAGGGATCTCACCGCCGCCAGCGCCCTCGATATCGACCGGAGTCTTCCGGATCACAGGCGCCAGCCATTCCGGGCAGCACTCTCGATGCTCGACCGCTTGCAAGACGCGCCACTCGCTGCCGGGTCGCGCCACCTGCTTCCATCGGAGATCATTGGGCGGCTGCCGCCCCCGAGTGGACATCTCTACCATGCCCCGTTGCCGCCACGGCTCGAGGCGGCCTACTCTGACGCGCCCGCCTTGCTCAGAGCTGCCATGCCCTTCGTTTACCGGCTCTCCCTTATCACCGGGATCCTTTCACCTGACCAGGATCCATCGCTCGATGACTTGGCCAGTAAATGCGTTGCCCTATGGGATGTGGATCCGATCGACTACGATTTTTTACGGCCTTCGCAGGTCACTCTGAAGACCTACATCAGGAACATCGGAAAGCACTCTGGGGTGGGCCAAACTCCACCGGCTCGAGAGCTCTCTGCTATACCTCAGGCTTGGTCTGACTTGCGAAGTCTCATGCGGCAACATGGGCTGAAAAAACAAGTACAACGAACCTGCGGCGTGTCATCACAAGCGATCAAGGATGAAGTAGCACCGGCCGCAGTCACGCCTGCGTGGATCCAGAAGACCCTGGAAATCTTACCACGTCAGAAGCGAAACGCCTTTCGAAGCGGGATCTTCGTTCTGGACGACCTGATCAAAGACAAAAAATTTCCAAGTGGTGTTTTGCCTCAAGAGACCAGTGGATTGTCGCGTGAAAGAAAGCCGACACGCTCCTGATCTCGTTCGCCCAATATCCGGCCCTCGAACGGCCTCGAAATCAGAGGTGCAGATATGTCGGCTCGAAAAACATATGTCGTGTCCGCAAATCGTGTTGGGAAAGAAACAACAATCCACACTTCACACTTCGGTTACGGAGAAATCAGCCAATATCTATGCATGACATGATGGTGAAAGTCATAGGCATTCCAAGCTTGCGGAACGCAAACTGTATCACTATGTTATAGAGATATTGAGTTGAGAGCATTCAAAGGCAAGGCGTTTGCCCGATGGGCTAAGAAGGAGAGTATCGACGACAAAGATCTCTGTATGGCAGCCGAGGAGGCCTTTGCAGGTAAGGTTGAGGGTGATCTCGGAAGCTGTTTATTCAAGAAGCGCACAGCCAGGAAATCGCAAGGAAAGTCAGTTGGATACCGCACCATACTTGGTTTCAGGAAGGCCAATTCAGACCGGATATTCTTCCTCTATGGATTTCCCAAGAGCGCAAGATCGAACATCAGCTCTAAGGAACACAAAGCCTTGGAGATGGCTGCCTCAGATTTGATTAAGACAACTGACGAACAAGTCGTGGTCCTGAAGGCCAAAGGGACGATCGCAGAACTGGAGTGTAAGAAATGAGCGAGATACTCGACATCGCACACGACATGGCGAAAGATCTGCATGAGGTCGGCGCCATGGACGACATCACCATGCGGGTGATGGATGAGCTGCGCTTGCCTGAACCACGGACCTTTGCTGCGAAAGATATCAAGGCCATCCGCAAGAGAACCCGGATGAGCCAGGCTGTTTTTGCCGCTTTTCTCAATGTTGGCAGCAACACGATCGCTCAATGGGAGCAAGGAAACCGCTCTCCGAGTGGGCCTTCTGTGCGCCTTTTGGATGTGATCGACCGCAAGGGCATCGAGGCTATCACCTGACCTCTCACGCCCGATGGAATGCTTCCTATGGCGAAATGAGCGACTGACGGGCGATAAACCAATCCACATACCCTGACAGATACTTGGACGCCGGACCTTTGAGCTGTCGGATGAAGTCCTCGTATCTCAAATGCAAAGAGTTGATGTTTTGTATGTGATGCGAGGCCGTTCCTTGGCTTTTCCCTTGGCACCCCCCACCACAAAATGCTCCAACCCTTTCGCTTGGGCGAAATGGCCGTAAGCTCGCAAGGCATCGCTGCAGGGGACAGCCTCAACTGGAACCACGGGGTTCAGGGCATTATTCCAAGCGCACGGGGCCGCCCCATCGGGCTGGGCGGTGCTGCGAAAGCATCTCAACCGGGATCCGGTCCTTGAGTATTTCGGACGATTTCCATCCGGGGCAGTTGTGATGGAAGCCTGTGGCGGCGCACAGTTCTGGGCTCACGAGATCGGGCAGCTGTGAATATGCATGTGCAGCCACAGCTAACCGAACCGGGAAGCGCCCCCGACAAACAAAACTCTACAGCTTTCAGTGCAAACCCATCCCTGCCGATACATCTGACACAATGGAGCTGGGAAGCTCAGCCTATCCGTCAAGACTGGCTGCATCCATGGAAGCGACCTTCAACCAAACCCCACGCCAACGCGGCTTGATACTCGTTCATCAGAAATTTCTTGGATAATTTCTTCGCCCTTCCGCGATCTGGCCAATGTCTTGAGCGCCGGGACGAAGCTCGGCGCCCTACTGCAACGACTTGGAGGTCACATGTATAACGCTATATTCACTCCTGACGGTACTATTCGCGCCGTTACCGATAAAGAACTTCGCCTGCGGGAGTTTCTTGCCGAATACGACGCAGCTCTCGGTTATGCTGCGGCTTCGCTCGGTGGCCAACGTGGCGCGCAACTTGTCAATGAAGTTCGCGAAGCGTTGGCGCAGCGCGGAGTCATCACGCACCGTCTGCGATGCATGCTCCGCGAACTCCACAACATGCTGGATATCGGGAATCCAGACAACCACGGGAAAAAACACGCTCCGTTCAAGCGGCTCGAGCCCGAGGACCCAACCGATGCCAAGCTCCGTTTACTCTTCGCCGAACTTACTGACGCGCTGCAAGTCGCCGGCATACTGTCCACTGAAGCAGATCAGCCAGCATAAAGCGTAGCCCACACCGCTGGCCAGCTGCGGCGGTGGTGTGGGCGGACCCGGCCGACGAAGAACACCGCACCCATTTTTTTCCTTCGTATCTCGGCAAAACGACCAAGCTAATCAGTACCAGCACAGAACATCAAAAACCGAAACAGATCGAAAGGAGCAAACAGAAGGCAGGCCTCTCGCGCGACGCACGGATCTTGAAGCCGCAGAACGGCACTACCAGAGCATGAAAAAAGGAGATCCGATATGCTCAATACTTTCAACACTGAGATCAGCGAAACCCGCAAGGACGCCGCTGCTGAGACTCGAAAACACTTGCTTCAACACGGTGCAAGTCTTTCGAAACTCCTGGATGCACTCGATGAACTTGAGGGCATCGACGCGCTGACAGATCTGCACAGAATGGTCGAAGAAGCGCTTTTCGACATCCAGGGTATCAGGCAAAAACTGCACATCATTCATGACGTTCTGGCCAAGCAGACGCTTTCGAAACTCGACCGTATCAGCTATAAGCATTGTCTGCCCGCGTCCGACGAAACGCGCTGGCACGGCGCACGCGTAGGTGAACTTTTGGCACGGTTCCGTCATGCGAAATGAGTTCGTTCCGCGATGCCGATTACAGATCAAGCGTGAGCGGCGTCTGAGCGTCTACCCCGACGAAATCGGGCCGGAACTGGACATATGCCATGTCACCCTCTGGCTACGCCAAAAATTCCGCTTGCCGTCCGCTGCAGTTTTACTCGAAAGGCACTATACGCAAATTGGCCGTGAAATATGTGGCATGATTGTCGTGACTGCTCCGAAGTATTCGGATCGGCTGACACAGGCAGCAGAAGAAGCGTTCCTGGCGCTCAGTTACGACATCGAGCACACCGGCGCGGATGCGTATCTGCTGCCATCTTGCAACGGCAAACATTCGCAGCACGAAGTGCTTCAAGCGTATGAGCGCATCGAGACCGCGATGCAGACTTCTCGAGTGCGATAAGCAAATCAGACGAATCCAAGGAAAGGGCGACCTGACCGCCAGCCTGTGCGGTAAATGTTGAAAGTCCTGCACCCCGTCAGTAATCCGGCGGGGTGTTTTCCTTTTGTGGGCGGGGCTGTGGCTAAGAAGAGTGTGAATAAATCTGCGGCGAAGGTCCCGAAGAGATCTTCGAGAGTTGAAAAGAGAAGGCTGCCAACAGCCCCAGGTGGATTCTCGGTCAACTTCTGCAGAAATCCGCTCTGCGACATTTACGGGCGCTTCCCGGATCCATTTTATGGGCAGGGAAAGTCCAATCCGTCAGGCGATCGTGGAAAAATTTCCGGATCGGGAGGGAGCGATCCTATTTCTGCCCTTCATGTGGCGTGTCGAACATCGTAAAATCCAAGATTTTGGTTTGCCGCGCAGCATGCGTAAACATGCCAGGCTTCGGGCTGCATCAGAATACCAGGATTCCCTCATGCGCTCACAAGGCGCGCGATTTTCCAAGAATGACATCGCCACAGCAGGCAAGTTGCGGCTTCCCGGGCATGGAAGCAGGGTCCGCGGCGATGTATTCAAGTTTGCTCACATGATGCCGGTTAAGAAGCTGATCGGAGATCGCTTCAAAACCGCAAATTACTACCTTGATGATGAAGCTGGGCTTGCCGCAGCCGTATGCGCCCTGAATGTCAAAGCCATCAAGGCCGGCCGCGTGAATGTCGCAGAGATCAGCTTCAAAAAAGGGATGATCAACGATGATCGCCAAACCGATATCCCACTTGTGCGAATGATTGCAGCCTCAGACATACCAGTCGTCGGCCAATTCGAACTCAAGATTTGAATGGATCCAATCCCGGGCGTCGTCCGGATTGATGCGCACGCTGCCAAATGTATTTCGGGTCGGCAGGCCCCGTCCGATCATTCGCTCGATAGTCTTCACGCTGACACGGAGCTTCTCGGCGACCCTCGATTTACTCATCAGCGGTTTTCGGTATCGCTCGAGGCGTCGCCCTTTGGGCATCGGTCCCTTCTCGCACGCCCAGATATCTTCCCAGACAAGCCGATATTGCCGATTGATGCGCTGAGCGCGCAGTTCGCCGCTCCTGATGCGGCTTCGAATTGTCCCCGGCGCGAGATCAAAATGTTCGGCGGTGTCTTCGACAGTCAGCACGGTGGTCTCCCTTGTTATTATGGCGGGGAATTAGTCGCCATGACTGCTCATTAATAATTCGAGCAATGGTGCGGCTGTCCAATTAAAACCATCAATTGAGCGCCCTCACCATTGCTGATCCGCCACCGCATCGAATGTCGCGACAAATTGCATTTTGGTGCGACCACGCGGGGGGCAATATTCTTCCCAACAGAAGGTATCACATGGATCAGACACATCACTTCCCTGCCGATCGCGCCATTCCTACATGGCAAGAGCCGGCGGCGGCACGGCGTGAATTGCGAAGCCGAATGGAGACATTTATTCGGGCCGCAGCGGACGGAGACCTCACTGATGGTGAGGAATGCACGGCGCTGACGCTCAAGGTCAGTGCGGGTGTCGGCGATGAGATCACGTCGATTGCGCTGACCGCTGCTCAATGGAACAGAACGATGTGTCAGGCAATGAAATGCCGGGGGGCTTCGCAACAGCTGGCAGTTCACCTGCCGGACAGGAAACGGGCCATCCAGCGCACGCTCGTTTCGGTGTCGTCCTGACCATCGCAGGAGGCGAGCGCGGGGGTGGCGACGTCTGGGCCGATACGGTCTATGCGCTTGTGGATCAGGTCGCGGTTGATGTCGGGATTGAAGTCGGGGTGCTGCTGGATGGCCAGCAAGTGATCGCCGACGGTGAAGCCGCTGATTGGGCAAAAATCACTGGCGAGAAAGATTTCAGATTGCTCCGGCGCGATGGTCACCTGATCTTGATGCATGGCATGCAGCAGGACTTCTTCTTGAGTTGCAAATGACGTGTCCTGAACAACCGACACCAGCATCACGCCCACGCCCCAGCCCTTCGGGCTACGCGCAACGACGCCGCCCAACGCTTGCGCAATCGCCTGATGTCCGTAACAGACCCCGACCATCTTGATCTTTTTTTCATGCACGCGGCGGATGAATTCAAACAATCGATCCTGCCAGTCATACGGCTCAAAGACAGAGTATTTCCCGCCGGTTATGATATAGGCATCAAACGCTTCCGGTGCCGGCAGATCATCGAGAACGGCGCTGATCACGGTCCAGTTTGCGTCTGGCAGGTAGGGGGAAAGGGCATTCTGGAACCGTTGCGGCGAAGGCAGGTGCTTGGGCTTCGCGCCCGGTTCGGTATGCCCGATGTGAAGGATGCAGATATCCATTGCGATCTCCAAGATTTTCGCCTGCCTACTCAGCCGAACCGGAGTGCGAAACGTTATTACCCCCCCTTATTGCCCCATAAGCAAGAATCATAAGAAAAACTTATGGAGCGCAAAGGATGGTCAATAAGATTTTCCTGCAATCAAAACGCAATTAGCATTTGTATAAAGAGATTAACCATAAACCACCGGAGAAACCATGCACCTGAATTCCGAAATCATAAGCAAATCAATGGCGCACCCCGCCTTGACCGTTCAGGAGGGGGCCTCTCCCCTGATGCTATCGTTTCCCCATTCCGGCGAAATCTACCCGGACGATTTCGGCTATGACGAGAAGCTGAGCTATGCCGACATCGACTTCCCGAACGACAAATACATGGATGAGATTTTCTCGGAGCGCGAGGCGCTTGGCCTGAGCTGGATCCGAGCCAATTTTCCGCGCGCCTATGTGGACGTCAACCGGCATCAGCACGACATCGACCGGGACATGCTCGACGATCCGGATGCGTGGTATGGGCGGTTCCTGCCGGGCTCCGTGGCCGCCGGGGCAACGCTGTTCTGGTCCAAAGCGCATGAGAAGGACATCTACGACCGTAAATTGTCGCTGGCAGAAGCGAAGGCACGCATTGCACGGTATTTTATTCCATATCATCAGACCATGACCGCGATGATCGAGCGGCTCCATGCGCAGCACCAAGAAGTCTATATCGTCGATTGCCATTCGATGACCCGGTTCGACACGGCGGCGCGTGGCGGCAAGGAACGACCGCAGATCGACATCGGCAACCGCTCGGGCCAGTCCTGTGCGCCGGATCTGACCGAAGAGATGGCCCGGCTCTTCCGCGCACGCGGCTATGAGGTTGGCATCAACAAACGCTTTGCCGGCGGTGAGATCACGCTGCGATATGGCTGGCCGGAGATCGGGCAGCATATCTTGCAGGTTGAAGTCAGACGGGACCTCTACATGGACGAGGCAACCCGAACCCACAACGAAAATTTCGCCAAAGTGCAAGCGGACTGCGCTGCCATTTTGCGCGACTATAAAGCCTACGTCGAAAATCGCGGGCACATTCCGGCACAAGCCGCCATCTGATCTCAGGGAAGGACCAACAATGAAAACCAAATTATCCATTCTGGCCATGACGGCGCTGCTTGCGCTGCCCGGCGTCGCTTCGGCAGAAACGCTTCGCATGGGATTTGCCTCTGCGCCGCGCTCCATCGACCCTTACCCGTTCGGAGGCACCTCGACCGCATCGCTGAAAGAGCATGTCTTTGAGGCGTTGGTCGCCGCCGATGACAGCCCGCTCTTGGCCGAAGGCTGGGCATGGATCGACCCAACAACGCTTGAAGTCAAGCTGCGCACCGGCGTGACATTTCACAACGGGGCGCCCTTTACCGCACGCGATGTGGTCTATTCCGGCTGCCGGATGATGCATCTGTTCGATGGGCGTCGCAATCTTCTGACCAGTTCCATGGGACCGATCGACGATATCGTCGCGGTTGACGATCACACCGTCCGGTTTGAAATGAAATCGCCCTATCCGCTCTGGGTTCAGAAGATGAAGTTCCTCTCCATCCTGTCGGCCTCCGGCGCGGATGTGCCCGAAGGGCCGATCCAGTATGACAATCAGGGGGATTGCGGCATTGCCTCTTATCCGACGCGGGCCGATTTTGAGGGCGGCAAGGCCGCCATCGGAACGGGGCCCTATGAATTTGTGCGGTTTGACAAGTCAGGCGAGGCCGATCTGGTGCGCAATGACGATTACTGGGGCGGAACCCCGGAATGGGATGCGGTTGAAATCCGCACCATCGGCAATGCCGGCGCCCGCTTGGCAGGGCTGCTTGCGGGTGATTTTGACATCATTGAGAACCCGACAACCGAAGACCTGCCCGGCCTGACGGCCAGTAAAGACCTCACCTATACTGCCGTGCCCTCCTGGCGCTCGATTTTCCTTATTCTGGACGTAAGCCCCGAGGGGGCGAAGGGGGTGGTGGCCGCCGATGGCAGCGCGCCGCTGGCCGATCCGCGCGTTCGTGAAGCGATGTCGCTGGCCATCAACCGGCAAGCCATTGCGGATCGCCTGTTCGGCGGCGAAGCGACGGTCGCCAATCAGTTTGCCCCCAGCTACCGCACCGGGGCGCCGGAATTGCCAGCCTTGGAATACAACCCGAAAAGGGCCGCGGAACTTCTGGCGGAGGCGGGGTATCCGGACGGGTTCTCGATCGACCTCTTTGCTCCCTCTGACCGCTACGCAAACGGCGCGCGGGTCGCTCAGGCGGTGACGCAATACCTGTCCCGGATCGGCATCAAGGTAAACCTCAAGACGCAACCCTGGTCGGTCTTTGCTGGTCAGCGCAAAGAGGGGGATCTTGGCGTGTTCCTGTTTGGCTGGGGGCACCCGCAGGGGGCGGCGCAGATGATTTCATTCGCCTTTGCCTCCCGCGACAAAGACCTCGGGCTCGGGGCATCGAACTACTCACACTACCACAATGATGCGTTCGATGCAGCGATGAAGGCCTGGGCCGTTGAAACGGATGAGGCTAAGGCAGCGGAGTATATTGCGGAGGCAATGTCCATTGTTGTCAAGGAGTTGCCGGGCATACCGCTTTATTACCAGCACACGATCTGGGCACACCGGGCCGATCTGGACGTCAAGGGCCGTCAGGATGAACGCACCAGCGCGATGACGGTCACCCGGCGGTAACTCAGGCGCGCTCCGGGCCAAAGGTATAGCCCGGAGCGCCACCCGAAAAACAGGAGGGGAACCCATGTTGAATTTCATCATAAAGCGTCTGGGGCAAAGTGCCATTCTGGTTCTGATCATGTCCGCGCTTGTGTTTCTCGGCATGTATGTCGTGTCCGATCCCATCGCCGTGCTGGCGGGGGAGGATTTCACCGAAGAGGACAGGCAGGTTCTGGCCAGAGAGCTGGGGGTCGACCGGCCGCTGATCGTCCAGTATCTGAGCTTTCTGGGCAATGTGGCAAAAGGCGATTTTGGCACTTCCTTTGTGTATAACCGCCCGGTGCTTGAACTGATCCTCGAACGCCTGCCCGCAACCCTTGAGGTGGCGTTCATGGCGATGTTCATCGGTTTGGTGATAGGCATTCCGCTTGGGGTCTACTCGGGCCTGAACCAGAAGAAACCCACGACGAAAACAATCAGCTTCCTGACCACGGTCGGCTATTCGATCCCGAATTTCTGGCAGGGTGTTCTGCTGATCATGCTTTTTGCGGTCTGGTTGCAGTGGCTACCGGCCTCCGGGCGCGGCGACACGACCGAAATTCTTGGCGTTGGCTGGTCGCTCTTTAATCTCGACGGGCTCTCACACATGATCCTGCCCGCCCTGAACCTGGCAATCTACACAATCTGCCTGCAAGCCCGCCTTGCACGGTCCGGGACGCAAGAGGTTATGTATCAGGACTTCATGACCTTTGCCCGCGCCAAGGGGATCAGCCGGCAGCGGCTCATCCGCCGACACCTTGTCCGCAATATCCTGATCCCGATTGTCACCATCACCGGCCTGCAATTTGGCAGCCTGATCGCTTTCGCCACCGTCACAGAAACCGTGTTCTCATGGCCCGGCATCGGCAAGCTGCTGCTCGACAGCATCCACAATTCGGACCGCCCGGTCGTGGTGGCCTATCTGATCCTGATCACGCTGATGTTCGTGACCATCAATTTCATCGTCGACGTGCTTTATGCACTGCTCGATCCGCGTATTCGCTACAGCTGAGGAGGCCCTGAAATGTCTGCTGAAACAACACCCGTTGACGCCGGAATTCTGGCCACCCGCAAGTCTGAAGAACCGACCTTCTCCGACAAATTCCGGAAAATCTTCCGGGGCCATCCCGGCGCGCTGATCGGTTTGGGCGGGATCATCATTTTTGTCCTGCTGGCGATTTTCGCCCCGCTGATTGCGCCGCAGGATCCCTATGACCAGATGCAGCTTGATATTCTGGACGGTCTCCTGCCGCCCGGCTCCAGACTGGGCGATGGCACCCTCAGCCTGTTGGGCACAGATGCGCTTGGCCGCGATATCTTCTCTGCCGTGTTATATGGCCTTCGGATATCATTGCTCGTTGCGCTGGTGGCCGTGATCGTGGGCTCGGCCATCGGGGTCTTCATGGGGCTACTGGCGGCAATGAAAGGCGGCTGGGTCGAGACCGTGATCATGCGCACCGTTGACCTGAAGATGAGTTTTCCCGGCATCCTGCTGGCGCTGATGGTGCTGGCGGTATTCGGAACCGGCATCGACAAGGTGATCATCGCCCTCATCATTGGGGCCTGGGCCTCCGAAGCCCGGCTGGTGCGCGCTGTCGCCCTGTCCGAGATGAAAAAGGAATATGTCGACTCCGCGAAGCTCGCCGGGTTGAGCGACATCCGCATCATGTGGCGCTACCTGTTTCCCAACTCGATTTCCCCGGTTCTTGTCGTGCTGCCCATGTCCATTTCCGGCGCCATCGGGGCCGAGGCCACGCTGTCCTTCCTCGGTGTTGGCGTTCCGATCACCGAGCCATCGCTTGGCCTGCTGATCGCCAATGGAAACGATTATATCCTGTCCGGCAAATGGTGGATCAGCATCTTCCCCGGTCTTGTCCTCGTGGGCCTTGTGCTGTGCATCAACGTCGTTGCCGACCGGCTGCGCGACCATTCCAACCCTTACCTGCGCGGAAAGGACTAAGACATGTCTGAACTGATCAAAGTCGAAAACCTGACCATTGCCTATCCCTTACCTGACGGTGAAGTTTTCCGGGCCATTGACAATTTCTCAATGACGGTCGACCGGGGCCAGATCGTTGGTGTGGTCGGGGAAAGCGGCGCGGGAAAGTCCACCATCGGCAAGGCCACGCTGGGGCTTCTGGACGAAAACGCCATCATCGACACCGGGGGCGTTTTTCTGGACGAAATTCTGGTTTCGCATCTGGAGGAATACGCCCAGGCGGACATTCGCGGCAACAAGGTGGGGTATATCTATCAGAACCCGATGACAGCCCTGAACCCGGTCCTGACCATTGGGGAACAGATCATCGAAGCGATCGAAGCCAACACCGACAAACGCGGGGCGGAGGCGCGCGATTATGCGATCAAGCTACTCAAACAGGCCGAAGTGCCTCTGGCCGAAGAGCGGCTGGAGAAATACCCGCACCAATTGTCCGGCGGGCTGTGCCAGCGGATCGTCTTTGCCATTGCGATCTGCGCCAAGCCAGACCTCATCATCGCGGATGAGCCGACAACCGCGCTGGATGTGACCGTGCAAAAGGCGGTTCTGAATACGCTGAAGAAACTGACGAAACAGGAAAATATCGCCATTATCCTGATAACCCACGACATGGGCGTGGTGGCCGAGATGTGCGACTACGTCTATGTGCTGCGCTATGGCAAGCTCGTGGAAGCGGGCCCGGCGCAAGAGGTGCTGCAACGCCCGAAAGAGGAGTACAGCCGCGAATTGATGGCCGCCATTCCCCGAATTGACCACAAGGTCGAGCGCTTTGCCGTCCCCGGCGGGCTGGGCGATGCTGCGGACCGGGAGCGCGCGATCCAGTATCTGATGGGGCGTCAGACCGATGCTGGCCCGGAGGACCAGCCTTTGCTGAAAGTCCGAAACCTGTCCAAAACCTTCGGAACCAAGGCCACCGCGTTAAAAGCGGCCTCTTCCTTCAAGGCGGTTTCCAATGTCAGCTTTGACGTCTTTCCCGGTGAAACCATGGGGATCGTTGGCGAATCCGGCTCTGGGAAGTCGACGGTCGGGCGCCTGATCCTCGGGCTTCACACACCGGATCCGGGATGTGAAATCGTCTATCGGGGGCGCAATATCACCGACCTGAAAACTCGCGAGGACAGGCTCGCGCACAGAAAATCGTTTCAGTGCATCTTTCAGGACCCCTATTCCTCGCTCAACCCGCGTATGAGCGCGGGCGAAAACATCACCTATCCGCTCAAGGCGCATGGCATGATGGGCAAGGAGGAGGCCCGGCAGCTTGCGGGCGATCTGATGGAGTTAGTGGGCCTTCCGCGCGGCTCGGCCCGAAAGATGCCCCACGCCTTCTCCGGCGGGGAACGACAGCGCATTGGCATCGCGCGGGCTCTGTCTTTTCGGCCGGATTTCATCTTCTGCGACGAACCGACCTCGGCGCTTGACGTGACAGTGCAGGCGGAATTGCTAAACCTGATGAAAGACTTGCAGGATCAACTGGGCCTGACGCTGCTTTTCGTCAGCCACGACCTCGCGGTTGTCCGTCAGATGTGTGATCGCGTCATGGTGATGCGGTCGGGCGAAATCGTTGAAAGCGGCCCCTGTGACAAGGTGCTGGTGGACCCGGACGAAAAATACACTCAGGATCTGCTCGCCGCCATGCCGAGGTTTGAATTTGCCCCGGTGGTATGAGTTGCGCTGAGAAGATGCGGCGATGGTGGGGCGATTTCCCCATCGCCGCGCACTTTTGCTACCGCTTGATCCCCGATGTGGCGGGACTGAAGGAATGCCCGTGGTGAATGCGAGCCAAAACGGCTATGGTTCCCCCCGAAACTGCAAAAGCGCCGGGGAACCCGTCCAATGAACAAAAGCCCCAATCGCATCCGCCGTCTGAAGCATATCGAGGCCTTTTCGGCGGTGATCTCCACGGGGTCGATCTCGGCCGCCGCGCGTCAGCTTGGCGTGTCTCAACCTGCCGTGAGCCAGTTGATCAAAGCGCTGGAAGAGGCCTTGGGCGCGCCGCTCTTCGTGCGCCGCAACGGGGCGGTTTTCCCAACCGCGCGGGCCGAAGCGCTGCGGGAAGATGCGGTCGATCTTCTTGCCCATCTGGATCGTTTTCAGGCGCAACTGAGCCATAAGAATACCGGCGTGCTGTCCACCATCCGCCTGTCGGCCAGTGTCAGTATTCTGACCGAGCTGTTGCCGGAGCTGATCTCTGGCCTGGCGCAACAGGATCCCTATCTGAAGTTTTACGTCAGCTCCGTGCCGCAAGGCGCGATGGTCTCGTCTCTGGTGCAGGGCCATATTGATTATGCACTGCACAGCCGGGCGCTGGATCATCCGGGGCTGCACAATGAAAACCTCATCGAATCGCGTCAGGTCGCCGTCATGGCCAGAGATCACCCCTTGGCGGCAAGGAAAACCCTGACCATTCAGGATCTTAACGGGTGCCGGTTCATCAGCTCCACCAAGAACGACCCCTCCTACCATGACTTCAACACCCTGTGCCGCCTCGCGCGTGTTTCCGTGAATACGGTTTTCCAGTCCCCTTTCTCCAACCTGAACATTCAAATGGTCCGCCCCATGCAGGCGGTGACGTTCAGCAACGAACTTGTGGTG
>PDWI01005514.1_pt1 | contig 16292 bp, 13 predicted proteins | sample 1430891 | NCBI WGS metagenome assembly PDWI01 (sample SAMN01162508, study PRJNA174530) | Oral metagenome, whole genome shotgun sequencing project. | biome: Marine environment; feature: Marine mammal; material: Swab sample of the gingival sulcus; isolation source: swab sample of gingival sulcus...
ATTAGAAAAGTGGGTACAAGAATTTTACAGCATTGCAAAAATCGCTCTTGAAGACAGTCCTCAGTTATTAGAAAGTGTTGCTAAATTTGTGAGAAGTTAGAAACGAACTGAACAAGCTGAAAAAGATTATGAAGCTACTATCTGAAAGGGTAGTGGCTTTTTTGATAACATACGCATTGAAGAAGAAATGACAACAAAACGAAGAATAAAACCCCTCCCTCTCGTAAAGCACATTGTCAAGTCGCACAATCCTCCCACACTCCAAACTTGTCAAAGAGCTTTCCGACCTTCCCACCGTCCAAATCAACGACCGTACTTTAAAATATGCTCAGCTACCAACAATGTATATATGCTATGGCAGGTAACGTGCGAATTTTGAATATTTTAACATTGTGTTTGCCATATTTTAGTAAATTTGCAAAATATAACAAATCCGGCTTATGGCGTTGCGTATTTTGAATGTTTATGTTTCAAAACTGCCACAGACATATATATTTACCCCCTTGTGTGTAATCTAAAAAAGAAGACTAAAAAATGCAAGAATTAGAAAATTATAAGAAAGAAAAATTGACAATTGATTTAGTATGGGCTAATAAATTTGGCATATTGCTTTTAATACCAATAGGTTTAATATTTGGATTGCCATTTTATCTCATTTGGAAACCTCAGCTTGATATTAAACAATATCTGAATAGTGTGGAACCACAAGAAGTCGGTTTGGGATTTCTGTTGATTATCGGGATTATGATTTTGGGAATTGTACTGCATGAGCTCATACATGGAATTACTTGGGCTAAATTTGCAAAAAAAGGATTTAAGTCAATAAAATTCGGAGTAGTCCGGAAAATGCTTACTCCTTATTGTTACTGCAAGGAAGCTTTAAATGTAAGACAATATATAATTGGAGCCATAACACCAGCAATAATTATGGGTATTATTCCAGCTGTTATTGCGATTGTGATTGGTAATTTAGGACTTCTAATTTTTGGTATGTTTTTTACAATGGCAGCAGGAGGTGATTTTTTGATAATTAATCTGATTAGAAAAGAATGCAGTTCTGATTTAGTTCAAGACCACCCTTCAGAAGCAGGATGTTATATTTATCGAAAGATTGAATAAAAGGCAAACTACAACAATAAATATTCGTAATGCGGGGCGGTTTGACAATGAAGCACCTTGAAATCCCGCACTATCCATATACTTAACCTGTTCCTTTATTGAAAAAAGAATTGCGTATAAAAAAAGTGTATCTTTGTAATAAAAAATTAAATGGCAATCAAAAAAGAAAAATATATCAACTTTTTCACGGATTACGGTTTTAAAAAGTTGTTTGGCGAAGAACCCAATAAAGATTTATTGATTGATTTTTTGAACGAACTTTTGAAAGCCGAGCAAGGAAAAATTACAGACTTACAATATCTTAAAAATGAAAAACTTGACAATACTGAGTTGAACCGTAAAGCAATTTTTGATTTGTATTGCACAAATGAAAAAGGCGAAAAATTTATTGTGAAACTTCAAAAAACGAAGCAGATTTCTTTTAAAGACAGAGCTTTATATTATTCCACTTTTCCGATACAAGAACAGGCAAAAAAAAGGAGTGATTGGAATCTTGAATTCAACAAAGTTTATACGGTTACTATTTTAGATTTTGTTTTCGACGAAGATAAAAAGGACAAAGACAAATATCGTTACAATATAAAATTAACGGATATTTATACAAGTAAAGTGTTTTATGATAAATTGATATTCATTTATCTTGAAATGCCAAAATTTAACAAGACAGATAAAGAATTGAAAACAGGCTTTGATAAATGGCTGTACGTTTTGAAAAATCTGCACAAATTAGATAAAATCCCCGATAATTTAAGAGAAAGTATATTTGAAAAACTCTTTGAAACCGCAGAAATTGCTAAATTTTCAAAAGAAGAGGCACAAGCCTACGAGGATAGTTTAAAATACTACAGAGATTAAAAAAACTCTTTTGATACAGCAAAGGAAGAAGGTAGAGTTGAAGAGAAAATAGAAATAGCAAAAAATGCTTTAAATATGAACTTGCCCATAGATGATATTATAGCATTAACAGGATTAACAGAAGAGGAAATAAACAAATTGCAAAAATAGCAAATGCTACCGTATATATGCAATGGCGTTGAAAATGCTAATTTTGAGCATTTTCGCATTTAAGATATTAATTTCTCTATTATTTTTTTGTTTTTTTGTTCAATTCCGGTAAATATTTGTTGCTCAAATTGTGCAAAATCGTTTTTATCACAACTGTAATTTATTTTTCCGCTTTTAAGATAGTGAATGTAATCACATAAATTCGTTAAGGTCTCAATGATGTGAGATGTAATGATGATTGTTTTATGTTTTTCTTTAAGTTTTAAGAGAATGGAACGAACAATTCTTGCCGTCTCTATATCTAAGCCGTTAAAGGGTTCATCAAGGATTATTATGGTTTTATCTTGTTTTAAAATTCCCATAATGGCTAATTTCTTTTTCATTCCGGTGGAATATTTGTCAATGACTTTATCCAAAGGCAGTGCAAATAATTCATTCCAGACTTCTACCTTAAAATCAGCGTTTTTAAACAATGCTAAATATTCTCTTGCCGTAATATTTGAATAAAAAAAGTTTTCGCTTACCAAGTAGGACACCTCTTTTTTATTAATTTTTTTTTGATTAAACGTGATGCTTCCTGCATCTTGTTTTTTCAGACCGTAAATTGTGTTTAGTAAGGTTGTTTTGCCTGCTCCGTTTAGCCCAACAATGCCATGTATGGCACCGGATGAAATCGATAAGTTCAAATCATTTATAACTTTCGTGTCTCGTGTATATGATACGCTTAAATTCTTAATGGAAATCATGCAAATAATAGTTTAAAGTCTTTAAAGCATTAAAATAAAAAATCCCGGACAATAGCCAAATAACAGGTAAAAGCAACGGAATAATTACGGATATTGAGCCTAAAATATTCATTATCTGTATAGAAACCGGTTTTTTATTTGGCTCATAATAGGCATATTTGATAAGTATAAAATAAATATGAATCGATATAAACAAAAAATATTCTGCAATTGCAATATACCAATATTCTTTATGAAATAAGATGAAGACAATAACTAAGGGTAATAAAATTAATGTTAAAACCAAAATGTGTAACTGTATTTTTCGATTTAAAAATTTAGAAGCACTTTTTTCGGTTGCAATAATCATTTGATAGGGTTCGCAAATTTCATATAAATTTAAAAGCGATATTCCGATTATAAAAATTACAGCAGGAAGACTTCCTATAAAAAAAGAGGTGGCAAGACCAATAATCCACAAAGGAACAATGATAAACATCAGTTTGCGGCTGCCGGCTTTCCACTCATACATTTCATCGGGAATAATTCTTTGCAAAAAAGTATTAAAATCTCTTTTTTGAGGAGCATAATTGAGCTGTGAAATTAAGAAACTTCCTGCAATCATAATGCTTAATACTTGCCATTTAAAGTTAAGTAACAAGATGATTATCAAAGGTAAGCTCAACAGAAAATATTCAACCTGAAAAATCAGTCGATATTTTGAAAAATTGGTTTGCAAAAAAAATTTATCTTTTCTTTTTATTTGAATAAGTATCAAAATAAAGAAAAAAACGCCTATGATATAATAGGCATTTTCATTTTTTTGCGAAGCAAAGAAAAGCCCTGTCAAGGCAAAGGCAACAAATAAAAAGAGAAAAATAAAGCGTATCAAACCTATTCCGTAGAATGCTCGATATATTTGTTTAACTCTTATTTCGATTAATGCTTTTATCATTAATTGTTGTTATTCGCAGAACTTCAACTTGCTTATGGCATACAAAGATATAAAAATATTGCTATAATTTTAAGGGTATTATTAAAGTCCGTAGCTTCAACTATTCAAAACCGAGTTTTCGCATCTGACAAAGAACGTGATTATTGCGGTTTTTGCAGATAGTAGAAATGCTGCTTATAAGCAGCTGCAATATGAGGTTCTTTTTCAAAAATGCCAAAAACTGCCGAACCGCTGCCCGACATTTGAGCATATAATGCACCGGCTTTATACATGCTTGTTTTTATGTTTTTTATTTGGGGATACAGCTTAAAAATATTATCTTCAAAATCGTTCTTTATAACTTCTTTCCATTGATGAAGTGGTGTTGATATTTTCTCTTTAAGAGAAACTGTCGCCGGTTTGGGGCAAATATTTGAAAATGCTTCTTTGGTGCCGACATGTATGTTCGGACGAACAATAAGTATGTAATATTCAGACAAATCAAGTTGGAGCTTGGAAAATATATTGCCGGTTCCTTTGGCAAATACGGGCTTGTTCCTTATAAAAAAAGGGCAGTCGCTGCCAAGTTCTTGTGCATAATTTTCCAATATTTGTTCGGAAATATGCAGCGCAAAAAAACGGTTTAAAGCTTTGAGCATAAAAGCAGCATCGGATGAGCCGCCGCCCAAACCTGCTCCAAAAGGAATAATTTTGTGCAAATGAATATGAAGTTCCGGCAAATTATATTTCTCTTTTAATAAGTAATAGGCTTTTAGTACCAAATTTTCGGAATCGGGAATATTAATTTGTAAACCGGTATTTGTAAATTTTGTTTTGCTTTCGGTCTCCGTAAATTCAAGCATATCACTTAAAGAAACCGGATAAAATATTGTTTCTAAATTATGAAATCCGTCGGTTCTTTTTTCGGTAATACGAAGTCCGATGTTTATTTTTGCATTGGGAAAAACAATCATTATAATTAAAATTTAAAGAAAAGGTGTTGCTGTAATTGTCATATTATTAAATCAATAACTAAGTGTTGATAGTTTTATTTATGAATAATTGAGCATACTTTAATTAAAATTTATACATTTACAGGCTCAAATAAAAAACAAAGATAGATGATTTTACTTGACTTTGAAGAACCAATCGGAAAATTACAGGCTCAATTAGACAAAGCGATTGAAATAGGGGAAGAATCCGGTGTGGATGTCAGCCAGACAATTGCCGGCTTGGAAAAGAAAATTAATAAAACACGAGAACAAATATATTCTAATTTAACACCTTGGCAGCGCGTTCAAGTGTCTCGGCATCCCGAACGTCCTTATACATTGGACTATATCAAATACATAACAAAAGGAGATTTTTTGGAGTTGCACGGCGACCGAGGCGTAAAAGACGACAAAGCCATGGTGGGCGGTTTTGGCACCATTGACGGAAAAACTTATATGCTGATAGGACAGCAAAAAGGCTATGATACCAAAAGTCGCAAATTCCGAAATTTCGGAATGGCAAATCCCGAAGGCTATCGAAAAGCTTTGCGCTTAATGAAATTAGCCGAAAAATTTAATAAGCCGATTGTAACATTAATCGATACACCCGGAGCATATCCCGGGTTGGAAGCGGAAGAGCGAGGACAAGGCGAAGCCATTGCTCGAAACATATACGAAATGTTCCGGTTGAAAGTGCCGGTTTTGTGTATTGTTATCGGTGAAGGAGCATCCGGCGGTGCCATTGGTATTGGTGTCGGCGATAAAGTATTTATGCTTGAAAACACTTGGTATTCCGTGATTTCTCCGGAGTCTTGCTCGTCTATTTTGTGGCGTAGTTGGGAGCATAAAGAAAAAGCTGCCAAAGCCCTGAAACTCACCGGTGAAGATATGTTCGGAAACAATTTGGTGGACGGCATTATTAAAGAACCGCTCGGAGGCGCACATGCAAAACCCGAAGAAATTTTTAAGACCGTTAAAAAAACGATTGTGAAAGAAATTGAAGCACTTGAAAAAATAGATGCGGAAGAAAGAATACGATTAAGAGAAGAAAAATTTATTAATATTGGATTATACAACGAATAGTAATATTTTGTAAATCAAATTATTGTCAGAGACAGTCCGAAAGGGCTGTCTCTGTTTATAAAAAACAGCGAAACTCAGAATGACAAAACAAACAGCAAAGAATTTTAAAAAGAATAATGCCGTATTAGATTTGAATGAGCAACTCGGACAGCTGCCGCCTCAATCTGCCGATTTGGAAATGGACGTATTGGGTGCTTTAATGCTTGAAAGAGGAAAAGATATTGTAGTGCTTGATATTTTAAAACCCGAAAGTTTTTATAAGCCCGAACATCAAAAAATATTTAAAGCCATATCGGATTTATCCGTAAACAATCAGCCGATTGATTATCAGACTATTGTTGAGCAGTTGAGGCGTAACGGAGATTTGGAAGAAGTCGGTGGACTTTCCTATGTAGTGAGTTTGTCATCACGTGTAGGAACTGCGGCACATGTTGAATATCATGCAAAAATCATTGCGGAGAAATATCTTAAAAGAGAATTGATTCGGATAAGTTCGGAAATACAAACCCAGTCTTATGACGACTCCGAAGATGTTTATGAAATTTTAGAGTTCTCGCAACAAGGTTTATTTGATTTGGCATTGGGTTCGGTAAAAAAAGAAGCTTTGCCGATGGATGTTATCTTGAATATGGCTGCCAAGCAAGTTGAAGAGGCAAAAAACAGAGAAGACGGTTTAAGCGGCGTTCCGTCGGGTTTTTCATCATTAGACCGCATAACTTCCGGCTGGCAAAACTCCGATTTGGTTATTATTGCCGCGCGTCCCTCTATGGGTAAAACGGCTTTTGTTTTGTCGATGGCTCGGAATATGGCGGTGGAACATAAAAAAGCAATTGCGATATTTTCATTGGAGATGTCGTCGGTTCAATTGGTAATGCGTTTAATTTCTTCGGAAACAGAACTTCCGGGTCAAAAACTTAAAAGCGGACGTTTGGACGACAGGGAATGGGAACAAATGGAGCATAAAATAAATGTCTTAGAAAAAGCCCGTATATTTATTGATGATACGCCGGCTATCACCTTGAATGAATTGCGCTCGAAATGCCGAAAACTGAAAACCAAAGAAGAAATTGATTTAGTGGTAATCGACTATTTGCAATTAATGAGCGGGACAAGTGAAACCAGAGGCAACAGAGAGCAAGAGGTAAGCACCATTTCCAGAGGGCTGAAAGCCCTTGCGAAAGAGTTGGATTTGCCGGTTATTGCTTTGTCGCAGTTAAATCGTTCCGTTGAAATGCGCTCGGGAGATAAAATTCCGCAACTTTCCGATTTAAGAGAGTCCGGAGCTATCGAGCAAGATGCCGACATTGTTATTTTTATTCACCGTCCGGAAAAAATGGGCATCATGGAAGATCGAGACGGAAACTCAAATAAAGGTGTTGCCAACATTATCATTGCCAAGCACCGAAATGGTGCCGTTACCACTGTAAACCTCCGTTTTCGGGACGAATTTGCCCGGTTTGAAGAATGGGATAATTTTGCATTCTCGGAAGATGAGGGGGGTGCAAAAAATGTTGTTTTTGATTCTAAAATAAATGCGGAAAATGATTCGTTTTATGATGACAATGCTTTTCCGGATATGAACTTTCCGGAAGATAACAATATAGACCCTTTTTAAATTTGCCATGAGAAAACTGCTTTGTATTTTAATCATATTTTTAAGTCTGCAATTCGGATATGCTTCAAGCATTTTGATTCCGATGGACGAAAACCAGAAAAATCATTTAAAAGCCTACGGAATAGCATACTGGGTCTTGCAAAACGGTATGGAAATTAACTGGTTGCTCAACTACAAAGGGGGCAGTTTCTGTATGGATTATGCAAAAGATATTGCGGACGAGTGTGCAATACGCGGGGTGAGCTATCAGCTAATCGGCGATGCCGAAACGGCTTTAATTTATTCTAAAATTGCAGACCCCGAACTGAATGCGGATAAAGTCAAATTGGAAAAAGCACCCAAAATTGCCGTTTATGCTCCGGAAACCAATCAGCCCTGGGACGATGCCGTAACATTGGTTTTGACCTATGCCGAAATACCTTATACGCAAATTTACGACAAAGAAATCGTAAACGGTGAATTATCCAAATACGACTGGTTGCATTTGCACCACGAAGATTTTACCGGGCAATACGGCAAATTCTACGGGGCCTACCGACATGCAAGCTGGTATAAAGAAAATAAAAAACAAGCGGAGGCTGATGCTTTAAGTTTGGGTTTTAATAAAGTCTCGCAGCTGAAATTATTTGTTGCGCGGCAAATCAGGGAGTATATGTTTAGCGGAGGCTTTTTATTTGCCATGTGCTCGGCAACCGACAGCTATGACATTGCTTTAGCTGCTGAAAATACGGATATTTGCGGAGCAATGTTTGACGGCGATGCTGCCGATGCCGCTTGTCAAAGCAAATTGGACTATTCCAAAACCTTGGCTTTTAAGGACTTTAAAATCAGCAGAAATCCTATGGAATATGAATTTTCGAATATTGATGTTACACAAGGGCGAAGAGTGAGGAAAGAAAACGATTTTTTTACGCTTTTTGATTTTTCGGCAAAATGGGATCCGGTTCCTACAATGCTTTGCCAAAATCATACAAAAATCATCAAAGGATTCATGGGGCAAACAACAGCATTTAATAAAGATGTGATAAAGTCAAACGTTTTGATAATGGGCGAGTTAAAATCGCATAACGAAGCGCGCTATATTCATGGCGAATTTGGCAAAGGCACTTGGACATTTTTGGGCGGGCACGACCCGGAAGATTATCGCCATTATGTGGGCGACCCAAAAACCGATTTGAGTATGCACCCCAATTCTCCGGGTTATCGTTTGATTTTAAATAATATTTTGTTCCCGGCTGCCAAAAAGAAAAAACGAAAAACATAGAAAAAAGTAATCCGTTAATTAAGCCGCATTTTGAGACTTTTTCAAAAATCTTGAAATACGAATATTTTTATCGGGCAATAGTATAAATAAACTATTTTTTCATACTTTTACAAAATTATTGAAGACTAAAACGATGAAAATAAAAAATTGGACAAAGCTGTTTAGCCTTACAATCCCACTACTGCTTTTAAGCCTGTCTTTATTTCTGTCAAATTGCAAAGGACATGTCGAAATTTTTGACATACAAGACAGTGTTAAGAATTGCTCAGCCCCTTATGTCGTATATTTTTATCCGGAAGCAAAACACCGCACAAAGAAATTAGAATATACTTGGGACTTCGGCGACGGAACAACATCACACGAAAAAAAGCCGGTGCATATCTACCAAAAAAGCGGGATGTATAAAGTTACTTTGTCTATTAAACAAAACAAATCATTCGACACAAAAACAATCAGCTTGAATTTAACGGAAGCAGCAACTGCCGTTTATTCGGATTGGGACTATGCTTCATACAATGATTCGCTTTGGGCACCGTCTAAAATAGAATTTCAAAACTACTCAAAATTTGCAACCTCCTATTTATGGAATTTCGGCGACGAAGATACAAGCACAAAAGAAAATCCGGAGCATGTCTATGAAAATCCGGGTATTTACACATGTTTACTCAATGCCATTTGCCAAGAAGATACCTCCAAATTTTTAAGAGATATTGTAATTAAACCGGCACCGCACAAAATTGACATTTTAGATATTAGTCTTCGAATGCCCGATAAATATATCGGAAGCAATATTGATGTTGATATCTACTACAAAGGTTTTTTGGAAAAAAGTGTAGGTGCTTCTAATGTCGAAGGCTTTCCTATTACTTTTAATGTCAGAAGAACCTTATTCTATTTTAACGGCAACTACAACACGGACGAATTAATATATAAAGTTTATTCGTCTATTGGAGACGGTTCGGCTGAGGCAACATTTGTTCTGAAAGCCAGAGACCTGCAACTCGATTTTTACCCTACCCTTTTGAGTTTTGATGATTTGGAAGGCATACAAATGCAATCTGCCATAGGATACAGACAATAAAAATAAATAAATCACAAATAATAATTATATCATGAAAAAATCTATATTATTTTTAAACATCGTTTTTTTTATCAGCACCTTTTTAAACACCGCCTTTTCACAAACAACGGACAGGGCTTGGTGGGAAGCACTTTCTCCGGCATGGAAAAAAGTAATCCAAAAACAACATTTTAAAGGAAAAAATGTAAACCCTACCGATGAACAATTGCAAGAAATCGGGAAAATGGTATTTTTAGACATTGTTGACAATAAAGAGGTCAAAAGTCTGGAACCGGCTGCTGCTTTGCAACTTTTGGAAATTATTAAAGCCCGAAACAGCGGCATAAAAAGTCTGACAGGGATAGAAGGTTTGATAAATTTAAAAGAAATTGATTGTTCGGATAATGACAACATTAACTCTCTTATCCCCCTTTCGGGTTTATATAATCTGGAAAAAGTAAATTGCGGAAATACAATGGTCAAAAGCCTTGTGCCTTTGCGTAGTTTAGAAAAATTAAAGGAGCTTGACGTGCATTACACAACAATTGTAGATTTGCGCATACTGAGAGAACTTCGCTCATTGCTCAACTTGAATGTTTCTCAAAATATTTCGTTATTCTCATTAGACGGGATAAATTATATGAAAGAATTGGAATATCTGAATTGCAGCGAAACAAATATTGAAGATCTTACACCGCTTTCTAAATTAAAAGGCTTGCAACGTTTGGATTGCTCCAAAACAAAAGTGTCTTCTTTGCGCCCTATTCAATTGGTAAAAACCTTACAGGATATTGACTGTTCGCAAACGACCATAAAAGCAAAGAGTTTGGACTACCTCATCGGCTTGCCGCATTTATTAATGCTGAGAGCAAAAAATATTGAAATTACCGATGCGGAAGCCGGAGAATTTGAAACGCTTTTGCAAAAAAGAAACCCGAAAGCCACAATTATTATTATTCCCGGGAAAAAATAAAATTTGCCCCTTTCTTTTAACCCGAACTTCAAGGCTTTTTTAAAAATCTCGAAATTCGGGTTATTTTTTTTCAAAGGACTAAAAAACCGGTTTGGTTTAGTTACCAACCCGAATTATTATCTAACTAAACCCACAAATCACTAACACACTGGTTTTCGGCAACCTAAAACAAGCCAATCATCCTACACCCTCGTCTCCAAAAGGGGAATTTGCTATTGCGCTTTTTGCTAAATTTTGCCTCCTTTGCGATTAAGAATTACCTCCGGCAAGCATCCTTTAATAAGGTAATAAGGTTGATATTTTTTTAGGTGTTTATCTCTACTAAGGTTTAAACAGAAAATAAGGTTTTTAACAATTTGTAGTTCTCAATTTTCTTCGGTCTTCCGACTTTTGAAGCTTCTGCGACTGCAAAGTTAGATACTTGGCTTTACTTTTGCAAAAGTCCGAAATGCGGGTTAAGAAACTTTTGTAACTTTAAGCATGTTTGTTTTGTGGGTAACATTCATTGGCGCACTGCCCACATGAATTACATAATCACCCGAATTAATCAAACCTTTATCTTTTAAAACTTTAATAGAAAAATCAATGGCATCATTAATATTCGACACGCCCTCCAAATAGGCACCTTTCACCCCCCAAAGCAAGGATAATCCGCTTAATAGTTCTTTATGACGTGTAAACGCATAAATTTCGGCTTTGGGTCTGTATCCGGATATTGTTGAGGCTGTACTTCCTTTTTCCGAAAAAGTTATAATGGCTTTTGCACCGACACGTTCCGCCATTAAAGAAGCACTATAACAAACATTATCTCTTAAAAAACGCGGTGAATCCGGTTCCGGCGGCATTCCTCGATTATATTTGTATCTGTGTTTTTCGGTATATTGAATAATCTTGTGCATGCTTTTAATGGTTTCAACCGGATATTTCCCCACCGAAGTTTCACCGCTGAGCATAACCGTATCAACTCCGTCTATAACCGCATTGGCAACATCGTTTGCCTCTGCTCGGGTTGGTCTGAAATTGGTAATCATGCTGTCCATCATTTGAGTTGCAATAATTACGGGCGTAGCATTGTTAATACATTTCTCGACAATTTCTTTTTGCAACAAAGGAACAGTATCAAAAGGCATTTCAACGCCCAAGTCGCCCCTTGCAACCATCACGGCATCAGATTCTTGTATAATAACATCCAGGTTTTTTACGGCTTCCGGTTTTTCTATTTTAGAAATTACATAAGCATTTTTCTTCTTACGTTTCACAAGTTGTTTCAACTCAATAACATCGCTCACTTCGCGCACAAAAGATAATGCCAGCCAATCCACATCTTGGCTTAGGGCATATTCGGCATCCGAGATATCTTTTTCGGTTAAACTCGGCAAAGAAATCGGAGTGTGCGGCAAATTAACGCCTTTCTTTGACGCTAAAATACCACTGTGCAAAACCCTCGCTTTTACCGTAGCTTTATCGGTTATTTCTTCAACCTGCAATTTTAGCTTCCCGTCGTCAATGAGAATGAAATTTCCGACCTCCACGTCTTCCGCAAATTCTTCATAACTCAAATAGGCTCTTTTTTCGTCTCCTATAATTTTTTCATTCGTAAATTCCAGAATACTGTTTTTTTCAAGAAAAACTTTGCCGTTTCTCATTTCGCCTACTCGCAATTTAGGACCTTGCAAATCTGCAAGTATCGCAACACCCGTATCTAATTCTTTATTCAATTCGCGAATGGTTTTAATAACTTCGCCGGCAGCTTCGTGGCTGCTATGTGAAAAATTTATGCGACAAACATCCAAGCCGGCAAGAAACATTTTTCTTAATGTCTCTTTATCAGAGGATGCAGGACCCATGGTTGCAATTATTTTTGTTTTGGAACTGTCATATTTCATATTCTATTCTTCTAGGTTTTTATTATTTATTGTTCATTGTCAAAATTTGTACCGGCTTGTTTTAAAAGCGTCTCAACAGGTTCGTTCTCATTGTTTTTAAAATCCGTTTCCCGCTCGGAAACAAACTCAAAATCGTCCTCCGAAAGTTTGTCTTTTATTCTGCCGGTAATATCTTTAAACTTTTCGGCACTTCTGCTTTTAATTTTATCTAAAAAATCAAACAATTGTTGTGCATGTTTTTCAAGTTCTGCTTTTTTATATAAATCAACCGCACCCTCTTGAACAGTTTCGGCAAACTCTTTAAACTCTTTTGCAAAGATTTTAAATGCCTGCTCGGCATCCTTATTTACGGTTTCTTTCACCTCATTAAAAGCATTTTGCAAATCCTGATACAATTGCTCGTTTTCACGGTCTCTTTTTTTCTTCCGTTCAAGGATATGCCCGTCTTTCTCTTCCAGTTCTTTCTTCCATGAGGAGAACAAGTCTTTTGCTTCTTCCGAAAAATTTTTTCCGCCCATTTTTATAAAATTTCTCAAATATACCTGATTTTGTTCTTTTTTGAAAAAATATTTTCACAAAAAAGTATTTGTTCCATAACTTTGTATCGAATTATTGATTTTTACAGGCAAACAAAAATAGGTGTATTTCAATTTTTTACAATTTTTAAAACAATTGCCTTTCAGCCGATTGCTGCTTCCTTTTATTGCGGGAATTGTCTTATCCTTGTATTTCTCCATAGACATCAAGCTCGCCATTATGCTTTTTGTCTCGATTTCAATTTTATTTGCACTCAGCGTATTTTATATTTTCCAAAGGAATAAATTTTCGTTCAGGTGGTTGCCCGGTGCCGCCATCAATATTTTGCTGATTTTAGGCGGCATTTTAATTGTACAGGCAAATAAGACCGAGCAGCTCAAGCACTACAATACAATTATTAAAGGTGAAGCCGTGATTTCTGAACCTGTAAAGGAGAACGAAAAAACTTATAAAAGTATCTTAAAAGATCTTACTTACAGTCTAAATGACACAATTTTCCGGGCACCGTCAAACATTCTTGTATATTTTTCCAAAGAAAAGCTGAAAACAAAGCCAAACTACGGCGACAAAATTCTGTTTACGGGACGTATTCAAGAAATAAAAAATGCCGGCAACCCGCATGAATTGGACTACAAACAATATCTGAACAGAAAAGGAGTAAGTGGGCAAATATTCCTAAAATACGGGACATGGCACCATATAGACAAGAATAAAGCAAATTTTATTTTCGAGTATGCCTACAAAACAAGACATCAACTGGAACAGGTATATCAGAAATTCGGCATATCGGGAAAAGAATTGTCAGTTTTGAAAGCCTTAACTCTCGGAGATAAAAGCGATATTGACGATGAAATAAGGCAGGCTTATGTTGTCTCCGGCTCCATGCATATTTTAGCGGTTTCCGGACTTCATGTGGGAATTATTTTTATGTTGTTCAATTTTTTGCTGAAATTTTTAGACAAACTAAAAACACAAAAACGAAACTACGGCAAAAGCATAAAAGCCGTTTTGCTCTTGTGTATTATTTGGAGTTTTGCCGTTTTATCGGGGCTTTCTCCCTCTATTCGTCGTGCTGCATTAATGTTCTCTTTCATCATTATTGCACAAGCACTCAACAGGCATGTAAACATTTATAATTCTATTTCGGCATCTGCATTTATACTGCTCATTATCAATCCGTATCAAGTTACGGAAATAGGCTTTCAGCTTTCCTATTCCGCCGTTTTGGGCATTGTACTTTTTCAACCCAAACTTGTTGCCCTATTTACAATCAAAAATAAAATCCTTTATTATTTTTGGTCACTGACGAGTGTTTCTATTGCGGCACAAATAAGCACCGCCCCTATCACTTTGTATTATTTTCATATTTTCCCGAGCTATTTTTTCCTATCCAACCTTATTGTAATCCCGGCGGCAACGCTCATTTTAACAACGGCGTTTACGCTTCTGATAAGTTCACCCGTTCCGTATTTTTCAAGTGCTGTTGCCTTTCTCTTAAATTATCTGCTGAAGATTTTAAATTTATCCGTATCCTTTATTGAAAGCCTGCCCTACTCTGCCATTGACAATATCTCCTTTAATGCCGCAGACTTGATTTTTGCATTTTCCGGGATTGTTACTTTGTCTGTTTTCTTTATTCTGAAAAAAGTGCGCGCCTTGCATATTTTTATGATACTGCTTATTATCCGAATCTCTATCGGCGGTTTTGAGCGTTTGGCAAACAATGCGGATAAACTGGTGATATACAACATAAATAAATACACGGCTATTGATGTTATTTCTAAAAAAGGCAATTATTTTTTATCGTGTCCCGCTATTTTTAAGACCAAACACATCAATTACGGCATACGCTCAAACCGCCTGCATATGAGACAGAAAGACTTTCAGTTTATCCCTATTGACACAAGCAAATTTGCCTCAAGTTGTATTCAAAAAAACGGAATATATACGGCAATCGGCAATAAGACCTTTTTATTTTTTAATAAAAAACACAAACTGCTGCCAAGCACAAAAATTATTGCCGACTATGTTGTATTGTCCGACAATGTTGCCCTTGATTTGAAAGAATTAAAAAACTTAGTGGATTTTGACACTTTAATAATGGATTCCTCGAATAATTATTATCGACTAAAAAAATGGAAAAAAGCATGCCGACATTTGCATATAAAATTTATATCCGTGAAAGATACGGGCGCATTTAGTATTGAGTTGTAAGTGTTAAACCGCATTTCGAGACTTTTGAAAACGTAAAACCAAAAGGCTAACTTTACCGGCGCAGAAGCAAAACCTGCAATCAAAAAATACCAAAACACTATACAACAACACCTTACAAAACAAATTAGATAAAACTATAACCATTTGTTGGGTAGCGTTATTTTATATGAATGTACTTTTCTTTTTTAATTTCTTTCTTTTTTGTATCATATCAATAACTTCCGGCGTATTTTTTTTATGCTTTTTTCTATTCCAAACAAATTTGAAATTTATTGCGTATGCTTGGCATGTTTCAATACATTTTCCACATAAGATACATTCCGAGTTAGTTATCAAACCTTTATTGTTTTTAATATAATCAGTAATTGGTAATCTTACTAAACAATCTTTTTCACAATGTCCGCATAATGTGCATTTACTTGTATCAACAACAGGAATTAGCCGCGAATAATTTGCTCCGACCGAACACAATGCCCCCATTACACAAAGATTTTTACATGCCCAACGGCGTTCTAGTAATAATCCAAACATAAGTGCTGTTACAATATCAATAATCCAAACAAATTTATAGTGGTTGCTAAAATCAAGCTCCAGAAACGTGGGAATTATTTTGAAATCATGAGTAAGACCTCGCTGTTTATTTAAGAAATAAAATACAATGGCGCTTGTAAAAAAAAGAATGAGAAAAATTACTCTGAGCCATATTTTAGGTTTTTTCCATCTTAATTTAAAAATTGAATGTTGAGAAGAAAAATCGCTTACTGTTCCCATAAAACAAAACCAACCACAGCCTATGCGTCCGAAAAGAGGTGATATCACAATAAATAGCCCCCAAATTAAAACAACAGAACTTATAACTCCCCAATATATTGAATGCCAAATAAA
>PDWI01014130.1_pt1 | contig 16291 bp, 12 predicted proteins | sample 1430891 | NCBI WGS metagenome assembly PDWI01 (sample SAMN01162508, study PRJNA174530) | Oral metagenome, whole genome shotgun sequencing project. | biome: Marine environment; feature: Marine mammal; material: Swab sample of the gingival sulcus; isolation source: swab sample of gingival sulcus...
CAGCGCCGTGCACCCCGAAAGCTACGCCGTGGTCAAACGGATGGCCGCCGACACGGGCTGCGCCGTGGCCGACCTGGTGGGCAACGAGCAGACCGCCGGGCGCATCCCCCTGCGGAATTACGTCACCGACGAGGTGGGGCTGCCCACCCTGCGGGACATCGTGGCCGAACTCAGCAAACCCGGCCGGGATCCACGGGAAAAGTTCGAGGCCTTCAGCTTTGCCGACGGCGTGGAGAAGCTGGAAGACCTGAGCGAGGGCATGCGGCTGCCGGGCATCGTGACCAACGTGACCAACTTCGGGGCGTTCATCGATGTGGGGGTGCACCAGGATGGGCTGGCCCACATCAGCCAACTGGCGGATCGCTTTGTGCGCGACCCCAACGAAGTTGTCAAGGTGGGCCAGAAGGTCATGGCCCGGGTGCTGGACGTGGACCTGGAGCGCAAGCGGGTTTCCCTTTCCCTGAAAGAGGCCTGATGGGCGTCAGAGAGAACAGACCGGGCAGGCGGGACGCGGATTTCCAGACCGGGAATGTGACGCTGATCTCCCTGGCTCATCTTTCCCACGATGTCTACAGCGCCTTCCTGGCCCCGCTGCTGCCCCTGCTCATCGCCAAGCTGGGGCTCAGCCTGTCGGCCGTCGGGCTGCTGGATGTGGCCCGCAAGGTACCGCAGCTGAGCAACCCCCTCATCGGTCTGCTGGCGGACCGGGTGTGCGTGAAGTGGTTCGTGATCCTGGCCCCGGCGGTCACGGCCACGGCCATGAGCCTGCTGGGAGTGGCTCCCTCTTTCTCCGTTCTGTTCATCCTGCTGCTGATCAGCGGCTTCAGCGCGGCGGCCTTCCATGTGCCGGGTCCGGTGCTGATCAAGCACCACTCCGGCGCGCGCACCGGTCGGGGCATGAGTTTCTACATGTTCGGTGGCGAACTGGCCCGCACCTTGGGCCCGCTGCTGATCACGGCGGCGGTTTCCTGGTGGGGGCTGGAGGGTTCCTGGCGGGTGTTGCCGGTGGGGCTGCTGATTTCGGTGCTGCTTTTTTCACGCCTGCGGGGCCTGGCTCCGGTGCCGCGGGGCCGGATACGCCAAACGGCCCAGTCGACCGGGCCCACCTGGCGGGGTGTGGGGCGTGTTTTCAGTGGGCTGGCCGGGTTTCTTCTCTTCCGCACGGCCTTCAAGTCCGCCCTGACGCTTTTCCTGCCCACCTATCTGACGGGCGAGGGACACAGCCTGTGGGGAGCCGGCATCGCCCTTTCCATCGTGCAGTTTTCCGGAGCGATAGGCACCCTGGGCGCTGGCTGGGTGGCGGACCGGCTGGGGCATCGCCGGGTGCTGCTGGTCATCACCCTGCTGACGCCTCTGGCCGCGATGGGATTGACCTTCCTGGAAGGTGCCCTGACGCTGCCCTTGCTGGTGCTCTCCGGGGTGCTGATTTTTGCCTCCAGCCCCATCCTGCTGGCCGTGGTGCAGGATCTGGGAAGCAGCCGGCCCGCCTTCCTGAACAGTCTTTACATGACGCTGAGCATCGTCATCAGCGGGCTGGGCGCCCTTTTGGTGGGCAGCCTGGGAGACCGTCTGGGCCTGGCGGAGACCTTCCGGCTGACGGCCCTGCTGTCGGCCGTGGCCATTCCCTTCGTGCTGCTTATTCCGGGGCGCTCGCCAGACTCGCCTTGAAACCCAGGCCATCGACGGCCGCCACCATGGCGGCGCCGTCCAGCCGGGTGCCCCTGACCACGGCGCGGCCTTCGTCCAGGAAGACCTCCACCTGCTGCACCCCATCCATCTCCGTCAAGGCGCGCTGCACGCTGCCGGAGCAATGGCTGCAGTTCATGCCGCTGATGGCCAATTCCATTTTCTTGCTGCCGTCGCTCACTTCACAGACCCCTTCGCCTTCCAATTCACAGGAACAACCATGCCGGCGGCTCAGCCACCAGGCCCGGATCATGACAAGAATGAGGGCCACGGCCGCCAACTGATCGAAAAGACCGGCTGCTCCGTGGTGATGCGCGCCCGGCACCAGGGCGGGCACGGACTCCCGCGCCCAGACCATCAACCTATCCAGCAGCCAGCCGCCGAAAAACGCGCTCAAAGCCACCGTGCTCAGATAAAGGGAGGTGGTGCGCCTGCCCAGCACCCGGCTGATGGTGGTGATGGTGGCCGCGTTGGTGGCCGGTCCCGCTATGAGAAACGCCAGGGCCGCGCCGGGCGAGGCCCCCAGGGCGATGAAACCCGCGGCCAAGGGCACGCTGGCCGTGGCGCACACATAAAGCGGAATACCCACCAGCATCATCAGGGCGATGCTCCAGGGCCCCTGCCCCAGGTACGGCTCCAGAAAATCCGGCGGGATGACGGCTGACAGCACCCCGGCAATCAGCACCCCGATCAGTAGGGCCCGGCCGATATCCCCGGGCAACGTGACGCTGCCGTAATGCAGGGCCGCCCGCAGCTTGGCCACGAAACCGGCGGGCCTTTCCGCCACCGCGTCCGACGCCTCCAGGGCGTGCTCCTTGCCATCGCCCAGGGTCTGCACCAGGGTTCCGCCCAGCAACCCGGTGACCAGGGCCATCAAAGGACGGAAGATGGCGAACAACGGGCCCAGCATGGTGTAGGTGATGGCGATGCTGTCCACCCCGGTCTGGGGCGTGGAAAGCAGGAACGCCGTGGTCGCGCTCTTGCTGGCACCGTGGCTGCGCAGGCCCGCCGCCACGGGGATCACACCGCAGGAACACAGCGGCAAGGGCACCCCGAAGAGCGAAGCCCGGAATACCGGACCCAGCCCCCGGCCACCCAGATGGCGCTCCAGCCAGTCCCGGTCGATGAAAACGGACAGCAGGCCGGCCACCAGGAAGCCGAAAAGGAGCCAGGCGGACATATCCACCAGGACATCCCAGATGGCCCGCAAAATGTCCGGCAGGATGTGGATGTCGATACCGTTCATAGGCTTTTGAAGGGGTCCTTTCACAATGCTCGGGGGCAATTTTTCCTCATGGTAATGCCGGTTGAAAAAAATGGCGACTATTGCGCCCCCACGTCAATCGGGCAGGGTGTACCCGGCGTCCCGCTCCGCCTGCCGGGCGGCCCGCCGTCCCTGCTGGACATCCACCCGGCTCAGCAGCCACGCCCCCGCCCCGAAGAAGAAAACCAGAGAGGAAATGCCCAGCCGGCTGGTGCCCGTCAGCTGCCCCACCGCCCCGAAGATAAGGGGCCCGAAGACACCCGCCAGCTTGCCGCTGGTGGAATAGAACCCGAAGAACTCCGCCGTGCGGTGGCGCGGCACCAGCCCCGCGAAGAGGCTGCGGCTGAGGGCCTGCGCCCCACCCTGCACCAGCCCCACCAGGGCGGCCAGGATGACGAAGTGCGTGGCGTTGGCCAGAAAGAACCCGCCCACACTGATCAGGCCGTACACCCCCAGGGCCAGCAGGATGGCCCCCCGCGTGCCCAACCTGCCGGCCAGGCGCCCGAAGAGCCAGGAGCAGGGCACACCCACCAGCTGCGTCAGCACCAGCGCCCCCATCAGTTGGGGTAGCCCGATACCGATTTCCGCCCCGTACACCGTGGCCATCTTGACGATGGTGCCGATGCCGTCGTTATAAATCCAGTATGCCGCCAGGAAAAGCGTCAGCTGGCGATAGCGCCGGATATCCCGGAAGGTGGCGCCCAGTTCCGCGAAAGCGCCCCGCAGGCCCCGCCGCCGTTGGCGCGCCCGCGGTGCGGCCCAAGGTACCGGTGTCGGAGACTCCGGTGTCGGAGATTCCGGCATCAGAGGTTCCGGCATCAGAGGTTCCGGCACATGCCGAAAAAGCGGCACGCTGAACAGCCCCCACCACAGGGCCACCGTCAGGAAAGACAGCCGCACCGCCACCGCCTTGCCCGGCAGACCGAAGAACGCCGGGTAGGTGACCATCAGCAGATTCAGAATCAGCAGCAGCCCGCCCCCCAGATACCCCAGGGCGTAGGCGCGAACCGAAAGGCGGTCCATTTCCGGCCCCCGCGCCAGTTGCGGCAACAGGGATTCGTAGAAGATGAAGGAACCGGAAAAACCGAAGCTGGCCAGCACGTACAACAGGGCCGCCCGTTGCCAGGCGGCCTCGCCCAGGGTGGCCATCAGGGCGGTCATGAGGATGCCCAGGCCCGCAAAAACACCAAGGAAGGCTTTACGGCGCCCCCCCAGGTCCGCCAGGGTGCCCAGAATGGGCGCGCCCAGGGCGATCAGCAGCAGCGTGCCGGCGGTGATGTAGCCCCACCAGCTGGTGGCCTCGGTGGCGGTGGCCCCGGCGGCGCGCGCCAGGCTGCTGAAAAAGGGTGGGAAAAGGGCGGCCATCACCGTGGTGGCGAAGGCGCTGTTAGCCCAGTCGTAAAGGCACCAGGCCCGGCGCGCGCGGGGTAGGTCCATTCCGGGCCCTCTATTTATGCGGGGCCCTCTGTTCATGTCGGGCCTCTGTCCATATCTGGCCTGGCCCCATCACCAGTAGAAGTAAAGGCCGACCTGGGGGATGACGGTGATGCTGTCGTCATCCTCGGTATGGGCGAAGTCCAGCTCCACCTTGCCCGCCAAGCGGGCTCCCAGCAGATACTCCAGGCCCACACCCGCGCCCAAGTTCCGGTTGTTCTCCTTGGACCAGACCTGGCCCGCGGCCGTATCCGTCACCAATTCCTTGTGGTAGAAATTGGCCAACCCCGCGGACAGGAAAAGCCGCAGCTGGTCATCCTGGCGCAGGATGTAGTTCAGCTCCAGGCCCAGGTTGTGTTTCTTGTCTTCGCCGGTGTGCCAGATACCGCCGGTGATCTGCGCGTACAGGTACCAGCGCAGCGGGAGACGGAAACTGAGCCCGTTGCCGCCCATCTCGCCCATGTGCAGGCCGATGGCGTTGGTCAGCGGATCGCGCGGATCGTTCCAGTCGGGGCGGTTGCCGCTCTGGGCCCGGACGGGCGTCGCCCACAGCAGGACAGCCGGCAGCAGCAGGGTCAGGGTCATCGTGTTCCAACGCATCGTTCCATCTTTCGTCCGCTGGTGAAGTTGACGGGGACCGCGGTTATACGGTCAACCGTTTTGCCGGTTCCCGCAAGCTTTTCCGACGCGACGGCTTCTCCAAAAGATAAGAATCCATGCTGGAGGAAAACCCGGCGGGGATCCTTCCCCACCGGGTTTCCAGGCAATCCTTTGCCGAGATCTCGCTCCATCGACTGCCGGTCGACGGGGGTCAGGACCGCCGACCGTCACGGATCGATGCTCGCCGGATCAGGAGCACCCGGTGGTGGCGCCGCAGTTGTGGCACTTGTAGCACGAACCACTGCGCACTGTGACCGATCCGCATTCGGGGCAGGGCGGGCTGTCCGCCTGCTGCTGGAACACGGCCTTCTCTTCCGCCTCGGTGTTCTCCATGGTGATGCGCGCGGCACCACCGGCACTGGCGGCCATGGCGCGCACGCCCTGGGTCACCTGCTCCTCGGCTTCCTTCATGACGGCGGCTTCCTTGACACCGGCGGCGCCATCGGCCACGGTGCCGTCGGCATCGCCCAGATGCTCGCCGAATTTCAGGTCCATCCAGCGGAAGATATAGTCCATGACGGACTTGGCGATGGGGATGTCCTTGTTGCTGGTGAAGCCCGCCGGCTCGAAACGGGCGTGGCTGAACTTGTTGACCAGCACCTTCAGAGGCACCCCGTACTGCAGCATGATCGACACGCTGGTGGCGAAGCTGTCCATCAGACCGGAGACCACGGAGCCCTCCTTGGCCATCTGGATGAACATCTCGCCGGGCTTGCCGTTGGGGTACAGGCCCACGGTGATGTAGCCCTCGTGCCCGCTGATGCTGAACTTGTGGGTCACGGCCTGGCGCTCATCCGGCAGGCGGACGCGGTGAGGCTTGGGCGGGCTCAGCAGCTCCTCCTGGGCCTCCGCTTCCTCTTCCCCTTCTTTGCTCTGGCTGGTGTTCAGCGGCTGCAGGCGCTTGCTGTTGTCCCGGTAGATGGCCACGGCCTTCAGGCCCATCTTCCAGGCTTCCATGTAGGTTTCGGTAATGTCCTCCACGGTGGCCTGTTCCGGCAGATTCACCGTCTTGCTGATAGCGCCGCTGAGGAAAGGCTGCACCGCGGCCATCATGCGCAGATGGCCCATGTAGTGGATGCTGCGCTCGCCCTGGGCCGGCTTGAAGGCGCAATCGAAAACCGCCAGGTGCTCGTCCTTCAGACCCGGCGCGCCCTCGATGGTGTCGCACTGGTCGATATACTCCACGATGGCCGCGATCTGTTCGTCATCGTAGCCCAGGCGCTCCAGGGCGTGGGGCACGGTGTGGTTGACGATCTTCAGCAGACCGCCGTCCACCAGCTTCTTGTACTTGACCAGAGCCAGGTCGGGCTCCACGCCGGTGGTGTCGCAGTCCATCATGAAGCCGATGGTCCCGGTGGGAGCCAGCACGGTGGTCTGGCTGTTGCGATAGCCGTAGTCATGGCCCAGGGCGTAAGCGTCGCGCCACACCGTTTCCGCCTGCTCCAGCAGATCTTCCGGCACCCTGTTGGGGTTGATCTTGCCCACGGCCGCGCGGTGCTTGCGCACGATGTTCAGCATGGGCTCGCGGTTTTCGGCGTAGCCCTCGAAGGGGCCGATCTGGCTGGCGATCTCGGCGCTGGTCAGGTAGGCCTGCCCGCACATCAGGGCGGTGATGGCCGCCGCGTAATCCCGGCCCTGGTCGCTGTCGTAGGGCAAACCGCGGTCCATGAGCAGGGCGCCCAGGTTGGCGTAGCCCAGGCCCAGGGGGCGGAACTTGTGGCTGTTCTCTTCGATTTCCACGCGCGGGTAGCTGCTGTTGCCCACGATGATTTCCATGGCCAGGGTCATGATGCGCGCCGCGTGCCGGAAGGCCTGGGAATCGAACTCGCCGTCGGGGCGGCGGAACTTCATCAGGTTCAGGCTGGCCAGGTTGCAGGCGGAGTTGTCCAGGAACATATACTCGCTGCAGGGGTTGCTGGCGTTGATGGGGGCGCTGTTGGGGCAGGTGTGCCACTCGTTGATGGTGGTGTCGAACTGCATGCCCGGGTCGCCGCAGACGTGGGTGCCCTCGGCGATCTTGCGCATCAGGTCCCGCGCGCGGTAGGTGTCCATGGGCCGGCCGTCGGTCACGGCGCGGGTGGTCCAGGAGCCATCGTCCTCCACGGCGCGCATGAAGTTGTTGCTGACGCGCACGGAGTTGTTGCTGTTCTGGAAGAAGACGCTGTTGTAGGCCTCGCCGTTGAAGCTGCCGTCATAGCCTTGGTCCATCAGGGCCCAGGCCTTGCGCTCCTCGTTCACCTTGCAGTCGATGAACTCCTCGATGTCCGGGTGCTCCGCGTTCAGGATGACCATCTTGGCCGCCCGGCGGGTTTTGCCGCCGCTCTTGATGACGCCGGCGAAGGCGTCGAAGCCGCGCATGAAGCTGACCGGTCCGCTGGCCACGCCACCGGCCGACAGGTTTTCCCGGCTGCTGCGCAGGGGGCTCAGGTTGCTGCCCGTGCCACTGCCGTACTTGAAGAGCAGGCCCTCGGTCTTGGCCAAGTCCAGGATGGAAGCCATGCTGTCGTCCACGGAGTTGATGAAGCAGGCCGAACACTGGGGCCTCTTCTCCACGCCCACGTTGAACCACACCGGAGAGTTGAAGGCCGCCAGCTGGCCCACCAGGATGTGGGTCAGCTCGGCGCGGAAGTTCTCCGCGTCCTCCAGGCTCTGGAAGGTTTCATCCTTGATGCCCCAGTCGGTGATGGTGTTGCTGACCCGGCTGATGAGCTGCTTGACGCTGGTCTCCCGCTCGGGCGTGCCTTGGCCCCCACGGAAATATTTGCTGACGACCACATTGGTCGCCATCTGGGACCATTTGACGGGGATCTCCACATCATCCTGCTGGAAGAGGACCTCTCCCGCGGGACCGGTGATGCTGGCGGAGCGCATTTCCCATTCCAGTTCATCGTAGGGATGCACGCCGGGCTTGGTGTAATAGCGCCCAACGGCCATGCCCTTGCCCTTGGGCTGGGCGGCGGCCTCATCCGCCGGATTTCCGGCGGCGGCCCGATCAACGGTGGTCCTTTCAGCGGTGGTCCCCCCATCCTGAGCAGAGGAGTCTCCAAACAAGCCGCCATCCGCGGCGGCCATGGTTTTCTTGATTTCTTTGGATTCAGGCATGTTCCGACCTTCTTTCTACGATCCTTCTCAATGGCCCAAGAACCAACTCCATTTGGTGTTGCTCTCTGCCGCATTTCCAACAAGTCCATGGGTGGTCTATCGATATCATCCCCGGGCATTTAGCCTCAAAAATCGCAAATCATTTGATCAATAATCTGCAAGGGATTGATTTTCTATACGGGGAAAAACTACAACATGTAGGGTTTTCTTCCCTGAGACACCACAGCCCCTTGTGGGTGAGAGGCACAATAATCGGAAAGCGGAACTCGGATCAAAGAAATTTGTCGTGATTTTTTTGAACAACAGTCTTCAGAATGGAAAACTGCCGTTATTGGGTGTTTAGAGGCCGAAAGTGTCATTTAGTCTGCGGGGAAAAAATCTGGGGGGATCCTGGTTTTTTCATGCCCGAACTTTCCCGGAGGAAATACTCATCTCCTTAGCGCCAATAAGGGGTTCTTTATGGCTCAATAAAAAAACAACTTAATAAAGAAAGCCGCGGGGCCCCATTCGGGCTGCTAATCTCCCGGCTTCAGACGCCCCTCGGCCACGGCCAACACAATCGCGCGCACCTCTTCCCGGCCCCGCCGAAAAGCCTCCCGTTGGGCCTCTCCATTCCCCGAGCAACTCATGGGATCGTCAATGGGCCGCTTCACGTGCCGGTGGGGATCCGCCAGGGTGGGCAGGAAGTTCCCGGCCTCTTTGCTCAGGGTGACGATCAGGTCGAAGCTGTCCAGGTCGAAAGTGTCCAGGGTCTTGGAGGTCTGGCCCGTCATCTCCAGCCCCACCTCCCGCATGGTGTAGCGGGTCTTGTCCACGATGGGATAGGTCAGCAGACCGGCGCTGCGCACCTCCCAGTTCGCGGGGAAAAGCCGACGTGCCCAAGTTTCAGCCATCTGGCTGCGGCAACTGTTGGCCGTGCACATGAAAAGCACCCTCATCGCGATTCCCCCAGCATGCCCAGCAGACTGTCCAGATCCCCGGGCAACCTGTCCGCCAGCTCCAGCAAATCCGTGGCCTCATAGCCCAGGGGCACCGCCGCCGCCAGCAATTCTTCGCTGTCCAGATCTCGGGATCCGCCCCCCTGGCCCACATGGCTGGCGACCATATTGGCCGCGGCCACGGCCCTGAGCAGGGCCTCTTGCTCCGCCTCTTGTTCGGCCTCCTGCCGAGGATCGTGATGCTTGGCGATGATCTCCACCAGGTAGGGCGGGAAGTTCCACGCCTCACCCAGGCGCCCCCCGGCTTCGGCATGGTTGAAACCCAAAATGGATGTCTCGGCGGCCAGCAACTCCTCCATGCTGCCGTCAACCGGCAGTTGTTCCAGGTGCTCCCGCAGGGGCCGGTTCAGCAGCAACTTGCCGATATCATGGACCAGACCGGCGGTAAAAGCGCGCTCTCCGGCTACCCGGTCACCGGCCAGACCGGCCAGATGCCGGGCCCCCAGGGCGGTGCTCAGGGCGTGGCGCCACAGTTGCCCGCGATCCAGCCGGTACGCGGCCAAGGGCCCCTGTAGGATATCGCCCATGCCCGCTGCGAAGGCTAGGTTCACCACCGTGCGGTTGCCCAGCAGGACCAGCGCGTCACGGGCGCCCCCCACCTGCCGCCGCACCCCGAAGAAGGCGCTGTTGGCCAGCTTCAGCAGATTGCTGGTCAGGGCAGGATCCTTCTCGATGACCTCCACCACCTTAGCCGCCTCGACGGTATCGTCCTCCAGCAGGCTCATCAGTTGTCGGGTGGTTGCGGGCAGACCACGCAGTTCCTTCGTCCTGGTGATCAAGCCCTCCATTTGCTGGAGCATATCACTCTCCCGGCGTGATGGTCACCAAGGCCTCCCCCTGGGCCACGACCTGGCCGTCGGCCACGTGGACCGTCTCCACGACACCGGCGACGGCGGCCGTCAATTCGGTTTCCATTTTCATCGATTCCATGATGACCAGGACCTGCCCCGCCTGCACCTCGGCCCCCGGTCCCAGCAACACCCGCACCACTTTGCCGGGCATGCTTGCGGTCAGCAGGGGCCCGCCGGCGGCGGCCCTTTCCTCGTCCTCGTGTTCCGGGTCCGGCAAACGGAAAGTGTGCACCTTCCCGTCACAGAAGACGTAGCGTTCCTCTCCGCGGGCGGCCACCCACAGGCGGCGGCGACCCTGGTGGGTGTCCACCAACCAGCACCCGCTGCTATCCTCTTCGGCCGCCAGCGGAATTTCCTGACCTTCCATTTCCAGAACCCAGGCGTTCCCTTTGCGGCGCACGTCCACATTCACGTCCTGGTCCCCGCTACGAAATCTCAAGCGCACGATGCTCACCTTTCCCTCGGCAAATCTTTCAGCAAATTCTCAGTCCAGGCCCGAGAGCCGGAAACGGCCCAGGCTTTCCCAGGGTGTGGCACGCGGCCCGGCGGCCTCGCCTGCGCCACCGGGCTGCCCGTACTCCGCCACCGCCGCCACGGCCAGAGCCAGGTTCTCATCGGCCTCCAGGTCCCCGTGCCAGTCCGGCAGGTGCTCCTGCAGGAAGCCGGTGTGCAGCCGCCCATCGGCAAAGGCGGCATGCTGCAAAATGGCGATGAGGTACTCCACGTTGGTGCGCACGCCCAGCACCGCGTACCTCTTCAAGGCCACGACGGCCCGGTCGATGGCGTTGCGCCGGCAACCGGCATGCACGCTCAGCTTGGCGATCATCGGATCGTAATAAAGGCTCACCTCATCGCCCTGGCGCACCCCGCTGTCAACGCGGATGCCCGGCCCCTCAGGTTCGCGCAGCAGAAGGATTTCTCCCAGCGAAGGCATGAAATCGTTCTCGGGATCCTCGGCGTAGACGCGGCACTCGATAGCGTGGCCCTGCACCTTCAACTCCTCCTGGGTCCAGGGCAGGGGACGGCCCTCGGCCACCTGGATCTGGGTGCGGACCAGGTCCGTGCCCGTGACCAGTTCGGTGACGGGATGCTCCACCTGCAGCCGCGTGTTCATCTCCAGGAAGTAGAATTCCCCACCCTGCCCCAGCAGAAACTCCACGGTCCCGGCGCCCCGGTAGTCCACGGCACGGGCCGCGGCCACGGCGGCGGCGCCCATGCGCGCCCGCAATTCCGGGGTCAGCGCCGGGGAAGGCGATTCCTCGATAATCTTCTGGTGCCGCCGCTGGATACTGCATTCCCGCTCGAAAAGGTGCACATGGTGGCCGTGGCTGTCGCTGAAGATCTGGAATTCCACGTGGCGGGGCCGTTCGATGAAGCGCTCCAGATAAACGGTCCCGTTGCCGAAGGCCCCCAGAGCCTCGCGGCAGGCCGCGCCACAGGCATCCAGAATTTTCTCGGGATCCTCCACCAGCCGCATGCCTTTGCCTCCGCCGCCGAAGGCTGCCTTGACCATGAGCGGATACCCCACCCCCTGCGCGATCCGTCGTACCTCGGCGCTGGGGAAGTTGCCCTCCGCATCCGGCTCCGGCAAGAGCGCCCCCGGCACCACGGGCACTCCCGCCTCCTGCATCAGCTTGCGGGCGGCGGTCTTCTCGCCCATGCTTTCGATCACTTCCGGCGGGGGCCCGATGAAGATGATGCCCGCCTCCCGGCAGACCCGCGCGAATCCGGCGTTCTCCGCCAGGAAGCCGTATCCGGGATGGATGGCGTCCGCGTCGGTGGCCTTGGCCGCCTCCAGGATGCGGTCCGGTCGCAGATAGCTTTCCCCCGGCTCGGCGGGGCCGATGGTCACCGACACATCAGCCAGCAAGGCGTGGGGCGCGGCGCGGTCCACGTGGGAGCAGACGGCCACCGTGCCGATGTTCATTTCCCGGCAGGCGCGGATCACCCGGCAGGCGATTTCCCCCCGGTTGGCCACCAGGACCCGGCTGATCGGTTGCGGTTCAGGCGCGCTCATTCTGTTCCTTCCTCCGGGGTGGCGGGCACACCGGGCCAGTTCGTCTCACTCAACCAGGGGGCTTTCTCCTTGGCGGCGAAGGCGGCCAGGGCGGCCTGCCCCTCGCCACCGGTCCGAGCCTCGGCAATCATGCGCGCGCACAATTCGGCGCTGCGATTGAAGCCCAGACTTTCCGCCCCCTCCAGCAGGCTCTTGCACAGGGACAAGGCCGCCGCCCCGCCCTTCAGCAGGCTGTCGATGACGGCGTTCAATTCCCCGTCCAGTTCCTCTTGCGTGGTGGCCAGCCGATCCACCAGTCCCAAGCGCAGGGCCTCGTCCGCGGCCATGGCATCGCCCGTCAGGAAATAATGCCGCGCCGCGGCCTGCCCCAACCGCCCGATGACCAACGGGCTGATGACCCCCGGCACAAGCCCCAGCCGCACCTCGCTGAAGGCGAACTTGGCGGCGGGCCCCGCCACGACGATATCGCACGCCGCCACCAGCCCCACGCCGCCACCATAGGCCGGTCCCTGCACCCGCGCCACCACCGGCACCGGGCAGGTGCGCACGGCGCGGAACATGCCGCCCATATCCATGGCCGCGGCCAAGTTCGTCTGGTAATCGGCCTGGCCCAGGGATTTCATCTCACCCAGATGGGCGCCGGCGCAAAAGACCGGACCGGTGGCGCGCAACACGATGGCATGGGGACGGTAGCGTCCCTGGGGTCCGATATCCGGCGCGTCTTGCGCGTCTTGCGCGTCCGGTGCGTCCACGGGCAGCGCGTCCCGAAAGGCCACACCGTCGAAAATTGCCCGCAGTGTGTCGCAGGTCATCTTGTCGAAGGCGTTACGGACCCGCGGATTGTCGATGGTGACCACGAGCACGCGGCCCACGGCTTCCTGTCGGATGGGCATCATGGTTTCCTGTCCTTGCTACATGCGGTACACGCCGTACTTCACCGGAGGGATGGGCGCGTTCAGGCTCATGGCCAGGCCCAGGCCCAGCACGTCCCGGGTCTGCACCGGGTCGATGACCCCGTCGTCCCACAGACGCGCGCTACTGTAAAAAGCGTGCCCTTCCTCCTCGTACTTGGCGATGATGGGCTGGACGATGGCCTGCTCCTGCTCCGGGGTCAGGCTCTGGCCACTGCGCGCCAGCTGGTCTTTCTTGACCGTCAGCAGCACGCCGCTGGCCTGCTCGCCACCCATGACGCTGATCTTGGCTTGGGGCCACATCAGCATCAGCCGCGGCTGGTACGCCCGGCCGCACATGCCGTAATTACCGGCCCCGAAACTGCCGCCCACCACCACCGTGAACTTGGGCACGGTGCTGTTGCTGACGGCGTTGACCATCTTGGCCCCGTCCTTGGCGATCCCCCCGTGCTCATACTGCTTGCCGATCATGAACCCGGAGATGTTCTGCAAGAAGACCAGCGGGATCTTGCGCGCGTTGCACAGCTCGATGAAGTGCGTCGCCTTGAGGGCCTCGGCGCTGAACAGGATGCCGTTGTTGGCCACGATGCCCACGCTGTACCCATGGATGCGCGCGAAACCGCAGACCAGCGTGGTGCCGTAACGCGGCTTGAACTCGTGCATGCGGCTGCCGTCCACCACGCGCGCGATGACCTCGCGGATGTCGAAGGGGAACCTGGGGTCATGGCTGACGACGCCGTACAGTTCTTCCGGATCGTAGTGGGGCGGCTCGGGCACGCTGCAGGGGATGGTGCTGGTGCGCACGGGCCCCAGGTTCTCCACGATATCCCGCACGATGCGCAAGGCATGGGCATCATCGTTGGCCAGGTGGTCGGCCACCCCGGAGATACGAGTGTGCACGTCGCCCCCGCCCAACTCCTCGGCGCTGACCTCTTCCCCTGTGGCGGCCTTCACCAGCGGCGGCCCGCCCAGGAAAATGGTCCCCTGATCCGCCACGATGACCACCTCGTCGCTCATGGCCGGCACATACGCCCCCCCGGCGGTGCAGCTGCCCAGCACCGCGCTGATCTGGGGGATATCCAGCGCGCTCATGGTGGCCTGGTTGTAGAAAATGCGACCGAAATGCTCCCGGTCCGGAAAGACCTCCGCCTGCAGAGGCAGAAACGCCCCCCCGGAATCCACCAGATAGATGCACGGCAGCCGGTTTTCTTTGGCTATTTCCTGCGCCCGCAAGTGCTTCTTGACGGTCAGAGGGTAATAGGTGCCGCCCTTGACGGTGGCGTCGTTGGCCACGATCATCACCTGCCGTCCATGGATCTGCCCGATCCCGGTGACCAGCCCGGCTGCGGGCACGTCATCGGCGTACACCCCGTGGGCGGCCAGGGTGCTCAGTTCCAGAAAGGGCGTCCCCGGGTCCAGCAACCCCTCGATCCGGTCCCGCACCATCAGCTTGTTCTGGTCGATGTGGCGCTCCCGGGCCTTCTGGCTGCCTCCCTGGCGAATCCGGTCCAGCAGTTCCTTCAACTGCGCCACCCGAAGACGATTCTGTTTATCGTTCTCGATGAAGGTGGCGTCGGTGGTGCTGATCTGGCTCTTGATCCGTTTCATCTTGCGGCTCCGGGGATGGAATGTTCAGGGTCAGGGCATTGTCCCGCCATCCTTTATCATCCGGAGACTTTTGTCAAACACCCAACTCGGGTCCGTAGACGGGCCGGGCCGCAGCCGGTCTGGCCCGCAGTCAGTCTGGATCAATCGGCCAGCAAATCCTCGATGGCCTGGCGCAGCTTGGCGTCATCCGGCCGGGTGCGCGGACCGAAACGCGCCACCACCCGGCCCTCCCTGTCCACCAGGTATTTGGTGAAATTCCAGGTGGGTTCTTCCAGACCGGCGGTCAGCACTTGGTAGACCTCGCTCTTCTGGTCCCCCTTGACGCTGCCCTTGGCAAAGAGCGGAAACGTCACGCCGTAGTTGACCTGGCAGAATTCCGCAATCTCCGCGGCGCTGCCGGGCTCCTGCCCCATGAAATCGTTACTGGGGAAGCCCAGAACAACGAATCCGCGCGGACCGAGCTCCCGATACAGAGCCTCCAGCCCCTGATACTGGGGCGTCAAGCCACACTTGCTGGCGGTGTTGACCACTAGGGCCACCTGCCCCCGGTACTCCGACAGATCGGCGGGCCGGCCAGCCAAGGTCCGGGTCTTCAAACTGTAGAAAGAAGCGTCGGAAGCGGCCGTGGGCCGGCTCATGGTGGCGGAGAAAGTGCGGCGCGCCCAAAGCAGCCCCACCACCGAGCCCAGAACCAGAATGGCCAGGGCCACCAGCAATCCTGTTTTCATGATCGTGCTTCCCGTCCATGTTCGCGTACCCGCCGGCGGGCACGACGGATCCTGATTTCTGCCAACGGAGCACAGCCCCGGGAAACGGCGGATGCTGTGCCGCGCCCGCGGCGGCGATGTTCAAGAACAGGATAAGCGGGGAAACGGAATCCGCACGACGGCGGATCCGGCCACGCGAGATTGTGCCGGGTTATGCGGGGTTGCGTTCGGCCGTGCTCGGCTGTGTGTGTGCGTGTGTGTGCGTGTGTGTGTCCAGCGGCGTCCGGCGGCATCCGGCGGCTAGGGCCAGCACGGGGAATTCCCAGGCGGTTTACCGAGCCATCACAATATGCGTTTCCTGACGAGGCCTGTTTCCTGATGAGGTTTGCATTCACTGTTCTGGATGAGCGGCCCTAATCGATCAGCGGCCCTATTTGGTCAGCGGCATCTGGATTTTGCGCCCCACAGGCGATTGTTTCCCCGGGCATCTTCTTGTTTTTCGTGGGCCCGTTGGTGGCAGGCGCTGCACAAGGTCGTGAGGTTTTCCTCGGCGTTGGTGCCGCCCTCGCTGCGGGGCGTGATGTGGTGGATTTCCAGGAAGCGGGTGTGGGGACAGCCGGGCGCTTGGCAGCGGTGTTGATCGCGGGCCAATACCCGCCGGCGGGTACTGGGCGGGATGGTGGATTTGTTGGGGCCGTCGACGGTGGCGACGCGGGCGTCGCAGGCTAGTTTCTCGTATTCCGCAGGAGTGAGTTCGGTTTCGCCGCGGCTGGTGGTGATGTGGGATTTTTCGCATTCGGGGCAGTGGTGGACGTGGATCTGGGTGTGGGGCTCTTTGGGGTTATCCATGCTTCCTGAATCAGCCCGGCCCGCCAACGAGGCCATGGCCTCCAACAGCATGATCGCCCGGTTTGAACCGGCCACCGCGCCACCCTGCTTCCCGATGGCCTCGACCAGCGCCTCGAAATGGGCCAACTGCTCGCTGGTCAATTCGAAGGTGACCTTGTGGGTGAGAGCCACGGGGAGCGCGCCGGAGGGATGGGGGCTCGCCAA
>PDWI01011972.1_pt1 | contig 16288 bp, 13 predicted proteins | sample 1430891 | NCBI WGS metagenome assembly PDWI01 (sample SAMN01162508, study PRJNA174530) | Oral metagenome, whole genome shotgun sequencing project. | biome: Marine environment; feature: Marine mammal; material: Swab sample of the gingival sulcus; isolation source: swab sample of gingival sulcus...
TCCTTTATTCCACTGATTCACCGGGCGCATATAGCCAACCACCCGAGCATAGACCTCGGTCTCTTCACCGCAGGTGGGGCAAACCGGCTGTTCACCACGAATATAACCGTGGTTTGTGCAAATGGAAAACGACGGAGAAACAGTAAAGTATGGCATACTATACGTATTGCAGACCGTACGCACAAAATTCTTCACCGCCTGAGGATCGGCAACAGATTCGCCAAGATAGACATGAACCACAGTACCGCCAGTATAACGAGACTGCAAAGGATCTTGCAGATCAAGAATGGTAAAGACATCCTCGGAATAATTCACCGGTAACTGGGTAGAATTGGTATAGATGGGTATCTGCTCTTCACTATCGACGAGGGTTGCAGCCATCTCAGGAAAACGCCGTTTATCAAGGCGGGCCAGCCGATACCCGGTTCCCTCTGCCGGCGTGGCCTCCAGATTATAGAAATTACCAGTTTCTTCCTGAAAATCCTGCATCTTATCACGCATGTGATTAAGAATCTTTTCAGCAAAGGCGCTGCCTACCTCAGTACCAATATCTTCACCAAGCAAATTCAGGCAGGCCTCATTGCCACCGATAATACCAATGGTGGAAAAATGGTTATTCCAGTACTGAGAAAAACGTTCGTAAACCCCACGGAGATAATAGCGGGTGTACGGATACAGGCCCTTTACGGTGAGATCTTCAAGAATTTTCCGTTTGATCTCAAGGCTGGTCTTGGCTATTTCCATCAAACGATCAAGCCGGGCAAAGAAATCTGTTTCATCCTCTGCCTGATAACCCAAGGCAGCAAGATTGATGGTGACCACACCGATACTTCCGGTCAGAGGGTTAGCACCGAACAGGCCACCACCTCGTTTTTCCAATTCACGGGTATCAAGACGCAACCGGCAGCACATGGAACGGGCATCGTCAGGAGACAGGTCAGAATTAACAAAATTTGCAAAATAAGGAATCCCGTAGCGGGCCGTGGCCTCCCAGAGAATATCCAAGTCAGGGTTATCCCAGTTAAAATCCCGATCAATATTATATGTCGGTATCGGAAAGGTAAACACCCGTCCCAGGGCATCCCCTTCTGCCATGACCTCAAGAAAGGCCTTGTTGATCATCGTGATCTCCCGCTGGAAATCCCCATAGCAGGCCTCTTGATACTCGCCACCGATGATAACCTGCTGGTCAGCCAGGGTAGATGGAGGCTGAAGATCCATGGTCAGATTAGTAAATGGGGTCTGGAAACCAACCCTGGTGGGCACATTGAGATTGAAAACAAACTCCTGAATGGCCTGTTTGACCTCTCTCTGGTCGAGATTATCATAGCGAACAAAAGGGGCCAGCAAGGTATCAAAACTTGAAAAGGCCTGAGCCCCTGCTGCTTCGCCCTGCAAGGTATAGAAAAAGTTTACGATCTGGCCAAGAGCCGCACGAAAATGTTTTGCCGGTTTGGAAACCGCCTTGCCGGCAACACCACAAAAACCCTGGCGCAGTAGATCTTGAAGATCCCAACCCACACAATAGGTAGAGAGCAGGCTCAAATCATGGAGGTGAAGATCTCCCTGTTCATGGGCACGGCGTACCTCTTCGGGATAGATGGTCTGCAACCAGTAAGTCTTGCTGATTTCACTGGAAATATAATGATTCAACCCCTGGAGGGAATAACTCATATTGGCATTTTCTTCGATCTTCCAGTCTAGTTTTTCCAGGTACTGGTCGATGATTCGAGAATCGGCCTCATGGCTTATCTTACGTGCCGCTGCACGCTTTTCCCGATAAAGAATATAAGCCTTGGCTGTCTTTTTATGCGGGGAAGCAAGTAATACCTCTTCAACAAGATCCTGGATTTCTTCAACCTCAGGAGGATCATGGGCAATAACCGCCTGCCCCAGGCTCAACACCCTAATCGTCAGCCGACGAGCCTCAGCAGCATCAAACTCACCGGTTGCCCGGGCGGCCTGCTGTATCGCCTTGGTAATCTTCTCGGCGCAAAACGCAACCTCATCACCACTGCGTTTTTTTATAGTGCGAAAAGACACCAAAGGGGTGACAGCAACGGGAGAAGCAGATTCATCATACATGGCACAATCCTCTCTAACAAAGAACTACGGAAGTAGGAAATTTTTAAGTGACAACAAACAAAATAAACCAAGAAAAAAGCCTTTTGGCTTTCTTTATTCTGCAATTTCACAGAGAAACAGGCGCAACCCTCACCAAGAAAAGCAACAACTTCTAACAAGGGTGACACGCATTATATTGTGGCATGAAAGAATGTCAATACCCAATGTGGTATTTTCCCGCAAAATAAATAAAAACGCTTGGATGTAACAGCAGCATCTTCAGCAATCAGACATAACCATACAGGCCAGCAAAAACCTGATGTTCGCCATCATGGCGAACCACCTCCAGGACATCGGGAAGTTTCTGGATCTGTTTGATCACCTGATCGAGCCGTTCCAACTCATCAAGCTGCAACCAGATCTTGCTGGTTGTCCCTGAAGCGATAGGAACACAGGCAATACCTTCGACATTATAGGCCCTTCGCGAAAACAAACTACAAATATGAGACATCACACCGGGGTGGTTGTTGACCACAAGTTCTAAGATAATAATCGAATCAGTGCGATCAGCTTGCATTACTTCCTCCTATCATCATGCTATTGGCGGCACCTGGGGGAACCATAGGATAGACTTCTTCTTTACGGCCTATAGGCACATTAACCAACGAGGGACCCGGTTCATTGAGGGCTGCCACCAAAATCTCAACCAATTCTCCGTCCTTACCCACGTCGTAAGCACGCATTCCAAAACCTCGGGCAATGGCTGGAAAATCAATATCAATCTGGAAATCTGACGCAAAATGATTGCCAGAATAAAAGAGATGCTGCTGCTGGCGCACCAGACCCAATGAATTATTATTCATAATAATAACAGTAAGATCAACTCGCTGTTCCACCGCTGTGGCCAGTTCCTGGATATTCATTTGCAGGCTGCCATCTCCGGTAAAGCACACCACCCGTCGTCCAGGGTTGGCAAGAGCGGCACCAATGGCCGTCGGCAGACCAAAACCCATAGTGCCAAGCCCTCCAGAAGTAAGGAACTGGCGTGGCCTGTTAAAAGGATATACCTGGGCGGTCCACATCTGGTGTTTCCCGACATCAGTAACCACCAGCGCCTCAGATCCAACAATATCAGCGGTTTTACCAATGAGTCCGTAAGGCTTTTCAGGAAGCAACTCTTCACGAAGTGCCATTGGATAACGGCGTTTCAGACTTTCAACCCGGTACAACCAACTCTCGCGACCTCGCTCGGCAACGAGCGGCAACAGACCCTGCAAAGACGAGCGGACATCTCCCACCAAACCCACATTGGCAGTGCGCAGCTTGCTCACCTCACTGGGATCAATATCCATATGGATTACCGTAGCATTGGGGCAGAATTCCACCAGTTTTCCGGTCGCCCGGTCATCAAAACGAGCCCCGGCGGAAATAAAGAGATCACATTCGTCGAGAATCATATTGGTAGAGCGGGCGCCGTGCATACCAAGCATTCCCAGAGAAAGAGGGCTATCATGGGGCAAAACACCGAGTCCGAGCAAGGTCATCGTGGTGGGAATATTATTTTTCTGTGCCAGCTGACAGGCATATGGTGCCGCATTGCCATGAATCACACCACCGCCGAGGCAAAGAACCGGCTTTTTGGCGGCATTGATCATTTCTGCGGCGACCTCAAGTCCTGGACCGTCGGCGGTCACAGGAATATCACGGCAACCAGGATCCGGGAAGGCCTCGATGGATATCTCTCCAAGCTGAATATCTTTTGGAATATCAACGACCACCGGGCCCGGCCGGCCAGACAGGGCGAGACAAAAGGCCTCAGGAATCACCCAAAGTAATTCCTCCACAGAACGAACCAGATAATTATGCTTGGTGATGGGAATGGTCATACCATAGGTATCGACCTCCTGAAAGGCATCGGTACCAATCATTGGCAGCGGCACCTGACCAGTAATACAGACCACAGGGATCGAATCAAGCTGGGCATCGGCAATGGCCGTCAAAACATTGGTGGCCCCCGGTCCAGAGGTCGCAAAACAGACTGCCGCCTCACCCGTGGAACGGGCTATCCCTTGAGCCATGAAACCAGCACCCTGCTCATGTCTTGCCAAGATATGTCTAATCTTACTGCTTTTATTCAGGGCATCATACAGCGGAAGATTTGCGCCGCCAGGTATCCCTGAGATAAGGGTAATTCCCTGGCGCTCCAATAGCCGAATAGTCAAATCAGCTCCGTTCATGGTTTCCATGGTTCTCTCCTTCAAGGTTAGCTGCGGCTCTTTGGCGACAAGGGTCCATAAAAAAACCCCTATCAGCCGGAGCCGACAGGGGTTGTGAATACAGCATTTCTTCCCGTTACGGCACCGGCCTCACCAAAGCACAGACCACCACACCGACAGATAGATTTGCCAAAACAAGAAGATCGATATTGTGGAAATATTGGTTCATAGGGTCTTAGAATTTACGGAAAGATTTCTTTGATTCTCTTTTTTGTTAGCAAAAGAAACAGGCAGAGTCAAGAGGTATTTTTTCCCATCACCAATATACGAACCAGCCTCACCTCCTTTGCTACGAGGGCGAAGCTACCAATAACGATAGAAATGATGCACCGAACCATGACCACCACCAAGCTGGTACTCGGCACCGCTAGCAATGGCACCATGAAGATACCGTTCCGCCTCAAAAACAGCTTCGGAGAGCGCATACCCTTTACCAAGGAAAGCCGCAATGGCCGAGGACAGAGTACATCCCGTGCCATGGGTGTTTCTCGTTGCAAGATACGGATTGCTAAAAAACTGCGGCGAGGAACCAGGCTCCGTGACCAGGACATCCTGCAAAGGATCCGCATTAAGATGTCCAGCCTTAAGCAAAACCGCAACCTGATGGGTTCTGCTCAGTTCCTGAGCCGCTTCAACTACCTCCTCTTCTTGCAACGTAGAGCGCCCCAAAAGTAACGCAGCCTCAGGAACATTGGGAGTAATAAGGGAAACCATCGGGAAAAGCTGGCTCTTTAACGCAGCCACAGCGTCTTTTTGGAGCAACGGATCACCACTGGTAGCAACCATCACCGGATCCAGAACCAGAGGCGGCAGGTCATACTCGGCAAAGACATCCACAAGGCCAGCAACGACCTCGGCATAATGGAGCATCCCTATTTTTATCGCATCAACACCGATATCATCAAAGATAGTCCGAATCTGCGCCTGAATCATCGGCACTGGCACTGCTGAGATAGCAACAACACCGCACGTATTCTGTGCCGTTATTGCAGTTATTGCCGACATGCCATAACAACCACAGGCGGCAAAGGTCTTGAGATCGGCCTGAATTCCAGCGCCACCACCACTATCCGAGCCCGCAATGGTCAAAAGCCGGACATAAGTTTTCGGGGATTCCTCACCTGTCGCTTGAATCATATTCTCCCTCTATATCTCAACACGTAGCAATATCATTACAGCCTTCTTCACTATAGCATCACTCAAACATTCATAGCTTCATCCCAATAAACGACAGAAATACCTTGATAGTTCAAGCTACTCCACTCTTACCAGGACACGTTCTTTTTCCTATTTTTTATGGCGGATTCTGGACAGTAAGGCAGGAAAAACAAAAAACGTGGGAAACCACCACACAGTGACTCCCCACGTTTCACAAAACAAACTACGAAACAACATGCAACAGGAGCCTTCTTTTAAAAAGGCTCCTTAAATCATCAACCTTTTCTTAGGCGTTCGGTGCCAAACGGCCCAGAGCGTTATCAATGGCATCAACGATTTTGTCAATATCCGCTTGAGTTGCGATAAAAGCAGGACTTAAACAAATGGTATTATTGTATTTTTCGAACGAACGATTGGTTCGACCAATAATAACACCCTGCTTCATGCAATCTCCGGCCACAGCCATGGAGAGAGCTTCATCGACAGGCTCTTTGCTCTTTTTATCCTTGACCAGCTCAAAACCAGCAAAAAGGCCACGGCCACGCACATCGCCAACAATCTCGTGCTTGTCTTTCAAGGCATTGAGACGCTCCAGAAGGTAATCGCCCATTTTATTGACATTATCTATGAGGTTTTCTTTCTCGATAATTTCAATATTGGCCAGAGCGGCAGCAGGCCCTGCGGTGCAACCACCAAAGGTAGAGATGTCACGGAAATAGCACATCCGAGGATCACCATCTTCTTCTTTGAAGGCCTCGAAAACGGCCTCGGTGGTCACGGTGCAGGAGATTGCGGCATACCCAGAAGCAACACCCTTTGCCATGGTAACAATATCCGGCTGAATGCCATAATGCTGGTAACCAAACCATTTTCCAGTTCGGCCGATACCGCAGACAACCTCATCAATGTGAAGCAACACGTTATACTTCTTGCAGATTTCCTGAACACGCGGCCAATATCCTTCGGGAGCTTCAATAACACCACCACCAGCAGTGATCGGCTCTAAAATAATAGCACCAACAGTATCCGGTCCTTCGGCCAGAATGACTTTCTCGATTTGATCTGCTGCCCAAACGCCATAATTCTCCAGGTCAGCGCCTTCCTGGGCACGATACTCACAGCAATGAGGAACTTCAACAAATCCTGGGGTAAACGGACCATACTGATTCTTGCGCTCAAACTGTCCCGAAGCAGCCAAGGCAGTAATGGTCGTTCCATGATAATCACGTTCCCGATAGAGGATCTTGCTCTTTTTGCCGTTATATTTTTTCTCAGAGATCTGACGAACAATCTTAAAAGCCTTCTCGTTGGCCTCAGAACCAGAGTTTGAGTAATAAACCCGGCTCATTCCCGGCATTTTTTCGATCAGCTTTTCAGCAAACAACGCAGCAGGGATATTTCCTGCGGTTTGGGCAAAATAATTCATGGTCACCAGGGTATCCCGAACTACATCGGCAATCTCAGTGCGTCCATAGCCAACGTTTACCGTCCAGACTCCGCCAGAAACCGCATCAAGATACTCATTTCCCTTGGCATCCCAGACCCGCATAAACCCGCATACCGTCGCCTTTGACGATCACCATAGGATCGGTTTCTTCAAAAGGTTTGTGGTTGGTAATATGATGCCAAACATACTTCCTGTCACTTGCTGTCGCTTTAACAGCATCATTGTTGTTTGCTCCACTCATGGTGTACTCCTACAAAGTCAAAATGATTCTTGAAAAACTGAGGTATTTATGAAACAGTCGGAAAATCCTTCCCTTCAACCGCTCCAAGAGATATTCTCCACCGCCCAGATATATCAGATATCAGGGCTCTGTCAAGACAATTCATCTCCTTATTTTGTTTTCTCGGACAGACACCTTTGGGAGACCCCAAAAAATCTTACCAGCTACTACCATTATCCTGGAAACAAAAAGCTATCAATCCGAGCCAGATGCCGTCCAATATCAACAAAGGAGTGATTGCCTCCCTCTTCAACCACAAGATGCCCACCGGCAAGCCGTTCCACGGCCTCTTGATAATCAAGGACCTCATCTCCCTTTTGTAACAGAGCCATAATATTTTTTGGAGCGGAGATCTCCGGCACATACAAATCTTTAAGCTGGGTCATATACTCTGGCTTCATCTCAAAAGACGAGTCATCATAATAATTGCGGCACATCCCCATTTTGTTAAGCAAGGTATAGGGATACATTGCCGGGTTAATTACCACAGCCTTGATCTGATATTTTTCTGCAAGATATATCGCATAGTACCCTCCCAACGAAGAACCGGCAATGGCAAGCGGCTTATTCCTTTCTAAAAAAACTTCCACGAGTTGCGTCAAAGTATCCATGGCCAGAACAGGGACATATGACAGGGATGGAGCCAACAAATCCTCGCCAAAATACTTTTTAAAAACTGCAGCCTTACCGCTAAAACCACTGCTCCCAAAGCCATGAATGTATAGAATCATTGCCTTCTCCTTTTTAAAATTACACCCAATAAACTACTTCAGAATATAATAAGATATTAAATATGAAACAATTTAAAAAAACTTTTCAAACTTTGAAAGTTCTAAAAAAATTTGCCACTGCCGCCGATCCTATCATATCCTTTATTTATATAAGGTAGCATATATCTGGCAATATAGTACCGAATAAATCCAGTATCAAAAAATTATAGACTTTCACCCCGCACAGTGCCCGCCACTTATTTTATGGAGAATGAATATGGCATTTTTTACAATTCGCAAAAAACTCATCACTATTCTGGTAACCCTGCCCCTCATTCCACTTCTTGTTTTCTCACTTTATTTTCTTAACGATATTAAGACTAAGTCTGTACAGAATTTTATATCTTCAACGAATAGGGAATTGGCTCATGTCAATAGCTCCTTTGTCTTTTTTACTAATGGAATCAAAGATGTAGTCAGAATTCTTGCAGTCTCTCCAGAATTTCATAATTCATACGGTATGCTTCCCGATTTCACCCAGACAACAACCACAACGAGTATTCCCCAAAAGAGTTTACCAGAGGCTTCTAAAAAAGCCCTTGAGGTTTTACAAAGAACCAAAGACGGCTCGCCTTTCTTTCTGGAAGCTTTTCTTGGCACTGAAAAAGGAGAATATCTCGACACCGAACTGGAAATGCCTGCAGGATATGACCCAAGAAAAAGGCCCTGGTATCAAAGGGCTTTCACTACAGGAGATGCCACTATAAGCTCAGCATATCTGAGCACAACGGGCGCTCCGGTAGTAAGCATCGTATGCCCTCTCCTGCACGAAAACAGGAACAGATTTGGTGCTATAGGGATAGATGTCTCCCTGAAAGGTTTATCTGATGTAATAGAAAATATGAAAATTGGAAAGACCGGCTATACAATTCTCGTAGAAAATAATGGCACCATCCTCGCAAACCCTCAAATGAAAGAAACCAATTTTAAAAAGATCAACGAACTCAATATTCCAGCGTTTAATACGCTTGCCACAATGCACGATGGGCACACTGAAATAACACTTGATAACAAAAAATATCTGGCTACGGTGTTCACCTCACCAGATCTGGGTTACCGATTTATCGGCCTGATAACCAAGGCAGAAGTAATGCATGAGGCAAAGGTCTTAAGCCAAACAATACTCATTACCTCCGCGGCAATGCTCATCGCCTTTGTGCTCTTAGCCCTCTGGCTCGCCAATACCATTGTACGTCCTCTTAACAGAACATCTGCGGTATTAAAAGACATTGCCCAGGGAGAAGGGGATCTCACGAAACGGCTTGAAATTGAAAAGGATGACGAAATCGGATCTCTTGCCAACTGGTTCAATATTTTTATCAATAAATTACAGAAAATTATCACTGAACTCAACATTACCAGCAATACCGTAAATACCTCTTCATCTTCTTTAGAAAACATTTCAGAAAATCTACGCCAAAACTCTAACGAATCAGCACAACATTCCAGTGATGTCGCAAAAGCCGCCGAAGAGATGAACAGCAACCTCACCACTATTGCGGCAGCCATGGAACAATCAGCAATAAATACCAATATCGTCGCCACCGCTGCCGAAGAAATGAACGCAACAATTAGCGAAATTGCAGCAAACTCAGAACAAGCTAAAGATATTTCAGCAAATGCCGTCGCAGAAAGCCAAGAAGCCTCAAGCTACATGAAAGAGCTAGGCTCTGCCGCTGATAAAATTGGCAAAGTAACAGAAACCATTACCGAAATCTCAGAACAAACCAATCTCCTTGCCCTGAACGCTACCATTGAAGCAGCTCGAGCCGGTGAAGCCGGAAAAGGATTTGCCGTCGTTGCCAACGAAATTAAAGAGTTGGCAAAACAAACCGCCGATGCCACACTCGAAATCAAAAACCTTATTGAAGCCGTACAAAATACTACCCAAAAAACAGGAACAGGTATCAAAAATATCGCCCAGGTAATTTCCAGTGTAAACGAGATCATCACGTCAATTGCCGATGCAGTCAACGAGCAGATGATGGTTACCAATGAAATTTCACAAAACATCAACCAGGTCAGTGAAGGCCTTCAGGAAGTAAACAAAAACGTCAATCATAGCTCAACGGCTTCAGGGGAAATTGTTGCTGCTATCGGCCAAGCCACCGCTGCCGCACAAAGTATTGCGGAAAGCGGTAGAGACATAGGAAATAATGCCAGAGAGTTATCAAAAGACTCACAGCAGCTTCAGGAGATTGTAAGAAACTTCAAGGTGTAAAACTCTAGAAGAGAATATTTTGCCGGGAGAATTATAAATTTTTTTACTTCCCTCCCGGCAAAAAATTTATGACAGGTTCTCTGAAAGAAAAAACTCTCTAAAAGCCTCGACCGTTGCAAAATAGTAATGGCAAGAGGCCTCCATATCCTCCCGAATCTCAGGAATCTGATGCCCCCAGCCAGCAGCGGCAACCGTCACGCCACTGGCTCTCGCCATATCTACTCCAGGTTTAAGATCATCAAGAACCAGGACATCACTCGGTGCAAGCTCCAAAGCCCCTAATATCTGCTGCACAGGATAGGGGCTTGGCTTTCTTTTTTCTTCGTCCATACCCCAACCAAAAATGATCTCTGGTTCAAGGCCTGTGCCATTGCCACAATGCCGATAATGTTTCTTGATAATATCTACATCGGAATGGGACACCACAGTTATAATGCCGCCTCGGGCCTTAAACTCTTCAAGCAGCTCCCAGAACCCTTCGTAAAAATGAGGCATTTTCGTTTGAGTAAAACCTCTCCAAATGGCATATTCTTCTTCGATTTCAGCAATACTAAAACCAAGCTCTTCCATATAATATTGCAAAATTCCAGGATGATAATTCTTTCTCAGCCAGCCATGCAGCGAAACAGGTTCAACATCAGGACGTAACTGTCTCATGATCTCCAGATAAGCTGGATAGTGAATGGATGAGGTACTGTCAACCGTAGTATCGTCGTGATCAAGAATGAGACATTTATACCGAAGTGCCATCTGTTATTCCCTTCCATTTTCCCATAGATTTCTCGCAAAGCTGACACAACATCATAATCAAAAGTATGCCCAAAACATCGCTTGTACACCTATCATACAGTAAAATAATAATTTTTGTCTCATATTGATGCCATGAACACCACACACACCATACATTTTCCTGTTGCAAACCTTTTATGCTGATTTACTGTAGGCTGCATAGAATTTCAAGATCAGGAAAAATCTCTTCGTTCCACGATATTTTTCTCAAGATTCTCCCAACAATTCTTGCGAACAAACGATACAGCCCCATGACAGCACAACAACAGAAGCACCTCACTTCGAAGAAATTCCTGAAATACAACTACCTGAGAATTTCAAAGACCACGACACACATCAACAATGTCATTGATCAAAAAGCCGAAGCAACATTGGCGGCCTACGTTCGTCGCATAGGCCTCAATATCTTGCACACACCCCAAAGGCTCTTTCTTTCCAAGTAGCAATAAGACCATGCCTCGTCTGCCGCCCAGCCTTGTCTATATGTCTCTCTCCGCCCTCGGATTTGCCCTGATGGCCGCCTGTGTCAAGGCCGTTCATCTCCGTGGTATTCCAGTACTTGAGATCATTGCGGTGCGGGCCTTCATCTCACTGATACTTAGCGGCATTGATATCACCAGAAAAAAACTCAAACCCTGGGGAAATAATACCCCTTTACTTTTTGCCCGTGGTCTGGTGGGCACCACCGCTTTAATCTGCGTTTTCTATGCAGTCACCCTGCTGCCACTGGCAGAGGCAACACTAATCCAGTATCTCTATCCGGTGCTCACTGCGATTATTGCTCTGATTTTCCTCAAAGAATCTATCCAGAAGACAACCATATTGGCCCTCTTCTTCAGCCTCATCGGAGTAATAATCATGGCCCGGCCAGACATCCTCCCCGGGATGACCACGCAGGGAAACGCCCCTCCTTTAGCACCCCAGGGACTCGTCTTTGCACTCATCGGAGCCATAGGAACTGCCACAGCCTATGTAATGGTTCGAAAACTGAGCCAGAGCGAAGATCCATCAGTTATCATCTTTTCGTTTCCATTCATCGCTCTGCCAGTATCCCTCATCTTCCTCGGAGTGGACGGCGTCATGCCCCAAGGGCTGGACTGGCTGCTTCTCGTTCTTGTTGGGATCCTGGCCCAATTTGGCCAATACACCCTTACCCTGGCCATGACCCAGGAAAAAGTAGCCATCACCTCGGCCTTTGCCTACATCCAGGTCGTCTTTTCCGCAATTATCGGCTGGCTGTTCTTTCATGAAATCCCTGCCATAAGCACCGTGGCAGGTGCCATCTGTATCATCGGTGGAGCATTAATCAACCTTCGTTCCACAAAAAGAAGCTAACCACAGCAAACACCAATCTGGCGAAGGACTTTTAAAATCTTTTATTTTCAATACAATACTCATATGAACCGTGAGAAGCCATCCATCTCTTCCCGTCGTTTATTAGACATGTCAAATAATATTTGACATGTCTAACGCCCATTGCTATTATCGGCCAAAACCCTTTAGCTCGGACATTTCATGGACATTATGTCAAAATCTTAAAAACTTTTTATATTCCAATATGCTACACGGAAAAAATTACAGTTTTAGTATGTCCAAAGTGTTCACCAAAAGTCAGTCCATGCGGTGCCATCTTCTTCAGTATTTTTGCAGTAAATATAGTTTTTACTATTACTTACTGCAAAAAACTTCGAACCTGACGCCACCTGAACTGATGAAATATCCGGGTTAGGCTATCCATACAAAGGAGAAGAAATGAACAAGAAAGAGTTGGTAAGCAAGATCGCCAAAGAAGCATCGCTCAGTAAAACAGCAGCAGAGATTACCCTCAACGCCACCATGGCAGCAATTTCCAAGGCACTCAGCGAGGGTGAAAGTGTCAAGTTCATTGGTTTTGGAACCTTTTCCCCACAACGCCGCGCCGCCAGAAAAGGAAGAAACCCGGCAACCGGCGAAGAAGTCGCCATCCCACCACGTACCGTAGCCAAATTCACCCCCGGAAAAAAACTCTCTCAAATGGTGCAGTGAGGTAACAGTGAACGGCGAATATCTCCATTCTGCGGGCTTCGCCCCCCTCTCAACTGACGACTCAGAAAGAGCCACCGTTAAAGAGCTCTGGGAGATGCACAAGGCTCTCCTGGTGCCACTTTGGGCCAAGGCTAAAGAGTCTCTGCGCGATGATTCCATTATCAGCGACCCCAAGGCAGCAGAAATTCTCTCTACCCTGGATTACCAAATCTCGGGCTTCCGTGGCTCATGGCTCGCCCAGCTTGGCATCTCGGTACGCACCATGCTCTTTGACAATGCGGTTCGTAATTTTACAGACCGGCATCCCTTTCCGGTTATTATCAACCTCGGTGCCGGCCTAGACACCCGCTTTGTTCGCCTCAAAGAAGAAAAAATTGCTCATTGGTACGACCTGGATCTGCCCCAAGTCATCAAACTACGACGTTTCTTTTTTGAAGAAGGACCAAATAACAGCTTTATCTCTGGTTCAGTTCTGGATACAACATGGATTGCTTCCATAAAACAGCATAACCGCCCCATCCTGATCATTGCAGAAAACGTATTCATGTACTTTCAGCAGCATGAAGTAAAGGCCTTGCTCATTGAACTTGCTGAACACTTCCCCGGTGCGGAACTGCTTTTTGACGTCCTGGCTCCCCTTGCCGTTGCAAAAAACAATCATTCATTCACAGAGAAAAAGAACAGCACAGCAACATTGCAATGGAGCCTTGAAAGCAGCCGCCAGCTGGAAACCTGGCATAGCGGCATACGGGTTATCAGAGAATGGAACGACTGCGATTACCACAAAAAACGCTGGAAATGGTTTGGAAAACTGGGAAGATCACTCCTGGTACGATCCAAAATCAGTAACAGGGTTATCAGAGTACGATTCAACAAACCATAAGTCACACCTTGGCGGCATCTTCGCTATTAGCAAGGAAAACGACATAAGGAGCATTCCAAGCATCACGACCTTATAAGGTACTTGTTGTGGCTTGTTTTTTCCTCTGGTTAGTTCTTTTTGCCGATGATTTTTTATACCGCTCGGGCTGGTAAAGACTATGATGCCACAGAGCAAATCCGGCCAGCAGGACGCCAGCACCGGTATGAATATTTTTAGCTGTTTTATTTCTTTTGAGAAAAGGGGCTGTGAGTACCGCAACACCAAGGGCCGCGGTCATCGCAATTTTGGCGACTTCTTTTTTGGTCTCAAGATCGAGCTGCTTTTTTGGCATTTCTTCTCTTTTTGCGTTCTATAACCTTCCTGGCTCCCTTACCGGTCTCAACCGCCAAGGCTAAAGTCAGGGCCGTTGCCACTCCACATGCTACGGGTATGAATGGTGCCATATTCACCTCCTAAATAGCAACAAAAAAAGATCATGAAATTTTTAATCTTCAAACGTCTCTTGCATATCAGGGACAAACAGAAAAAAACAAGGCATTTCTAGCAAATTCTAACTTCAATGGCAAGCAAATAATTAGCAGACGCTAACTTGATTCCCCCTTAGATTTTTTCACAAGCCAACACAGTAGAACGACTCTCATTCTTTACCAACATACGTTCATTTCCTTGTTTTGCACGACACATTTTCGCCAGCAAGGCACTCACCAAAAAAATACCGACACCCGATTAACGTTCCATCAGGTGTCGGTATCTATAAAAAACAATTCTTCAAGAAAACTTAAAAATCTCTTCGCATTCGGTTCGTTCAGCCCAGAAGAGAACGAACCTTGCTCTTAATATCTTCTCCTCCCATTCCTTGAAAGGGAATTTGTTCTCCTAAGCCACCCTGTCCTGGTTTTGCCGTAGCCATGGTTGCGAATTTCGGAGAAAAACCACGCTCAAGCAGCCAGGTTCCAAATCGTGAACCAAGGCCTGTCTTACTGTTTTGGGTCTCAACAACCAGAACCAACGGGCTTTTCCCCAATGTTGCCATCATCTCTTCATCAACCACATTCAGCGTTGGCTTATTGACAAGCCCCAGGTCAAGGCCTTCCTGCTTCAGCTGTTCTACAACGTCAAGGCAGCGATACAGCATCTCACCATAACTTACTATATACCCAGCGGTTCCTGGACGTACAATCTCATCTTTACCAGGAACGAAACGATACTCGTCGTCATACATTTTCTTTCCATCCGGGCCAAGGATCCACGGCGTCGCAGATCTCGTAGAATAGACAAAACGCAGCCCTGGATCCCAGAAAATCGTATGCAACAAGGCTCGCAACTGGCCAGGGTCTGCCGGAAAATAGAGTCTCGTGGTATCGCCTTCTGCCAAGGCATTGTCGGCAAAAAAGTTGTTAATCCCAAAATGGCAGGTATTATCGGCCATATCATCAACCCCGGAATGGGAAAAATGGGCCAAGACATTGGCTTTGTTGAGCCGGGCCATGGTAATTTCGGAGATCACCATCTCCTGGAAGGCAGCAAAGGTACCAAAAATCCCCTGGCAGCCAGCCTCTGCACCAAATCCGGCGGCCACAGAATAGTTGTTTCGTTCCATGATTCCACCGGTTACATAGAGTGCCGGATATTTTTTACGGATATGATGCAGGCCACAAGAGCCTTCAAGATCAGAGTCCACAACCAGAATTTTCTCTACAGGATTTTCTATATCATCAAGAATTTCGCAGACCACCTTACCAAAGTCATCACGGCATTTTCCTTTCTCTGCGGTTGACCCCTGATAGCTTGTGCTGGTCTTGCTGATTTCAAAGTTCTCCAGCATCGCAACGGCAAGAAGATGGCCTTTGTCTTTAAGGTAGTTGATCGCAAAATCAACGGGAATCACATCGTGACCTTTGGGCAGGCCCTCAATTCCGGGAACACCAATGGCCATCTTGCGTCGATTGATTAAGGCTACCGGACCTTTGGCAACAAAGGCCTGTTGGATTCTGGCAAATAAAGCATCCAGATCCTCGCCATCACCACTGTTGACGGCAATCGAATGTCCCTCGAGAGTCTTGGCCAGATCATACCCCTCCATATAGGTTGTGGGATGTCCAGCGATGGTCACATCGTTATCATCAATAAGTAATTTCACATTCAAATGACGCATTGCCGCATAGCGTGCCGCCTCCGCATCGTCGCCTTCCATCTGCGAGCCATCGGAACCAAACATCACCACAATTTTATCAGGATGGGCTTCAGCTATTCCATTGACATAACTCCAGAGATGCCCGAGACGTCCTGAGGAAAAGAATATCCCCGCCTCGTCTTCCCGTTCGGGATGGCCATAATATCCCTTGCCAAATTCTCGGTAATGAAAAAGTGATGCC